>Ga0182021_10000473_pt1 | contig 42706 bp, 31 predicted proteins | sample 612E3MmetaG_FD_120493 | JGI IMG/M metagenome (GOLD analysis project Ga0182021, IMG submission 120493) | Permafrost microbial communities from Stordalen Mire, Sweden - 612E3M metaG (Illumina Assembly) | ecosystem: Environmental > Terrestrial > Soil > Wetlands > Permafrost | place: Sweden... | reverse complement strand
ATCTTGCCGATGAGGGGGCCGAGGGGACTCCTCGTCGGGACGAATCCAACGACGGCGACCACCAGCAACCCCACAAGGAGCAGGACGACCACCGCGTTCACAAACTGTTGGAGACCTCTGTTATAGAGCATCTTGTCGTCTCCTAGCCTCTCGCTTTCCTCTTATCTCGCTATCCTCTTGAATTGATCCTAATACGGCAGCCATGGGTCATTAGGTGTGCCGGGCGTGGTGTTCATCCTGCCATCTTCGATCTGGACGAACGCCTCCATCGGGGGCAGCACCCACCCAAAGACGATCTCGACAGAGGCCCGCATCCAGACCTTGCGCAGAACGTTCTGGCTCGGGTCCCACGCCGTGCCCGTCACCGGGTTGGTGCCCGCGTTCGACGGGCCGGCCATGGCATTGACGAGCACCTGCGGGTCCAGGCCACCACCGGAACCGCTATCCCAGTTCAGCAGGTTGAAGAGGAACTGATCCGAGTTCTGCAGCATCGTTGATGTCGAGCCGGCGTCCAGGTCGGCCATCAACCCGGACACAAAATCCCGCGTTTCGGGCGCGTTCAGGATGGGGGTCAGGATATCCGGGTCGATCCCCTGTGGCGGCGCCGCGAGCATCGACGATACCATCGCTGTATTCTCGCTCACTGCCTGCGCCAGCGTCGCGGGGTCGAGCACTCCGACGAGCTGGTTCACGAACGCCTGAACGCCCGGGTTCGTGTTGATGTCGTACGTGAGATCGGACGGGTTTATATCAGTCATCATCTGCTCGAGGAACGTCTGGTTGTTGTTGACAGCATCGGCCACGACACCCGCATCGAGCGCCCCTTTGCTCGGGTCGAGCAGGTCGGAGATAAAGCCGCTGTTGTTGTTTAACAGGTTGGCAACGACCGCGGGATCGAGCCCGTTGTTGAGCAATCTCTCGGTGAAGTCCTTGCCCTGGGACGAGTTGAGTGGAACCGACACCGTCGAAGGATCGAGGTCGCCCACTAGACTCGTGACCCATGTCTGGTTGCTGTTGACGATATTTGCGACGACACCCGGGTTCAGACGGTCACCGGGCGCCTGGTCGAGAAGTGCTATGAGGAAACTCTTGGCCTGGGGAGTCGCCAGGGCATTCGCCAGGACCTGGGGATTCATCTCGTTGAGAAGGCTCGTAAGGAACGGCCCGTTGTTATTCACCACGTCTCTCAGGACGTGCACGTCGAGCCGTCCGACGAGGTTGCTCGTCATCGTCGGGTTGTGGTTGATCGCGTAAGCGAGGACATCCGTATTGAGGTTCTTGACGAGCTTGGTAATCCAGTCCCCGTTGGCGTTCACCGCAGCAGCCAGGACATCCGCGTCCAGGTACTTCATGAGCTTGGTCATCAGGGTCGGGTTGGAGTTCACAACCGCCGCGATGACGTTCGGATCGAGCTTGCCCACTATCGCGCCCAGCACGCCGCCGTTCGCGTTTACCGCGTCGGCTACGCCCTGGGTGCTGAGGTTGGTCTGGAGAGTCTGGATCCAGTCAGTGTTGTTGTTAACTATCCCGGCGATCACCTGCGGGTTGAGCTTGCCGATGAGGTTGGACATCATCGCGCTGTTCGCGTTGAGGGCCCCGGCGAGGCTTACCGGATTCAGACGCGCTATCACGTTGGTGAGGAACTGCTGGTTCTTGACCACGTTCGCGATTACATCGGGGTCCATGTTGTTGCTCATCGCCACGACAAAGCTCACGTTGTTGTTGAGCACGCTCCCTATGACCGCCGGGTCGAGATCGTTCATGAGCGCCGAGGCGAAGCCGCCTATCTGGTTGACGAGGCCGCCTATCGACGAGGGCGAGAGCTTTGCCATTAACCTTGACACAAGCGCCTGGTTGTCTGTCGCGGCACGAAGCACCGCGGGCGACAGCCCCCCGAGAACCCCGGCCAGGAAATTCCCGTTCCTGTTGACAACGTTGGCGATCACGACGGGGTCGAGCAGGTTAACCAGGTTTACCGTGAACTGCGGGTCCTGGCTCACTGCCTTTGCTATCAGGCTCGGGCTGATCTTGCCGACGAGCTCAGTGAGGAACGGGCCGTTGGAGTTGACAACCCCCGCGAGCACACCAAGGTTGAGGAAATCGAGGACCTTGGTCATTGAGGCCGCGTTCGTGTTGACGGCGTTGGCTACAACGTCCGTGCTGAGGTTGCCCACCAGTTGCGAGACGAATGACTCGTTGGCGTTCACCGCGTCGGCGAGCACCTTGGGGTCGAGATAGGTAACGACCTTGTTCACAAAATCCTGGCTGGTCTTCATCGTATCGGCCATGACCTTGGGGTCGAGCTCCCCGATCAACTCCGATAGCCATTTGCCATTCGCATTGACCGCAGCCGCGATGGTCTTTGGCTCGAGGTACTTGGTGACCTCGACGACCATGTCTACGTTCTGGTTGAGGGCCGAGCTCAGAGCGGCGGGATCGAGGTATCCGATGAGCTTCGTGATGAACTCGCCGTTCTGGTTCACCGCTTCGGCGAGCGTCTTGGCGTCGAGCTGGCGCATCAGCTTGGTCATCATCGTCGGGTCGGAATTGAGCGCGGCCGCTACCACTTTGGGGTTCAGTGTTGACAGCATGCCCGAGAGCATGCCTTTCTGGCTGATGAGCTTGCCGAGAATGGTACCGACAGGACTCTTCGGTAGGACTACGGTGGAGAGCCCGACTACAAACGTAGCCAGCAGCAGCACTATCACCGCTATGTTGACTACTCCCTGCATTCCCCGTGATCGTAACATCCTATCCAAGCCTCCAGTTCGTTGCTGTCAAGAACCCTGGCAACTATCAGGGGTAATGATCGGTGATGTACTTGACCCACATATAACCCGGAGCGGCCAGCCAGCCTCCACCCAGGATCAGGGGCAGTCTCGCCTTCGCGGACAACGTGATCCTCATGTTCTGGAATAACGACGTAGAGTCGTCCGGCCCCGCGGCCACGAGCACCGAAGGATCGAGCATCGCCAGCAGGTCGGCAACCATGTTCGGGTTTGCGTTGATCGCGCTCGTCAACGTTGCCGCTGGCATTCTGGCGAGCACCTTGCCCATCTCAACAGGGTGAGCGTTCATCGTCGCGGCGATGGTCGAGGCGTTGATGCCGCCGGAACCGAGCAATTGTATGAGCAAACCACCGGGTACGCCAGAGACGTTGTCGCTGTTGACAAGGTCGGCGATCACTGTCGGGTCGCTTCCCGCCATGAAGTCGGAGAGGAACTTCTCGTTGCCTTTTATCGCGTTCGCGATGACGATGGTTGCGCCCGGCGTCGAGTAGATGGCGCCCATCATGCGGGAGAGAAAATCGTTGTCCGGTTCCGCGAGGTGCTCGTCGTGCATCAATTTGGCCATCTTCTGCGCGTCGAGGTTGGCGATGAGGTTCCTCATGAAGGCGGGATTCGCCTGGCAGGCCTCGTTGACAGCCGCTCCGAGGCTGGCCGGATCGAGATTCCCCACGAGGTTCGTGAGGAACGAAGCGTTGTTGTTGATAGCCTTGCCGACGACCTTCTCGTCAAGGTTGGCCATGAGCTGTTCCATGAAGACCGGATTGCTGCCGGCGGCGTCCGCCATGATCTTGGTGTCCAGGTGGCTGACGAGGTCGGTCAGGAACGTCTCGTTGGAGTTCACTATCGATGCCACGGCGGCAGGTGAAAGGTAGCTCATGAGCTCCGGCATCATGTTTGGGTTGTGGTTGACCGCATAGGCGACCACAGAGCCCTGCAAGTAATGGACAAGGCTCTGCAGGAACGCCTTGTTGGAGTTGATAATATTCGCCGTCGCCGCGAGCGACGTCGGGTTGTTCATCGCCTTCATCATGCTTGTGAGGAACGACTGGTTGTTGTTGAGCACCGCGGCGAGGCCCTCAGGGTTGATCTTCCCGATGAGCCCGGTCAGGAACGCCTGGTTCTTGTTGAGTATCTTCGCGGCCACTTTCGGATCGATCTTGGCCATAAGCTTGCTCAGGAACGAACCGCTGTCGTTCACCACACCGGCAATGGAGTCAGGATTCAGATTGGCGATGAGCTCTTTGGTCGCGTCGGGCGCGGAGTTGAGGGCGGCGGCCAGAACCTGCGGGCTCAGCTTTTTTATCATCGCATCGAGGAATGCCTGGTTGCTGTTGACTATGCCGGCCACAATAGACGGGTCGGCGGCGGTCATGACCTTGGTCAGGAACGCCTGGTTGTTGGCGATTGACGCGACCAGGTCCGGGGAAACGTTGCCGACGACGTCGGCCAGGAACTGCTTGTGTTGGTTCATCACCTGGGTCATCTGGGACGGGTCGAGGTTCTGGACCAGCGTGGTCAGGAACGAGCCGTTGGCGTTGAGCGCTCCGGCAAGACATTCCGGGTTGATAGCACCGACCACGCGGAGCATGAACCCCTGGTTGTTGATGATATCCGCCATCACGGTCGGGTCCATGGCGTTCAGCAGCTTGGGGACCATGGCGACGTTGTTGTTCACGGCTCCTGCGAGGACGTCCGCGCTGAGCTTTCCGACCAGCCCGGCGACCCAGTCGCCATTGCTGTTGACCGCCAGCGCTATCGAGTCGGGTTTCATCTGCGTCATCATCGTAAGGACGAACTGCTCGTTGGCGTTCACCGCGTCGGCAAGCACGGTCGAGTCGAGCCTCCCGACCAGCGCCGAGAGGAATGCCCCGTTCTCGTTGACGATGGTCGCGGTGCCGGCCGGGTCCATCAGCCCCATCACCGCTGTCAGGAACGGGCCGTTCTGGTTGATGACGTCCGCCACCACTACCGGCGACAGGTACGTGATGAGGTTGGTGACGAACGTGCCGTTTTCGTTGAGTATCGTCGCTACGACCTGCGGGTCGATATACTTGAGCAGGTCGGCGGTAAGCTGCGAGTTGGCTTTCATGACCCTGCCGATGACCGCGGGGTCGATCTTTCCTATCAGGCCGGAAATGAACTTCTCAGAGTTATTGACGACCGAGGCCAGCGCCTTCGGGTTGAGCATTGACATCAGTTTGACGGTCATCTGCGGGTTCTTGTTTATGGCGAGCGCAACCACCTCGGGTGGCATGGCGGCCATAAGCTGGGTCACAGTCTGCGGGTTCTGATTGACGGCCGCGGCCAGAGCCTCGGGCTTGGTGTTCTTGAGAATGCCTTCGACCAGGTATCGATGGTTGGCCATCTCGCCCATCACCTTGCCGACCGGTGTCTTGACCGGCATCGCCATCACTCCGCCGAGTATCAGCGTAGTGATCAGAAGGAGTATCACTACAGCGTTGACGAACGTCTGCATATGCGGGTTCAGGAAGTAGCGCCCTCCGCCGTCCTGCGGAACGCCTCGCTCGGCGCGAGGCGTATGCCTCACTGCCGCGACCGCGGCCCCGGCCGCACCCATGGCGGCCACTCCCGCCCCAAGGACCTTGCTCCTGTAGGACTGTCTCGTCTCGGCAGTCATCGCGGGCGGTACGGAACCACCCAGGAACAGGGCTGTCTTAAGGAACGGCTCGAGCTCGTCGCGCATGTCCGGGTGCTTCGCCAGGACTTCCTCGAGTTTGCCCGGGTCTCTCCGGACCGCATCGAGCAGCTTGTCAAAAAGATTGACCGAATCGTCGTTCAAGTTGACCACTTCCCACCTTTCGAAGCGATGGTCGTGACAATCGTGATTCCCGATACATTAAACGTAATTGGCATTCCAGAGATACGGGCTTCAGGCGAAGCAAGCGAAAAAAGCCGGTCTGCGGGAGCCCCTAGGCGTATCCCGGGCCATTGGAATTGCCCAGGATGCGATTGAGGGAAAGCAGGCCACGCTTCTGGGTGGATTTCACCGCTCCGACGGAGATGCCCATGATCTCCGCGACCTGACCGTTGGAGAGGTTATCAATGAATTTGAGGACGAGGACCTCTCGCTGGTTATTGGTCAACTTCTGCATCGCCGAATACAGCCGCTCGCTTTCCATGTCCGCCATGACGGTCTCTACCGGATTTCCTCGCGTCGACGGCGTGGGCGGCTGCTCCTCTATGGGAACCTTTTCACGCTTTGACTCTTTTCTGAAGAAATCGACCACCAGGTTATGGGCTATGCGGTAGAGCCACGAGCTGAACGCGACGTCTCGAAGTTCATAGGATTTGATGTTTTCGAATGCCTTGAGGAATGTCTGGCCGGTCAGGTCCTGGGCTTCAGCGAAATTACCGACCTTGTAGTATATGTATCGGAACATCTGGTCAACGTACTCATCGTAAAGCTGGCCGAAGGCCTCCGGGTCCCCTCCCGTTTTCGCCTTCTTCACCAAGTTCCGAATGCCGACCTCACTCGCCATCGGGACACTCCAGCCTTTCTTTCTGTTTCAAGGACAACAATTTCCCCTGACCAAATATCTTAAAAAGGGGTGCGCCTGCTACGGACCCGACTCTTAAAGTGCCTTTAGTTACCTAATGTTAAGAACCGTTAACTTAAGTATACTATTTTTTTTCGGTCTTTCTAGAGAAATCCTTAATCTTCAAAGTTGGAGCAAGGAAATTATACCCGGTTATCAAGAAAAACACAGTTGTCTCCAAGAAATCTCTAAAAAATTCCTGATTCCCTTGTCCCCCAAAGCTAGTATCCCTTACGGAAAGATGCATGACAATGCGCTTCGAGAAAGCATGCGAGCGAGCTGCATTGACCGCTTGAACCGCTCGTGATATTATTTGATTGTATTGGTTACCCAACCGTTTTCTCCACTGGTGGATAAATGGGCATCTTTCGCGATTCCAGTCGAATATCGCTCCCCGAACGTCCCGGCGCAAGACAAAATAGTTCAATCGGCCCCAGGCCGGACTCGCATGCCGGAAATACCGCACGGTCTGTGCTGTTTCACGGTTGTGGCGGCGGCGCGGGCGCTACTTTTCTTGCCGCTGAAAGCGCGGCGATGCTTTCGGCCTCCGGGCGAATGGTCGCCGCCGTCGATGCGGATCGCTCGAGCGGAGGGCTACACTACAGGCTTGACGTTCCTCTTACGCGCGACACTTTCACTATTTCCGACCTTGTTCCCATTCTTGAGGACACGACCGATCACGTCATTGACAACGCCTTTTCCAACTCCCCCTGCGGCGCCCGGTTGCTACCCGCCTCCATGGAACCCTCGAAAGCCGCGCCACCGGGATGTGGGCGGGCGTTGCTCCAGGCGCTTCTACCGCTCTTCGATACCGTGATAGTAGATGCGCCCGGCGCGCCCGATTCGTACTTTCTGGAACTGGTGGATTCGTCTGACATGGCTGTTCTCGTGGTGCTTCCCGAGCTGCAGGGGCTCGGCAGAGCCAGGCGCATGCTCGACATGATCCTTTCACGTGGCAACGTCGGGAACGTGGCGATAGTTGTAAATCGCTCGCTCGGAGCCGGCGATTCATTGAGCGTCTCCGACATCGAAGAGTTCCTGAAGCTGCCGGTAACGGCCATACTGCCCGAGGACATGGAGCGCTGCAGGCGGGCGGGTGATGAGGGGAGGTTTGTCTATCGCGAAGGCACGGCCCTTGGGCAGGGGGTCCGGCAGATGGTCCGAAGCGTTTTTAGCTCGACGGTCTCAACGGCCGCGAAGACCTGATAGTGAACTCAAAGCAGGCCCCGCCGTCATTGTACGCCGTGATCTCTCCATCAAAGTTATCGACTATCTTCTTTACTATTGCGAGCCCGATACCGGTGCCTCCACCACTGCCTTTGAAGAACGGCATGAATACGCTGTCCAGGTACTCTCCTGGTATGCCGGCGCCCCCGTCGCGCACCTTGTACCGGTGGGCTCCATCGGCATCCTGTCCGAGATACGCCACCTCGATCTCGAGACCGTCATCGGGGTTGTGCGCCAGGGCGTTACCGATGAGGTTGCTGAAGAGCTGGTAGACCTGGATGGGGCTGGCCATCAGCGTTCCCAGTTCGGGAGAGACGTTCACCTTCACTCCCCGCTGTGCAATTGCGGCGGTGTTCTCAGTCAGGATTCTCCTGACGACCGGGAGAACCTCGACGTCCTCTACCTCTTTGCTCGCATGCCCCGCCTCGGCAAGGGCTAGCAGGTCCACAGCCAGTGCATATGCACGGTTGGCGCTCAAGGCGATGGCACTTGTCAGATCGTTGACGGTCGACAGGGCCTTTTCATCACCAGATACCTTCTCGAGCGCCTGGTCCAGGATCGTGACCGCCGTGATGATGTTGGTCAACGGATTTTTCAGGTCGTGAGACACCGTACGGGCGTATCCCTCGAGCTCCGCGTTGACCCGCTTGAGCTCTTCTTCGGCTCTCACGCGATCGGATACATCTATCGATATGCCACCCAGGATGGAACGCTCACCGAATTCGTCGTCTATCGGAAATCTGCACGAGAGCCAGTGGTGCAGCCCTGACTTCTGCGGGATGTCGTCGATGGTCACGAGCGTGACTCCATCATCGAGCACTTTCATGTCGTTCTCGTGTAGCTTGTCGGCAATCGTATCAGGCCAGAGATCGTGGTCGGTCTTTCCCCACCAGACCTCCTCGCTCTTGCTGCCGATTCTCTCCTGCATCTTGTTCATGTAGAGATAACGTCTCTCAAGGTCTTTCATGTAGGCGATGCCCGGCAGGTGTTCCATGAACGCCGCGAATCGTATCTCGCTCTGCCGCAAAGCGCCTTCAGCGGCCCTGCGCCCGGTGACATCCATGACGGCCGCGAGTGCTCCCGCCAACTGTCCGTTTTCATCGAAAAGCGGTGTTGTCTCCAGGGTGGTGAGAAGGCGCGAACCATCTCTTCGCACGAACTCGAAGTCGTGTTGCTCGCTGATCCCGTTTATCCTCCGCCCAATGAGCTTCTCGGCCTTCTCACGTCCTTCGTTATCCGTGAACTCGAAGAGCGATGTTCCGATCATCTCCTCGGTGGTGCACCCCAGCATCACAGCCATCCGATCGTTCACAAACGTCGTGTTTCCATCAGAGTCGATCGCCCAGACACCCTCGTTAAGGTTTTCCATGAGCATGCTGTAGAGGCTCTCCCTGTCCCTGAGGATATCCACCGGGGCTCCCGCCGCACTCTCAGCTCCAAGAGCAACCGACTTCCCTGGCCTGGAAACGCCATTGAGAGCCAGCCTGGCCTCTTCAACGAGGCGGGCAGCAAGGTCGTTGCTCTTTACAACATAGCCGTGCGCACCGAGCTTCATTGCGGAGACCGCGGTCATCTCCCCGCCGTGCGCTGTCACCATTATCACCGGAGGAGCGCCCTGTGTAGTGGTGATCGACTCGAGTAACTCGAGCCCGTCGCCGTCGGGAAGTTGATAGTCGAGAGTGATGAGATCGTAGGAACCGGAGGATAGCTTCTCGCGCGCGGAAGCGCAGTCAAACGCGCATTCGACTCTCGCACCCAGGCTGGTCCTGAGTAGTTTCGATATAAGTTTCGAGTTGTCCGCGTCATCTTCGACGCACAGCACTTTTATCTGTTCTTTGGTCAAAAGCCTTCCTTGCAATCCGCCCCTGCCCGGAGGAGGATTCCCCCCACTGGCCTACCATGAAGACCTTCCTAAAACCGGTAAGCGCCATTTTTTCGATCTCATGGACACTCGAGCAACTCAAGTCGCCGTATCCATCGGTCTAACGTCTAGTAGCGGCGTCCAATGACGACGTGCCCACCGGTCCAACTCCCGAGATAATCGAAGTACATCGGGCGCTCGACGACTACCGGGCGGTTTGAGATCAACCGCGCCGAAAGCTGCAGGTTGGAACCCGCCTGCTTGTTGACGTAGATTGTCTGTCGAGTCTTTGCCGGGACCGTCACCTTGTACGGCCCTTTGGTTCCCTGATCCTGGGTAAAGTAGGTGATCTCGACGGCTGCATCCCCGGTACCCGGGTTCTGGATGGTCAGCCACTCCTGGAACCCCGGGCCCGTATAGCCCTCCGCAAAACACCAGTTGGTGCCCGTCGCCGTTGAGCCGACAACGCAATCGCCGCCCGTCCACTTGTCCTTGTAGTTGAAGTACTGTGGGCGCTCGGCAAGGAAATCGGACCCCGAGGTCAGAAGTACGCTCACGTCCTTGTTCTTACCGACCTCGTTCGACACCAGCACGGTCGACCTCTTACCCGGCCCCACGATGTATGATTTCGTCACATTTTCGCCCTGGCCCTGACCGAGCTGGTAAGTCGCATTGACCTTGATCGCGGCCGTGCCCGGGTTCTGAAGTGTCAACCACTCCTCGAACTCGCCATCCGAACCCGAATAGCGCGTGGTGCCTTCGGCGAAGTAGTACTGCTTCGCGAGCGCCGGCGCCCCGACCACGCAGCTGCCGCCGGTCCAGCTGTGCCGCCCGACCCCGGTGTAGTCGAAGTACATCGGGCGCTCCGCTACAACCGGCTGGTTCGACTCGAGCTTCAGGGAGGTCTGGTAGTTCGCCCCGAGCAGATCGTTGATCTTGAACGTGCCGCGCGAGTGCGCGCGGACCTTGTAACCGCTCTTTACTATCTCCCCGGCCTCCTGGGTCTGGAACCTGAACGTGAGGGCGGCGTCGGCGCTCCCGGGGTTGAGGACCGTCACGAAGTCGTCGAACCGCGGGCCCGTATACCCCTCGGCGAAATACCACGAGAGACCGGGTTTTGTCGCGCCTATCACGTCGTGCCCGCCGGTCCAGTTGAGATCGCCGGGCGCCCCGTTATAGTCGAAGTACATCGGGCGCTCGGCAACGAGGTTGGAGGTAGTCGACTGCACGACCATGCTCACTTCCCTGTTGCGCCCTACGACGTCGTTCACGAAGACGGTTATCCTGGACTGCCCGGGAACGGGATAGTCCGCTTCCCGGCTGGTCCCGTCGACAAAGAGATATTTGACGTGGGCGGTGGCGGCCGCGACATTGGGGTTGGCCACGCACAGGTACTCCGCAAAATTCCTGCCGGTATATCCTTCGGCGAAATAGAAGCTCGAGCCCGTCACTACACTGCCCCCCGGGGTCACCACCGCGTAGTACGACGCTTTCGTCGCGGTGAACGTAACCGCTCCGCCGGAGACCAGGGGCGTCGCCGTCTCGATGCCATCGACCGTCCAGCCGGACGAGCCGGTGACCGAGCGAAACACTGTGAGCCTGCGGCCGTTAAGTGCAGACCCTACCTGCATGCGCACCGTCACCGGCGAGCTGAAATCCAGGGTCGAGCCGGGCAGGCCGAACCGCAGCCCCGCACGCACGATGGTATTCGGCGAGAACCCCGACAATGAGGCGGGAGCCACATAGGTTGCCACCAGGTTCGCGGTATTGAAGTTCCCGGCCGACGTGGTCATTTTGGTGCCGGTAGGGAACGTCATCGTATGCGTGACACCCGCCCCCGTGACGCTCAGATCGACCTGGTCCGCGGCGTTGACGTATCCTGTGGACGGCTCGGTATCCCCAACGGGTATCGAAAAGATGCCCGCTGTCATCTCCGGCACGAGATTCGTCGGGAAACTGCATATCTCTGTCAGGATGGAGTTGGTGCACCAGGGGTTAGTGGTTGCCAGGCCGCTGACCTTATCCCCGCCCGTATGGCTCGAGGTCCACGGCCCGTAAGCTGAGCCCCACCAGTTCTTTGTCGCGTCGGTTGAGGCCGTCAGCGTGTTGTCGAGGCCGTTGAGGGCATTACCCGCTATCCTGTTAAGGTTCACATTTGGTGGAACGGCCGGGTTTCCCCACCCCGCTTCGGGGTTCTCGACCAGGACGCCCGTCTGGCATCCCGTCACAGTATTAGCCGTTACCGTCTCGGGGAAGGGGTCGCTGCACTTTATCCCGGAGTTAATGCCATAGGTGGCAACCGTGCCGTTGATGGTGTTGTTCTGGATCAGGGTCGAGTCCTGGGAGCCGCCGCGGGTCTCGATGCCGGCGTCCTTGGTATCCCTGATCGTGTTGTTCCTGATCTTCAGACCCTTTACGTCTGTTTGAGAAGAGATGCCGGCCGCCCTGGGTTCGGGGCAGTAGATGTCGTGGATGGAGTTGTCATGGATGTCGACGTCGGTGCCCGGATGGCTCGTGTCCGAGCCCCAGATGGAGAAGCCGTTCGCCCAAACGTTACCGACGCTGCCGTTGTGCTTTATGTTGTAGATCTCGTTGTTGTCGACCTCGACCGGGCCGTCCGGGGCCCCGATGTTTATGCCGACCCTGCCGTAACTCGTGCACGGGGTGTTCGGGTTCCCGATGTCATGGATGATATTGTTGTAGACATGGATGTTCGAAGGGGATCCGGTCGGAGGTTCGATGACGATGCCTGAAGCGTCAGAGCCGCCTGTATAGCCGGGATTCATCACGGTGAAACCGCTGAAGCTGACATCGGTGGCGCCGATGATGACGCTATACGGGTCCCCGCCGTTGATGATCGTGGTGCTGGCGCCAGCCCCCGTGATTATCACGTGCTTGTTGATGTTCAACGACTCGTTATAAGTGCCGGCGTAGACGATCACGTGGCCGGGTTCCGCGACGCCGTTTATGCCACCCTGCACCGTGTTAAAGGCATCGTACCCATAGGTGTGGCCTCCCGCGCTGCCCGGTGAGTATGTGGTATCCACCCACACCGTGGTCGGCGGGGACGCGGCATACCCGATGGTGTAATTGCCCGTGGAACTTGCCTTGCCCGCGAACCACATCTTGTAAGCTGCGCCCGCCCCATGGCCGTCGAAGCGGGTAGGGCTGTAGAGAACGCTGGGTGTATAAGTCCTTGAGTCCCTCCAGGGTTTGCCGTCACTGTAGTAGAAAAGCGGGTTATTGGAATCTTTGGTCCAGTTGATACCATCGGTCGACGTCGCATAGCCGATACCGTAGTTCGTGGCTTCAGTAGAGTACTGCCAGCCGGAGTACCACATCCGCCAGGTGCCATCCTCGCCTTTGATAACGGTCCCCATGGTGTCGAACGCACTGGTGGATCCGGACAACGGACCGTCCCAAGCCCCTTCTGGTCCAAGGTCGAGCACGGGCCCGCTTCCGTACCGGGACCAGTGATTGCCGTCACTGCTGTACGCGAGGCCTATGACCTCGGCTCCACCCGTGGTCCCGTCGTAATACATGGCGAAAGAATAATCGAACGGGTTTGCGCCGGTGTTTTTGGCAGCCGCGTTGTACAGTAGACTTACCGGTCCGTATGAGCCCCTGTTCCATCCGACGCCCGGGTCCGGGTCGAGGACCAGCTGGGCGGTGGCATCCTGGGTCAATGCCTGATCGTTCGCGAAGTTTACACCGTCGACAGAATCGGCAGTGTGCACATCTGATATTTTGTAGTTCATGTTCGGAGCGTTCCAGTACCAGATCTTGTAGTAGTAGGGCCCGCCGGTCGCGGAAAATCCACCGGGGAAATAGAGCACTTGCGCGTGGTACCCGTTCACCCCGATACCGGCAGTCTGGTCCGGATAGGTCCAGTTGATACCGTCGTTCGAGTAGGTCACGGCTTCCCACTGACCGTTGACGTCGCCGTACCACATCTTGTAATAGTACGAACGGCCGTGACTCGAGAATTGATCCGCGTTATAGAGAACGCATGGGTAGTAGGCTCGATCCGCGGAAACAGGTGGGTCGTAAACAGGGTTCGCTCCGTATTCGACTATCGTCACATCCGCCGCCTTGGCAGGAACGGCGGTCAACAGCAGACACATGCCGAGCGCCAGTAAGAGCAAGACAACGAGCGAGAAAAGCTCAAGGCGCCCAAACACCTGGAAACTTCGATTAGCCTCTTTCATAATAAGACTCCTCCTAGCCCGAGTCGTAGCAGCCTCCGGGTATTTGCTCGCCCAGGAAGCCTCCAGGTCCTTTTCAGGTTGACGTCCGTGGGCGCGTAACGCCGAGTGGACCTTCGCGTCACAGGGAATCCGGTAAAACCTAAAACGAGGGCAGACAGCGTTCCCTGCCACCCTCGAAATAGTACAACCTGGTCCCTTTTAAGATTACGGTCCAATTCTTGCCAAACTCAAGGATCAAGTATCAGGTGACACCACTGACGACACGGAATACGCCGGTAAAGGAGTGAACTTCACCGCTAAGGTTGACTGCTTGAATTGCTGATGTTAACATTTGCTTGATACGCTTGGCAACTCAGGGAATGCGAATGCAGAGGCTCGATACGGATTTCAAGACAGACATGATCCCGGCAGATATCAAAGAAACCATCAGGGGGCGCCTGCTCCGGGAGTTCTCGGTGGCGCCCGAACGCCGTACTCCAGACCTCCACGATAGAGTCGAGGAGCTCCTGCTCGACGAGGGTTGCCTCTGGCCGCGGCGCATGATCGACACGCTCTCTCGCGAGCTGGCGGATGATCTCTTCGGGTTGGGCCCCATCGAGGCCTTGATGCGCGATCCCTCCATATCGGAGATCATGCTGAACGGCCCCGACAACGCGTTCGTCGAGCGCGACGGACGCATCCAGAGCGCATCGATAACCCTCGAGAGCGAGGCGCGGCTCATCGAGTTGGTCCGGCGCATAATAAGCCCACTCAATCTCCGGCTCGACGATACAAGCCCCATGGTCGATGCCAGGCTGCCCGATGGTTCGCGCCTCAATGCAGTGATCCCGCCACTCTGCCTGAATGGCCCGGCGGTGACTATACGCCGGTTCCGCAAGCGTCCGTTTACTGTCGAAGAGCTCGTCGACTCAGGTACGATGACAGAGGAAACCGCCCGATTTCTCGAGCAGGCCGTCGCGCACAGGGCAAACATACTCGTCTCAGGTGGAACATCAAGCGGCAAGACGACCCTTCTCAACGTCCTGTCCTCTTTCATCCCTCGCGGTGAAAGGCTCGTGACCATCGAGGACGCCGCCGAGCTGCAGATCGAACATCCGCACGTGATATCCCTCGAGAGCAGGCCCCCCAACATAGAAGGGCGCGGCGAAGTGACCGTTCGCGATCTCGTCCGCAACGCGCTACGCATGAGGCCGGACCGTATAATCGTAGGAGAGGTCCGGGGGCCCGAAGCTCTCGATATGCTCCAGGCGATGAACACGGGCCATCCGGGCTCCCTCTCCACGGCACACGCGAACTCTCCACGAGACCTTCTCTACCGCGTCGAGACGATGGCGTTGATGTCCGAGCTAAACCTCAGCCAGGACGCGGTCCGCAGGCAAGTCGGTTCCGCCATTGACCTGCTCGTGCATACGGAACGCACCCCATCCGGTCGCAGGATAGTCAGCAACGTTGTGACCGTCGCGTGCACAGACAAGGGGGAATACGAGCTCGAGTCCATGTTCGCTACCAACAAGGCGAGGAGCCGAGAACGTTGAGATGGTACGCGACTCTGGCTTTTGCTTCACTGGCCATACTCTTCCTCGTACATCGGGGCCGGGCTCTATCCCGAGCCGCGACCAGGCATCGCCTGGCGCGGCACCTTTCTCCCGAGGGACACCAGACCTCACCCACGGCGGCCCGGACCATCGCGAGTCTCAACGGATTGCTCGACAGGGCGATCAAGGCCGAGGCGCTCGAGGGTGCGCTGACACCCGTGGGGCGAGTCTTGGATCGTACAGCGATCAGGGCCTTGTACGCCGTGATGGTGCTGACGTTGCCAGCGCTAGCGACAGCCCTATGCGGGACTATTATCGCGGCACCGCCGGCGGCCTTGCTCGCGCTTGCGCTTCCGCGCGTCGCTCTCCTGCTCGTAAGACGCAGAACGGCTTTGAGGATTCGTGAGCAGACCGATACGCTCGCGTCCGACCTCGCCGTGTACCTCCGATGCGGGATTCCAATCGAGGACGCGATCGACCTGTGTGGTCGTGACATCGGTCCCCCTCTGAAGAATGCGCTGGACCGTTTCAAGGCTGAGGTCGATCTCGGCATCAGCCCCGGCGCCTCACTTCTCACCCTGGCAAGCTCACTGGAGAACCCCGACCTCGACCTCATTGCAAAGGCGGCGGCAACCTCCCGTGAGATGGGTTCGGACATCAGGAAAATAATGGGTAACATCGGTGAGACCGTGCGCGAAAGGGCGGCGGTACGACGCGAGTTGGAAACTCAGACCGTACAGGGCCGCATGTCCGCCCGAGTTGTCGCCGCTCTCCCTTTCCTCTTCCTCCTCATGTCAGCTCTCATCTCACGCGCAACGATCAAAGTGCTGATCGGCACAGTGCCGGGCCTGGTGATGCTGGCGGTCGCAACCGCTCTGGACATAGTAGGTTTCACATGGTTGCGCAGGATAATGGACCTCAAGATGTGATCCATTCCCGTTCCGGGTCATGAAGCAAACGGTTGGTAACGGCTTCCCCGATTACCGCAAAGGAGGTAGGCGCATTTGGTTCTGGCAACTATGATGTCGGCGGGACTCGCCCTTTTTTTTCTGGCCGGTGGGCGGCGACGTCAGAAGCCTTCCACCATCGCCCGGCTCAATCGCCTGTACGGTGTCTCGCTCGACGCTGATGCCCGGAGCGAGACCCCGGTAAAGCGTTTGGCCCTGGCGGCGCTCCTGATACCATACCGGGCATCTCCCACCCGCTTAAAGCGGGCGCTCATCCACGGCATCCATACCGATGCGGTGGCGTACGAGCGGTTGCCCGCCGAAGCTCTCGCCGGCCTTCGGTTCTGGACCTCCGCCGGAATTCCGGCATTCCTCGTAGTCGCGTCGAGATTCTCACCCGTCGCACTGGCGCTCGCACCTGCAATGGCGGTCGCGGGTTTTTCCGTGCCCGGCCTGGTCGTCGCTCGCGGAGAAGGACGTTTTCACGATTCAATCCGCCAGCAGTTGCCGCAGGTCGCCGACGTCCTGTATGCGCTGGTTCTTGGAGGGAAAAACCTCGACCAGGCATTTAGCGGTGCGGCAGAAGCCACGGGCGGACCGGTCGGCTTTCTATTGATGAGCGCCGTCAGAGAGATGGAGCTCGGCGCTGCGCGCCAGGAGGCTTTCACCCGCGTTCTCGAGCGATACCCGATCGCAGAGCTCGCTTCGTTGCTGCGCTCGCTTATTGAAGCTGAGCGGAGAGGCCACGGGCTCACCGAGACACTGGAGGTTTTTTCAAGAGAGATCAGGGTGCGAAGGCGGGACCAGCTCAGAATCGAGGTCGCGAGAGCTCCTCTCAAGATGCTTGCCCCGCTGGTCTTTCTTATCCTGCCGGCCTCGATAATCCTGACGGTGGGGCCGACTTTCCTGGCGACGCTGGGCAAGATATTCTGAGTTAAGCTATCTGCTGAACGAATGGGATGAATCAAGAAGGAAACAGGGCGACCGGATTGCGGCGGTTTCGCTTCGACCTCCACCAGCCTGCTCCCGGACCGCTGATGGGACTGAGGTCCAGGCCTCGTCAAGTCCGCCACTCTCTTCGGCGGCACAATCGCTGGCTCAACCTTCCGCGATTTGCACCCAGCCGCCCTGTGGGAATAATCATCACCAGCCTGAACCACGCCCACTCCCGACCCAGCTGATACACCCAGCAGAGTTGCCACTTTAAGTTCTTTAGTCCTTCTACGAATCCTGCCGCAAATCCGATGTCTTGAGATTTAGATTTCAGATGCACGAGATGCACGAAAGACAAAACCCCGCGTCGGGGTGTCCGCGGGGTTTTGTCCATCCTGGCTCCGGGGCCGCCGTGGCATTGGAATCAAGGGGGGCTTACCGGTAGCGCTAGCTCCCGGGCAAGCCTGCAACTATTGGCAGCTTTCCAAAGCCATCCTGAGGTCAGTCGGTTTTTGTTCTTTCTTCTATCTATGTTCAGGCGCACGATGGCGCGCGTTAGAGGCACGCTCTGCCCTCCCTCCACATCCGCTTTATCTCCTCCTTGTCTGAGGTTCGCCCAATGTAGAGAAGCGTAACAGGATTTTGCTCTTTGATTTCCTTTTCGAGCTCTTCATATAGGTCGCGTGCTTGTTCCTGCATCTTTATCGTCCTGAAATCACCAAATATGTTACTTAATTATATATCCTCTTGCCCCTACGACCACCCTTTCTCCGGGAATGTTAGTCCTATTAGCAACATTATGCAACCAATATATCGATTTTCACCCGATCTGCCTTGAAAAAAGTTTGGGTGGCTACGTGGCAAGCATGAGGAGCGCCACCTGGGCGCCAGCGGTTGTTCTAGAGAATCACGTAGTCGTTGAGGACAAACTCGAAACATGCCCCGTTTTCGTTATATGCCTTGATCGCTCCGCCGTATGCTCCCACAACATTGGCGACGATTGCCAGGCCGATGCCCGTTCCTCCACCCGCTCCCTTGACGAACGGTTCGAAGATGCGGTCGATGATCTCATCGGGTATGCCAGGCCCGTTGTCTCGCACCACGTAGCGATGCAAGCTCGTGGATTCCGCCTGAAGCCTGAAGATCTCTATCTTCGGTGAATCAACGGTGCTATGCCTTACCGCGTTTCGCAGAATATTTGAAAATATCTGGAATACGTGGGTTCGGTTTGCATAGATCGATCCAAGGTCGCCTTTGATGTCGATCGTGATCGCTTTTCCGTGGAGCTCGAATGAAAGGTCCTCGATCAACCTGTCCACGACCTCCCTGACATCGATATGGTCCGCGGAAACAGGCTTCTGTCCCGACTCGGCCAGAGCCAGAAGGTCTTCTACCATGGTGTAGGATTTGCCCACGTTCCTTATCAGCGCCTCGAGTATCTCGTTCTTATCTTCCTCACTCATCGCGTCGTTTCGTTCTTTGAGCATCTCGAGGCTCAGTTTTATTGTCGACATCGGGCCCTTGAGATCGTGTGAGACCGTGTGAGCGAAGCCCTGCAGCTCGAGGTTGGCGGCTCTCAGCTCTTCTTCGCGTTGCTCGCGAATCGCCAGCTCTCCCTGTACGCGCGCGTGCAGTCTGGACATCTCTATCGCGGCGGCGGCTCTAGCGGCAATGTCTTCGACAAGGGCCAGGTCATCTTCTGTGTATGGCAAATCCGGAATGTCCCGGGACAGGCCCAGCGTACCTATAACTATGCCCTGGACCACGAGGGGCACGCATATGATGCTGAAGACGCCCTGGCGCCTGGCGTACTCAATCAATTCGTGGTTTTGGTTCATGGCTTTGGAGCTGTCAAACCGGTCGATCAAGCGCGCCCCACAGGTAGAGAAAACGGTGCCGGCAAGCCCCTCACCCACCCTGCTCATACTGCCGAACGCGGCATTATGCGCGAATCGGCGGACCTCCGGGTCGTGGTGCTCGATAGCGACAGCCTCGAGATTGCGTCCATCCTCCGTCAGCAGTCGCATCACACAGAGGTCACCGATCAGCTCGGCCGCGCTCCTCGTTACCCCTCCGAGCGTCTTGACGTAATCCAGCCCCGCGTCAGCGAGCTCACTTGAAACCCGCGCCATTATCTCGGCGCGGGCGGCTTTCGCCCTTTCCGCCTCTTCGATGCGCTTTCTCTCAGTTATGTCGCGGGTGTTGACCAGCGTACCGGTCACCTTCGAACCCTGAAAAAGAGCTTTTCCGAAACTCTCGACATAAACCCACGAGCCATCGCTTCGGCGCATCCTGTACTCAAGAACGGAGGCGTCGTCGGGAGTGGAGAGCGCGCTCAGGTGTGTTTCCATTACCACGGGCAGGTCTTCCGGGTGCACGTAATCCATCACGTTGTTTCCGAGCAACACCTGCGACTTGTAGCCCAGGACTTTCTCAACCGACGGCGTTACAAAATCGAGAGTACCGTCCACAGCAATCACCGCTATGACGTCGAGGCTGTTCTCGAAGAGCGCCCTGAACTCTGTCTCGCTACGCCTTAACACCTCCTCGGCACGGGTGCGCTCCGTTATATCAAGAGCGCTGACCAGCAGGCACGATCTGCCCGCGACGACTATCGGCACCGACGAGAGCAGTGCCTGACGCCGCTGACCGGACTTCGTGTGATACGCGATTTCCAGGTTCGAGAAAGTGTTGCCCTCCCTTGCCTGCGCGAAAAGCTGCTCGCGGCTATCGGGCATGACCACGAAAGAGAGTTCCTCGACCGTGCGTCCGACAATCTCGCCCTGCTCATATCCGGTCGAGTCCACGAGCGCCTGGTTGACATCTATGAACCTGCCGCCAGCTTCCGGCGACATGAGTAACATCATGACCGGTGCGGTCTCGAACGCCTTCTGGAAAAAATCCTCTGAAGAGCGGAGTGCTCCCTGCATCAGTTGGTGTCCGATAGCCAGCCCCACGTTCGCGGCAACCGCCTCGAGCTGCCCGCGTTTGGATTGAGGGACCTCTTCGTGTGTATGAGACGCGACGTTCACGCAGGCGATCAACCTGCCTTCGTGCACGATCGGCACAATGGCCAGGGCCTTTATTCCCTCCCGGGTCAAGCCATCCTGAACCGCGGACTCGAAAACGCCTGTCCGCGTGTACGTGGTCTTTCCCTCCATCGGTATGGCTATCTCGGGGTATGTGGAGTTCATGTGTGACACCAGGGAGACAAATCCCTCGGACAACCCGGATGAAAAAGCAAGGAGCAGGTTGCCGGTCATCTCATCGACGAGGTAGATTCCGCCACTGTCCATTCCGGACACGTTCATGACGGCATCAAGGCAAATGGGTAGAAGTTCTTCGACCGAGGTCGCCCTGAGAGCTTCCATCGCGAGCTTATGCTGGATTGTGAGGGTCTCCTCCGCGAGCCTTCGCGCGCTTATGTCTCTTCCCATGCCGATGAGGGCGACCGGCCTGCCATCTCTATCGTTGATCGCCGCGCCGGTGAACTCAAACGGGATACGCGTTTTATCCTTACTCTTGATGTCTATCTCGTAACCTGACACCTCTTCTCCGCCCAACGCCGCCGCCATGCCACGAGTCGCGGCCTCGAAGTCCACACCCTCCCCCAGGTCTTCTATGCTGCTTCCTTTGAGGTCGTCGTCGGTGTATCCGAGCAGCTTGTTGGCGTTTTCGTTCCAAAGGAGCAGTCTTCCATCAGGGTCAACGAGGAAGAACAGGTCGAACGAGTGACTCAGCGCACCCTGAAGTGATTCCAGCATGGACGTGATAGAGCGCTGATATCGACGTCGCTCGGCTGCCTCGAAAGCAGACGCGAGCGCGGATCGCAAGCCGTCGGCCAGGCTGTCTTTCTTCTCTACGAACCCAATGACGCCATGGCGCAAAGCGCGTTTTGCGGTCTCGATGCCGGCCTCGCCGCTAACAACCACCACAACAGGAGGGTCATCCAGGTTCTTGATCTCCTCAAGAACGCGTATGCCGTTCTGATCGGAGGGATCGTGCTCGAGGACGACAATGTCGAAACGGCACGTGGGGTCTGAAGCAAGTATCTGTATTGCCTCTTTGGGAGAACCGACCGTCTCGGTCCGCGCTGAGAACGGGTTCTCGAGCAAAGATTTCAGATCTTGAGCCTGATCGTGACCATCTTGAACCACGAGCACGCTCATATTTTCCCCGGTTGCCATTAAATCTCCCCAGTCTCCCGCATTCGACCGGTTCCAAGTACTCTATCGAGGTCCGGCCTGGTCCGCAATACCGCGGGCGTGTCCCCAGATCTCGCAATGCCGCCAACTTCGTGACATCTCAGTCTATTACTTACCGGTCGCCGTTGGAAACCTTTATTCGTCACGGGGAACCAACCGAAATGGTCATGACAATCAAGTGGCCTCCTTCTAATCAGAGATGAGGATTCATTGACTTAGCTTGAACTGCTATGTTAATATTTGCTTGCTATGCTGGTGACCAACCCCTTCCTCCTCTCCAAAGGGCTCTGGCCGTAAAAGCAAGGAGGATGCATGCGCGAGCTGATCAGATTGATCACGGACGAAGAAGCACAGACCACCGCTGAGTACGCCCTGGTCATCCTGGGCGCGGCTGCGGTCGCCGGAGCGCTCATCGCCTGGGCGGCAGGTGGCAAGGTGATAAAGAACTTCTTCACCAAGATCTTCGACAAGCTCACAAGCGGATTCTAGACGTGGCGTCCAACGGCACGGCCTCGCTGATCCAGATAACCGTCTTCTGTGCGCTCGCTTCCTTCTTTGACGTTCGATACGGTCGTATCCCCAACAAGCTCAACGGGGCCGGGTTAATCTCAGGTGCGACAGTCGGCTATGCATGCGGTGGTCCGCGAGGTCTCGCCGCCAGTATAGCTGGAGCGCTCATCGGGATCGCGATATTGTTCCTGCCGTTCACCTTGAGGATGGTCGGAGCCGGTGACGTCAAATTCCTTTCCGCGGCCGGTGCGGTAGTGGGCTGGCGCATGCTCTGGCCCGCCTTCCTGGCCGGGGCGGCATTCGGTGGCGCGATCGGACTTTTGCTTATCGCCTTGCATGACCGTACTCTCTCAAGGTTTTGCGCCCACCTGCTCCTCATCCATGCCGGTTGCTGGCGACCGCTCGATACAGATTCGTCCCACGCCGCCCCCATGTCGCATGGTCTGGCCGACATCCATATGCCCTATGCGGTTCCACTCTCCATAGGGCTGGTTGCGGCGGCTTCTATCCATCTTGTCAGGTGAGGTGATAACTTGACGCTTCCCGGCTATCCGGCACGCTGGATGCGAGCTCAGGGTGGACAGGCATCCGTGGAATTCGCGTTGGTCCTCCCGGTTCTTGTCATCATCGCGGTTGCGATCTGCCAGGTCGCGCTCGGCCTCAACTGCTATCTGATCGTTACCTCAGCGAGCCGCGAAGGTGCTCGACTGGCAGCCGAAACCAACGATCCGGCGGCCGCCCGAAACGCAGCAGGTAATGCTTCATCGTCCCTTCCCGGCGACAGGCCGGTGATAGAGGTCTCCTTTCCCGAGGGGCGCACCAAAGGTTCGCCGGTCAAGGTCACGGTCACATACAAGATGCCTCTTCTGCTGCCGGCGCTCAGGCGAATAATACCTGGCGCGACTTTCAGCGGGTCCACCCTGATGGTGCTCGAGCGGGGTGATTGAAATAAAACGCACCGCAAGATCCCTTGGCGATTCAAGAGGAAGTGTGAGTATCACGGCACTGACATGCATTTTCGTGGCTCTGCTGCTGTGCCTTGGAATGGTCGATGTCGGCATGTTCATCTCCGCTCACTTCAGAGCTGAGAACGCCGCGGATGCCGCCGCTCTGGCCGGCGTGCAAGAGAGCTTCCCCTTCTTCGGCACTGGCTCCGGAGCGCGAAGTACGGCTTCGAAGATCGCCGTCGCAAACGGCGCCAGTCTCGAGAGCATCAAGGTTTCCAGCGGTGGTGACCGAGTCCAGGTGGAAGTGTCGGTTTCAGCCCCCTCATTGATCCTGAGTCGCGTAGGCCTGGGCTCCCGCAGAGCTCACGCCAGCGCGGCGGCCGAGGTAGACATGGAAGCTTTCCTCTCGAGCAACCACGTGTGGGCCGCCGCCGACCCGGCTACCCTGTCCCGGCTCAAGTCCATCGCCGGCCGGCTTTCAGGGGACCCCGGCGAAGCTGCCACGCTCGTCACCCTGCTGGCTTTGAGCCATCTCGGGCAACCCTACGTTTGGGGCGCGACGGGCCCCAACGCCTTTGATTGCAGCGGCCTCGTATGTTATGTGTACGCACAGATAGGCATCCGACTCCCAAGAGTGACTTTCTCACAGGTGCAATCCGGCCGGGAGGTCAGCCCAGTGCAACTTGCTCCCGGCGATCTCGTTTTCTTCCGGCACAACGCCCACGTAGGGATCTACCTTGGTGGCGGATGGTTCATCCATGCACCCCACACCGGCGACGTCGTCAAGGTATCCCCCCTCAGCGCCCGAACCGACCTCTCAGCCTGCCGCCGCATCCTCTAACCAACCCCCCTCCCAAACCCTTCAAAACCCGGGGTCAGATCTGTTTTTTCAACCCCAAACCCGGCCCGCTGCCATATACTCGAGGGCGGTCTCTCCAGACCGCTTCTTGTTGTCCTTAAGAGCAGGGCGAGGGGTACTTCTTTCCGTGGAACTCCGCAGTGGACTTAACTCTGAAACATATCGCTCTTTCCACGAGGACCTCGAGGAAAAAACGTACCCCGAGCCCCCCTGCGAGGGTCAAATGACGACTCTGAGGACTTCTTCGATGGCGGTTAGGCCCTGTTTCACTTTGTCCCAGCCGTCCATGCGCATGGTTCTCATGCCCTGTTCCACGGCGATTTTCTTGATGTCGGTGGTGGCTGCTTCTTCGATCGTCAACTGCTCGATCTCGGGACTCATCTTCATGATCTCCACGAGAGCGACACGGCCCTTGTACCCGGTGCCGCTGCAACGACCGCAACCGTTTGGGTTGGGCCGGTAGAAAACGATCTCTTCACCTTCTTCAACCGGGAACTTGAGCCTCTCGAGCATCTCGGGCTCCGGTTCGTAAACCTGCTTGCAGGTACACAACCTGCGGCCGAGCCGTTGACCAAGCACGGCAACCACTCCGGATGCGGTCAAGAACGGCTCAATGCCCATCTCCGTCAGTCGTGTGATGGCGCCCGGCGCATCGTTCGTATGCAGAGTGCTGAATACAAGGTGACCGGTTAGCGCGGACTCGACAGCGATCTGAGCGGTCTCACCGTCACGGATCTCGCCGACCATTATGATATCGGGAGTGGTACGCAGAATCGAACGCAACGCGGACGAGAAAGTCAGCCCCGCCTTGGCGTTAATCTGTATCTGGTTGATCCCGGGAAGGCGGTACTCGACCGGGTCTTCAACCGTCGTGATGTTCTTTGTCTCGTCGTTGAGCACGTTCAGCGTGGCGTACAGTGTCGTAGATTTTCCACTACCGGTGGGACCCGTGACCAGGATTGCACCGTTCGGACGAAGGAACGCGCTTTCGTACCTTTCGAGAGTCTGACCGTCGTAGCCCAGGTCGCTCAGATGAAGCATGATGCTCGACTTGTCGAGGACTCGAAGGACTATCTTCTCGCCGAAGACTGTGGGTAGCACTGCTACGCGGAAGTCAATCGGCTTCCCGCTCACGAGCTTTTCGTAGTGCCCGTCCTGGGGGATCCTGCGCTCGGCGATGTTGAGGTCACTCATGATCTTGACGCGTGAAGTGAGAGCCGCAAGTGCCTTTATCGGAAGGCTCTTGACGTCGTGCAACACGCCGTCGACGCGATACCTTATTACTATCTCTTTCTCCTGTGGGTCGAAGTGGATATCGCTCGAGCCCGCGATCACCGCCTCGTTGATAACGTAGTTCACAAAACGGACCATGGGCTCATCGGTGGTCGCCGCGCCGATGGCATCAGCCAGCTCCTTGTCATCCAGCTCGCTCGTGTCAATATCGGAAACAGCATCGACCGCCTTCGTATCGGAGGTGTCCCGGTAATAAGTCCGGATCGCGTCCTCGATGTCCGCCTTGGTCGATACCACGGGCCTGATCTGACTGCCGGTCGTCATCCTGATATCGTCCAGGGCGAATATGTTGGTGGGGTCTGCCATCGCTACGATCAACGTATCATCATCAAACGAAAGAGGTAATGCCAGGTGACGGCTTGCCATCTTTTCGTCCAGAAGGTGAACGGCCGTCAGGTCGACGCGGTAAGAGGCAATGTCAACGAACTGCAACCCGAGGTGTTGCGCGAGCACTTCGGTGAGCTTGGACTCAGAGACGATTCCGAGCTCTATCAATGTGCGCGCCAGGGACTTGCCGGTCTCCTTCTTTCTCTGCAGTGCTTCCAGCAACTGCTCCTGGGTGACCAGCCCATCCTCGATCAGCAGGTGTGTTACTGATTTGGCTTTCTTTTTTGCCTGCGCCAATTCTATGACCCCCGGTCTTTAAATCGGATTGGCAGGCTATTTCCTGAAGTCCTCAGGCCTTGATTATACCGCTCACCCGCACCGTTTCAGCGTCCGTGTCCGCGTGGAATTTACTCCTGGGGACGCCTGTCCACGTAACGGAGCTCCTTGATGCCCCCGTCCGCGCAAAGTCGCTCGACAAGCTGGTCGAGTGGAAGGAATTCGATGCGGTTCGGCTTCACTTCTGTGAGCAGCTCCAGCTCGTTCTCGATCTGGGTCTTCAGGTCATCCTCGATGGTGCCAGGTTCCGCCGCCACGTACACATTGAGAAGGTCGACCTCATACGGATCGCCTTCGGCTTTGTCTATCTCCACCTGCCAGTCGGCTACGCCGGGGTTGTTCGCGAGAGCCGTGAAGAACGCGCTCTGATCGACGAGCGTGCCCTTCAGCTTGGTAAGGTAGAATCCTTTGACTTCAGCGCCACGGGTGATATCACTGCCGATTCGCGGGACTATCCTGCCGCACGATGGACACGGCTCGTAGACCAGCCCTCCCCTGACCAGGTCACCGGTGCGGAATCTCATCACGCACGTGCCCTGTCCACCCAGACACGTATACACCAGCTCGCCATCCTCGCCCTCCGGGACGGGTTCGTCCGTCTTGGGGTCGATGAGCTCGACATAGTCCATGTCCGGGTACAGGTGGTAGCCGGTCGTGGGGTCAGGCGAGCACTCGGAATAACTCTTGCGCCCCTCTGTGAATCCATATGCCCCGATCACGACAGCGTCCTTTGCGCCCAGGTCCTCCAGGAGCTCGGATATCTTTTCCTTCATTCCTTTTGAGATACGCTCGCCGGAGATGACCAGGACTTTTACCGACGAATAATCGCACCCCTGCTCGGCGGCCGCGCGCAGGATATGGTAGACGTAACTGGGCATTCCGGTCAGACCGGTGGCCCGCATATCTTCAACGGTGTTGATTATCCGTTGCGTTCCGAGCACCCTTCCACCACCGGAGTTCAGAGCGAGTATGCCAGCTTTATCGAGAGCCTTGGAGGACATCCAGAACGCAAGGTGAGGAGCAAACGGCATCAGGTTGATGACCGAGGCTCCGGCACAGTCGATCCTCGTTCCAAAACCCGCGAGCTCCAGAATGCGCCGACCTGCTTCCGCCATCCTTTCGACATCTTCAGCGGAGTACATGATGGGTGTCGGCCTGCGCGTGTGCCCGGTAGTGAACTGCACATGCACGGGCGAGAACTGGCGCCACATCTGCTTACGCACGAACTCGTCGCCTCTAAACAGGCGGTTCATGCTGCGGCTGGCCTTATGCATGCCGGAAGCGTATTTATCGAACAACTCCTCGTCGGGCTGTAATACGAGGGCGCGGAACTTCTCCGGGTCGTCGGCGTCAGGAGCTATATCTGCTTTGCTGGTGAATGGCAGCTTGCCGAGGTCGTCGACCCCACGGATACGGTTCGGATCTATCCGGTTCTCGTCGAAGAGCTTCCTGTAGAACTGGCTGTAAGGATAGAGCTGGGTGCGCACGAAGTAGGCGAGCTTCCGGTCCCTGTACTCTCGTTGCTCCTCGAACGACATGCGGTCCCAGTTCCGGGACCATGGCTCCCTCGACATCCAAGTCTCCTTGTCCCTGATATCACACACGCGTCAGAATAATACTTCAACGCAGGATTATATACGACTTCCCGGATCCGCCGGGTCGCGCGAAAAGCAATGGGAACCTGCCGCGGGTATTAACGGCATTACGCGACCACGGCTCGGAGACACACCCCCGAGCGGTTTTATGCGAGCGATCTCAGAAGACAGGCCTGAAGAACTTCGCCGCTTTCCAGCCATAACCGGCCACGTATCCCTTGCCAATGTCCCTGTAGAGCATCGGGTTCGGGATCATCCACTGGTTGAAGACGTGCTCCGCCTTCGAGATCCCGCTGTCGGGCTGATGCGTACTGGCCAGGTCCCTGTACCGCGACGGCGTCACTATTAAGGGTGTCTGGAACGAGGCCAGCGTCATGGCGGTCCGCATCGGGCGTGGAGGGCATCCGCGAATGAAATGTCCCCTGGAGGCATGCTCAACAGCACAGTCCCCGACTACGAGCGTGCGGGCCCGGGGCAGCTTCTTGGGCAGGTCGCCCACGCCTTTTCCGACGATAATGTTCATCTCGCGAAGCGGCGCGTTGTTCTCGAGCCACGCGTCGAGCGCGCACCGGACCATACCGCGGCACCCGTTCGTGCAGCATCTTTCGCTGCCCTGGAACACCCTGAGGTTGGGGTGGATTCCTACGAGCTGAGTACTGGGCCGGTCGAAATCGTGCGCGAAGTCGGAAACCTTCTCGCCCACGACCTCGATATCACGGTCGGACAGAGGGCCGATGCCCGCATCCTCGAGGTAACAGAGGTGGTCTATCTCGAACGGGTCGAACCCCATCAATCTGCAGGCAACCGCGTCGACTGCCACACCGTTGGCGCCTCCGACCATGACCCCCAGCTCGTAAGGACGCGCGAGCATAGGGCCCTGCCCCTCACCAGCGACGATGCTGTCGGCGAGGACGAGGTCGGGCGGACGCACCCTGTAGAGGTCGGCGATCTTTTCCTGGAGCGTACCGTCGTTATGGTTATGGACCCGAGGTCCCTGGCGCTGGAAGCCCAAATTGTTCTTTACCGAGAGAGTCACCTTGGCGAACTGGTTTACCTTGATCTTGGGCAGGCTGACAAAGAGGTCGGCCTCCGGCCATATCGCCGGCACTACGAACGATCCCTGGATCACGGGGTTTGGCACGTCGACCATCTTGTGCCGCTCTTCATCGAAGTAGATGGGAGTGGCGATGTCGTGTATGTAAGGATAAATACCCATGGCGTAGAACGCCGCTCGCGAAGGCCCCAGCACCGAGTCCTCGCCGACCATCACTTTCCTGGCACCCAGGTCCAGCAATGCCTGAACGACGCCCCTGACGAACGGTGGTTGCGTTACCACACCAACGGTCGCGGGGCTGTGGCTGGGGTATACGAAGCTTGGTTTGACGAAGACGCTCTTCCCTTTGGGGCTAACGCCGCTGCCGTCGATTATCTCGCGAGCTACCTCGCGAATGCCCGCGGGATCGTACTCCTTCTGCTGGTAGACAAAGACCTTCTCCATCGATTCCTCCGTCTCGGTCTCAAAACCACGCCCCTTCGGCCTCTACCTGTCTTCAAGGGACCCACAAGCTCAACTCGCGCTCGGCGCCAGGAACTTGGCAAATTTTAACATTGCGAACGGGTGTGTCATCAACCCTTTGATCTTCAGCTTACCTGACATGAATTTGTTGATTATTGTCTTTCCGTCCGGGGAAGCCATGTATTTGACTGCATCCAGGCCGGCGCCCATCTGGGGGAGCTGCATGAGAACCTCGAAGTCGCAGATGAGCTTGATGTCGGGATTCGGCACTACGCCCGGCTCGATGATCGCGTAACCATTCGAGAACGTCATTGTAATCGCGGTGTCAGGCTCTTCGATCGGCTCGATCGAGAGCACCAGGTTCAAGGTGTCGAGGACCTTGATCTTAGCCGGTTCCTTGAGGAATTCACCGATCAGCGAGCCCATGATCGAACCCAGGCCGCTCAGATTCTCCTCGTCCTTTATCAGCAATCTCTCTTCGGGCTCTCCCGCCGTTACGCACGGCCCTGCCTTGCTCCGACTCGAGATCGCGTAAGCCACCGCTCCGGCTCCCGCGCCTACCGCCAGCAACGCTACGAGTTTCTTGCTCCTGCCACCCACGTTTGTCATGCCCGTCGCCCCTTTCTTGCCGCCCTCGTCCAGTATGAACATCGTGAAGCCCGCAGACACCGAATCTGTTTGACACGGCTTCCCGGGGCGTCACGCGCTTGCCGAGCAACCAGCGAATGTCGCGACCAGAGGATACCACTGATGGCAGCGAAAGGTATCGGATAAGGAACGGATTTGGCTCAATGGGGCATAGTCAGTCAAGAGCTATCCGGAAGTTAGCCCTCACGCGAATACCGCACCACCGGTCGAATCCGCCTCAGATCCTGACCCGAAACCGGAGCTTCTCCCAAGCGCCCAACCGGGCCACCGTTCTTGCCAAGTCCTGAGAAGGCCGCAGTTGGCAACGCCGCCCTGACACCCGCTTGACCCATCCACCCGCAGCCGGATAGGTCAAGCGACTTACGACTAGACGCCAAGCCTCTCGACCAGGGTCATGAGGTTCAGCTCATCGAGCTTGCCTCGGGTCAGGAGGCCTTGCTCATCGAGCTGGCGCTCCTCGTAGAAGTCTTTTTTCATCAGTTCCATGTCGGGGATGGAACCAGCGGCCGCCCCCTCCTTTACCGGCGTCGCAATCCTCGGAGGCATAACGTCGTCGGCGCCCGACGAACCCCATAGCTGCTGGAGTCCACGCTTTAGATACCAGGCACGCTCACCCGTCTGCAGAAAGCTCTTTACGTCGTATCCGAACCCTGTGACCACGTTCATCGCATCGATCAACTGGTCCTCGGTCCACGCTATCGCGGTGAGTACGCATATGACCGCGGAGTTATATAACTGCCCGATATCCTGGGCGCGGGCCGTCATCACCCCTTTGCCCTCACTGACCTGCTCGTCGTACGGACCGCCAAGATCGAACTTGGGCAACAGCTTCCCCGCACCCTGTTCGAGATAGAGGTTTGCGCTGGCGCAGTGGCACGCCCCCCTCACGGAAGTCGCATAGGCTATGGCGAACCCGTGGAACCCACGTGGGTCGTGAGCCGGCTGATCGAGGCCCCGGACCTGCACTGCCATTGCAGGCGCGTCACCACCTATCCACTCGGTGAGCCTCTTGCTGCCGAGAGCCATCTTTGCGCCGAAGCCCTTGTTTGTAACGGTGAGATCTATCAGCTTGAGCATGTTAACGGGGTCATTCCAGTCGATCTTGATCCCATCACAATCCTCGGGGGTCAGCAGACCCTTCTCCTGGCATTCTGTCACGATAGCAACGACCTCGCCCATCGTGATGGTGTCGAGCCCGTAGCGGTTGCATACGTCGTTTCCCTTGGCGACGGCCGCCAGGCTGCCGTTGAGCAGGTTGCTGCCGAACATGCAAACGGTCTCGTACTCGGGCCCGGCGCCCTGTTCCATCTGGAACGGCCCCTCCTCGACCTTGACGACCCGCTTACACCCGATCGGGCAAGACCAGCAGGCATAATTCTTTACGAGTATCTCGTCGCAGTACGTGGGGCCGTTCAGAGTCCCTGCCACCTCGTCGTTTTCACCCACCTGCCAGTTCTTGAACGGCACGTCGCCAAGCCAGGAGCCTACCTCGAAGTTGGCGTTTGTGCCGAAAGTCCTGACCGAGTCGACAACGACAGACGTCCTTATGTCATCGAGTACCGGTTTGAGCCACGCTTTCATCCCCTCGGGGTCAGCGGGCTCCGGCCTCTTGCTCGTGCCGACGACGGCGATGGCCTTCACGTTCTTGGAACCCATCACGGCGCCCATCCCGGTGCGGCCGGCTATGTGGTGTTTGTCGTGCACGATAGCGGCATATGAAACGCGGTTCTCTCCGGCCTGCCCGATCGCGGCGACCTTGGCCTTCTTTCCGACCTCTTCCTTGCTGCTTGCGATCAGAGCGTCGGCGGTCTCGTAGCTGTCCTTCCCCCAAAGGTCAGCGGCGTCCCGCAGTTCAACCTGGTCATCTTTTATCCAGATGTAGACCGGTTTGTCCGAGGCGCCTGTCAGGACGATGCCGTCGTAACCGGCGGCTTTGAGCTCGGGGCCCCAGTAACCGCCACACGATGCTTCCCCCCAGAGCATTGTCTGAGGAGAACGGGCGGCAACGGCAAACCTGTTGCCACCAGGCACCCGGCTGCCTGTCCACGGACCGGTCATGAATATAAGTGGGTTGTCCGGGCTGAGTGGATCGACGTCGCCGGGAAACATGTCCAGATACATCTTTGCGGCCATGCCAGCGCCTCCGAGGAAGTCGTGGCATTCCTGTTCGTCGAGATCACGGGTGGAAATGTCACCGGTGGAGAGGTCGATTTCAAGCACCTTTCCAGCGTAGCCGTGCATATGAGATACCTCCGTGGTTCCGGTGTCGCCAGGTGGCGGCGAGGCTCAAAAGCAAGTGCATGATATCAAGGTGCAACGGGTATGGCAACAATAAAGTACCAGCCGGTGCAATTCCTGTGTTCATTCGCGAATCCGCGGCCTCAAGCGAACCTTGCGATGTCTTTTGATATGCGGAAGACAATGGTGCTAACATGTCAAAGGCAGGCAATCTATGATCTATGGAGGACTTGGATGAGATCAAAACGGTTAGGCTGGATTCTCACGATTATTATCACTGCGGTGATGATGGGGCTGCTCATGGGATTGGTGGGTTGCGGTAGTCAGGGCAAACCCGAGGTGATGGTTTTCCTGGGCAAGAGCAGCAAATCCTACAGCACGATGAAACCGGTGGTCGACAAGCTTCAGAAGAAGTATGGAAAAAAGGTGACCTGGGTAAACGTCGACTTCGACGACCCCGCCAGCAAAGGCGAGATCGATAAATACCACGTAAGTATGAACCCGACCGTCATCCTGATCAATTCTCAGGGCCAGATAAAGGAAACATACATGGGGTCGGCCCGCGAGGACATGCTCTCCGCCGCTATAGAAAGCTATATTCCCGGTACTTCAAAAAAGCAGACCAGCCAGCCGGGCTCGGTGACCACCCCGGCTACACCTGTGACGCCGGGATCTTCGATACCGGTGAACGTCCCCCAGACTTCGGGTCCCTGAGTAATCGTCCCTCCCCCCTCGAGGGAGGAGGCTGGGGGTGGCTTGAAAGCGCATCCTCCGCGAGCCGGGCCTGGAGAGACCCGGCTCATCTCTGAAAAGCGAAGAGGAAGAAGGATGACGATGGCGGGATACTTCAAGAAGGTGCGGATCTCCTACCTGTTGCTTTTCTTTTTCGTTGCGATCTTCGCGCTCGGCCTGTTCTGGGGGGGGTTCAGTAAAGTCCTGGCCAACGGTATTGTTATCTGCCTTGACTGCATAGGGCTCATCTGAGGATGAGGGTCCGGCGCTGGACTCAGATAGCGGGGACACTGGTTGCCAATCCATTGTTCGCATACTTTAGCACCAGGACCATCTACCAGGGCAGGGCTAAAGGCATATGTTTCCCCGGTTTTAACTGCTATGCGTGCCCGCTCGCTTTGATGTCCTGCCCTATCGGCAGCCTTCAGCAATCTCTCACACTTATCGGCCCGAACAAGAGCGCCTCTGCGGCGGGCAGTGCCTTTGGGCAGGTCGCGCGGCAGGGAGCAACAAACTCCATCGGGGCTCTGCTCTACGTGCTTGGATTCATCGGCATCATCGGCGTGGTAAGTGGGCGCCTGGTTTGCGGCTGGATCTGTCCTTTCGGGTTTCTCCAGGATCTCCTCTATAAGATACCTGCTCCAAAGCTGAAGCTCCCTCGCTTTATGCGCTACGGAAAATACGTGATGCTCGCTGTGCTCGCCATGCTGATACCGTACCTCACGGGCGTGCACTGGTACTCGAGGCTGTGTCCGGCCGGGTCCCTCGAAGGAGCCCTCCCACTCGAGGCGATACCGCCCAGAGCCTCCCTGCCGCCAATCGGCTGGTTCTTCTGGTTAAAGATCGGGATACTCGTTTTTTTCCTGGCATGGATGATCGTCACCAAGCGCCCGTTCTGCAGGACCGCCTGCGCGCTCGGAGCGGCATACGCGATTCTGACGCCGGTCAGCCTCTACAGGATGCATGTCGATAGCACATGCGACCGGTGCGAGAAGTGCCGGGATGTCTGCCCGGTCGATATCAGCATCTACGAAAACGCCAACTCACCAGAGTGCGTGCGATGCCTGGACTGCAAGAAGGAGTGCCCCGTGGGCGCTGTCAGCTCGGGCTTCCGCCTTGGCCTCACCGGTGACGAGGAAGATGAGCCACTACCGGAAAAAGGCAATGTTGAAAAGAAAGGCGGCAAGCACTGATATCACTGCCGTCGCGATAAACCCGACCAGGGCCCGGACGCCGCACTCGCGCCTGTAGTCGGTCCTGTAATGATAGAAGCCACCTGAAGCGACAAGGCAAACGCCCGCGAGCACTCCGACGCAGCCAGGCAATCCGAATCGATGCGACGACGAGCAGGCGGATAATCCCCACAAGAAAACCCCGAGCCCCGGGCCGAGCATCGCCAGCAGTATGGCGAGCTGGCAAAATCCAGTTCTCATTTCCTTGTGCACGGTCTTTTTGGTCACCATTCTGCCTCCTTCTCGTTGAGAACTTTCTTTATTCCGGACTCCAGGCCACTCTTGATGCCTGACTGCATACCTTTCCTGGCAATTTTCAACAGGAGATCTCCCAGTCTCTCACCGATTCCCCGGCGGAAGAGCGAGAACCTGGAGAGTAACGCTTTTGGGCCCTCACCGTTGAACGACAGCGCGATGCAACCCATTGCCGCTCCCGCCGCGAAGCTGGCTACCAGGCCCGACAGCGTTATCGGCCTGTGCATGGCAAGGCACGCCAGAGCGTCGAGTGTTGCCGCGAACGAACCGGAGATGGTGACATAGGCGAGCTTCTGTCCCAGTGAAAGCGCGAGCTCTTTACAGACGAAGAGCACTCCCTGAAACCGGATCGAGAGCTGTTCGAAGACAAACACGGTCTGGGAGCCCAACCCGGTGACCGTCGCGCCCGCCCAGCTCTCACCGATTGTGAAAAGACCAGTCAGTCGCTCAGTGAAAATGCCGCTGCTGAGGACCCTGGCAAATGCGCCCGAGAGCGCACCCACACAAAACACCACGAGCATTCTCCTGATAGAGACGTGACCGGTGAACGCGTAAGAAGTGCCCGATTCAAAGATAGCCGCGAAGACACCGTTCCAGAAGGCGGCCTTGAGCGTTCCAGCTACGCCCACTTCGGCCCACCCGGCCGCGAACGTGCCGGACAGCATGCCACAACTGGCGGCGCCGGCGGCCACGACCGCGCCGGCGGCCAGGCTTCTCGTGAAGCAGCCGGCCAGCGAGAAGCCTGAGGGGTGCACTGCCGCATAATATATAGCCATCGCGATGCAGGCGATGGCTCCGGCAATACCTGCGATGCAAGCAGCGACAGCGGAGATCGGCAGTAGGATGAACGCGACTACCACGCCCACGACGACGACGACCGCCGCGGCCAGCCCTGCCGCTACAGCCTGGACGTACCTGTTGCTCCAGACGTACCTCGCGGCGGCCGCGACCTTGCTCATCGCCGGGTACAGGATATATTGCCACGCGGCCACGCACCCCTTGCCTGTCCATGACGCTGCCGCCTCCACCCCTCCCCATGCGTACTCGAGGCCTCTCGAGATAAGACCGATGATGCCATGAACTTCTGGACGTGTCTCCAGGCGGCTGCTATGGCGGGACCGATTGGAGCTCCCGGATTCACCTGCCGACCCGGTTGAAACGGTCCCCTTGCCGTCACCACGCTCAACGGGGCAGAGCCGCACGTATGAGGAGGTATCGACGCCCCGCAGCAGCAGCATCGGGTCGATCGGGCTGCCGTTCCGATAAGTGTCGAAGTGGAGATGTGGAGCAGGCGATGAGTCATCTCTATGCCCCCCGACGGTGGCTATCGGCTGCCCGCGGGCGACGCGCTGCCCTGTCGAGACTTCTATCGCGTCGAGGTCGAGATACGTTGCCCGGACCCCGCCGTAGTAGGCGATAGTGATGAAGCGGCCACGAGGCAGCTCTCCGACCCACTGGACCTTGCCGTCCTGGGCGGAGACGACCGTCTCACCGGGCGTGGCAGCAATATCTACACCCTGGTGGCCGCCTTGGCCGTAAGGGCCGGATGGTTTCTCGAAGCCGCGCAGCACCTCACCGGAGACAGGCCAGATAAACCCTCCCGGCGCGGCTCGAAGACGAGCGACCGGCACAAGAACTAGAAACGGTATAAACATGAGAGCGAGAGCGGCCAAAGCCGCCGCGCGTTTATTTGAAGAAGGCATCGGGCCTCCGGCTTCCGGGTAACGTTTGAGTCCACGGACTGCACGGAGAGGAAGAAGAGGCATAGCAATACAAGCACATGTTAATAAACAAACCAGGCAAAGTCAAGGCCGCGCCGCACGAGGTGACCGGTTACGCCCCCACAGTGCCGCTTGCTCGATTATTGTGTTAGTTAGCAGAAAAAAGGCTTTGACGCCTGTACGCTAAATCACTATGATACTCGGAAATGGAGGGTGTTCCTCCGCTCCAAGAATCCTGAGCAAGTGGACCGGAGGTCGACTTTACCCATGTGACATTTAGTGGTTTGCACGGTGCCGGCGTGCCGCCGGCTACCCATTACGGGAGGTTGGACATATGGAAGAAACACTGAAGTATCTCGAGGAGAACCTCGAACCGGAGCATTTCAAGAAGCTGGCGGACCTCGGTCAGACCGACATGAGCAAGTTCGTCGCCATGGCCGTGAAGCTCTGCAAGCCGGCCAGCGTCTTCATAGCCACTGACTCGTCGGAGGACCGCGAGTACGTGCGGCGCAGGGCAATCGAGCTCGGCGAAGAATTCGAGCTCGCGATGGAAGGCCACACGTGCCATTTCGACGGCATGCAGGACCAGGGTCGCGACAAGGAAAACACGCGGCAACTGCTGCCCCCGAACGTCCACCTGGGAGAGCACTTCAACTACATGCTGAGGGATGAAGGCCTCGAGGAAGTCCTCGGCATCCTGGATGGGGCGATGTCCGGTAAAGAGATGGTGGTGCGCTTTTACTGCCTTGGCCCAAAAAGCTCCGTCTTCTCGCAGCTCTGCTGCCAGATAACCGACTCGTTCTACGTCGGGCACAGCGAAGACCTTCTATACAGGCCCGGTTACGAGGAGTTCCTGCACGCCGGAGAGGGCGTCGAGCACTTCCGCTTCCTGCACTCGGCGGGCAGACTAGAGAACGGAGTCTGTGCGGATATCGACAAGCGGCGCATGTTTATCGATCTCCAGGACAACACCGTCTACAGCGTCAACACCCAGTACGGCGGCAACACGATGGGCCTCAAGAAGCTGGCCATGCGTCTTGGCATCCAGAAAGGCCTGCGCGAGGGCTGGCTGACCGAGCATATGTTCATTGTCGGGGTGCGAGGACCCAGGGGACGCAAGACCTACATGACCGGCGCCTACCCCAGCATGTGCGGAAAGACATCGACCGCGATGATCCCGGGACAGACCATTGTCGGGGACGATATCGCGTACCTCAAGAAGATCGGCGGAGACGTCCGCGCTGTAAACGTCGAGCACGGCATCTTCGGCATAATCCAGGACGTCAACCCCGAGGACGACCCCGGGATATACGACCTCCTGACCTCCCCGGGCGAAGTGATATTTTCGAACGTACTCGTGAAGGAGGAAAAGCCGTACTGGCTCGGCATGGGCTCCGAGATACCGGAAAGCGGTCTCAACTTCTCCGGTGAATGGCACAAGGACAATAAGGACGCGAAAGGCAAGAAGATCGACCCGTCGCACAAGAACGCGCGGTTCACAATAAGCCTCGATATGCTCGAGAACTGCGATGAGAACCTGGACAACCCCGAGGGTGTGCCTGTCAAGGCAATGATATTCGGAGGGCGCGATTCAGATACGTCCGTGCCGGTCGAACAGTCGTTCGACTGGGTGCACGGCGTGATAACCAAAGGCGCGTCCCTCGAGTCCGAGACTACCGCCGCGACGCTCGGCGCCGACGGCGTGCGCGAGTTCAACCCGATGTCCAACCTCGACTTCCTCGCGGCTTCCCTCGATACGTACCTGCAGAAGTACCTCGAGTTCGCCGCCGTGCTCTCTAAGCCGCCGAAGATATTCGCGGTCAACTACTTCCTGATCGACAACGAGGGCAAGTACATGACGGGCATGCTCGACAAGAAGGTCTGGATGCTCTGGATTGAAGAGCGGGTCCACGACGAGGTCGGAGCCCTCAAGACCCCTACGGGGTATATCCCGCTCTATAAAGACCTCCGCAGGCTCTTCAAGAGCGCCCTGGGCCTTGAGTATACCGAGGATCAGTACAAGCAGCAGTTCACGGTAAGGGTCCCGGAGCAGCTCGCGAAGACAATGCGTACAGAGGCGATCTACCGCCAGGAATGGGGTATCCCCGAGGTGCTCTTCTCGCAGTTGGACGAGCAGCGCAAGCGTCTCGAGGAAGCCAGGGAAGCGTTTGGCGACTATGTCTCGCCTTTGATGCTCTCACAGGGACTCTAGCTGACCCGTCCGACCAATAAGGTCCGGAAGACCGGATGACGAGTGCGGGCCGGGCAAGTTAGTCTTGAGTATTCCTCAAGCGGCCGAGCCATTCGAGAAAGCAGTCGAGCGTCCGGGGGTCCTGGCGAAGCCGGTGCTTACCCCCGGGAAGCAGGCATAGCTCCTTCGGCTCGAGCGCGGCCGCGAAGAGTGCCATGCCCTGTTCCACCGGGACCGTCTCGTCATCGTCTCCGTGGACGATGAGCAAAGGGATGGGGCTGACCCCTGACACAAAGTCGATCGCGTCGTGTTTCTCGAGGTCGTCGTAGAACCAGTCGGGCGTCGGTGGGAAGTGTAGCTCCTTGATGATGCCGGTTTCGCGCGCGCCTTCGATGAACGACATGCAGTAATCCCTCGGGAACACTTCTGTCAAGCGGGCCGGCGCGGCGAACGCGGCCACCCCGTCGACGCCGCCGTGCTCCGCGGCGTACATGATGGATAGCGCCCCGCCGGCCGAGAAGCCGCCGAGGTAGAGGCCATCGAACCGTCCGGCCAGATCCTCGCGGGCGTATCGCACAACCTCTTTGAGGTCCGCGTACCAGCCACCTATGTAGAAATCACCCTCCGAATCGCCGGTGCCCCGAAGGTTCACGAACAGGGTCGAGCAACCACTGGCGGCAAGTGTGCGCGCCAGGCCCGGGTACCCCGGGTCGGAAGGGTCGGGTACTGAGAGCGGGATGCCATGGCACATGACAACAAGCGAGGTTGGACCCGGGGTCTCATACAGGACTCCCTTGAGCCTGAGTCCCTCGCACTCGATTTCTACGTTGAACGTCTCAATTTCCACCATGGCGCATCACACCTGGAGAAGTATCCCGGTAGCTCCCGGGATGAAACGCTCTTTGAACCTGTCCTGCATGCGCGACATGACAACGGAACCGGTGCAATGGTTGAACATCATTATCTGTGGTCTTATCTCCTCCAGGAAATCCATCGTCGCCTCGACCTTCGAGATGGGCGCGCCCATGCCGAGATGAGTGCCTCCTATGACAGCTTTGATGCTACCGGAGGGCGTTGTCTCGAGCACGTGCTTCAAGATGTTCACCGCGCCGGAGTGGGCGCAGCCAGTCAATACGACAGCGCCGTCCGGGGCGTCAACGACAAGGGCCTGGTCGTCGGTGAAAGGGTCCGGCACAAGCTCACGGCCCTCACCCACAAAGAGGTTCGGCTCCGGGCCTTCGAACTCGGTCACTCTTGGCACCTCTCCCGTGAGCCTGACCCCCGGCAGGACATCGATGGGGCCGCTGTTGAGCTCCATGCCCTGGCTCATAGCCTCGAGTGCCTCGGGGCGGTATGGGATCCCGACGTACCGTTTCATGGCGCCGGCGACGAAATACCTGTGCGCAAGGGCGCCGGGGTGCAAATAGATTTTCTTGGGGCCGGAGTTGGACAGGACCGCCCACAGTCCGCCGGCATGGTCGGCATGGCCATGGGAGAGCCCGATACCCTCAACGGAACGAAGGTCGATACCCAGGAGGTTGGCGTTGTAGACCGCGACATCCGTCTGTCCGCAATCCCACAGGAAGGAGCGCCCATCGACCTCGAGGAAGACAGAAAGCCCGTGCTCGGCCTTTGTCATAAGTCCCGCCGTATTGTCGCAGAGTATGGCTACCCTGACATCCATCGTTGAACCCCTTTCGTCGTGACCCTGAACTTTACACACCTCAAGTATGCTTGATAATAGACGAAATGCACTTGCATGAGCAGAATGGAGCCACTGTTGGAGAGAGATAAAGATGTCGCCCTGGTCAGATGTGAGAGTTACGAGCGTGGGGTGGTCGAGGAGCGGGTCGCCCGTGCGTTCGACCTGGTAGGCGGCCCCGCCGCGGTGGTCAAACCCGGCGAGTCGGTCTTCCTGAAAGTCAACGCCCTTCTCGCTTACGAGCCGGATCGAGCTGTGACCACTCACCCCGAGGTCGTAAGGGCGGTCGCGCTTCAGCTGCAGAACGTGACCGACAGGATCACTATCGGCGACAACCCGGGCGGGCCGTTCAACGTCGAGCGCGTGTATGAGAAGACCGGATTCGCGAAAGTGGCCGAAGAGACGGGTTGCTCGCTCTGCCTGGATTCGTCCGCCAGGCAGGTCGTCCTGCACGAGGGCAGGTGCATGAAGTCTTTCACGATCTCCGAGGCGATGGCTTCGGCCGATCGGCTGGTCTCGGTCTCCAAGTTCAAAACCCACATGTCCATGAACGTCACCTGCGCGGTGAAGAACATGTTCGGAGCGGTGCCGGGGATGAACAAGTTCACCTACCACGGCCGGTTCAGCCGCGAGGAGGATTTCGCAAATCTCATCGTGGATGTGGCGCTCGCGTCGGACCCGGACTTCCACGTGGTGGACGCGGTCATCGGGATGGATGGCAACGGGCCGAGGCAGGGCAGGGCAAGGCCTTTGGGCGTGATAGCCGCCGGGCGCGATGCTTTTGCCGTCGACCTGGCGATGATGGGGGTCATCGCCCATGAGCCACGCGTGAACAAACCACTGGCCGCCGCTATCGACAGGGGCTTGTGCCCACCGATCACTTCCGACCTGAACCTGGTCGGTGACGATCTGCGGGAGCTTGCGGTCGCCGATTTCGTGATGCCTGCCAGGAAGGACATAGGCTCTCGCGTACCGGGCTTCGTAATGGATAAGATCGGCGGGATGGTGTCCCTTCGCCCCGTGCCCTCCGCCAGACGATGCACCGGTTGCATGATGTGCGCGAAGGTGTGTCCCGAGAACGCGGTGATGATGGTTGATTCGGTCGCGCGGATCGATACTCGCAAGTGCATAAAGTGCTACTGCTGTCACGAGCTCTGCGAAGCCGACGCCATCGACCTGGAGAAACCATGGCTGATGAGACTTGCCCGGATCAAAACTGACTGACCACGTAGCGGCAAGACACTGTCAAACCTGGGCAGGAACGCTCGGGCTCACGGGTGCTACTGTCCACTCAGGTTGGGAGCCTCTATGCTCACGGGCTCGTTGAAGTCGGTGAAATCGACCTCCATGTTCATAATCAGCGTCCCCGGGGTCGCGAGTGCCGAAAGGTCGCCGGCGAAAGACATGGTCGCCTTTTCGATGCGGTAGGTCTCCCTCTGGACCCAGACATCCATCCTGGCTTTCTTGCCTTTGAAGACCGATGGGTCGATCCCCGAGACGCTGAACGACTTCACGAACTTGCCCAGGTCGAGATCGAACTTGAGATGATACGCATCTCCCTTTTTGTCCATGAGCTGGACGTTGGTGGCGGACTGCAGGTATTTTGAGTTTACGATTCCAGCGGGCGTGGAGCTTTCGACGGCCTTGCTCTGCTTTTCGGTCCAGGTATCCGAGCCGGGCAGCTTTACGAACGCCTGGCTCCCCAGGATTATCACCTCTGACCTTGCGCCCGAGGATACTACCTTGAGGTGCCACCTGTCGGGCTTTTCGTAGACCCCCTGATACGAGACGGTGACCGAGCGCTGCCCGCCTGGGATCTTGAAGTCGATCTCGTTGTCGAGCCTCATGTTGACCGACTTCAGCTGGTCCTGAGCGTACATGGCCTTCTTGATTATCTCAGAGGGAGTTGAGGCCGGCTGGCCGCTGCAGCCGGCAAGCACGAGTGTTATTGCCGCTACGAGCAACGCACACACCGCCGCGTAGAGTATCGATGGCTCCGAGCGACGTGTGAAGCCGATGCCCGCCATCGTCATCCCCTTGGAACGCGGCCGGCCGGAGAGTCGAACTCGAGCTCCCACTTGCCGCAGCGCCCTCCCCAGCATGCCAGGGTCTCTCTGCCGCTCTTTATCTTGATTATCTCGCAGTTGTTGGAGCACCCGGAACAGTTGAAAGATGAGGTCAAATACTCGAAATCGGCAAGTGAGAAACCTCGGAAGTTGCTCTCGCCCATGTATCTTGCCTCGTCCATCACAAGGAGAGCCACCCCTATGGCGCCCATCACGTTGTGGTACCGCGGAATATTGACCTCGAGGTCGAGGGCGTCTTCGAATGCCCTTTTCATACCGATGTTGGCGGCGACGCCGCCCTGGAACACAACCGGGGCCTCGAGTTTTTTGCCCTTGGCGAGGTTGTTGAGAAAGTTGCGGACGAGCGATCGGCACAGGCCAAGGACGATCTCCTCGACGGGGTAGCCGACCTGTTGTTTGTGGACCATGTCACTCTCGGCGAACACGGAGCAGCGCCCCGCGATCTGGGCGCCCTCGTTTGCCTTGAGAGCGAGGTCTCCGAACTCCTCGACGGGGATCCCGAGGCGCGCTGACTGATGATCGAGGAACGAGCCCGTTCCCGCGGCGCAGACGGTGTTCATGGCAAAATCGGTAACTATGCCGTCACGCAGGAGGATGAGCTTTGAATCCTGGCCGCCGATCTCGAGCACCGTGCGCACCCCTGGTACGATGTGCGAGGCCGCTACAGCGTGGGCGGTTATCTCATTTTTCACCAGGTCGGCGCCGATAACGACACCCGTGAGGTAGCGCGCGCTTCCAGTGGCGGCGGCTCCCCTGACGTTCACCTGCCCGTCGAGCTTCTTGCCCACTTCGCGCATGCCTTCCTGCACAGCCTGGATCGGCTGGCCTCTGGTGCGGAGATATACGGACGCGAGCACTTCGCCCGACAAGTCGAGCGCCACGAGATTAGTCGAGACGGAGCCTACGTCAACACCGAGGAATACGTCTATCTTGTCGCCGTTATCATTCATTCTCTTGTCTAACAATTTCGCCCTTTCCTGCAACAGTCTCCCGCGAACCACGTCAGATATCAATACGAGTCCGCAGCCGGTATGGTTTCGCGATTGATCGGTGCACCTTTCGTAGCCGGCCGGGCGGCCGCGACTACCCCGTCAGAATGTCTTCGTCGGCGAGGTTCTCGAACTTGGTGTACCCGCCGATCCAGGCAAGCTTGAACTGCCCTGTCACGCCGTTTCGGTGCTTGGCGAGGTTAACCTCGGCTATGCCCTTTAGCTCGTGGTCCCTCGGGTCGTCGACCTCGGGCCTGTAGATGAGT
>Ga0182021_10000472_pt1 | contig 42738 bp, 36 predicted proteins | sample 612E3MmetaG_FD_120493 | JGI IMG/M metagenome (GOLD analysis project Ga0182021, IMG submission 120493) | Permafrost microbial communities from Stordalen Mire, Sweden - 612E3M metaG (Illumina Assembly) | ecosystem: Environmental > Terrestrial > Soil > Wetlands > Permafrost | place: Sweden... | reverse complement strand
GGGGTCAAGCAGGGCGGCAAGTGGCCCTTCCTGATGTTCGACCCACAGGATCCTGATAGCTGGCTGGGAGGACCCCACCGTGGCTGATGGCATGAGGATTTCGCGCGAAGCGCTTCAGGCAGCACTGTCCAAGCGGGGCGCGGTTTGGGCGCCCAACGACGCTGGCCACTGGACGGCGGTCGAGAGCCTGCCCGAACTTGGCCCGATCAGACCGCGGCGGCCGGTCAAGGATTTGTTCACGCCACCCCGGCGCGAGATCGCGCGCTGGAAGGCCGGCGCAGGCCCGGCCGAGATCGAGCCGGCCCAGCCCGACCAGACACCGGGCAGCGTGTTTGGGGTTCGGCCTTGCGACGCGCGCGCGTTGCTTCTGCTGGACCGGGCGCTTGGGCAGGCGCCGCATGTGGATCCGCACTACAAAGCTAGGCGCGAAAGCCTTCTCTTGATCGGCGTCGCCTGCCAACCAGGGCCCACCTGCTATTGCGGCGTGTTCGGCCTTGGTCCCGACGACAAGGATGCGGTCGATGTCATGCTGACGCCGGAAGCGGATGGCTTCGTGGCCCAGGCGGGCAGCCCGCGTGGCGAGGCATTCCTGGCCACCGTGCCCGCGGGAGCGGCGGTGCCCATGGCGGCACCGCGGCCGGGACCGCGACCAGAGTGGTGGACGGGACTGCCCGACCCCAAAGTGCTGTATGCCAATTTCGACCACCCCATCTGGCGCGAGCTTGGCACCTCCTGCATGAACTGCGGCGTGTGTACTTTGTATTGCCCGACTTGCCAGTGTTTCACCGTCGACGACGAGTCATTCAAAGGTGAGATCCAGCGGCTGCGCATCGTGGACAACTGCCAGCGCTCGGATTTCACCCGCATGGCAGGGGGACACAACCCGCGCCAGGTCGCGGCCAGTCGTCTGCGCCAGCGCGTGCTGCACAAGTTCTCCTATATTCCCACGCAGAACCCGGGCCTGGTCGGCTGCACCGGCTGCGGCCGTTGCGTGGACCTGTGCCCGCTCGACCGGAACCTGTTCGCCGACGTGTTCGAGATCATGAAGCGCATCAACCAGGAGGCCGAACGTGTTGCGTGATCCCTTGCTGCCGCTGCCCGCGCGAATCAGCGAGCGCATCGACGAAACCGCGGACACGGTCACCTTCCACTTCGAATTGCTCGACGAGGCCGAGCGCAAGGCCTTTCGCTATCTGCCCGGCCAGTTTGCCGAGATATCGGCCTTTGGCGAGGGCGAATCCACCTTTGTCATCGCGGGCGATCCCGCCAAACCCGAGCGACTGACCGTCACCACCAAGCGGGTGGGCGCCCACACCGAGGCCCTGCACCACCTGTACGCGGGTGCCATCATCGGTTTCCGCGGTCCCTACGGCAAGGCCTTCCCGGTCGCTGACTGGAAGGGCAAGGACATCGTCATCGCGGGCGGCGGCATCGGCCTGGCGCCGCTCAAGCCCATCATTTGCCATGTGCTCAATCAACGTGCCGACTACGGCAGGCTGACCATCGTGTACGGCGCCCGCAGCCCGGGCGATCTGATGTACGCGGCGGATCGCGAGATCTGGGCCAAGGCGTTCAACACTGAGCTGGTGGTCACGGTGGACAAGGGCGACGCCAACTGGAAGGGGCGCGAGGGTTTCGTGCCCGCCGTGCTGCGCGCGACCGCGCCCAAAGCCGAGAACGCGGTGGCCATCACCTGCGGCCCGCCCATCATGATCAAGCTGACCCTTCCGGTGTTCAAGGATCTGGGCTTCCCCCCCGAGCGCATCTTCACCACCCTGGAAATGAAGATGAAGTGCGGCCTGGGCCAGTGCGGCCGCTGCAACATCGGGCCCTTCTACGTGTGCAAGGACGGCCCGGTCTTCTCGGTGGCGCAGCTGCAGCAGCTTCCGCAGGAATTCTAGTTTTCCGGCAGCAGGGACGTGCTTGACTAGCGACTCACAAGTGAGATGCTCTCGACTCAATGCTGAGTCGTCTCCTGGCTGGCCGACCCGCCGTGTTTCCGGGTGAGCCCGCCGAAAGAAAGACCATGACCTCGGATGTGCACGGCAAGTTTCGGTTACTTGCTGGGCTCTTCCTTGCCTCTGCCATGGTCTGGGGATGCTCTGACGATGGGGGACCGGCCGCAGGCCGCGACGCCGGGACGCCGGCGACGGACGCTCGCGCTGTCGGCGCAGACACGCGCGTCTCGCTGGACACGTCTGACCCACAGGATGGTTGGGGTGGTGATCTGGGTGAGGGCGGCGAGGACGCGGACCCCTTGGGCGCGCCGGACGGCGGTGATGCTGGTGGCGGCGTCGACGCGGCGGAGTTCTGGACAATTGCTGTCCTGCCCGACACACAGAGTTCCTACTACTACCCGCCTTCGTTCTTCGACGCCCAGACTCGATGGATCGCCGAGAATCGCGAGAGCGAGGGCATCGCTTTCGTACTCCACGAGGGCGATATTGTCGACACGCCTGGCAGCACGGACCAGTGGACCGCAGCGCGGGCAAGCATGGACTTTCTCGACGGAAAGGTGCCCTACGTGTTGGCGGTGGGGAACCACGACCTTGGATCAACGACGTTTCCGGGCTCCAAGAAAATCGATCCGCGCTCCACCCTGGTCAATCAGTACTTCTCCTTCGACGATTTCTCCCGGGCATCGACCTTCGGTGGCGCGTTCGAAAGCGGTCATCTCGAGAACGCGTACTACCTGTTGCCGGGGGGCGGCCGCACCTGGGTTGTGATTGCGCTGGAGTTCTCGCCGCGGCCCGAAGTGATTGCCTGGGCCGACCAAGTCTTGACCGCGCAGGCGAGACTCCCTGCCATCCTGCTGACCCACGCCTATCTCTATTCGGATGGACAGCGATACGACCACGTGGGACGGGTGTGCGTCTTCACTGGGCCGACCTGCACGATCTTGGATCCCACGCGCTCGGATACCCAGTGCTGGAATCCGACGTGCTACCTTGATGACGGCTCCGACGGCGAGATGCTCTGGAACTCCCTGGTGAAGTTGCACAGCAACGTTCTCTTCGTGTTCTCCGGACATGTGGCCAATCCGGCCCCCTTCGACGCCGCCCGGCTGTCGAGCACGCGCCCGGATGGAACCGTTTGTCACCAGCTCATGGCCGACTTTCAGGCCGATGGGGCGACCGGTGGCGACGGCTACCTCCGCCTCCTGCGCATTTGGCGCGATGGACGCGTGCAGGTGAGGACGTTTTCGCCGTATGTGGATCCCGCCTTGGCGTTCTGGACCGAGGATCGCAACCAGTTCGATCTGCGGATCCAGATTCCGGGTGGATAGCGACGCCTACGCGCCTGCTCGCCTGAGCCCCACAACGTCACCGAGGCAGAAAAGGAACTCAAATGGCCGGACCAACACTTCCCTCAGCGTCACCACAGGTTGCTGTCCAGAACGGCAAGCCCCGGAGCTATCTCGGCGCGCTCGCGGTTCTTTCCACGCTGTTCTTCATGTGGGGGTTCATCACCTGCCTGAATGACATCATCATTCCCCACCTGAAAGCGGTCTTCGACCTCAACTACGCGCAGGCGATGATGATCCAGTTCGCCTTCTTCACCGCCTACTTCGTCGTGTCCCTGCCCTCGTCCCAGATTGTCCGCAGGGTCGGCTACAAGAACGGCATCATCATCGGCCTTGTGGTCGTGGGGCTCGGCTGCCTCGCGTTCTACCCGGCCGCTGCCATTCGCTCCTACGCCATCTTCTTACTGGCCCTGTTCATCCTGGCGTCCGGCATTACCCTGCTACAAGTCGCGGCCAATCCGTTCGTCGCCATTCTGGGCAAGCCGGAAACCGCCTCGGCGCGCTTGACCCTGACCCAGGCCCTCAACTCGCTGGGCACGACGGTGGCGCCTTTCTTCGGCTCGGCGCTCATTCTCGCGACGGTGGCCAAGTCAGCCGACGAGCTGAAGGCGATGAGCCCCGCCGCCCGCGAGGCCTACCGGCTGGCCGAGGCGGCTTCGGTACAGACACCCTACGTGGGACTTGCCATCGCGCTCTTCGTCCTGGCGGTCGCCATCGCACTGGCGAAACTCCCGAAGATCAGCGACGGCGCAGCAACCGCTGCCCAGCAGGCCGGAGGCGCCGGCCCCAAGAGCGCCTTCGGCTATCGTCACCTCATGCTGGGCGCGGTCGCGATTTTTGTCTACGTGGGGGGCGAGGTGGCGATCGGCAGCTTTCTGGTCAATTACCTGAAGGAACCCGCCATTGCAGGCCTGCCCGAGAAAGTCGGCGCGACCTACTTGCCATACTATTGGGGGGGAGCCATGGTGGGCCGGTTCCTCGGCACGCCGCTTCTGCGATACTTCAAGCCGGGGCGCATCCTCGCTTTGTTCGGCGGTGTCGCGGCCCTGCTGGTGATCACTACCATGGCCACCTCGGGCGCCGCCGCGATGTGGTCCGTGCTGGCCATCGGGCTTTTCAATTCCATCATGTTCCCGACCATCTTCACCCTGGCCATTGCCGGCCTGGGCAAGCACACCAGTCAGGGCTCCGGCATCCTTTGCATGGCCATCGTGGGCGGTGCGCTGATTCCGGTGATCCAGGGCGCCATTGCCGACCGAATCGGCATCCACCACTGCTTCATCATTCCTGCGCTTTGCTATCTGTACATCGTCTGGTACGGCTGGAAGGGCCATGTTCCCCGCCAGGGACAAGGCACGGCCGCGTAGGCCGCTACCTACTCCTCGTTCGTGTGTTCGCGCACGCGTCCCGGCTCCACCACCCACAGCTTGCCGACCGGGTCGGACGTCACAAGAGCGGCGATAAGGGTCTGGACAAGTACCTCCAGGCCAGACGTGGTGATGATCGCCGGCGAGCGCAGGATCACGATTCCGGCGAAGCGCGCCGGTGGAAACCTGATCGGGTCTGCGAAGTCCATATCCAGGGTAACCAGACAGCGGTTTTCCGCCGTGCAGACATCGATTAACGCTGCGTCGCTCGACGCCTGCATTTTCTGGTCGGCCACGGTGGCCACATCATGAGCGGCCTCGCGCAGCGCCCGAACGCCACGGCGTCCGAGATTCTCGTCCAGCTTGAACCTCACGCCGTCTTCTTCACCGAAACGTCGACGAAGCGCTCACGCGACATCTCTGCTCCGTAGGCGATGCACGCGCGAAGGTCGGCTTCCTCCAAGCCGGGGTAGTCGGCCAGAATCTCCCCTGTCGTCGAGCCGCCGGCCAGCAGATCCAATATCAAGCTCACCCAAATGCGGTGGCCGCGCACGCAGGGCTTGCCGAAACACACGTTCGGGTCGACGGTGATGCGGAAAAGCAGATCCTCGCGCGTCATGATCCTCAGTTCAAGGCTAGCACCGACACTATCCCCTGTCACACGGGATGCCCATGGAGGTAGCGGGCAGTGGGCGGCGATCAAAAACTGGAGAGGTAGGGCAGCTTCTTCGCCAACGCCACGATGGCGTCGCGATTGGCCAACAGCTCGCCGGTGGTGTCCCAGCGGCCGTCGAGAAATTGCTGGCGCACGCCCTCGGGAATGTGCAGCGGAACGCGAAGGGCGCCCGCGCTGACGACCTTGTCTTTCAGGTCGACGGTCACGGCAACGGTTGGATCGGCCGCCACCGCCTTCTGCAACCCCTCGACCGAGGCCGCGTCCACCACCACACAGGGAACGCCCAGCGAGACACAGTTGCCGAAGAAGATCTCGGCAAAACTCTCGCCCACGATGGCGCGGATACCCTTGCCCCAGCGGGCGATCGCCTGGGGCGCGTGCTCGCGCGACGAGCCGCAGCCGAAGTTCTTGTTGACCAGCATCACGGTCGCGTCGCGGAACCTCGCATCGTCGAACGGGTGCGTGCGACCTTGCTGTTTCATCTGCATCCGGTCGTCTTCAAAGACGTGCTCGCCCAGACCTTCGAACGTGACCGTGCGCAGGTAGCGCGCGGGAATGATGCGATCCGTGTCGATGTCGTTGCCGTGCAAAACAATGCCCTGTCCTTTGATGACAATGCGCTTCGAGTCGTCCATGACAGATCTCCTCGGATTTAGCTGTGGATGCCGAACACTTGGCGCGCGTCCGCCACTTCACCGGCGACGGCCGCCGCCGCTACCATGATCGGGCTCATGAGCAGGGTGCGCCCGGTCGGGCTGCCCTGCCGGCCCTTGAAATTGCGATTCGATGACGAGGCGCTGAGCTCGTTCCCCCTCAGCTTGTCAGGGTTCATGGCCAGACACATCGAACAACCCGCCTCGCGAAACTGGAAGCCCGCGGCGCTGAAGATCTTGTCCCAGCCGAGCGCGAGCAGTTCGCGCTTGACCTGCATGGACCCCGGCACCACCAGCGCCTGGACATGCGCCGCCACCTTGTACCGACCCGACTTCAGCACCTTCACCACCGCCTCGAAATCCGAAAGACGCCCGTTGGTGCACGAGCCAATGAAGGCCACGTCGATCTTCTGGCCTTTGATGGGCTGACCCGGCCTGAACCCCATGTACTTGCAGGCCTCCTCGGCACTCTCGCGCTCGTCAGCCGGGAAGGCGTCGGGCGCGGGAATCGTGCCGCCCACCGCGATCGACTGGCCGGGCGTGATGCCCCAGGTGACCATGGGCTCGATGTCCCCCGCGCGGTATTTCACCACGTCGTCGTAGTGAGCATCGGCGTCGCTCCGCACGCTGTCCCAGTAGGCACGCGCGCGGTCCCAGGCCTCGGCCTTGGGCGCGTAGACGCGGCCTTTGAGGTATTCGTAGGTGACCGCGTCGGGGTTGATGTAGCCGCAACGGGCGCCGCCCTCGATGCTCATGTTACAGACGGTCATGCGTTCGTCCATGCTCATGTGGGCGATGGTGTCGCCCGCGTATTCGTAGGCGAAGCCCACCCCGCCGTTCACGCCCAGCCGGTTGATGATGAAGAGGATGACGTCCTTGGCGGTCACGCCCGGGCCCAGCCGGCCGCTGACCTCGATGCGCCTGACCTTGAGCTTGTCCATTGACAGGGTTTGCGTGGCCAGCACGTCGCGCACCTGGGATGTGCCGATGCCGAAGGCGATAGCACCGAAAGCCCCATGCGTCGCGGTGTGGGAGTCGCCACAGCAGATGGTCATGCCCGGCTGGGTGAGTCCGTTCTCCGGGCCGACCACGTGCACGATGCCTTGCTCACCATTTTCAGGCGCGAAGTAGCGGATGCCGTGTCTCTTCACGCTGGCTTCCAGGGCGCGCAACATGTCCTCGGCCAGGGCATCCTGATAGGGACGCAGTTGGCTGGAAGTGGGAATGATGTGATCCACCGTGGCAAAGGTGCGCTCGGGGAACAACACCTTGAGCTTGCGCTCTTCCAGCATGCTGAAGGCCTGCGGCGAGGTCACCTCGTGGATCAGGTGCAGCCCCATCAAGAGCTGGTATTGCCCCGAGGGCAAGCGGCCCACCGTGTGGCTGTTGAAGACTTTTTCGTAGAGTGTCTGGCCCATGTGCTCTAGGTCCTTTCTTTGACCGATTCCGCATAGTGCGTAAGACGCTGCGCGAGGCGGGTCCCGAAGCAGGCGAAGGCGTCCAGCCCGGCGCTGTCGAATCCGCTCCACACGCTACGAATGGCGGATTCCCGCTCGCGGCGCAAGCCCTCGATGCAGCGCCGTCCCTTGGCGGTCAGCTCGTATCGGCGCTGCCGGCCGTCACGGGCACCCAGCCGCACCGACACCACTTCCTTGCCGAGAAGCTGGCGCAGGATCTTGGACACCGCCGCTGCGGAGCTTTCCCGCTGCTTGGCAAAAAGGCTGGGCATGAAGTGCTCACTGGAGATCTCCTCCAGCACGGCCCACTGCTGCTCGCTCAGCCCCACCGAGCGGGCAAGCTGCTGGCGTCGCTCGGCAAACAGGTCGGTCAGGCGCTGCAAGCAGGCGATGGCGGTATGAATGCGCGATGCTTGCGTGCTTGACATTGGTAGATAGTAAACCATGGTTAACCAAAGTGCAATGGAATTTTGTCTTCACTATCTCCTGTGCCCCTGGGCGCCGCTGTGGTGAAATTCCCACATGTCCATGAAGGTTCTGTTTATCGGTGGTTCGGGGAACATCTCGACCGCGTGCTCCCGCCTTGCCGCAGAGCGGGGCATAGAGCTTGTCCATTTCAACCGGGGCCTGCGCCGGGTCGACCTGCCGCCCGGCGTCCGCACCATCCACGGCGACATCCACGACCGGCGCACCATGGCGCAGACGCTGGGTTCTGAGGCCTTCGACGTGGTGGTCAACTGGGTCGTGTTCGACCCGGTGCAGGCGGCCGCCGATGTGGAGATGTTCGCGGGCAAGATCAAACAGTACATCTTCATCAGCACCGCCACGGTCTACGAGAAGCCGCCGCGGCACTACCTGGTGCGCGAAGACACGCCGCTGGCGAACCCGTTCTGGGAATACTCGCAGAAGAAGATTGTCACCGAGCAGTTCCTGTTGGAGGCTCACCGGCGGCACGGGTTCCCGGTGACCATCGTACGGCCCTCATTCACCTACGGCGACACCTGGATCCCCACCGCCTTCGGCATCGACTTCACCTCGGTGCACCGCATGCGCCAGGGGCTGTCGCTCCCGGTTCACGGCGATGGCACGTCCCTGTGGGTGATGACCCACGCCAGCGACTTTGCCAAGGGGCTGCTCGGTCTGTTTGGCCGGCGCGACGCCGTGGGCGAGGCCTTTCACATCACATCCGACGAGGTCATGACCTGGAACCAGGTCTACCAGTGCATCGCCGCCGTGACTGGCACCCAGCCCCGCCTGGTCCACATTCCCTCGGATTTCATCGCCGAGGTGGATCCCGCCATCGGCGCCGGGCTTCTGGGCGACAAGGCGCACTCGCTGGTCTTCGACAACTCCAAGATCAAGGGCTTCGTGCCCGAATTCCGCTGCACGGTCCCCTTGGCCGAGGGCATCCGCCGCTCCCTCGCCTGGCTGGACGCCCATCCCGAAGAGCAGCGTCTGGAGAGCAACGCCGTCGTCGAAAGGATTCTCGCGGCCTGGGGTTCGTCGCACGGGACGCGATGAACCCGCCCAACCAGCTACCAACTCCGTAGCGGCGGGTTCATCGCACGGGATGCGGTGAACCCGCCCAACCAGCTACGAACTTTCTAGGGGTGGTACTATTTGGCGCGCCGGATTCCGGCGTCCTTGGCCGAGCCGCGACGGCGCCTCACACCCAGCAGAGCCAACGCGATTGCGAAGCCCAGTGCGCCCGTGTTGTCGCTTGGTCCACCTGTGCGGCACCCGCAGCCGGCCTTCTTGGGCGTCAACGCGGGCCCACCGTCAGATTTCGCGTCGTTGGCGGCCATGGGCGCATCACCAAGGGCGTCATCGTTCTCACCCGCTTCGCCTGTTTCGCTGTGGTCGGCGTCATCCTCCGCCATTGCGTCCACTGCATCGGTGCGCTTCGCTGCATCTCGTGCCGGTGCATCTACACCAGTATCCGCCCCTGCGTCTGCACCAGTTTGCGTCGGTGCATCTACACCAGTCTGGGTCAGTGCATCTACACCAGTATCCGCCCCGGCATCTCTAGCGGGCGCACCGCTGGTTCCGCCGGTCGCGGTCGCGCCACCGCTCCCCCCGATCGGCGCGCCGCCCCCTGCGCCAGTCACGGATGTGCCACCCGTGGCAGGAGTGCCACCGACTGCAAGCGCACCGCCCGTGGACGCGCCGCCCGTGGACGCGCCACCTGTGGACGCACCACCTGTGGACGCGCCGCCGGTGGACGCGCCGCCTGTCGCAACGCCACCCGTGGCAACGCCACCAGTAGCGCCGCCCGTATCCGCCGGCACGCCACCAAAGCCAAAGCCGGTACCTGGAAGGGCCTTTCTACCACCGGTGGCTCTTCCGCCTGTGGAAACGCCGCCTGTGGAAGTGCCGCCGGAAGCGGAGCCGCCCGTGGAAGCACCACCCGTGCTGCCAGTGGAGTCGCCACTCGTGCCGCCAGAGGAGTCGCCACCGGTGCCGCCAGAGGAGTCGCCACCGGTGCCGCCAGAGGAGTCGCCACCGGTGCTGCCGGAGGACTCGCCACTCGTGCCGCCAGAGGACTCGCCACTCGTGCCGCCGGAGGAGTCGCCACCGGTGCCGCCAGAGGAGTCGCCACCGGTGCCGCCGGAGGAGTCGCCACCGGTGCCGCCAGAGGAGTCGCCACCGGTGCCGCCAGAGGAGTCGCCACCGGTGCCGCCGGAGGAGTCGCCACCGGTGCCGCCGGAGGACTCGCCACCGGTGCCGCCGGAGGAGTCGCCACCCGTGCCGCCAGAGGAGTCGCCACCCGTGCCGCCGGAGGACTCGCCACCCGTGCCGCCGGAAGACTCGCCACCCGTGCCCCCCGAAGAAGGAGCATCGACGGTTTCTCCGCCGGATCCGCCCACTCCTCCACCACCGTCTGATCCGCCCCCTCCTCCGCTGCCACCACCGCCGTCGGTTTCCGACAAGCACACGCCGCTCTGGCAGGTTCCGCCAGTGCAAATGGTTCCATCGGGCGCCGAGCAGGTGGTGCAAATGGACCCGTTGAAGAAGCCATTCTGGCAGGAGTTGCCAGTCGCACAAGACAAGGTGCCGGTGACCACGATGTCGTCGACCCAGACCGCGTCCGAACCATCCGACTCGCTGAAGTCCTTCTGGTAGCGCCACATCAAGGTGTGGCTTCCGGCAGCCAGGCTGTAGGTGTATTGTGCCCAGCCATTCGTTCCGGACCAGGAATTCCGCTGGACCCCATCCGTGAAGAATCTGAGGTAGTCGTAGGTGTACTCGGTGTCCTCACGGTGCCAGAAACTCACGCTTCCCGCGGTGGTCAGGACCACGGTGGCCATCAGGTCGGCTTGCTGGCTGTCCGCGAGATCGCCCGCACCTAGACCCGAAGCAGCCGCGTAGCTGCCAGTATGCGCGCCCGTGTTAACGACGGTCCAGGGAATAGAGGTGGTCGTGTATCCGGCTCCCAGCGTGCTCGATTCGAAGTCATTGGACCCGACAATTGGCAGCCCGCCGCAATGGCCGACCACGCACTGGGAAGCGCCGCCGCTGCAGCTCGTGCAGTCGGAAACGTTGGTGTGACCACAGCCGGTCGTGGGATCGCAGGTGTCGGTGGTGCATTCGTTGTCGTCACTGCAGTTCACCGGAACGTTGGAACACGCCCCGGTCGCGGGATTGCAGCTATCGGTGGTGCATGCGCTGTGGTCCTCACACTTGAGCGAGTAGGTGCACTTGTTGTCGGTGTCGCAGATTTCGTTACTGCAGGGATTGCCGTCGTTGCAGTCGGCGGCGGTGGTGCAAGCCGGACGATCAGTCGCATTGTAGATGTAAAGCGCGAAGTCCTGATCCGTCAGATCCGCGTTGCCCGGGACGCCGTCGGCCACCAGGTTGTGGGCGATGACCTGGACCGTGAAGTAAACCGGGGATAGCGAGGGCACCACCGTGGTCGGGGCCACGGGATCGAAATGGACGGCTTCGAGGTTGTTGACCCGGTCGAAGGATCCGCCGGTGGCGGAGACCCCGCCGCTGAAGACGTTGCCCAGATACTGGGTGGAGCCCACGGTGACCAAGAGGTCGAGATCATTCGAATAGGCATTTCCCGTGGTGGCGCCAGGCGCATCGGTCCAGGCGAGCACGATTTTCACCCGCTGTGATGCATCCTGGACGTGGAGCAAGGGGCTGGTGAAGGTGTCGCCGTTCGAGCCCAAGATGGTGGTCTGATCCGAAACCACACGCGCGGTCGCGGCAGCCAGCCGGGAAATGTCGAGCCGCCCCCACCCCTGCAACTGGTCGGGAACGTTGCCAAGCGAGCCGCCGAACCCATTGGCGCCCCCGACCATGTCCGCAGAGTGGCCAGCCAGAATGGCCTTGACCATGGCAGGCGAGGGCGCCGCCGCGTAGCTATCCAGATACCAGGAGTGCGCCAGGGCTCCCATGCCGGCCGCGGCCGGGCAGCTATGGCTGGTTCCGGAAGACCATGCATAGCGCGTCTGACCCACCGGCCAGTACCGGTTGCACACACCGGAGCCGTCGGCCCCTCCGTAGGTGGTCGCGGCACCCTGGATGTGCGTGCCTGGGGCCACGATCTCTGGCTTCCGCCGCCCGTCCCTGGTGGGGCCTCGACTGGAGAAGTAGATGAGGTCACGGGCATTGTCGGCACCCGTGTTGAGCACACCGCACCCGTCGGTGCCGGTCATGCGGTAGTTCTCCGAAGCGCCCACCGTGATCACGTTCTTGGCCGTGCCTGGCGCCCCCACGGTCGTTGCTCCGGGGCCGGAGTTGCCCGCCGAGAAGAAGACGGCAAGCGGCTGCAGCCCGTTGGTGGAGTTTCGATCCGCATCGCGAACGATGCCGTCGTACTCCTGGCACTCGACGTTGTAGGCGCCGGTCGTGTTCGCTCCCCAGCTATTGGAGGTGAGGAGCGCGCCACCGGTGCGAGCGGCAGTAGCCATGGAGGTGAGGGTGGCGCTCCCGATGTCAAAGTTCCCGGCATTGTTGAAGATACGCGACGACCCCAGGTGCGCACCGGGCGCGATTCCCAGCCCATAGAGATAGGTGTTCGGATCCAGGGCGCCGGCCTCGTTGGGATCAGGAGGCACACCGCCGATGATGGCAAGGTTGATGGTGCCGTGACCACCGACGTCGTATCCGCCAGATGAGCTGGTGTAGTTGGTGATGGACGTGATCCCCGCGGTGAGGTCAACGTGCCCGACCGGTATCACACCGCTGTCAGCGCCCTCGTCCGTCACCTCGACCTTGATTCGCCCCAGCTTTGCAGCGGTCAGCCCGCGAGCGGTCAGCCAGCTCTGATACCCAGGCCCGGTCGGTACCCCGCTGCCGTTGATGTTGCCCGCCATGATCACGCCCTGACGCTCATCCTTGAGTGTCGGCAAGACGTAGGGCTCGATCCAGTAGACGTCAGAGCGTTTGTCCAGCTCGCGGATGGTGTCGATTGGCAAACGGACACGATGCACGAGAGCGTTCTTCACGTGGCTGACGCCCGCGTAGCGAGCCACTGCGCGGCTCGCAATCAGGGACTGCGTGTCTTGGTTGCCGGCGTGGTCGACCACCAGCACGGCCACGTCCAGTTCGGCAGCCGCCAGGTCAAGGGAGCGTTCCACTCGGTCGCTCGCCACCCAATCGCGGGTGTAGTCGACTTCCGACCCGGCAATCGCGTTGGGAAGGAGCTTTCCAGAATCGTAGACGGTGTAGGCGCCATTCGGGATGTAGTCGAGCACCACCAAGCCGGCCGCGGCCAGGCCCTCCACGAATCCGTCCGGTACCGGCTCGTTCACGTGGATCAGACGGATTCCCGGCGCGTCAACCGTGGCCGCCTTCATCTTCTTGGTGATGACCTCGGTCTGATTGTTGAGCAGAATTCGTGCGGGGTACGCAGCAGCCAAGCGGGGAGCGGCCGCCTTGCGGTGACTCAACACCCAGCCACGCTCGGCTTCGCTTGGTCCCTTGCCCACCGCCGTGGACGGCACATCATCGAGCTGGGAGCCGGGAGCGCCCTTCCCTCCGGCACTGCTGTTGCAGCCCAGCGCCAGAACCGACCCAAACCCAAGGACCAGGATAGACACCACTTCTAGCCGTCTCGACATCGTGTATCCCCTTTCTTTAATCGAAAGGCATGCCTATCACCGGAGTGGTCCGCTGCACAATCGAAAAGAAGTAATCACGTAGGGCGGCAGGAGCTGCGTGAGATTGCAGCGCCTGCGCTGGCGAAGTGTCGCCTCGGTCACCGGGGGTGATGACCGCTGCAGGATTCAGCCGGAACCGTTCGGCAGCGCGTCATCCTTGCGCCGGATCTTCTTGAACCGCTGGTTGAAGTTCGTCCGGTCCACGACGTTGATGCGGGTCGGGAGCTTGTAGGCATCCAGCTTGCCGCGCAGGAAGAGCCGCAGCTCCTTCTTGGCCGCCAGCGGTGGCCGCGATTCAACCAGAACCACGTCAGCGGTCACGGTCTGGCCGGTCAAGGCGTTGGCCTCGCCGTAGACCATGCAGTCCTGCACGCCGGGCGCGGTGAGCAGCGCGGATTCCACCTCCCCGGGCATGACCTTCTGCCCGCCCACGTTGATGACTTCCTTGCATCTGCCGACGATGCGCAGAAATCCGTCCGCGGCGGTCTCGACCAGATCGCCGGTCTTGAACCAGCCATCGTCGGTGAACCCATCCATGGGCGCGTTCAGGTAACCCAGGATCTGCGTCTTGCTCCTCAACCACAACTCGCCGTCGACGATCCGGTACTCCTGATCGGGGTCGTCGATCTTCATCAGGGTACTGGAAGAGGACAGGCTGCTGGTCTTGGCGATGCCGGTCTCGCTGGTGCCGAAGGTCTGCAGGTACTTGGCGCCGGGGAACGCCCCTGACAAACGCAGCAGCAGGCTTTCGGGCATGGGCTCGGTGCCGTAGGTGACCAGGCGCAGCGACGAGAGATCGTGATGGCGAAAGGCTTCGCTGATGATGACCAGGTTGAGGAAGGTGGGAGAGGCGGGGAGGATCTGCACCTTGTGCTGCTCGATCAGGCTGCACACCCGCTCGGGGGCGCGGCTGTCGGGAATCACCATGAGGCCGCCCATGGCCAGACAGTTGAGCAGGGTGTTGATGCCCCCAATGTGGTCGAACATCAGGAAGACTAGGATGACGGAATCGCGCGCCGGCCGGACGCGGTAGTGCTGCGCGAGATTGTCGAAGTCGTGCAGCATGGCCTTGGGCTTGCCGACGCTGCCGCTGCTGAAGAGCACAAGGCCCGCGTGTCCAGCCTCGCGCAGCCGCTGGACCAGCGGGTGGGTCCCGCCTGCGCGCGGCGGGCCGGGCTGGATGGAGATGCCGTCATCGATCCGGATCACATCGTCGACGAATGCCTCGGCGAAGCGATGGTCGAGATCGCCGCCCACCCCGGTGGTCACGGGCACGACGATGTCGCGGTTGCGGGCCAGCGCGAAGAAGAGCGCGATGCTGTCAAAGGAATACTCGGCCACCAGCGCCGCCACCCGGCCGGGCTGCACGCCACGCGCCGTGAGAAATGAGCCGTGCGCCTCGATGCGCGCGGCCAGCTCCGCATAGCTGTAGACCCTACCGCCCTCGGCCAGGGCGGATTTGCCGGCGAACGAGCGCAGCCGGTCGATGAGCCAGTCCATGGGTTTCCCGCGATCAGCCGGCTCCGCCCAGATACAACACCTGGCCGGTGACGAAACTGCTGCGTGGATCGATGAAGAAATCGACAACGTGGATCACGTCGGCAAAGGTGCCGAAGCGCCGCACCGCCTGCCGGGCGATGAGAGCGTCGATCTTCTCCGCCGGCACGGACTTGACCAGTTCGGTCGCGACCGGGGCCGGCCCCACCGCGTTCACCGTGATGCCGCTTGCCCCCAGCTCGCGCGCCGCCACCCTGGTCAGGTGCTCGACCGCGGCCTTGCTGGCGCCGTAGACTGCCTCGCCTTCCAGCCTGAGGGGAACCGCCACCGTAGAGAAGTTAACGATGCGTCCCGCCTTGGCGCGCATCATGACCTTGGCCACTTCGCGCAGGAAGATGAAGCTGCCCAGCACGTTGGTGGCGAAAACCCTCTGCACGGTTTGCGTCGGGGTGGTGGCCAGGTGGTTCATGGCCGCGATGCCGGCGTTGTTCAGAAGAACGTCGATGCCGCCGTGGCTCTTGCGCACCTTGTGCACCATGGCCACCACCGCCTTCTCGTCGGCGACGTCAAGCTGGAAGTGGGTGTAGTTCGCCTCGGCGATGGAGGGCTCGCTGCGGCTGCAGCCGGCCACCACGTTCCCCTGCGCGAGGTAGTACAAAGCCATTTCGCGGCCGATGCCCTTGCCGGAGCCGGTGATGACGAAGACACGTGCCACGTTCTAACTCTCGCTCAGCAGGATCTCGATGTAGTCGGCCAGCGTGCCCGCAGTGGCAAAGGGCGAGCGTTTTTGGCTCATGGCGCGCTCGTCGGCCAGGGTGATGGCCTTGCCGAGATCGTCAGCCACGCGCTGCTCGATGTCGGCGAGCAGGTTGACCAGGGCCAGGCTGTCGAGGAGGCCGCTGCGTCCGTACAGGTGGGTTTCGGGACCGGGGCGGGAAAGCTCGGGCTTGCCCAGTTCCTCGCCCGCGTCTTTGAGCGCCGCATAGATGATCGGCAGGATTTTTTCCTTCATCGGGTCATTCCTTGTCGGTGCGGTGGAGATGATATCCGAAGTAGGTCCGCTCTGTCCTGAACCCGAGCTGGGCGTAGATGTCGAGCACGGCCCGGTTCGCCGCCGATATCAGGGTGGCGGCCCTGCGCACGCCTTCCTGGCGGAACCGTCGCATGAACGAGGCGAAGAAGCCCGGGGTGAGGAAGCCCCTGTCCGCGGCGCTGCCGGCCAGGATCAATTCCACCGCGCTCCCTTCGCGGGCAAAGGCCACGAAGGCATCCACGCCGGCCTCGCCCCGGTGCACCCACATGGGCGTCTTCTGCTGCAAGAGATCCTCGACCCAGCCCTGGTAGCGCAGGCGGGCCAGATTGACATCGACAAAGGGATCCTCGTGAAACCGGCTGTAGTGAAATGCGTCGCGGCCGATGGCGACCAGCGCCGGTTCGTCGCCCGGGACCGGCTCGTCGAGCGTCAGGTCGTCGGCAAAAGGCGGCTTGGCGACCAGGCGTCCGACGCGGGCATGGACCATGCGCAGCGCGGTCTCCACCTGAACGAAACCCGATTCCATCAGGGCGCGGCGCAGTTCACGGTCGTCGGCGGGCACCCGGGTCACGCACAGGCGCAAGCCGGCCCGCCGCCGTTCGGCCAAGAAGAGCGCCAGCAGGGCAGCCAGCCGACTGGGATCGGTGTACCTGATGGACAGGATCTCGCCGGTGACGTGGCCGAAGACCGCCGCATCCCACGGCGTGGTCCGCCAGGCGAGGACATGTTCGCTGTCGAGATGGACCTCGGCCGTGACTGCGCTGACTGGGTGCTTGCCGCCCGGGAGGCTCACGGCCGCAGCATAGACCGAACCGCTCCGGTTGTCGCAAGCCCTGGTTGTCCTACCCGTGCTGTCCGAAAACCTATCGTCGCCGCTCAGGCGGTCTCCCGATGGTAGTAGTTCAAGAAACCGCCGAGTCGCGAGCGACGCACGATCGCTCCGTTCGCCCCGTTGTCGTTCGCGGAGCCAGCCTCGCCCTGGATGAGCTGGCCGCCAAGGCCCTGGTGGAACCGCTTGGCCAGGTAGTCTCGATCGTGGATCAAGTACTTTTCGTGTAGCCCCAGCCCAGGTTCGCCAGCGCCATCTCGATCAGCAGCTTCCGAATGTCCCGCGCCTTGCGCGGCCGGCCGACCTTGCGATGAGAACTGTCGTACTTCCGCGCGCCCAGCTCTCGGAACCAAGCCAACAGGGTCGCCGGCTTCACGATCTGGCAGTACCTCCGCCGCTCGTCGGGGCTCAGTTCCTTGCCCGCGATCGCCAGGCGCCGACGCTGCCCGGCGGTGAAAACGATCCGCCCGCTGCCGGTGATTGCGGCGAGGACATCCTTCAGCACCCGGACCTCTTCCTGAGCGTAGTCCAGTTTGCGCTGCATTCGCTCGTTGATCGCACACGCGATCATCGCAATGACAAACTGAAACGTTGCCGGCAGCTTAGGACGCCATCCTGGCGCTTCACGCATGCCGTTTCAAGCTGCCCATCCTCGCGATTTCATGCAAAATTCTCAGCGATGCATTTCTGGACAGCACGGGGGGGCGGCGCGTGTGCGGAAGGCGGAGCGCAGCGCTCCAAGGAGGCGGAGGAACAGGGAGACCATCATGCCATCATCCATGATGGCGAGCGGCGCAAACCAGGTCAGCTGCTCATCAGCGCCACCGTCGGAAAACGCACGTCGCGGATGCCGTCTTGGCGAAGGACAGCCATGGCGATCCCGCGATCCACAGCCGCGGGCAGTACGAAACCGTGGTTGTAGTCGGTGTGCTCTCCGATGAGGTTCACCCGGCCAGCGGAGCGCACCAGCACGGCCGGCTCGCCGAAGTCTCGACGGAAGCTGGCAAGAACCGGAGCAAGGATTTGCGGCAGGTCAGTGGGGCCGAGGCCGAGATGTTGCATGGTCAGCTCAGGGAGAAGGACTGAATAGCACGTGGCCCCGAGAGCACCAAACTACCGACCAAGCATGACCACGGACCCGGCCTTGCCTTCGGGCGCAAGATCAACCAGTCCGCGGTCGAAGGTAGCCAGTCGTCCGCCGCAACGAATCGCGAGGGCCAGCAAGTGCGCGTCGGTCACCTGAGCGTGACTGCCCAGGCGCTCCCAAGCGATGTGCTCGCTGCTGGCGATTTCGATATCATCGAGCCAGAAGACGTGGCCTGGCAGGGCCGTAATCCTTCGCAGGATTTCCCTCGCTTCGCGGGGCGAGCGGGCATCAGGAATGGCTCGCTGGTTCGAGGAAACCCGAACAAATCCTGATTGGGTTACCGGACAGGTGGCGAATCCGGCCCGGCCAACCTCGTCGAACCACGCGAGCGCCGTGGCATGATGGACGTGGTTCGGCCAGGCCAATGCGACCAAGACATTGACGTCGAGAAGGATCGGCATCCCCTTCGGCCTTCGGCGGACGTCCGGGTTCCGGCCCGAGACCGGTGCCTGCCTTGGTAGGGTCACGCGATTACTCGTCCTCAAGCGCCGAGCGAATCATGTCAGCCGTCATGGGAGCAGCATCGGCGGGCACATTGAAAGTCGGGAAGCCGTGCCGGGTCCGTCCGGCCGGAAACGGTGCGTTCAGGCCCTTGCGCGCGAGATCAGAGATGACAGTTCCCAGTCCCCTTCCGCGCGCCGCAGCCAGACTGCGGGCGGCCCGATAAACATCGCCATCGAGGTGAAGTGTGGTTCGAACGGCTGCGCCCATGAAGACAATATGATGTCATGATGCCATGATGTCAAGGCAGGCTAGCTTTCTTCGCCGCTCATCGAAATTGACCCACGAGGGCCCGGTGAAAGTGACCCGGGCGAGGATCACGGGTCGTAGTTCTGGATCTGGATCGGGATCCGGGGACTGTGGGTCATGCGGTGAGGAGGCAAGGCGCCAGGGAGCGGTCTGCCGGGACTGCGTCCGCCAGCCGGGAGCCATCCTGTAGAGGCCCGTCGGCCCGAGGCGCGGATGCCGTCGTGGCCGGACGCCCGCACGCGCGAAGATCAGAAGGTCGGGGCGTCGCTCGGTGAAGGGCAGCTGGGATCGTGGTCGGCTGCGGGCTCGCCATCAGAGACGTGCTCGATGATGGCGGCGCCATACGTGTCCCACAGGGCGCCCTGGATCTGTTCGAGCAGATCGATGATGGCCTCGGACTGCCGAGGGCTCAGTGCCGGCACGGCGAGGGAGACGATACGAGGTGGGGGCGGCGTTTTCACGACGCAACGGGGGCCGAGGGCGTGCGCAGCGAGGGGCCCTCGATGGTGATGGTGTGGCAGCGCTCGCGGAGACGGTCGAGCAGCGCCTCCACCATCTTTTTGTTGCCCAGGAATTCGTACCAGGCTTCGTAGGCCAAGTTTGTGGTGATGAGGGTCGTGCGCTTGCCGACGCAGCGCTCTTCCATCAGCTTGAAGAAGGCGTTGGACTGCTCGGGGCGCTGCATGAAGCAGGTCTCTGGCACCTCCACGGCGAAGCAGGTCTTTGGCACCTCCACGGCGCACCTCCACGGGGCGCTGCATGAAGCAGGTCTCTGGCACCTCCACGGCGGCGCGGGCGCTGCATGAAGCAGGTCTCTGGCACCTCCACGGCGAAGCAGGTTTCTGGCACCTCCACGGCGGCACCTCCACGGCGCACCTCCACGGCGGCGCGGGTCTCTGGCACCTCCACGGCGGGCAGCACCTCCACGGCGGGCACCTCCACGGCGGGAATTCCGGACGCTGTCATTGACGGCAACGATCTCCACCACCTACGGCAGACCTACATTCACCTCTTCATTGTGCCCCTTTGCCGCGCTTCTGAATATGTGACTGGCACCATACTCGCGCTTCTGAATATGTGACTGGCACCATACTCGAGGCTTGCACCATACTCGGGGCGGCTTGATCGTGGAAAGCCCTGGTATTCCAATGGCCTCTGCTGTTTCGCTTTGCTTGTCGCGGGATTAGGGGCATTTCCACTGGCCTTGCGTGCCGCTGGAATTCATGCTGCTCCACAGAAGGCAACGTGCGCAACATACGGATTTCCTCCATCCTCCCTGTTCCGTACCGCGACGAGCTCGAACGCATCGTTTTCTTCAACCCCGAGCAGAGCAAGGTCGCGACCCCGCTGATCGCCGCGGTCGGCCGCTATGGCGTGCCCACCATCACCGAGGAGACGGGCCACCTCCGCTTCCACCTGCGTGGTTTCCGCGAGATCCAGAGCCTATTTGCCCTCGATGAGAGCGACACACCGGCCGTGCTCGCCGGTGCGGTCATGTTCGTGCGCGAGCAGAGGGATAGGATGCTTCTTCTCCACCTGGCCGCGCACGAGAGGTACACCGCGCGTCGCGAGTACGCCGGGGCATGGGTTGCCCTGCGCCTGGTCGCGGCCGTGCGGAGTGCATGCGCGCGTACCAAGGGGATTGACTTCCTGCGCATCCTGTACCCAGGCGAAAGGACCATCCTGATACGCAATCAACCGGGTTGAGCCAGGCTCAAATCCGCAGTCGTGACCTTCCCTTCTCGACCGAAAGGATATCCCCGTGCGAGAGCGAGGCACCGGCGCTGTGTAGGGCTGCTGGCCGGTGTGACGGTGCTGTTCTGGTGCGCGCCTGCACTCGCCGCGCGCAGCCTGACCCTTTCGTTCACCGCTTTTCGCAATGCTGCGACAGGGGGCCCGCCCGTTCTGGCGCGCATCTCCAGCCACTGTACGAGAAGGCAATCCAGCCGCCCGTTCACCACCTGGAGCCCGGGCGGAGCACCAGATAGCGCACGGCGCTTCCCGAGCTGTCCTCGTAGCCGGTCTTGTCGTACGCCGCGATGTGAATCTGGCCTATTGAATCCACCGCCATGGTGGCCGCCGACGCTGTGAACGAGGTGGCCACTGTCGCATGACCAATGTCATCGCCGTCCACCCAGGCTATCTCTAGATGGCCCTCGAATTGGCGGGAAACATCCTTCCATCCGCAAACCGGCGGAACCGCGCCCTGCGAGCACGTGACAACCCGCTCTCCCATCCTGTGCAAGGTGGTGAACAGGAAGCGCACCTGCCCTTCTGACCCGGCAATAGCAGCGAGTGGCCAGTGCTCGATGTAGTCTACTGTGCAATGCTGGTCGCCCGCAGTCGCAGGCGACCAGCACAACGAACCTGCGCTGCCGGCCACCAGTGTCTCAAGCGACCAGACACCGCCTCGACGTGTCGCGTGCACGATCTGGTCCCCGTCTTCGACCGAACCTACGACACGATTGAAGAAGAGGTGTGGCTCCTCGATTCCGTTGACTTCGGTCACGGCCAGCCGAACGACTTGGGTAAGTCCGTCACATGGGGCCACCTCCTCCGCAGCCGCCGGTGGGACAACTGAATAGGCCGACCATCCACGGCCACTGCTCGGCCCGCAGAATGCCAGGTGCGCTCGTCCGGCGGGCGACAGTACCAGTGACGAGGGGTAGGGTTCCGGCAGATTCGAGACGGGCGCGGCCGTCCAAACGTCAGACCGCCGCGCGTAACCCGCCAACTGCGGAAGCGCACCTTCCGGGAACAATGGAGCCGTCGCGGTCAATCTCACAGCCACATGCAGTCCGCCGCCCTGGTCCCTGGCGAAGCTGTGAGCCCCTCCAGAGAGACTGGCCGGTAAGAGTTCGTGGAATAGCCAGGCGTCATTCCACTCCCAGAGGCCAGCGCTCCCGCCTTCACCATCGTCGAACACGGCCCATCCGACTCCGCCGGAATCAAACAACAGCGCGCCGGCGCACATGGCTCCTGTCGTCGGAGTCACGTCCCACGCGCCGGCAAAAGAACGCTGAGCGAGAGCACCGAAACACCCACCTTCGGCTTCGGAATACAGGATGAAAGGCTCGTTTTGTCCCGGACGCAAGGCGAGGGAAGGAGCGTCGTTGCGCCAAACGATATGGTTCGACACGGATTCCCGCCGCAGCTCATCGCACGGCTCGATGGGCGGCCCGCACAATGGTCCCTGGTAGATATCAGGCGGTCGGCCGCTCAACGCACTGTCCGCATCGGGTGCGGACGCATCGATCGTGGAACCGTCAAGCATCGCGGGCCCGTCGCCCAATGCGCTGTCAGGGCCGGGAAGAAACACCTCGATCGCGGAGCCATCGTCCAATGTTCCCGCCTCGCGGCGGTCCACTTCCGGGCCGCCGTCGGACGATGCGAGTCTGCCCTTCGTGCGGCCACAGGCTCCGAGCAGAGCGCAAAGGAGCAGCAGTCGCGCCGCATCGAACCGCGCCGCCGGCAATGCGGTACAGGCCGCGGCCTCGCATTCCCGAGCCGCATGAACGAGAGTGAGCCACATTTTGGACCTCCACTTGCTTGAGCAGAGGGCGTTCCGCCAGGTGCGCCCTTGCGATCGATGGTAGCACCCCACGGCTGGTCAGGGGTGTGCGCGCGGTCACACGATCTTGACCACTGACGGCCGGATGTGTTGACGCGCGAGCCGAGCCGCGAGCGAGACGCCGAGGTCGCGGATAGCTCAGGAATCTGATATGCAGGCAGCCCCGGTCGAGCGACAATGCAGGCTTTGGACTGGTGTGTTTCCTGCTATGAGGAGGCCAGTATGATGAGGGAATTCAAAGTACCGTCCGTGCTGGGGGCACTTGTCGTGGTCTTTGGGTTGGCCTGTGAAGGAGGCGGGATCAAGACGATCCCAAGAACCGATGGCCAGGTGATTACCTGTTCCTACGGTGGCAAGACCTACAACCCCGGCGACTCCTTCCCGCAGGACTGCAATACCTGCTCATGTGGAGCCAATGGCCAGGTTGCCTGCACGCTCATTGCATGCATCACGGACGCTGGCAGTGATCGGGCTCGCGATGCAGCCCTGCCGGATGGGCAGGCCGACGTGGCGGTGCCGCTCGACCAAGCCAAGGACGTGAAACCCACAGTTGATGTTGTGGACGCTGTCGCGGATCTGAGCCCCGACCTGCCTCCCGCTACGGACTCGGCCAGGGATTCCCTGCTGGTGGCGGACACGGCCAAAGACAGCCAGCTCGCGGTGGACGCAAGGGATGTCGGCGGCGACGTTCGCGAGTACTGCATCTGGGAGGGGGACATCGTGCTTGCCATCGGGCAGTCGGTACCCCTGGGGGATGGGTGCAACACCTGCACTTGTTATCGGACTGGAATGGCTTGCACGGCGAGCACCTGCGTTCCCCCTTCCGATGCTGCTACGCTGGTTTGCTCGCTCTGGTCCTCGCTGACCTTTGGCTACGAAGGCGGCAAGGTCTATTTTCAAGATAGCTACTCCCTGGGCGGAACTCAGATGACTGTGACTCGGAACTACTTCAGCAGCGGAATGGATGGCCCGACAGTCCGATCGTGTTCCCCACCCCTACCGGCGTGCGGCGCACCCGGGGTCGTTTCCATTTCCACAGTTGTCCAGGATGTTGCCGATCCCACTGTCCAGATTGTGCTTAGCCGCACGGATTCCGTTACCTACGGGGACGACCGTACGATGATGGATGGGCAGGTCTGGGTCATCTCTCGGCCAGGCGGGGGCAAGATCCGGGTGGGGTATCCGTGTCCTGTGCCGGCGACGGAGTGGTGTCAGGGCACACCGCCGGGCATCCAGCGCTTGGCCGATGACCTGAAGAGCCTGGCCTCCGCCATGATGGCCTCACCGGAGTGCGCGGGGCTTTGATATGGGAACTCTGCATTCGGGGGCTGACGCGTGGAAGGCGCAGGTATCGCCAAGAGAGTGGGCGCGCAGTATCATGGTCAAATGACTGCGCGCCACTCGCCTCTCCTGTTCGTTGCGTCGATGACGTTCGGCTGCAGCTCGGCAAGTCCGAGCCGGATCGATTCCGACGCGAGTAGCACTTCGGACTCGGCGGTGTCTCCGAACAGCCTCGCGCCCGGCGACTACAGCGAAACCCTGGATCACGACGGTGTCGTGCGCGAATACCTGGTCCATGTTCCTGCCGGATACACTGGAACGACGCCGGTGCCGCTGGTGATTGACATCCACGGCTTCAGATCACCCGCAGGCCCGCAATCGAGGCTGTCCGGATGGCGTGAAAAATCCGACGAGGTGGGGTTCATCGTCGTCTACCCGATGGGGCTTGACCTCTCGTGGAACGCCGGCAGTCTCTGCTGCGGGCCGTCCCAAGCCAACGGTGTCGACGATGAAGGCTTCATGCGTGCGCTTGTCGCCAAGATGGGGCTGCAGGCCAGCATCGACTCCAAGCGCGTCTACGCGACCGGTATCTCCAACGGCGGTGCAATGGCGCATATGCTGGCGTGCCGAGATGCCGACCTGTTCGCCGCAACCGCCCCGGTGTCGATGGGCAACGGGACAAATCCTTGCCAACCCACGCGTCCGATATCGGTCGTCATGTTTCGCGGCACCAGGGACGTGAGCGTTCCCTATGACGGCGGCGAGTTTCCCAGCGCCCAGGCTGACTTCGACCAGTGGAAGTCGCTCAACGGCTGCACCGGAGAGCCTGCGACCGCCCACGGCATTTGCCAGACCTATGCGGGTTGTAGCGCCGGCGTGGAGGTCACCCTCTGCACCATCGACTCGGGCCACGTGCTCTATGCGGACGCGGTCACCCAGGGCGCCGCCGTCCCGGATGTCGCCTGGGAGGCCTTCGCGCGGCAGGCGCTCCCCTGACGGTTCGAGCCGTGCCCTCGACGTGTTGCTCAGAAGAGAAACCGGACATCGGCGGCGGCGCGAAACAGGGCAAATCGAAAACTCCTTGTCAGTGCCGCACGAACGCGGTCTCCATCTCGTTCGAGACAGCCAGGACTTGGCCGATTGCGTCCTCCCGGCGCAGTGCCATCAACGCATCGCGTTTGGATGTCGATCATCTAGCCGCACCGGCACGTGGGGCGCACGAAGTGACGACCCAGGGTCGTCCTTAATCATGGCCGTGGTTGTGTCGATACCTGATCTGTGAAGTCCATTGCGTGCCGGGCAGCCCGATCGATCGGGTCGCCCAGGTTGCGGATTCAGCTGTGTACGGCAGCGGCGCTGATCTTCGTGCTCACCTGGAACGTGGCGCCTCCGGCTGACGCGCGGGTGAACCCGCTGGTGGTCATCGAGCGCCAGATCCACAAGGCCAACATGCTCATCGTGCTCGACACTTCGGGCTCGATGAACGGCGTGCCCGGGGGCCAGTTCCAGAACAGCACCGAGTGCGGCGTCGACTGCGACAACGGGGTGAATTGCCGCAATGGCGGTGTGCTGGGACTCTGCAGCTCATGGAGGCGCAACTGTCTGTCGGACGATGACTGCCGGCATGGCTACTGCTCTGAGGACAACATCACGATCTGCGCCAGCACCAATGACTGCGCCCAAGACCCCGGGACCTGCTCGTATACCGGCGGGTCATGCACGGCCTCCTTGCCCTGCCCGGCCCAGCCGGGTACCTGCACAACCACCCACGTTAACTGCGATGCCCAGCACGCGTGTGCGTCGGTCGGCTATTGCAAGTATGGCACAAGTGTCCTGTGCACCAATCCCGGGAGCAACTGTCCCAACATCGGCACCTGCTCCACCCAAAGCACCCAAACCTGCCAGGCCAGCGCCACCTGCCCCTCCGCCACCAGCGGCGGAACTTGCTCGCGAGGCAATACACCCCATGGGGGCTGCGACAGCACCAGTGACTGCCCCCTGACCATGCAATGCCAGGTCAGCGGCGATTCCTGCGGGCTGGAGAGCGACCAACCCCATTGCCTGGTCTACTCGGGCAACATCTGCTACGGGGGTTACGGTACCCACCACCTCGCCTACTGTAACAGCGACAGCTACTGTAGTACCTCACATGGGGATCACTGCGTGTCTCCTCCTCTCAACCCGTGTGTCGGGACGGCCAATGTGTGCAATCTGCCCCCCGGTGTCTGCAACATGCACACCGACAACAAGTGCACGGCCACTACCAACACCTGCTTCACCCCAACCAATACCTGCAACCTACCGCCGGGGAACAATTGCCAGTTGCCGGTCAGCCCCACCGACACCTGCGTCTCCGACCCGCACGGAACCGCGGGGCCCATCCGCATGTGCAAGAGTTCGCAGGTAGTGTGCTCCAGGGACGCGGACTGCGGCTCCAGCGACCTGTGCGGGCCCGCCACCTCGCGCACGGTGGTCGCCAAACGTGCCATCAGCAAGGTGGTGATGAACAACTACCAACTCGTCAATTTCGGGCTGATGACCTTCTGGCAGGACAACTACTACCCTTACTACAGGATCGCGAGTAGCGGCACGACTGACACGGTCACTGCGTACGAAACCGAGGACCAACTGCGCAGGGCGGGCTGCTACACCTGGAATCGCCAGACGCACATGGGAGGCCCCTCGGCCACTTGCGTGATCTCTCACCACCAGATGACCCTGCGAGCTAGCGCTGACAGCCGCTATCGCGTGCGCACCAACTGGCATAGTTGGAACCGATACGACGTCGACTTCTGTGGCGACTCCTGCAACATGCCCAACAACCTGGGCTGGGGAGACTACCAAGGAAGCTACTACCAGTACCAGCGAACCACCCAGACCACGACTTCAACTCTGCTCACCCGCGATACCTATGACGGCCACGACATCACCGTCAACGGTGTGGACTACACCTACTACACGCCGCGATCTAACTACTATAACGGCGGCGATGCTCCGCCCATCAGCGTGGCCAATTGTGGCTCTGCCTGCAGCGCCACCTGTGGTGGGCGCTGGGATGCCCAGCTAGCGCCGTTCATTGATACCTCCGACAACCCCGCCAACGCATTGGCCGCAGCCCAAGCCATCACCGCCCAGATGGACTATGCCGCTGATGGAGGGCTGATTACCTACTACGGCACGCCCACTGGCTGCACTCTTGAGAACAACGTAGCCCAGAGCCCCCAGACCAGCGCCTACCATTACATGAATGCGGTCAAGAACGGCTACACGAGTGCCACCTCGCCTCTCCACGTCCTGCCCGATCCGGTTTCGTGTCGCAGCAATTTCGTGTTGCTCATCACCGACGGTGCGGCCAATGGGCCGGGCGATGTGGACAGCCAGGGCAACAACGTCTGCGGCGCTACGGAATGCGCCACCGACAACCCGGTGACCGACGGATGCCACTGCAAGACGGTGCTTGCCGCGTATGACCTCAATCACACCCTGGGCGTGACGGTCTTTGTGGTGGGATTCTCGGGCGACGCGAGCGCCGGTTCGACCGCGGCGGCCAACAACAACGTGGCCAAGGCCGGCGGCTCGCGCTCTGCTTTCTTGGCCACCGACGAAGACCAGTTGGAAAACGCGCTGCAACTCGCCATCTACACGGCGATAAAGGGCGACTATTCCTCATCGTCCGGCAGCACCTCGGCGGGAACCCAGCAGGCCGTCACGGTCGTCGAAGGCAAGTATGCACTCGATTCGCGCATGGAATTCCCTTCCTGGAAGGGCCACCTGTTCGCCTACAACATCGCCGGCGCCACACCGGTGCGGGCCTGGGACGCCGCCGAACAGCTCGAGAATACCGGCAACTGGAAGAACCGTAGGGTCTACACCTGGGACGGTACCAACATGGTCAAGATCCAGATCAACAGTTCCACCGGCGCTATTACCAACAAGGCCGCGTTGGCCGCGCTGGGCATGGGCGCTACAGCGGATGAGGCTGAGGCGGTTGCGCAATGGGCCCTGGGAAATCCTGCCGCGGGCAACCCCGCGGTGCTGGGTGCCATCGTGAACTCGACACCGATCGACGTGGCCAGCCCGGGCGATGTGCCGCTGCCCGGTGGGCACAGCTTCTTCGTCAGATACATGAACCGGCCGCATCTGGTGTACGTCGGTTCGTCGGACATGATGCTGCACGCCTTCTTCCTGGAGGACACCAGGGTGGGCACCACCACCTTTGCCGCTGGCAGCGAGGCATTTGCTTTCATACCGCCTGACTTCCTGACCAATCTGCGCAAGCTGTATGCGCAGGGCGGGCAACAGCTCAATCCCTTCAAGCATATTTTCGGATTGGCAGACTCGCCCAAGGCCAAGAGTCTTTGCGTCTCGGGCTGTACCGACGACGCCACCGCGGTGTGGAAGACGGTGCTGGTTATGCCCGAGGGCTACGGCGGGAATAACATTTTCATGCTCGACGTCACCAACCCATTCGGCACCAACGGACTCAACGATCCTCCCTTCACAGTGCAATGGCACACCGGGGTCGGCACCAGCGCAGCCACCTACAACAACCTGTTGGGCGACACGATTTCCTTGCCGGCGTTCCTGCTCAACAAGAACGCCAGCCTCAACGACTTCCGTCTCATTTTCAGCTCGGGCTACGCGGTCACCGACGGCAGCACCACGCAGGGACGCACACTCATCACGGCGTCAGCCATCAACGGAACTGTGATTTCGAGTAGCAGTGTGGCGCCTGGCGCCACTTGCACACAGGAATATGCGGCGCTGACCGACGTAGCGACTGCGCGCGACTTTGCCAAGAGCCAGAGCGACAAGCTGGTTGCCGCCTACTTCGGCGATACCGCCGGACAACTTTGGCGCTACACCCTGGCCGGCGGTCTCAGCTTGGCCTACAACTTCACGTGCAACCAACCGCTGCACTTTTCACCCACAGTGGTGCAACTCGACCGAGACAGCGTGTCCTCCAGCCACGCACATGAAATCTACCTGGTGCAAGTGACCAACTCGAATCTCGACCTGGACACAGTCAGCCTGCCGGCTTCGCAGATGATCTTTGCCAAGGAGCTGGCGCAGACCGACACCAATGGAAACATCACCGCGGTTGTCAAAGACACCGCCTGGGGCACAGGTGGGCAAATAGTGCTCACCACCGGCACCAACCAGCTCTGCGGCGTCACCCACCTGGCAACCAACGGCACCGTGGTCTGCGACACGCCGCTGCCCACCAGCGCGCGGCCCACCTCGACGCCTCTTGGCATACTGAAGGCCGACGGGAATGGCTTTCAGGTGGTCACAATGTGGTACGCACCTCCGTCCGGCGTTTGCAGCCAGGGCCAGACATACCTTACCATCCACCAGATGGCGTCCAACGTGGTCACGCAGCGGCTGGGCTACCTGGTCATGACCGCGAATCCGGCCACCTCGCCCGTGATTATAGGCGGCCGGGTCTACGTGTTCGGTAGCGACGTGCATCCCGACGACGTCACGCGGTTCCTCCCTGATACGATTGGGCCAGGCACTGCCGTGCAGCCAACGGTTTATTCCGGTCAGTTCGCGCGCTTCAATTGGACCGAGGTTTTCGAATAGCTGGTCACCGCGCCAGTTTGACTTCGACCGGTTTGGGGCCAGCCGGTACAGTGATCTCCACCGCAAACAGTTTGCGCTCGGCAGGCACGAATATACCCACGCGATGTGTGCCGGCCGGCACCGGCACCCGGCTGGCAGGGCAGAGCAGCCCGGTCTCGACCTCGTCGATGAGCAGTGGGTACCTTGCCGCTGTCTGACAGACCACGTTGAGGAAGGCATCGCCGCGCACTGGGCCCGCCACGGGCACCAACGCCAGGCGGATGATGGCGCCGTCGCTCGCTTCGAAGCTGGTGCGGAACATGTAGTACCCGGCGGCCACCAGCACCAACCGCTTGCCACCCGGGCCCGCCAGCAGGTCGAGCGGCGTGTGTCCCTTCCAGACGCCGTCGATCCACACACCCGCGCCGTGGGGTTGGGTGTCGACGAGTAGGTGATTTGGCGCGCGTTCGGGCGTGGGCGTGTTCGATTCCTCGACGACAAAACGCCCGGCCGGCATCACCGGTATGGGATCGCTCTCGGATCCACGCGGTGAAGCGGCGTCTGCGGCTCCTGTCGAGCCCGTGGCAGGCAAGGGGGTGGGCACGGCGGGCAACCACGACTCCGGCGAGCGCCGACGCGAGGGCGGCTTGAGTTGGGGTTCGGCCGCTGGCGTCTCGCCGGATCGGCGCTGTGCAATGGCGACGCCCTGGGCGGAGCGCTTCGCGGCGAAAGTCCGAGCCAACCGGAAGGCCAGCAGGCCCAACACCGCTACCAGAAGAAGGCCGACGACTGCCACGAGCGCGACCAGCCAGCCCCGCCGTGCCGAGCGGCCGTTCCTGACTGCAGCCACCGCTCCGCGGGAGACTGCCGGCCTGGGACGCGATACCGGAGTTTGGCCAGGCGGAGACGCCGAAAACGCGGTGTCGTTCCCTGCACCGTCGCGCGCAAGCTCGTCGCGTGCCGACTGACGGGCGATAGGCTGGTTGGCATCGCCCGCTGCCGCGTGGTCCGCCAGCCATTCGCTCAACCAGTTGGCGTCCTTAGGCCGGTCCTGCGGGTCGGGAGCCGTGAGGGCACGGATTGCGGCGTTGAGCCGATCGGGAATCCCGGGAAGCTGGGGCATGGGCTCCCAGGCGCGATCGGAAAGATCTGTCAGGGATCGGGCCTCGACCGGCGGCCTGCCGGACAGCAGGTAGAAGAGCAGGCCGCCCAACGCGAAGAGATCGGCGGCCACGCCGCCGGGGAAGCGACCGTCCGGAATGTCCGCGCCCAACAACTCGGGCGCCACGAACGCCCACTTGTCCATTCCATGTTCCAGAAGTCCGCGAACCGAAGCGAAAAGGCCGAAGTCGAGCACCACCACCTCGCCGGTGAGGGTGACCACGACATTCCCCGGGCAAAGACCGAGATGGTGAAGCGGTCTTGGGGCAGTATGCGCCCCGGCCAGCACTCGCGCCAGCTTGCCCGCCACCAGGCCGGCCACGGCAGGATCCAGGGTTGCGCGCTGGGCGGGGACTTTCGCCCGGGCCGCCTCAAGCAATCGAGCGAGATCCACGCCGACCACGAAATCCGAGGCGACAAAGACCCCCATCGGCTGTTGGCCCACTTCGAGGATTCGCGCCATGCCCGCTCCCTGGGCATCGAGCAACCGCTGGCCCGCGGCCAAAAAGCGCCGGGCCAACCCTTGGTAGCTGGCGCCCGGCACGCGGTCAGCACGCAGCAGCTTGACGGCATAGAGCCGATCCTCGCCCCCGGCACTCGTCACCCGCTCGGCAATCCGTGCGCGATAGGTTTCGACCGCGCCCTGCGGCCCGAGCCGATCCTCCAACTGGTATTTCCCGAGGCGAAGCAACGCAGGCACCAACCTCTATCAGATGAAGAGAATTGTCGCCACCTTCAGATGATCGGCGCGAGGTACGGTTTGAGGGCGTCCATCTTCCACTGCTGCGGGGTCAGCCAGTCGGTCTGCAGGATGCCCTCGGTGTCCCCGGAGTTTGGGTTCCAGCACCAGAAGGTCCACGAGTAGGTCGAGCCCACGGTCTTGAGCAGGGTATCGAACCATATCCCGGATTTTCCCGAGAAAGCCGTGCGGTCTTTGATGCCGAATTCGCCCAGCAAAAGATGTCCCAGACCCTGCTTCATGATGAAATCGAAATGCTGATCCCACACTGGGGCCAGGCTGGCAGGGAAGGTCGCGTCGGTGAACCAGGTCTGGTCGTGGACTTCGGGGCCGTACTCGTGGGCTGAATAGACCAGCTTCTCGGGCTTGGACAGGACAATGGGTGCGGTGCGGACTGCGCTCAGGTTGCCACCCCACCAATAGACGTCAGTGCCCACGATGCTCACGCCCTCGACAATGATAAGCACATCGGGGTTCGCGGCCAGGATTTCATTGCCACAACGCTCGGCGGCACTGTTCCAATCGGTATCTTTCACGCCGGTACCCCAGCTCGCTTTGCCGTGCGGCTCGTTGTCGAGGTCGAAGGCCGCCACGGTGGGATTCCCACTGTAGCGCTTGGCCAGGGCGACCCAGTCGGCAATCCACTGTTGCTCGGAAGTCTTCGCGGAGTACCAGACCTCTTCTTTGTCGTAGGCGTCGGGCTCGCGCGAGTGATTGTCGAGAATGATCCTGAGACCGAATTCGCCTGCGGCGGCAATGACGAGGTCCATCATCTGCAACGGCGTCTTGCCTGCCAGCGCCCCATTCATCGGATCAGTCTGGTCGTAGGGATCTTTGCCGATGGTGGTCACTGAAACGGCCTTTGCATCCGGACGCATGATGGCGTTGGACCAAGGAAGGCGCAGGGAATTGAAGCCCAGGTCGCGCATCTGTTTGAGCATGCTGCGATAGTCGCGGGCCCAGGTCCCGTGAGGCGCTTCATTCGAGGTTTCGAAGCCGAACCAGTTTACGCCGGTGAAGCGCGCGGCCTTTCCCTGGGCATCAAGCAAGCGATTGCCTTCCACGTGAAGAAAGGTGGCGGGTCGCGACGCATCGGTTGGGCGGCTGGCCGCGTCGGGCGTGACCGCGGCATCTTCGCGGCCCGCGCCGGCACTGCCGCCCGCGCCGCCTTGGCCATTCCCGCCCGTGCCGCCGGTGTCACTTTCTCCTGTGCCGCCCGCGCCGCCGGTGTCACCGGTGTCACCGGTGTCACCTCCAGCCGTACCACCCGTGGCCGTGCTCCCTTCTTCCCCTGCGCTCGTGCCGCCGGTGATTGCTCCGCCGGCTCGGGTGCCGCCGGTGCGGCCTCCCTGCGCACCACCCGTGCCAGTTCCGTCAGAATTCGCCGGCCGGCCCGCGGCTCCGGCTGCCGCGTCTGATGCGGGATTGGTTCCCACCGAAACCTTGCTGCACGCCAGGCAGCAGAGGCAACCCGCGATACCTACCGCGAGCCTGAATCCGCGCGGCGATTGGTTTCTGTCACTGCGACCAAGGCATTGGCCGCTGGCTGCCGACGGTTGACCGCCGACACTCCGAGGCACATAGCTTCTCGTGCGGACCAAAGTACTTCGTCCGGCGCAGAAGGCGCGTTACCTAAGCTTACTCGCCCTCCGCGCCCAGGGCCAGGGGACCCTTGAGAGCATTATCGATCGCGGGTCCGATGAGACCAGACAGGTTGGTCAGGGCTCGGCTGCGCGCATCAGCCTCGGCGCGGCCGACGCCCCGTCCTTCTTTCTGGAATCCGGCGATGACCGCGTCGGTGTCAGTGCGCTTGACCTCCACGTTGGCGGCTTCCTGCGCCGCCATGCCGGCCGCGAAGGCGGAGGGCACCAATGCCTTTTCGGAAACCTCAAGCGTGATGACCACGGCGCCCGCGGCTCTGTCAGCCGTCTGCACCTCCACGCCCAGCTTGGTCAGCCGCTCGACTACGCCGGCAGCCACCTGCCTGCTGCCCTCGCCGGTAGCGATGACGGTCACGCGCAACTTCGAGCGCAACGAGCGGGCCAGATCCTTGAACTGACTGCGGCTCGGGGCCTCGCCCTGGTAGCTGCCGCCGATCGCGCGCAGGACGACAAGCTGGGTCTCGACCTCGTCGATTCCCTCGCGCGCGGGCCGCAGGTGCGTCAGAGCCTCCATCGGCGCCTTTCTCTTCAAGGCGGCCTCGACAGCTTTCATCTCACTCGAGGCCTTGGCGCCCGCGGTATCCACCGCCGCGCTGATTCGTTGTTGTGCCACTGCCTTGTCCACGGCCGCCAGCGCGTACATGGTGGCCTGCTGCGGATCGAAACAACGCGCGACGATCTGCGCGTCGGGCAGCTTGATCGCGCTCTTGATGGTGGACTTGTCGTTTACGAAAAGATGCCCGGCGCCGCCCGAGCTGGCCGAAGCCTCGACGGTGGTGGTCGACGAAATCGACGCCACGATCTGTTTGGACATGTCGGCGAGAGCGGCGTTCTTGGCGGGCGCTTCACCGGCCGCCTGACTGGGAACCGGGCCGGCAACTCCAAGACCGACCAGGAAGCGGGCCCGGGGGTAGTCCGGGTTCTGGCCGCTGCGAGTCCATTCGGGACACCCGGCGTTGGCCCTTGCGGGCACGAACAGCCAGGTGGGGACAAGCGCGGCCAGGGTCAGAAATCTGGTGGTTGTCACGTTCTGCCTCCGCTTCTGGTCGGTGCCCGGGTTCTATTGCTGCGCAGGGGGTGGAGTGGGTGCGGCTTCCTTCATCTGTTCGTTGACCTTGTCCGCGTCCTTCTTCCACGTGCCCACGCGAATCTCCAGGTCGATCCAATCCTTCTCCGCCTTCAACGTCTGGGCCAGGCGCAATTCGGCAAGGGCGGTATCATAATCACCTGACATGGCCTTGCCCAGACCGTACTCGTAGTGAGCGCGGGCCTTGGCATCGGGCTTCATCCCCGGGGTGGCATCGGCCCTGGCCACGGCGCGGGCGTAGAACTCGGTCGCGGTGTTGGGATCTCCGCGCTTCATGTACTCGTTGCCCTGCTCCAGTTCGGGCAATGCGCTGTCCTTTTCCAGATCAACTTTCTCCTGCACAGGGTAGGGAGCGATCAACTTCATGAAATTGGTCGCCACCTGTGCACGGCATGCTTCAAGCATGGCGTCGCGGTTGATGGGATCCGGCTCGGCGTCGGTCTTGGTTTCTTCTTTCTGGTCTGACGCCGTCAACCGGCGGGTAACCAGGATCTTGCCGGTATTGGTGTCGAACACGCGCATGTTGGCGGTGAACAGCGCGTTCGCGGTTCGCGTGTAGTGGGTGCAGGAGTACTCGACCTTCCTCTGCTTCTTGTTGCCGATGTCTTCGTAGCGGACACAGGTGTCCCTCTGTTCGCGGACATTCTCATCCGTCTTGGATTCATTGACCGACCCGGCCACCAGGGCCGCCGCGGGCAGCAGCTTCCCAAGCTCCACGCCCTGATTCTGCTCGAAGGCGGCATCGAGCGCGCCCCGGTGCTCGGCCGCGATCTTGTCCATCTCGGCTCGCTCGACCACCTCGAAACGCTTGGACTCCACCAGGCGCTCGGTGATCATGGTCGCCAGGGTGTCGCCATCGCGGCCATCGATCCTGGTGATGGCGATGCGTTTGATGCCGGCCAGGTGGACCTCGGCGGGCTTCAGGCGGGTCACGGTAATGCTTGTGCCGCAGCCCACGGACAGGACTGACCCAGCCAACAAGCCAACTGCCAAGATCGGAACTTTGCGGAATATCGTCGTTCTCATCGTCGGTTTCCTTCTTTCCATGCTGTTGCGCTATCCACTACTGGGCGGTTGCATCGTCCAGCTCGGAGAAGGCCTTGTCAGCCCGCTGCACGATGGCGGCGCGCTCCCTGTCGTCGAGCCCCTTCATCTGCGTCAGCGAGTCCTTGAAGGACTCGGTGTCGAGCACGACCAGTGCCCAGACAGTGCCGCTGTCCGAGATCCAGGTTTCCTCCAGACGCGTTCCCGCAAGGTTGATGTTGGTGATCTCCTTCGAGACGTCCACGATGTGCTGCTCACTGGCGGTCTTGTTCTCCGCGCCGCCCTGGGTGGCGGCCTGGTAGTCCTGCATCATCGCCTTGACGCGCGTCTGCAGACTGCGCGCCAGCTCGGCGCGCGCGCGGGACTCGGCAGCCGAGTTGGCCAACGCAATGTTGGTCATGCCGGACACGCTGCCCTTGCCACAGACGCCTTTCTTGTTTGCCAGACCGTTCTGACAGGGGCCCCGAACCCACCCGGGAGCGCCGACCAGCTCGGCCTGCAGGGCGTTCTTGGGCTTCGGCGGCCCAGCGCTGCCGCATCCAAGAACGACCCAAAAAAATGCGATGGACAGGGTTCCGCGGGAGAGAAGGCCAAAGAAGTTCTGCAGTGACATAGGCATTGGTTCCTTTCTTGGTAACACCGCCCGCGGCTGTTGCGTCCTGTCCGCGCATGCGGATCATTGGCGTGACAAGTCGGGCGAGTGCAGTGTCCCAGAATTGGCAGGTCAGCGTCAAGAAGGTCGGCGCCGAAATATGGTGCGGAGCGGCCTTGCAGCACCGAGCTACGTTCAACCGTCATCGGGTAGATGCTGCGTCGGGTCTGGGCGGGCCGCGGGCGATCCGGCATGGGCGCATGCCGGCAGGGGCGACCCGGTCCGGTAGGAGCGCCCCCCACACGCCGTCCACCAAGCCCCGGAATCCGCGCACGGCGACCCACCACGCCGACTCACCCAGCGTCGCGCGTGGCGTATCATCGCGAGGCCGAGCGAAGTGGGCGGGGGGGGTGGCAGGTGGGGGGCCGAAGGGCGAAACGAACCCTGCCAGGGTTCCCATATTGGCGAGTTAGAGTAGACTCCGCGCCGAACTTGGGATGAAGGGTTGCATTGACTGAAACTGAGCGCATTGGTGAACTTCAAGCGGAGCGCGGGCTGACGTGAGCGCCTGCCCGCGCTGTGCCCGCGAACACCCAGCCGGCGCCGACTGTGCGACTGGGCCGACTGACCCACGTCCGCTGGCGAGCCAGCGCGCGATTGCCACGGAGGTCCCCCCGGAGCCCGAGGATCCCGACGGAAAGCAAGGCCTCGCTATCGGAACCCAGGTTGGTGACTGGATTGTTGCGAGGAAACTTGGAAAGGGCGGCATGGGGGCAGTCTACGAGGCGCGGCACAAGACCACGCATGTGCCCGTCGCCATCAAGATTCTTCTACCGCCGGAAAACCCGAAGGCGGATGACGAGGCGAAACAGCGGTTTGCGAGTGAGGCACAGGTCCCGACGTTGATCGGAGTCCATCCCAATATCATTCAGGTCTTCGCTTTTGGAGTTGTGAAGGACAACGGGCCCTGGAACGGTCGCCCCTGGTTCGCGATGGAATACCTGCAGGGTCGGTCCCTTGACAAGCGGCTGGCAGTTGGGTCTCCCCCTCCGCTCGACGAGCTGAGGCGCCTCTTCTCACAGGTTTGCGACGCACTGGCTACGGTCCATGACAAGCGTGTTGTCCACCGCGATCTGAAGCCTGGCAATATCTTCATCGCCGAGCCAAAGCACGGTGAGTCGGTCGCGAAACTGTTGGACTTCGGGATTGCAAAGATACCGTCCAATGCGCTGACTCAGATGGGAGCGCAGCTTGGCACCTTGGAATACGCAGCGCCTGAGCAGTTTTCGCCGGGCAAGCTTGCGAGATACGTGGATATCAATCCGTTGGTGGAGGCCGGCCCGGAAACCGACATCTTCGGTCTGGGGTCCGTGCTGTTCGAGGTGTTCACCGGAAGGGTACCCTATGGATTCGCGTTTGTGGATTTGCCCAATGAGCTGCCCACTCGGGAAGGCTACCCGAAGATCGGTCCGGCGCTGGAGAGGCTGATACGGGATTGCCTGCAAAAGAGAAAAGAGAATCGACCTTCGTCCATCAAAGATGTCAAACGGCGGTTGCTCGAAGCCCTGACGGAGATGGCCGCCGGTGCAGCAACCGCAGCGGGGATTGGCCCGCTGGTTAGCGGAGGAATGGCCCCGTCTTCTGCATCGGTCGCCGGGCCACGCGTGGCCGGGGTTTTCAGCGTCTCCGGCGGGTCCACCGGCAGCGCCGGCCTTTCGGTGGCCGTTCGCGCGATCCTTTCCGCGCCCCGTCGACGGGTGTACCTGGCCTTGGCCGGCGCGCTCGTCCTCGCGCTGGCCGTGGGAATCTTCGCGGTTTTGGGGCGCTCGGGCGGCGACGTCAAGATCCTCCGCGCATCCGGGACTGAAGCGATCACGCCGACACCAACCGCGGCATCGCCCGCTACCCCGGTCCCTTCACCCGCCCCGATCGCGGCTGCTCCGGTGCCCGCGCGCGCGCCATCCGATCTGGGAACCCGGGCGGCCCGCAGGATTCCGCGGCCGGCCAGCGCTGCGCTGTCCCCTGCGTGGCCGCCGTCGTCGCCTCACCCGGTGGTGACGGGCCTGCAGCCCGGCCCGCCACCTGCCGCCCCGGCGCTCGCGCCTTCATCTGTTGCGGACCGAGGACAGCCCGCGCCGTCCCCGCCTTCGCCGTCCCCACCCAATCGGGTCGCGGCCCCAGAAGTCGAAGCGCACAAGCCCTCACGCCAGCTGACTCCATCCGAACGGGATCTCATCACGGACAAGAACATTCTGTTTAGGTAGAACCATGATGCGCACCACGCTTGCCCTGGTCTGTTGTTGGCTCGTAACCGCCGTGCCCTTGGCGGCCCAAGCGTCAGAGCCGGATGCCGTAGACGACCTGCCACCGCCCCTCACTGCGCGGCTACATCTGGCCAACACGCTCTACGACCAGGACAACCTGGCCGCTGCGTTGGTCGAGTACCGGCGGGTCCAGGTGGAATCGGGCAAGGCGCCGGGGCTGTTCAACGTCGGCCGGATCTGTGCCCGCCTGAATCGGCCCGTCGAGGCAGTCGCCGAGTTTGACAAGCTGCTGGCCGCGCCGGGCCGAACCCCGGCCGAGAAACTGGAAGAGGCGCGCCGGCTCCGTGATGAGCAGCGCGCTCGTATCGGACGCCTGATGATTCAGACCAAGGTGCCGGCGTTCATAGAGGTCGACAACGTGGCCGTGGGCAAGACCGAGGTGAAGGTCTTCGTGGGGGGGCGCGAAGAACCGGCCGGAAACGCAGTGCCTGACATGCGCTATGTGATGGAGCGGCCGATCGAAGTGGCCAATGGCCCGCACCTGGTGGCGGCCTTGGCCCCGGGCCATGCTCCCCTGCGCCAGCAGATCGAGATCGGCGGCGGGGTGACCAAGGAATTTGAACTGGCCCTGGTGCCCGCCAAGGGCGAGCTGGCCCACATTCGTGTCAAGACATCCGTGCCCGGCGCCGACATTCAGCTCGACGGCGCCCTGGTCGGCCGCACGCCGATCGACGTCACGCTGTCGGTTGAGCCAGGATCGCACGAACTGGCCTTGCAGCGGAAAGGCTACCGAACCGCCAGCCTGCGGCGCGACCTGGGCGAGGGCCAGACCTGGGAAGCGGATGTGGTGATGGAAGAAGACTCGGCGGAGATGGGCTGGCAGGCTGGGGAGCTTGTGCTGGAAGGGCAAGAGCCAGGTTCGGCACTTTCGGTCAACGGGAAGCTGCGCGAGCTTCGCGGAAGTACTGTGAAACTTCCACCCGGCCCACACGAGATCGAACTGACCCATTCGGGCTTTCTGCCCTATCGAGCGCAGGTCGACATCGATCCCGGCAAGGCCCGTCACCTGCGCGTCGAGATGGAGGCCACCGCCGAGGCCCGCCACGATCGGATCGACCGGGCTTCCGGCCAGCGCTGGCGGGCCTGGGGCACCCTGGCCGCGGGCGCTGTGATCGCAGGGGGCGGTGGCGTCTACCTGGGGCTCGCCCTCAGGGACCAGTCCCAAGCGAATCGAAACTTCACACAAGTGCAGAACGACTTCACCAGTGGCACCTGCAGTGGATTGGCCGCAACTGATATGCAAAAGGACGCGGAGTGCAAGCGGAAGAAGGACGCGGCCGAGGACGCGAAAGCCAGCGCTGATAGGAAGGTTCTGGGCGGCTACATCGCGACCGGTGTGGGCGCTGCGGTCTTGGTCGCCGGCTTGATCCTGGTCTTGACCATCGACGACACCAGCCGCTACGAGAGTCCGCATGGTTCTGTGGCGTGGCTGGGATGGGCGAATGCGGATGGCGGGGGCGTGGCGCTGGCCGGACGCTTCTAGACAAGGGAGACCGCCATGGCTGCACCGACCCGAGTGACCCCAGGCGAGAAATCGGTAGAGGGCGGCCATGTGATGCACGTTCTGGTCAGTGGCCCCGACGTTCACGAGGCCATCGCGCTGCCCGAGATGGGCACCCTGTCAGTCGGTCGTGACGACGACGCCGATATTCGCGTTCCCGACCCGAGTGCGTCTCGTCAGCACGCCTCTCTTCATGTCGGGGCGATTGTCGAGATCGAGGATCTGGGCAGCGCCAACGGTACCCACGTGGGCTCCCAGCGCATTCCACCCGGGCAACGCGTTCCCTTGGCTGTGGGACAGTCTGTGATCATTGGCGGCATCACCCTGGTGCTGCAGCAGCAGTTGGTGCGCTCCACCAAGCCCCGCGTCCGCAGCCATGGGTACTTCTACGATCGGCTGATTGAGGAATGCGCCCGCGCCGAGGCGGATGCGAAGGCCACCCTGGGATTATTGCGTATACACCTGGATGCGACCGCGGATGAGCGCCGCAGCGTGGACGTCCTGGCCGCGCAGATGCGGCCTGGGGACCTGCTGGCGGCCTACGCCCTCCGCGAATACGAGGTGCTGCTGCCGGATTCGGGGCTGGAGAAGTGCCGCGAGATCGCCGCCCGTATCAAGAAAGCCATAGAGGAAGTCGGTGGCGGTTCCCGCCTGGGCTTGGCTTGCTTTCCCCTTGACGGCGCTTCGCCGGGCGCGCTCATGGCCCAGTCGTGCGCGCAGGTGCGCGGCAGTGGCGGCGATGGTCCAGGCGGCGCCGTGGTGTGCGACCCAAACATGAGGACGCTGTATCAAGAGGCGGGCCAGGCAGCCAAGTCGAATGCCACCGTGCTGGTATTGGGCGAGACCGGGGTGGGCAAGGAGGTGCTGGCGAACTACATTCACAGCGAGTCCCGGCGCACCGACAAGCCATTTCTCAAGCTCAATTGCGCCGCATTGGCCGAAACCCTGCTGGATAGCGAGCTCTTCGGACACGAGCCAGGGGCCTTCACCGGGGCCCACAAGGCGCACAAGGGTCTAATTGCCGCCGCGGACGGTGGAACCCTGTTCATTGACGAAGTGGGCGAGATGTCGCTGCCCATGCAGGCCAAGCTGCTGCGCGCAGTGGGACAGGGGGAAATCACCCGAGTGGGCAGCACCACTGTCACCAAGGTCGATGTGCGATTCATTGCGGCCACCAATCGAGACCTATTGAACGATGTGAAGACCGGCCGATTTCGCGAGGATCTGTACTATCGGCTGGCGGTGTTCAAACTGGTGGTTCCGCCGCTGTGCGACCGCAAGAGCGAGATCGAGCCACTGGCGCGCAAGTTTCTCGATGACTTTGCCAAGGATCCTCCGCGACAGCCCCCTGGCATCTCGGCCGACGCGCTGGCTCTCTTGCTCCGCTATGACTGGCCGGGAAACATCCGCGAGCTTCGCAACGTGATTGAGCGCGCCCTGGCCCTTTGCGCGGGCAGTACCATCACCCCCGAGCACTTGCCCCAGGACAAGCTGGGTGGCGTTTCCATGGGCGGGGCATCCCCGATCGGGCAAGAATCGTCTGCGGAATTGGTGGCGGAACACGAGGCCATCGAGGCCGCGCTGGCCAATTGCGCGGGCAACCAGACCAGGGCCGCGGAGCAATTGGGGATCTCCCGGCGGACCATCGCCAACAAGATAAGGCAGTTCAAGATCCCGCGCCCGCGTTCCTGACACGGGACAGGAGCGAAGGCGACGGCCAAGCCTGGATGGAAAGGCGGTCCACGAGGATGAACCCGCGACCCTGGACCCGTAAGCGGGCTGACAAGGAGTGCTCGATGGGCAGACCCCGTCGACCAGAATCACGTCCGGGTGTGGGGCAAGTTTCACATGGAAGCCACGGCTGCCGCACGGGCATCGACCTGCGGGCGCGGGGCGCGACCCACATCCATAGCGGTCCGGCCGCACGCCGGAGCCAGGCTGGTCATGAGCAAGACAAGGGCAGCCGTTCGAAGCACAGACCCGATTTTCCACTCTTGCTCCGCCGGCCACAAGTCCCAACAATAGGCCGCAGCCGAGGAGGTGATGCGGTAGATTGAGGAGGCGGGAATGAGTTTGGTAGGGGCAGAAACGCCGAGGGCCTGAAATGGCAATCCACCTTCAATCACCGGAGGAATCGTGAAAGCTGACGTTTGTCAGCAACCCTGGTGGCTTTGCGCATTGGTCGCGGCGATCGGGATGGGCGGGTGTAGTCGCTCGGGCAGCTCCGCGAACGCGGACGCAGGCGGCGGGACGGCTGCTGCGGCAGGGGTTGGCGGCGCCGCTGGCAGCAGTGGCAGCGCGGGCACTGGCGGGGCCACAGTGGGCTTTGCGGAAACTGGTGGCACAAGCGGCCTGGCGGGGACCAGCGCTGCGGCGGGCTTGGCAGGAACCGGCGGCGCGGCGACCGGCGGCGTGGGCGGCGTCGCGACTGGGGGTGCGAGCGCGATCGGCGGCACGACGACTGCCGGCACCGGCGGGCGAACCACGGCACTGGATCGATTCGGGATTCGGATGCTCTACCCGAGCATTGCCAGCGGCAAAGAGTGGTACGCCAAGTGGGACCCGCCGGCGCGAACCTTCATTGGTCACGATCCGAACGACCCGTGGTTCGATGCTGATCACGGCGATGCCAGCTACAAGGTGGAGGGCGACGGCACCCTGAAGATTACCGGCGGCGTGCCACGCATGTACGTTCACGATCCGGCCTTGCAAGACCAATGGCGGGACGTGGAGATCACCATGTACTTCCAGCGGGTGGCTGACAGCAACACAGCCTGGGGCGGAATGGTGGCCATGGCCCGCACCAATCACGGGACCATCGGTCAGGAGACAGTGAACCTGTGCGACACGCGCGGCATCGACGCACGCATGCGCTACGACGGCCACATCGACTTCGAGAAAGAGACCAGCCACCCTCAGTCGAGCGCGATCCTCAATAGGACGCAGTGGGCCGGCGGAATGCCGTTCAATCAATGGATTGGTTACAAACACGTCGTCTACGACCTGGCCGACGGCACTGTGAAGCAGGAACTGTGGCTGGACGACAGCGACGGGGCAGGGGGCGGCAACTGGGTGAAGCTGAGTGAGCACATTGATGCCGGCACCGATTTCGGCAGCAACGGCACCGCCTGTGCCACTGGCATCGATCCGGCGATGAAGCTTGGCCGCGACGCGACCCGTCCGGGGTCGGAAACCGGCAAGCCGAACATCACCGTCTACTTCCGCAGCGACGGGGTCGGCAGCGACGGACTCTGGTACAAGCGGGGCAGCATCAGGGAAATCGCGCCCTAGCCGAAGTTGCGCAGTAGGCCTGTGAGAAAACCGCTTTGGGCGGTTTTCTCACAGGCTAAGTGCCGGACAAGACTGGGCGGGGTCGCTGAAAAGCCCGT
>Ga0182021_10000470_pt1 | contig 42806 bp, 44 predicted proteins | sample 612E3MmetaG_FD_120493 | JGI IMG/M metagenome (GOLD analysis project Ga0182021, IMG submission 120493) | Permafrost microbial communities from Stordalen Mire, Sweden - 612E3M metaG (Illumina Assembly) | ecosystem: Environmental > Terrestrial > Soil > Wetlands > Permafrost | place: Sweden... | reverse complement strand
TCGGGAGGCGCAGGAATTGAGGATTTCCCCGAAATGAGTAGAAGGTTTCAAATCCGGTCCCCCACGCGTATCACACCGGTGTATTGATGGGTTTCTGGCCAAAGGGCTACAAAAGCTGCTTTTTTCTAAGTTTCGACTATGATGCCTCGAGCGCTGAGACATGGAAGACCCCCGACGACCTCTCGTCACTGAGTAAGGGACGGTACGCGCCGCGAGTCGCCATCCCTCGGATACTCGACCTACTTGACAGGCTCGAGATCAAGACAACGTTCTTCACGCCCGGGTGGACCTGCGACAACCACCCAGACTCGCTCGCTGATATCGTGAGTCACGGCCACGAGGTTGCAGCGCACAGCTACGCCCACGAGAAGATGACGGAGCTGTCAGCCGATAAGGAGGCTGAGGTCTGGGAGAAGAGCATGGCGGCCCTCGAGCGCGTCGGTGTCAAGCCACAAGGCTACCGCGCCCCATACTGGATGTTCGGTGAGCGCAGCATCAACCACATGAAACGCCTCGGCTTCAGGTACAGCAGTAACATGATGGACGAGGACATGCCGTACATGCTAGAGCACAAGGGGAAGTCCACGGGGCTCGTTGAGCTCCCTGTCGAGTGGCTCCTCGATGACTGGCCCCACTTTGAGATGGACAGGATGGGCCCTGAGGAGGTCTACAAGCTCTGGAAGCCGGAGTGGGAGGGCTTGCACGGTCTAGGGAGGTGTTTCGGCCTGACTTGCCACCCTGAGTGCATAGGGAGGGTGAGCCGCATTAAGATGCTTGAGAGGATAGTCTCCGAGGCGAAGGAGGGGGGCGACGTCTGGTTCCCCACAGGAAAGGAGCTCGCAGACTGGACGAGGAAGAAGCTCGAGTAAGGCTAGCTTAGGCTTAGCCAGCCCCTCATATAGAAGAATATACCGAGGACAATCATCGTAAGGATGCTTATCGTTATCTCGGCTAGGGGGAATACTCCCGTCCTTGGCCCAGTTATGTTGACACCGAGGAGTGTGTTGAACAGAGAAGGAACCCCGATTATAACGGTGAGGGCCGCGATAAGCCTCATCGTCTTGTTTAGGTCGTGACTAAGAGTGTCCATGTGCAATCCTATTAGGTCCTGCATAGTATCATGGGTCACCTCGGTCGTCTCCACCGCTCCTGTTGCACGCTCGTAGAGCCCGTCAAACACCCTCTTTTCCAACTCGCTTATGCCGAGCTCGGTGTGATTGTCCGTAAGCGCTTCAGCGAGTCTCTTGAGATGGCGTAGCTGGCGGAGGAGGCTGCTCGCCTCGCGCCTCACTACGAAGGCGTCCATATATGCACTCTGGGGCCATGGAGGATTTTGATCCTCAAGTTTTTCAGCTTGGTTCTCGAAGCTATCAACGAAGTACTCATAGGATTCTAGTACATGATCTAGGGTCAGATAGATGACGCGCGCGGTATCAGAGAGAAAGGAGTAGCGGGTTGACCCATAATTTTGAGCAATTCTGTCGCTGAGACCTGTCCATGAGCGGCTAATGCTTACGACGCTGTGTCCATTCGTGAAAGCAATGACGGGAGCCATGTCACTGGTTATGTCCTTACCCGACCCCTTGGTGTTGAGGTACCAAGCGAAGACCTTGGTGTACACAGGGTATGAGTCTACGTGAGAATAGTTGCTGCTGAGCTTTCCGATGAGTGAATTGCGTGGGACTTTGATGGCCATAGCCAACTTTTCCAGGTCTTCGACACTAGGGTCGGTTACGTCGAACCAGAGTTTCTTCTTGTGATCAGCTATAATATCCTCGATGCTGGATTCTGTGAGCACCCCGTCTCGCCAGACCCTGATTCTCATGTGGCTCAGGGTGAGATTCTGGCTCTTGGCGGATTAACCATTCGGGTGGGAAGCTTACGCAATCATGTCTCGAGGGGGACCCTTGTCTTGTGGCATTGTTACAAAGTCCATATTCTCAATGTTTCCTCTCGCTTGTGTTAGTGCTCCACTGATAAGTGAGACAAGGGTCTTTTCGTCGAGTTCTGATATCTGGTTTCTCTCCAACTTTGGTCTCACTAGACATTGAGATAAGACCTCGGCAACAATTTCCTTGCTCTCCTTATTCTCCGCATTTACTGAGCCTAGCATAACTAGTTCCTCGAAGGTTAAGCCTCGCACTGTAAATCTGCTTCCCCCAACCTCGACGACCCTACTGCGCGGCATAGTGGATAAATTTCAATATCCAGATTTTTAACTCTAAGGGATTCAGAAGCTATATCTCTAAAAGAGATTAATTGTGTAAGGGTTTAGGCGGAGCCCACCTTATCTAAGTAGAGCTTACGCCTGTAAAGGACACCCATGACATCGGCTGCCCTCTCGGGGGTCGTGTAGACAGGGACCCTAGCCTTCTCGAGTATTTTCGCAGACTCGGGCTCGACGTCGGCACTGGGCTCAATGACGACAACAGGCTTGGGGAACTTCTTGTATGTGGTGATGAGGTTGTTGTCGATCATCTGGATGAGGCCGGTGAGAGTCTCCTGGTCAACGTCTGGGAACATGGCCTTGACCATAGCCGTTCCGAGCCCGATGGTGATTAGGCTATCGATCTCGGGCTGCTTCAAGACCATCTCAGCTACCTGGCCGAGTTTCCAGACATCAAGGTTAGCTGTAAGGTCGACTGGGTTCTTGGCGTTGCCAAAGGCGGGGATGACCGTCTTAATCTCGTCTTGTGCCGCTACGCTGAGTGTGGGTACCTTGAGGTTATTCTCTATTAGCCTATCAGCTGTCTCGACGGCTACGCCGCCCGAGTTGCTTACGATGCCGACGTTGGGACCATTTGGCAGCGGGCAGTAGAGGAGCCCCTTGACGAAATCGAACATCTCGGTGGCGTCCCCTGCGCGGATGACACCCGCCTGCTTGAAGGCGGAGTCATAGACCTTATCGCTTCCCGCGATGCTTCCAGTATGGCTCGCGGCAGCCTTGCTACCGGCTTCGGTCACGCCGACCTTGATGACGACGATGGGCTTCTTCTTCGTGATCTGCTTGGCAGCCTCGAACCACTTGCGACCTTCCTTGAGGCCCTCGATGTACATGCAGAGCACCTTCGTCGAGGGGTCCTCGGCGAACTGTGTGCAGTACTCCCAGCCCTTGAGGTCGGTCTCGTTTCCGCTGCTGACGAACTTGCTGATGCCGACACCTAGGGCGTTGGCGCGCAGGAAGAGCTGAAGCCCGTAGCCTCCGCTCTGGCTGATGAAGGCGACCTCGCCCTCCTTGCTGACGAGTGGGACCATGAGGGCGCTGAACTTGGACTCGCTGCTGCTGACGCCCATGCAGTTTGGCCCGACGAAGCGGAAGTTGCCTGCGGCCTTCTCCTTGACGCTGGCGATGAGCTTAGCGCCTTCCTCACCGGTCTCGCCGAAGCCGCTTGTGATTACGACGGCTCCCTTTACCTTCTTGGCGACCATCTCGTCGAAGACGCTTGGGACGACCTTGGCGGGGACGAGTATAACGGCGCAGTCGACCTCGTCTGGTACGGCGCTTAGGCTCGGGTATACCTTGTAGTCGAGGATGCTGCCGATCTCGGCGGCCTTGGGGTTGACTGGGTAGACCTTGCCCTGGAAGCCGCCGACCTTGACGGCGTTGACGAACATGTAGCCCCACTTGCTCGTGTCGGCTGTCGCGCCGATGAGCGCTACGCTCTTGGGGTTGAAGATCGCGTTGAGTGATTCCTTCGTTTCCATCACGATCAACTCGTTATTAGTTCGTGTATGTCTGCTGTGTTCTGTATTTTAAAGTTGGGGGCGTGTCTTGAGTGTTGGTTTTCTGCGTGATCGTTAAGAACAGCATCATGTGGGTTGTTTGATGAGTCTGTTATTCTGCGTGTGGGTTTGGCTTGTTTTTGATTTGATTGAGCCTTTTTTTCGGATTGTTTTTTGTGGTTTGCGTTATTTAAGGGGGTGTTTTTAATCATAACAATATATCTGGTCGTTTTTTCTCCATTTCGCGATTATATTTGGTGGCGGGATGGGAAAAAAAATCTAGACTTTAATGGAAAACGACTAATGTGGGATTACTTGCCCTTGGCCTTCTTGAGGGCCTGCTCCGCCCCGTAGGTCAGGAAGCCGTCAGCCTCTCCGACGGTGTTGTAGATGAAGCCTTTCTCGATGGCCCACTTGATGTTGTCCATGTTCGCGTAGAGGCCAGGCGCCTTGTCATGCTCCTCGCAGACGTGTAGGACCGCTTCTAACGCGCCGAGGAAGCGCGGGTTGTCCCACTGCGGGGGTACGCCAAAACCCATATTGTTGCTGAGGTCGTAGGGGCCGATGAAAAGTGCATCGACTCCCTCAACGGCGGCGATCTCGTCGAGGTTGTCGACTGCCTTCTGCGTCTCTATCTGGACACTGACAAGCAATTCGTCGTTAGCGGTTGCGCGGTATTCGGGGTCGAAGCGGCTCGCCCTGCGTGGGCCGAAGCCCCTTATGCCCTCGGGTGGGTACCTGCACGCCTGCACGGCAGCCTCGGCCTCCTCCTTGCTGTTGACCCAGGGGACGAGGACACCGTAGGCTCCTATGTCGAGGACGCGCTTTATAATGACGGGCTCGTTCCACTCGACGCGGACTATGGGGGTGCAGTTGCTCCCGTTCATCGCCATCATCATCGTCTGCATCGTCTCGAGCCCGAGCGGGCCGTGCTCACCGTCTATGAGGAGCCAGTCGAATCCGGCCCTGCTGAGGGTCTCGGTGACATCCGGGTGGCCGAGGCCGACGAATGCGCCTATAACCGGCTGCCCGTTCTGGATCTTCGCCTTGAGTGGGTTCTTCATCCTGATACCAGCCCTATAATTTGGGGCGGGTGACGATATAAATAAGGCGGGTCACCCGAGACGCTTGAAGAGTGCCTTGATACGCGCGGGGTACTTCTTCGCGATCCTCGCCTTCGTCAGGTTCTTCTTGATGATAGAGCGCCACGTCTTGACGTTACCGTCGATCCACTTCTCAAACTCGTCAAGATATCCCTCATCGGCCTCCGCGGCGACGGAAATTGTGAAGCCGAGGCTCTTCGCCAGCATCTTCACGTCGTCCCCTGGATCTATGGCCTTAGCGACAATCTCCATACCGATGCCGTTGTACCGCTCAAGAGCGTCGAGCTGAGCGTGGTTCCTCCTGAGCTGTGTCGGGTGGGCCAGGGCTACGATGGAGTTCCTGACAACTATTGGGTCTCGTCGCTTGCACCACTCGTCTATTAGACTGAGGGCGAGGTCCACCCGGTCCTCCAGTAGGGCTTCGAGTGCGAAGGTCACCCCCTCTCTCGCTCGCCATAGTGGGCTGAAGTTCGCCTCATACAATATTGGGACCGCCCACTCCATCTCTTCCGGGTTTCCTGAGAGTACGTGGCCGATGGCGCTGTGGGCCACAAACATGAGGTACTCATCCCCCGATGCTGACCAACCGATGATTAAACCCTTCAGGATCCTTTTCTTGGTGGCCCAATCCATCGCGATGAGCCTCGAAGCCTCCGCCGCGAGCGTCAGGTTCCCTCTGGGTCCTGGTAGCCCCGAGTTGGCGATAAGGAACTCCGTCAACGACCCGGGGGAACCATCTACTGGGAGCCGATCCCACGAAGAAGCTAGCCCCTCCGCCGCCTTCCTCTCATCCATATCGACCAAACTCTTCGGAGGGCAATCTATTTAAAAAGAGACCGCAACCATTACACGAAACGATCAGGGTGATTTGGATGGCAAAGTACCTTAGCCTAGAGTACTGGAAGAAGGTTCAGGAGCTCGCCAACGTCGACCAGGAGTTCGGCATAAAGGCGAAGATGTTCGTGGCAAGCTTCACGTTTAAGGTCAGCGACAAGGCTGACCTCCAGCCCATATACGCAAAGTTCGCAGACGGCAAGATCGCGGAGATCCGCAACGTCAACGAGGGCGAGAAGACCGACTTTAGCCTCGAGGGCACATACGATGTCTGGAGCAAGGTCAACAAGGGCGAGCTTGACGGCAGCAACGCCATCATGCAACGTCAGCTCCAGTTCAAGGGGAACATGAGCAACATCATCAGGTACAGCAAGAGCTTCCTCAGGCTCTTCCAGCTCATGCAGAAGGTCCCTGTAGAGTACTAGGTTTTTTAAACCGGCTTATTCAGCGCCCCCGGACTCCGTTCACCTAGGTAAAAAGCAATAATCCTACTTGCTATGGCGTCTCAGTCTTCGTTAGCGCGGGTCGTATAGGTGATAACGGCAGAGAGAGAGCGCCACCTAGCAAGTTTGCAGGTAGGCCGGCTTGTATGACCCCGATTCCAACCCTGAAAACAATAAAGACGATCGGGTTAAGGGCGAATGCGGTCGCCTCGATGACGACGACGGCGAGTATCTGGAATACGACTAGAACCCTGCCTGAGATCTTCTTCGTCAGTATGGGCGCGCGCGATAAAGGGCGACGAAGATCACGCCCTGCATCAGGATTGTCATGCGGTATCCGAGGAACGAGGCGATAGCGCCTCCGATACCCGGTGAGACCAGATTACCGATCGTCGAGCCCGCGATCTGGTAGCCCAGCTCCTCTCTGAGCCGGTTCTTCGGGGCGACTATACCCACGACTACGAATAATATCGTGCTCAGCCCGCCGAATAAGCTCTGGATTATCCTGAAGCCGACCAGCTGGATGACGTTGATGGAGAACGCCATTCCAGCTTAGGTGAGAATATTCCCCGCAAGGACAATGATGAGGACCCTCTTGATACCCACCTTGTCGCATATCCAACCCCAGATGGGGGCTGTAATCGCCATCCCCCCGAACCAGGCGAAAATAGAGACGCTCGACCAGTAGGTGGAACTGATGAGTGACTCGTCGAGGTCCTTATTTATGAACAGTGGCATGAAGCTCTGCATCAACCCGAAAGCGACAGAGACAGTGAATTGGGCTACGAGTGCCAGTTTGAGGGTGTCCATGTCCCTCAACCACCCAGAAAATGCGCCGATCGAAAGTTTCACAGAGATAAACTTCTTTAGAGACCCCATGGTCCCTCGGGGGTTTGAGCGAGGTTCAGTTCAGAGAATGTAAAATGTTTGGTCCATCTATGGTGACGGGGTAGGCGAACCGGGGTAAGACTTATCCTAAACAGGTTGAGTACCTGAAAAGGATTCAAGAAATGAAGGCATCCAGGGAGCAGGCGGGAAAATTCAACAGGCAAGCAGCTAAGGCGCTTGTAGTGATAACGGTCGTCATGGTTGTCGCTCAAGCCTTCTTCTAACGCAAAGGTCCCCCATTTTAGCCAATCGCCAACTTTAACCGTCCCCGAATCATCAATTGACATGGAACCCAGTATGTCAGACGACGTCACAGCTAGGGTACTCGACGAGTACATCCAAGACTCCCGCCAGTCTATCAGAGAGGTGGCAAGGAAAGTGGGGGTCTCCTCGGGGACCGTCGCTTCGAGGCTCAAAGAGATGGAGGTCGCGGGGGTAATACGCCGCTACTCCGCCGTACTCGACTACGAGAAGCTCGGCTACGAGCTAACCGCTATAACCGAGATAACCGTCTCGGATGGGAAGATGATAGAGGTGGGGGAGGCGATTGCGAAGCTGAGCCAAACCACAGGCGTCTACAACGTAACGGGGGATGCTGACATAATGATAGTTGGTAAGTTCAGGACTAGAAAGGAGTTAAGCGACTTCACAAAGATGATCCTTACGATCCCGCACGTGCTCCGGACAAAGACCCACCTCGTCCTGAACACAATGAAAGAGGACTTTAGCTCCATACCATAGTGAAAGATGCAACTACGTGGGCATTCGTCGCGCACTCACGTGGTTTTTACACCTTCTAGTCACGAAATACTGTAATATATTACAAAGTAATCACCCAGGAATGCAATTCTAAAGATGTTATCACTATGTCTGTAAGATAACATAGTAATTTGGGAAATACGATTGACATTCTAAGATTATGCGATTTCCAACCAACTCAAAAAATCAGCCGGGCTATGGTTTGAGATAGCCCTTCAGGTGCTTCACCATTGGCTTCCCGAGGGCTTTCTCGACGGGTTCATATATCTCAGGGTACCTGTTGCCATCGCCGACCTTGATCTTCTCCTTGGGGACGTTGACGAGGTAGACCTCATCCCCCTTCTTGAGGGCGGCGCTGGTGACTGGGTTCCCCATACCATCGAAGGTGGTCATGAGATCGGGGAACGTTGCGAGACGCTTTCCACCGTTCTCGAGTGCCATGTACTCGTTGACGTAGCTCAGCTCCCACGTCTCCTCCCCCTTGATGGTCATGACACCGACGTCGAAACCTCCTCTCGCCTCAGTCGTCATGTCTATAATCTTCCCGGTCTCAATAAGTTCTCCGCCGAGGAACTTGGCCGCCGCCTTGACGGCTGGCTCTCCCTTCTTCGCCTTGAGGTAGGCCTTGCCGAGGTCGATGGCCTGCTGGATCGCTCCGGGGGCACCGTGCTCTAGGCACCACTCGACTGGTATCGGGTCCCTCGCCATAGCTATGAGGGCCTTGCAGTCACCCGCCATGAACCTGATCTGGTTACTTGTGCGCTGAAGGGTGCCCCATGAGATCATCTCGGCACCCTCCGTGGCGCCGGCTTTTACGGATTTGTAGTCGAGGCGGTGTATGCCCATGCTCCCCATCATTGCCGTGGGGTGAGCCCTGCCGTCCCCTGGGATGTCCACGACTGGCAGTCCTAGTGCCGCCGCGGGTATCCATCCGCCGAAGCTGTTCTGCCCACCGTTCTCGGCTGCTATGACGCCGTCAAACTCGACGCCTGCCTCCCAGAGCATCTGGACTGCGCGTATGAAGTGGCGAGCCTTCGTCTCCCCCTTCTGCGTAGGTGCGCCTAGAGCCGCGACAGTAATCACATTCCACTCCGGAGGGGTCTCCTCGGGAGACCAGAGTTCGACTCCGCCGAGCTCCATGGCGAGCATCCCCGCGGCCCGCCCCTCTGAGGGCCAGCCGCCACCACCGCCACCGAGTATGGTCCCACCGATGGTTAAAGCCTCAACGTCCTCAACCGTAATCTTTCTTGGCATTAGTATCCAGACTAGAAAAAGCGGAGGTCCAGATATAATACTTGAACCCCGAAGAGATGGTGGCTAGTAACCTGGGAAGCGGATCCTCTTCTCGAGCTCGAGGAGGGCGTTCCACTCGGTCTGCACGTCCTTCTGCACGAACTCAAGCTGCCCCTCCGAGAGGTGGCGGAACCTACCCTGCGGCTTAAGGTACTCGGCGATTGGGCGGAGCTCCTTGGGCTTTAGGTTGAGCTTAAAGTTGCCCTCGTCTATCTCCATGAGCTGCCAGGCGCTCGTCTGGACGGCGAGCCTCCCGATCTCCACCGTCTTGTTCTCGGGGAAGTACCACCCCGTCGGGCAAGGCTGGTGGACATGGAGGAAGGCGAGCCCTTTGCCCGCCTTCGTGATCTCTACTGCCTTCTTTATCTTCCTCTCCAGGTCTGGGACGTAGCTCAGGCTCGCCGTGGCTATGTAGGGTATCCTGTGGGCGGCCATGATCATCTCCATGTTCTTCTTTCGGACCTGCTTGCCGGCGATGACCTTGCCAGCAGGCGTAGTCGTCGTGGCGCTGAACATGGGCGTCATGCCACTGCGCTGGATGCCTGTGTTCATGTACGCCTCATTGTCGTAGCAGAGCCAGATTATCGGCTCACCACGCTCAGCAGCGCCTGAGAGACTCTGCAGGCCGATGTCGGCTGTGCCTCCATCACCCGCAAAGCTGGTGATGATGACCTTGTCCGCCTTCCCCTTCTTCTTCATGGCACGATATACACCCGTCTCGTAGGCGGCTGCTGCCGCGAAGTTCGCCAGAATCCATGGGACGCGGACTGCCTGTCCGTAGTTGACTCCACCGCAGTTCGGCGGGTTGATGACGATAGTGTTGGGGCCCAATGTCTTTAGCAGATGTCTGACGATTATGCTAGCGCCGCAGCCTGCGCAGCCGTCGCTGCCGGGGTAGATGGGCTCATCCCAGTCGATCGTGACGGGCTCGTTCATCGGCGGCATCTTGTGCTCGATGAACTCTACCTCGTTCTCGATCCTCTTGTTCTTCGCGGCTTGCAGAACCTTCTTGCCCATGAGATACATGTCGTCGATTGGGATGTCCTCGCCGCCCATGCCTGTGACGAAGCCCTGTAGCGGGATCTTCACGCCGCTGTTGTAGAGAGCGCCTTTGACGTCCTGGAAGGCGCCTCCGCCGCGTGTGCCATGCAGCATCATGCGGTCGACTACGCCTATCGCTTTGACCTTGGCGGCGATCTCCCTGATTTCGGTGTCGGGAAATGGACGCATGAAGCGGAGTTTGACTAGGCCGATCTTCTCCCCCTCGGCGCGTAGCTTGTCGATCGCGCGGCGCCCGGCCGTCGTCATACTACCCATGGTAACTAGGAGCGCCTCCGCTCCCTCCGTCTTGTACTCCTCGACAAGTCCGCCGTAATGGCGACCGAAGGTCTTGCCGAAGCTCGCGTCGACCTCCTTGATGACCGTCCTGCTATCCTGCAGTATCTCCTCGTAGATGCGCCTCATCGGGGTGTGCATCACGCTGGGGATGCTCGCGGTGGGGAACTTGTCGTTGATCGTTGGGTCAATCGGGTAAGGTGCCTTGTAAGGTGGGAGCCACTTGTCGACCACTTCCTGGTCGGGCATCCAGACCCTCTCCTGGCTGTAGCTGAGGAAGAATCCGTCGAGACTCATCATAGTCGGGAGGAGAACGCGGTAGTCCTCAGCGATCTTGTAGAGCTGGAGGGTCATGTCGAGGACCTCCTGGTTGCTCTCGGCGAAGTTGACTAGGTAGCCGAGGTTGAGCTCGGGCATTATGTCACTATAGTCGGGTCCGAGGCTCCAGAACCAGCCGAGGGTCCTGTCTGCGACTCCGAGCAGGAGGGGGGTGCGATAGTTGACTGCCTGGGCGACGCATTCGTGCATATAGGCGAGACCCTGGCTGCAGGTGGATGTGAATACGCGTGCCCCCGCCAGGGAGGCGCCCACCGCCATGGCCATACAGCTGTGCTCGCCGTCGGCGTGTATGTACTCGGCGTCGAGCTCCCCATTGGCGACGAACTCGGCGAGATATTCGATGATGGTCGTCTGGGGGGTTATCGGGTAGGCGGGTATGACCTCGACCCTCGCGAGCTTCACACCATACGCCAGCGCCTTGTTGCCCTGGATAACATCAAAGTCCGCCATTACTTCTTTACCTCCGTCTTCATCTCGATTGCCTTCGAAGGGCACTCGTTAGCACAGACGCCGCAGCCCTTACAGAAACGCATGTCGATCTTCGGTTTCACCTTAGGCTTGCCGGCGATGGCTGCCTCGGGGCATAGCGTGGCGCAAAGGCCGCAGGCGACGCACTTCGCCTCATCGATGACGGGCATCATAACGCGCCAGTTGCCGACGTACTGTCCTCCCCGGATTGACATGTCCATGAGGACGAATCCCTTGATCACACTCTTGTCCTGACTCACAGCGTCTTCACCTCAACCATATCGTAACCCATCTTGACCGCCCCCTTGTTCGTTGAGGCGAGCTTGACTGGGAACCTCTTGTCGATGGCCTTGTCGATGGACTCCAACTTGAGTAGCCCCGTCGCCTTGGCGAATGCGCCGAGCATCACCGTGTTGGGGATGGGGCGCCCGATTACACGCTGGGCTATCCCCGTCGCGTCCACGACGGCTATCTTCCCAAGGTTCGCCTTGAACAACTTCACTGCCTCGTCCGCCTTCTTTGTGGTGTTGTATACGACTACGCCACCGGGGAGTAGGCCCGTTGTGACGTCCATGATCTCCGGCATCGGCGGGTCAAGCACAATCAGGTACTTGGGATAGTAGATCATGGACCTAGTGGCCTCTGACTCGTCCCCTATCTGGGCGAAGGCGAGGACCGGCGCGCCTCGCCTTGCGGACCCGTACATGGGGAAGGCGCGGCAGAACTTACCCTCATAGGAGGCAGCTATCGCGATGAGCTCACCGGCAGCTACGACGCCCTGGCCGCCCTGCCCGTGAAGCCTAATTTCCTCTACCATGGTTCAAACCTCATAAACATCTATGGGTCGAGGCACGGGACCCAGCGAGGCTAAGCTTCTCTGCCTTGACCATCCTCGACTCCTTGAGACTTCGACTGAACGGGTTATAAGGTTTCTCAGAGTCAGAATATACCATAATTATTCCTAGAGGGTTTTAGTACCTTTTTTGGCGGGGCATAAATGTAAATAGAGAGGCGGGGTTAGCGTCTTCGATCACCTTGTTAGACTCTAAGAAGTTCTATTCGAAGCTCGGCAACATGTACCCACCCAGCTCGATGAACTCGATACTCCTCCCCAAGCCGGGAGTGAAGATGATCAGGTTCACGGGCGGCAGCTACGATGTCCCCAGCCTCCCAATGGCTGAAGTGAAGAAAATATTCGAGGATGCCTCCCCAGCAGCGTGGGCTGAGATGCTCCAGTACGGAGGCACAGCGGGGATGCCTAGTCTCCTCAACGAGCTCTCCAAATTCATGGCGGGGCACAAGATCAAGGCCGACCCCGGCAATGAGATCATAGTCACGACGGGCAGCCAAGAGGCGATTGACCTCGTAAGCAGAGTCTTCATCGACAAGGGGGACAACATACTCATCGGCGCTCCGACATACTTGCAGGCGCTATCATCCTTCAGGGCCCAGTACCCAAAGTTCGTTGACATACCCATCGACGCCGAGGGCATGAACACACAGGTTCTCGAGGAGAAGGCGAAGAAGCTCAAGGCGCAGGGCAAAAGAGCCAAGCTCCTCTACATTATACCCAGCTTCCAGAACCCCGACAGCAGTCTCATGACGATGGAGCGGAGAAAGACGGTACTCGAGCTTGCGGAGAAGTACGACTTCATAATCTTCGAGGACAACCCCTATGGCTACATCAGCTTCGAAGGGCCAATGCCGACACCCCTAGCGGGCATAGACAAATCAGGCCGCGTCATGTACACTAGCACATTCAGCAAGATGGTTAGCCCCGGGATGAGGATCGGCTGGATCACAGCCAACCCAGACTTCACAGGACACATGATCGAGGCGAAGAACAACATCAGCATCTGCAACGACGGCCTCAGCCAGTATGCCGCCGCGGAACTCTTCAGGAGGGGCGACGTCGAGAGGCAGATCCCCAAAGTGACGAAGGTCTACAGGAAGAAGAGGGATGTGATGCTCGAGGCGATGGAGACGAGTTGGCCGAGGAAGGCGAAGTGGGAGGAGCCGAAGGGCGGCCTCTTCCTCTGGGTTAAGCTGCCGAGGGGGTTCGACACGGACGCGCTTCTCAATGACTCGGTTGCGAGGGGTGTCGCCTTCGTGCCAGGTAGCCTCTTCTTCAGCAAGCCCGTCCACAATTACCTGCGCCTCAACTACAGCCTCCCCTCCGAGGAGGACATAGTGACGGGCATTCAAGCTCTGGGTAGGCTCCTCAAGGAGAAGCTCCAGTAGCCATATCTTTTTCATGAGGCGCGGATCTTGGTCAACGCTCTCATTGTCTACGGGACTCGTCTCGGAGCAACGGCCAGCACTTCTGAGGAGGTAGCCAAGATACTCCGCGAGGAGGGATTGGATGTCAGTGTAGTCAACGCCAAGAAGGAAAAGGTCAAGGACATAGCTAGATACGATCTCATTGTTGTTGGCAGCGGGATAGTAATGGGTAAGTGGATGAGCGAACCCGAAGATTTCCTGAAGAGGTTCCGGGGGGAGCTTGCTGGGAAGAAGGTGGGACTATTCGTCTCATGCGGTTCCGCAGCCCCTACCCCGACCCAAAAACCCGAGGAGGTAGCAGAGGCGAGGAAGAAGTACCTCGACGATAAGGCGACTCAGTACGGCCTGCGCCCCGTCGCCCTGGGCTTCTTCGGCGGCGCCTACGACTACAATAACATGCCATGGTGGGCGAGCATGTTCATGAACGCCGCCAAGAAGGACCTCATGGCATCCGGCGCCAAAGAGACGAGGCCTGGCCTTTACGACACGAGGGATTGGGACGCAATACGCGCATGGGTGAGGGAACTAGCCAAGGCGCGCCTCGGCTAGCATCCTGATAAGCAACCTATTGCCCATTTTCTCAGTATGGTCAAGGTTCTAGGCATAGTTGGCAGCCCGCGCAAAGGCGGAAACACTGAGATTCTTGTCAAGACTGCACTTGAGGCAGCGGAGGCTGTGGGTGCTGAGACGGAGATGATAAGGCTCAGCGAGAAAGTTGTCGCGCCGTGCGACGGTTGCGCCAGCTGCGCCAAGACGAAAAAGTGCAAAACGGAGGACGACTTCGCCGAGGTCTTCGACAAGATGACCGCCGCCGAAGCTATCCTCTTCGCGAGCCCAAGCTACTTCGAATCGGTCACGCCGCAGATGAAGGCGCTCATAGACAGGGCGGGCTTCTTCAACAACCGCGCCACTGGGAGACATGCCTTTGATGGAAAGGTCGGCGGCGCGATGGTGGTCGCCTACAGGACCGGTCTCGCCACGACGTGGTGCCAAATGCTTATCTTCATTCTAGCACAGAGGATGATCGTCCCCGGGATAGCCAGCTTTCCCAACGCCATCGCCAGCGAACCCGGCGACGTCCTAAAGGACAAAGAGGGGATGGACAAGGCGAGGGAGATCGGTGAGGCCATGGCGAAGTTGGCGCAGAGGCTCGCCGAGACCAAGGACTAACCCAGCTTTTTACAGGTAATGCTAAACCATTTATTGCATCCCAGCCCACAACGTACCCGGTGAACAGTTCTGCGATATGACATCCTGTTCGAGGGCGGGCACGTCGTCGATGGCTCGGGTAACACCTGGTTCAGAGCCAACGTAGGCGTCGTCGGCGATAAGATTGAGGCTATAGGTGACCTGAAAGGAGCTTCTGCGGCGAGGAAAGTAGATGCCAGGGGGCACATGGTCGCTCCCGGCTTCATGGATATACATAGCCACAGCGACATCCCACTCCTCATCGACCCCCGTGTCGAGTCAAAAGTCTACCAGGGCATCACTGTTGAGGTGGTAGGTAACTGCGGCACCTCTGCGGCGCCGATGAACAAATCGGTGAAGGCATACCGCGAGAAGTACGGACGCGGAGGCGTCCCCGAAGACTTCCAGTACGACTGGTCTACGATGAAGATCTACATGGACCGCGTTGACAGGCAAGGCGTCGCCTTCAACGTAGCGACTTGGGTAGGACACGGCACCGTCCGCCAGAACGTGCTCGGCTACGAGGACAGGGAGCCCACCGACGCAGAACTCAGGAAGATGAAGGGGTTAGTTGACGACGCAATGAAAGATGGCGCGTACGGGATGAGCACGGGGCTCATCTACCCGCCGAGCGTCTACGGGAAGACGCCCGAGATCATTGAGTTGGCGAAGGTCTCGGCAAAGCACAGTGGCCTCTACGCGAGCCACATCAGGGGAGAGGAGGACTACTCCCTCATCCCTGCCGTGAAGGAAGCGATCGAGATCGGGGAGAAGGCGGGGCTGCCCGTGCAGATAGCTCATTTCAAGGCGAGCGGCAAGAAGGCGTGGGGGATGGTGAAGCAGAGTCTCTCACTCGTAGAGGAGGCTCGAGCCCGCGGCGTCGACGTCGCCTTCGACCAGTACCCCTACATTGCGTCGAGCACCGGCCTCGCGGCGGTGCTCCCACACTGGGCCCATGAGGGGGGACCCGAGAAGATGATGGAACGCCTGCGAGACCTCGAGTTACGGAAACGGATGTGGAAGGAGCAGAGGATGGATCGCGACTGGAACGGCGTCCTCGTGGTATTCGCAAAGAACAACCCCCAGTACAACGGGAAGACCATCGCAGACATAGCGAAGGAGCAGGGGAAGAAGCCGCACGACGCGGCTTATGATCTCCTGCTCGCGGAGAACACTGTTGTCCCTGCGGTGATGTTCGGTATGTCGGAGAAGGATGTGAAGTACGTTATGAGGAGCCCCATCGGGATGGTTGGGAGCGACGGCTCCGCCATAAGCCCGAACGGCATCCTGGGCATAGGCAAGCCGCACCCACGCTACTACGGCACTTTCCCGCGGGTATTGGGCAAATATGCCCGAGAGGAGAAGGTGATCAGTATGGAGGAGGCCGTCAGGAAGATGACGAGCGCCCCAGCCTTGCGCCTCGGCTTCAAGGACCGCGGCCTCCTGCGGGAGGGCTACAAAGCGGACATCGTCGTCTTTGACCCCTTAACGGTGAAGGACGAGGCGACCTTCACCGACCCCCACAGGTTCCCTTCGGGTATCCCCTACGTCATATGCAACGGCGTCTTTACCATCGACAAGGGGAAGCACACGGGAAAGCTGCCGGGCAGGATGCTCCGCAAGAGGAAGTAGCCCCGGAAACGGTCTTATCCTCGGGTGCGCCGTTTCACACCGACAGGCCCATGCCAACTAGAGTCGACTTCGACGATCGTCTCCTCGCTAGGATACACGGATGCCTCGCCGGGGTTGCGGTGGGCGATGCCTTCGGGATGCCGATGGCGGGCTGGACCCCCGCGGAAGTCAAGAGCCGATACGGGTTTGTGAACGACCTTATAGCCCCGGCCCCGGACCACACATTGCATGGTAAGCTTCCTCTCGGCTCAATCACCGACGACACCCAACTCACACTGGCGATAGTCGACATGATACTCGTCGACGGCGCCGTGAGCCGCCGCGGCATGGCGGATAGGATAGTGAAGTGGGTTACGGAGAACAACCTCCTCGAAACGAGGATTCTCGGCCCCAGTACGAAGGCAGCGGTCCGCGACCTCATGGCCGGCCGCGACCCCTCCGAGACGGGGAGATTGGGCACTACGAATGGCGGAGCCATGAAGATTTCACCAATAGGCATCATAAACGTGGCGCGCCCCATGGCGAAGCTCGTCGACGACGTCGAGGAGACCTGTATGCCCACCCACTGCACGGGCGTTGCGCTCGCGGCCTCCGCCGCTGTCGCAGCAGCCGTCTCCGAGGCGCTCAGGGCGGACTCAACAATCAACTCAGTCATAGCTGCCTCGAGGCGCGCCGCGAAGTTGGGGGAGGTACGCGGGACACAGCTCGCCTACCCCAGCGTTGAGAAGAGGATCGCCATGGCGGCTCGACTCGTCAGGGGCAAGACACCAGAGAAGGCGGCTGCTGCACTGTACTACCAGATTGGCGCGGACATCTCAAGCTGCGACGCTATACCCACTGCCATCGGCCTCTTCGCCGCAGGGGGAGGCGACCCGATGAAGACGATAACCCTCACCGCCAACATGGGGGGTGACACCGACACCATCGGCGCTATAGTGGGGGGAATAGCAGGCGCATACACCGGTGTCGACTCCTTCCCGAGGCATATTCTCGACACTGTCGAGAGGGTCAACCACCTCGACCTCGCAGACAAGTCGAGGCTCCTGATGGAGTTCGCGAGGCGGTACCGATGACCCTCGACATGGTAGCCGTCGGGGACTCCACCGTTGACGTGGTCGTCCCCCTCCCCCGCTTCCTCAGGGGCAACGAGGACAGCCTCCACAGCACCGGATTGGAGAGACATATGGGTGGCTCGAGCAACTACCTAATAATGGCGAGCCGCCTTGGCCTGCGTGTTGGCGTCGCTGACGCCATCGGGGGGGACGACCTCGGAGCCTTCTACAGAGCGGGCCTCGAGGCGGAGGGCGTCGACACCTCCCAGTTGGTGGTCAGAGAGGGGGGCAGGACCACGGGTTGCCTTGTATTGCTCACTAGGAGAGGGAGACACGCATACGTCGGGCTCGAGGGCGTCAGCGGGACCTATACCCCAGAGGAACTCGACGAGGGCTACGTCTCGAGGGCCCGCTCTCTTCTCATTTCCGGCTATCCGCTAGCGGAGAACCCGATTGCTTCAGCGGTCGTGAAGGCGATGAGGGCAGCGAAGAGGTCGGGGAGACCCATCTTCTTCGACCCTAGCCCCGTCGCCGACTCGATCCAGCCAAAGCTGCTCCGCGAGGCCATCGCATCTACCCACACCCTCATACTCAACGAGAGAGAGATGGGACTCATTGCGTCCACTCTAAAGGTGAAGGCAAACCCCGATAGCCTGATCGAACTTGGCGTGGAGCGCGTTTTTTTGAAGCAGGGGGCCGAGGGCTGCACCTTCCACACCTCATCTGGGTTCGCGGAGTACCCAGGGTTTAAGGTCCGCGTGGTCGACACGACTGGCGCGGGGGACTCCTTCGACGCCGCTATCGTCTACGGGACCCTCATGGGATGGAGGGAAGAGGATATCGCGACATTAGCGAACGCCGCGGGGGCAGTGAAGGTGGGGAAGAAAGGGGCGGGGAGGAACGTCCCCACGAGCGCTGAACTAGTTGGCTTCCTCGAGGTGAGGGGGCTCCCCCTAGCTGCGGAACTTTAGCCGCTCTTGGATGACGCGTGCGAAGTCGCTGCGCGTCACGATGCCGACGAGCTTACCGTCCTCGACGACGGGCAGTCGCCCGACACCCGCCTTCGCCAGCTTGATCAACGCGTCCACCGCCGCGTCCCCGGGGCCGATGGTAACGAGGCTCTTCATACCCTTCATGACCTGGTCGACGCGCCTTTCGTCCCAGTGCTCGGGGCCGACCTTGCGGACATCCTCATCCGTGACGAGGCCGAGTAGCTCACCGTTCTTGACGACTGGGAAGCCATGGTGTTTCGTTGGCACCAAGGCGTAGTCCTGTAGCTGCTGAAGGGTGAGATCGGGCTCAACCGTCTTCACGTCCTTCGTCATAATCTCGCCGACGGTGACGCCGGTTAGAGCCTGCGTGACGCGGGTCTCGTTCATACTCGCCTGGGCGCTGCTGTTAACGAAGAACCCGATGAAGAGCAGCCAGATGCCGTTGAAGTCGCCATTGAGGATGGTGTCGAGGAAGCCGAGGCCTATGAAGGCGTAGCTTATGGCGCGGGAGATGTTGGTGACGGTTCGAGTGGACCTGAGTACGTCCTTGTTCCTTCCCCATACTAAGCCGCGTAGTACCCTGCCGCCGTCCATGGGGAAGGCTGGGATGAGGTTGAAGGCGGCGAGGACGAAGTTGATGTAGCCCGCGTATTGGAGGACCGCGATGATAGCGAGGGGCAGGAAACCCCCAATCAGGTAGATGCCGTAGAAGACGACCCCGAGAACAATGCTCATAAGCGGGCCTGCTGCCGCCATACGTAGCTCCGCCTGAGGGGTGTGCGCCTCCTCAGCCGTCTCCGAGACGCCGCCGAGGAAGTAGAGGGTTATGCTGTTAACCTTGATCTTGAACCTCTGCGCCACGACGGAGTGGGCGACCTCGTGTATTAGGACGGAGATGAAGAGCATCGCCGCAGAGACGGCGCCGACGCCCCAGTAGAAGACGTCGCTCTGCCCAGGATACCCGTAGGGGAGGTAACCCGAAGCGAGAGACCACGCGAGCAGCGCGAATATTAGGAACCACGAGTAGTGCAGACGTATATCGACGCCGAAGAGGCGGCCCACCTTAAGAGACAACTAGATCATGGATCGGTCGGAACCCGTTTTTAATAACCTTCTGACCGGGGTTAAATTTTCTGCGGTAGCAAAAACTAAACACACACAGCGTCCTCTGGTTTATGATGTGGACCCGTGGAGAGATCGCCCTTACTTGCTGCCTGCTCCTGCTCGTCACACCGGCGCTCGCGCGCCCCTTGAGGTCCACGCAGCAAACGTCGCCATCGCCGAGAGGTTCGGGTTCATCAACGGGTACTACGTCTCGAGCCTCGATATCTCGGGAAACATCGTCTTCGACTCGGGTTGCACCTACAAGATGAGTAACCTAAACTCAAGGGTGACGCGGACCTACTACATACGGGTGACGAGGGGATCGGAACCGGTGCCGGGAGCGAACATCGAGGTGCGTGGGGCAAACACCATCATCTCTAACATGGTGACGGACGCCGCTGTCTATACCCAATTTAACCTCGAATACAAGGATCGTTTCGAAATAGTGAAGTTCCCGAATCCCGGCGGACCTTACACAATAACCGAGTTCAACATGACGAGCCCAGTCATCCTGACGGTAAGCCACAGTGGCGATATCTACCAGAAGGAGGTTGGGCTCCTGACGACCACACCCATCGAGGTGGCCTTCCCTGTGTATACTCGCCCCCAGAGGGAGGCGATGGCCGCCCTCTTCTCTGTAGCCCTAATCCTCATAGCAGCCTATGCTGTCTTCTCGCCGAGGTTAGCGCGCAGGGCTTAAACGGGATCAGGGCGATCTTATCCTGAACAAAAATGGCGAAGATCGTTAAGCGGAAGGATGCGCCTAAGCTGGAGACGGTAGCCGGGCGCCACGGCGAGATACTCATGGCTGGAGAGAAGTGTATGATGATGATCAACACCATCGACCCCGGTCTCCCAACGCCTCCCCACAGTCACCCGCACGAACAGATAGGCTATCTACAGGAAGGTGAGGGCGACCTCTATATCGGCGACGAGAAGATCCACATAAAAGCTCAGTGCTCGTTTGTCGCACCCGGAGGCGTTTCACATAACTTCGATGCCACAGGCGACAAGCCAGCTGTCCTCATAGAGTGCTTCGCGCCTCCGAGGGAGGACTACCTGGAGTGCGTCAAGAAAGACGCTAAGAAGAAGTAGAGCTACTTCAGGTTATCGAGCATCCTGAAATCCTCCTTGACCGTGTTTAGGACGACGTGTGTGTTTGTCCTCTCGATGTCCGGCATGCTGAGGAGGGCTTTCGGGAACTCGCTGAGCTCCTGCCTGTTCTTGAACTTCGCGACGACCATGCTGTCGATCTCCCCCGTAATGTCATAGACTGCGCAGACGTAGGGGAGTTTGCTGATGGCCTTCTGGACCTCGATGAGCTTCCCACGAGCCACCGTGATCTCGATGATGACTGTTAGCTCGTAGCCTAGTCTCTCCCAGTCTACCATGATCGTGTAGTCCTTCACGACCCCAGCCGACTCGAGGCGGGTAATGTGATTGATCACCGTCGCCGTGCTGACGCCAATCGCCTTCGCAAGCTCTCTCTGGCTCCTCTTCGAGTCCCTCAGCAGCTCGCTGAGGACCTTCCGGTCTATCTCGTCAAGCATGAACATGGGCATCTCACCTTATCGCTTTGTGCTGTAAAAGTATACACGTGTATATGAAATTTATGATAAGTTTAATATATGTAGATGGCAGAAGCGAATTTCATTAAAGTTGTTGGTGATGTCTACTGTCCGGTGAAAGGGGTTATGGGACGGCGGCCGCGGTGACGGTCGCGATAATCTGGGGACTCAGCTTCGTGGCGGCGAGCGTCGTGCTGACGACGCTACCACCGGTAATACTCGCAGCGGTTAGGTTCCTTATTGCAGCCGCGATCTACTCGCCAGTGATCCTATGGGAGTACAGTAGGGGAAACAAGCCCTCGAGGGCGGACCTGAAAGAGCTCGCCGCCCTGGGCTTCCTGAGCATAAGCATCTACTTCTGGCTCCAGTATACTGGCGTCGCGTACGCCGGTGCCGGTGTCTCGGCGGTCCTCGTCACGGGGCTCATCCCCGTCCTGACGGGGCTGGCGGGCACAGTCATACTGAAGGAGAGTTTCAACATGAAGAAGGGACTCGGGATAACCCTAGGCCTTGCGGGGGTCGTCCTGATCGCACTCCCCAAGCTCCTTGTCAGCAACGTTGACTGGCTCTTCTTCGTCGGCGTACTCTGCCTCCTAGGTAACGCGGTCTGCTGGAGCCTCTACTCCACCCTAAGCCGGAGGCTAATGAAGAGGATAGGCAAACCCCTGATGGTCACGGCGTATACGACCTTCTTCGGGATGCTCTTCCTCCTACCTATGAGCCTCACCGCGAGCTGGGGGACTGTCGCCGCCCTCTCATCGAGCCAATGGTGGAGCATACTATACCTCGCCGTCATCTGTAGCAGCGGCGGCTACTTACTCTGGAACTACGCCCTCAACAAGATGGAGGCAGTTAAGGCGACGACGTGGTTATATCTCGAGCCCGTGGCGGCCTTCATCGGCTCCTTCGCACTCTTCGGCGTCATACCGTTGCCCCTCACGATCCTCGGCGGGGCCGCGATCCTCATTGGCGCACTCCTAACCAGCCTATCCAAGCAATAATTAAAATTGAGTTGCACCCACTTTACTATACATTTGTATAGGAAAAAAGGGATAAGATATATATCAATCATCCAGGTAAAGCTACGATATGCCAAAGAGCGTTCTGACTCATCCGGACAGCATAGAGCCGATTATGGCCGAAGTGAAGAAGCGCGACATCCGATACATTCGTATAATCGTCGTCGACATGAACGGCATGCCGAGGGCCCTTATCATCCCCGAGTACGAGCTACCCACTGCCCTCCGCGACGGGATAGGGATCGACGGGTCGAGCCTCGGTCTCGTCCCCATCGAGCACAGCGACCTAACCGCTCACCCTGACCCTAGCACTTTCATGGTCCCCATGTGGGAGACACCCGGCATCGCCCTAATGTTCACCTACCTCAGCAGGCCCAATGGTGTCCCCTTCGAGGGTGACTCCCGAGGACGACTCAGGTCCGCCCTAGATGAGCTCGAAGAGAAAGGCATGGGACTCAACACGGGTCCCGAGCTCGAGTACTTCTATGTACAGCGCCAGAACGGTGGCATCATCCCCTACGGCGCGGGTGGCTACTACTACCTGCCACCCATGGACCCGACTGAGGACATGAAGTTGGAGACGATGATGTACCTGGAGGACGCCGGGTTCCAGCTTGAGAAGATTCACCACGAGGTCGGCATGGGGCAACAGGAGATTAACTTCCGATACTCCGACGCTCTCAAGACCGCTGACAACACTGTCCTCTACAAGCTCGTCGTCAAGACGGTGGCGGAGAAGCATGGGTACCCCGCGACCTTCATGCCGAAACCCTTCTGGGGAATGAACGGCTCCGGCTGCCACTTCCACCTCAGCCTCACAGACCTTAAGACGGGAAGGAACCTCTTCGGAGACAGGGACAGCGACAACGGCCTCAGTAAACTCGCCTACGAGTACATCGCGGGGGTCCTCAGCCACGCGAAGGCGATGAGCATGGTCGTCGCCCCCCTCGTAAACAGCTACAAGAGGCTCGTTCCACACTACGAAGCACCAGTCTACATAGCGTGGGGGCTCGGCAACAGGTCCGCGATAGTCCGCGTGCCCCAATACCCGGGTGACAAGGCAAAGGTCACACGCATCGAGTATCGGCACCCTGACCCCAGCTGTAACCCATACCTCGCCACGATAGCGATGCTTAAGTCCGGCCTCGATGGTGTCAAGCGGAAGGCTGACCCGCCCGCGATATTCGACGACAACGTCTACCACGCCAAGGACCTGGAGATGCTCCCAGAGCACCTCGGGGACGCCGTCGACATCTTTGAGAAGGACAAGGCCCTCACCGACGCTCTCGGCGACTACATCAGCGGGACCCTCGTAAAAGCGAAGAGGGCCGAGTTCGAGGCCTACCTAAAGTACGTGGGCACGGACTGGGCATCCAGCCGCCCACGGATCACCCCGTGGGAGATAGACAGGTACCTGGTCACCTGCTAAACTTTCGAGGGCACCCCATCTCCTCGATCTTCGAGGGGAGGCCCTCAAGCTCCACGACCATCTTCCCGTACCACCTGTCTAGCATCTCCCTTATCGAAGCCCTGAGCCTCTCGGGTGGCACGGCCATGTAGACGTACATATAACCGCCGACCCCGATCAGCTCCTCGTTACGAGTCGCCAGCCCCTTCTCAACAAGCGATTGTAGCAGTCTCTGCGTCGTGGGGCGGCTCTTATCAAGCCTATCGGCGACCTCCCGAACCGTCGTCTTACCTAGTCCAGAGAGGGCGCAGTATGCCTCCACCTCCGAGGTCTTCACCCCGAGGGCACACCTCATCAGGTCATCCGCCCCTAGGCTGGGCGCATTTATCAGGCTCTGGAGCTCCCTGAGCGACATCATGTTCAATGATGTTGAACATCTTAAAATATCTTTATATCCGGCGTAAACAAACAGGGAAACGAGGAAGAATGGCGGAACACAAGACCATCGAGGTAACAGACGACTCATTCGAAGAGTTCGTCGCCAAGAACAAGATCGCGGTAATAGATTGCTGGGCAGCTTGGTGCGGCCCCTGCAACATGCTCAGCCCCGTCGTCGAGCAGCTCGCCGGCGAGTACATAAATATAACCTTCGGGAAGCTCAACGTCGACGAGAACAGGAAGGTACCTATGAAGTTCGGTATAATGAGTATCCCGACCCTACTCTACTTCAAGGACGGGAAACTCGCAGACAAGACACTTGGAGCGCTCCCAAGGAAGATGCTTGAGGGAAGGCTCCAGAGACTCACCGCGTAGGCTCACATGTGAGCCTTGAAGCTGTTCGAGACGTGGAGCAGCTCCAGCGGGTCTATTGGCTTCGTCAGTACGTGATCGAGGCCGATGTCCGAGGCCAACTTCTCCATGTTGCTCATCCCGCTCAGAAGCACGACGCTGACACCCGGGTATCTTCTCCTTGAGCATCTTCGATAGCTCCACGCCGCTTATGTCGGGGAGCTTAAGGTCGGTTATCACCAGCTTGAACGGGGTGACGCCTGCTTTGGAAAGCGCATCCATCCCTGCGGCGGCCGTCTCCATATAGAACCCTGCGTCTTCTAGTATCATCTGGAAGCTGTCCGCAAGGAAGCTATCGTCATCAACGATTAGGAGGGGTAGGCCCAGCCTTAGAACCTCGGCGTTTGCCCCCTTCTTTCTCGTCCCTCACACCATTTCTTGCCTCTGGGTTTCTTGGTTCATCCATCGGCTGGGAATATATAATATCATTAGGCCGCGGGGCCAAGGGCGGCGAGAATCTGCTCCGTAGAGAGTACACCCCCGAATGGCTTCCCGCGGACGATCATGGAGGGAATATTGAGGAGTCCGTATTTGCGGGCGAGGCCGATGTGATCGGGAAGCGTGTAAACCAAGACCCTCAAGTCGGGGCGGAGTTTCCTCACCTGTGCTAAGTTCGCCTCGACCTTCTTGCATCTGCCACAGAGGGGTATGCGGAACAGGACCACGTCAACCTCGTCAGACATACACCCTACTCCGCCACCAACGGATAAATAGCATCTCAAACGCCGCGCGCGCGGCGCTATCTCGGCGCAGCCTACACTCGGAATTGGGATAGTTTTCCCCATTCTCATGCCCCTCGTTGCCCCCATCAACGTGTACTGGATGACCATCATGTTCGCTGGCATCGTCGCAGGCTACACAGGCCCCCCTCCATCTCTGCCTCATACTCACGAACCAGTACTGTAAGTCCGATCTAAACAAGGTCTACTGGTACCTCATCCCCTCGCTGCTACTGCTCCTCGGCGTCGTCATCGTCTACCACGTCGCGTTGGGTGGCTTGTGGTAACCATTTTAACCCCTCTGGGGAATCTCTGATCGATCCCCTTGGGCGTCAACCTCACCCCGATAATCGAGAAAAGGGTCGTCACCCTAGACGCCCTCCGGGGGAGGAGCCTTGCCGTGGACGGTTTTGTGGTTCTCCACCAGTTCCTCGCCCTCATAAGGGGGCGTGACGGGCAGCCGCTCACAGACGCCACGGGGCGGACAACGAGTCACCTCGTCGGCCTAGCGTTCCGCACCACCCGACTCATTGCCGATTACGGGATGAGCCTCGTCTTCGTCTTCGACGGCCGCCCACCTCAGCTCAAGAGAGCCGAGGTTGAGAAGCGCCGCGAGATTAGGGTGAAGCTCGAGGAGGAGTACAGGGAGGCAGTTGCGGCTGGGGACTACAAGGCGGCTATGAGTAAGGCTGTAATGACGGGACGACTAACAGGGGAGGGGATAGCGGACTCGAAGAGGCTCCTAGACCTCCTCGGGATACCCTGGGTCCAAGCCCCTAGCGAGGGCGAGGCGCAGGCGGCTTACATGGCGGTGAGGGGGGACGTCTGGGCCTCGAACAGCCAGGACTACGACAGCCTCCTCTTCGGCGCCCCACGACTCGTCCGCTATATCACCATCCAGGGGGAGGAGTGGTTACCCAGCAAGGGGCGCGCACGCAAGCTCCAGCCCGAGATCATTGAACTAGAGCCGTTCCTCGCAACCCTCAAGCTTACGCGGGGGCAGCTGATCGACCTCGGGATACTCATCGGAACCGACTTCAACGAGGGCATCAGGGGTATAGGGCCAAAGACCGCGTTGAAGCTCCTGAGGATGCACGGGCGCCTCGAGGACCTCCCGCCCGAGATCAGGGATCAGCTCACCTCGGACACAGACGCAATAAGGGACCTCTACCTAAACCCGCTCGCCACCGACAAATACAGCCTCGAAGAGAAGCCAGTGCAAGAGCAGGAGCTCATCAGGTTCCTCTGCGACGAGAGGAGCTTCAGCAGGGATAGGGTGGAGACGATGATAACGAGGATGAGGGGGGCTCGTGGGCAGAGGCGGCTAAACGATTGGTTTGAGGGACCTTGATGACCGTCCCCTTCTCCCGCCTCGCGGATTTATGCAGCGCCTTAGAGGCGACGACGAAGAGAACCGAGAAGACCCGCCTCATAGCTGAGTTCCTGCTTGAAATCTCCCCCGACGAAGTGGCACCAGCAGTCCTACTCGTCGTCGGCCAGGTCTTCCCCGAGTTCGACCCACGCACCTTAGAGGTCGGCTGGGGCACCATGAAGCGGGTCCTCGAGAAGGCGAAGCAGACGACCCTCTTCCGGGGCAGCCTCAGCATACGCCGCGTCCACGAGGTCCTCAGCGAAATAGCCCAGACGAAGGGGTCGCAATCGAGGAAGCTGAAGGAGCGGCTCCTCGTCGGGCTCATCAGCGACGCGAGCAGTGGGGAGGTTGAGGTGCTCGTCAAGATCATCTTCGGGGAGATGCGGATCGGGGTGAACGAGGGGGTGATGCTCGAAGCTCTTGCCGAGGCATCCGACGCTCCGCTGCCGCTCGTGAGGCGCGCCCTCATGCTCACTGGGAACCTCGGGGAGGTCGCCCTCATAGCCGTCACCCAGGGGGAGAAAGGGCTGGAGGGCATCAAGCCCGAGCTGTTCGTACCATTAAAGCCGATGCTCGCGGAGACCGCCGACGACCCCGAGGAAGCCATCGAGGAGCACGGGGGGCGCACAGTCTTTGAGTACAAGTTCGACGGCGCACGCGTACAGATACACCGCCTCGGCGACGAGGTCAGGATCTACAGCAGGCGCCTCAGCGACGTTACCGAGAGCGTCCCCGACGTGGTCAGCCTCGTCCAGAGGTTCCTGCCGAAGGTCGGGATCATCGTGGAGGGGGAGATAACCGCCGTTGGCCCCGGGGGGAAACCCCTCCCCTTCCAGGACCTCATGCGCCGATTCACACGCGTCCAAGATGTGGAGAAGGCGATTGAGCAGATCCCCCTCAAGCTCCACCTCTTCGACGTCCTCTACCTCGACGGCACCCTACTAATCGACGAGCCTTACGAGACCCGCTGGACGATACTAAATAAGATCGTACCGAAGGATCTCCTCGCGGAGCGGAAGGTGACTAACAGCCCCGCGGAGGCTAAGGCGTTCCTAAAGGCGGCGATGAAGGCGGGGCACGAGGGGCTGATGGCAAAGCGCCTCGACAGCCACTACAACCCGGGTGCCCGTGGGAAGGACTGGCTCAAGCTCAAGCCCTTTGAAACTGTTGATCTCGTTATAATCGCGGCGGATTGGGGCTCCGGGCGGAGGAGGGGTTGGCTGAGCAACTACCACCTCGCCGCCCTGGACGGGGACGAGTGGAAGGTCGTGGGCAAGACATTCAAAGGGCTCACCGACGAGGAGTTCCGCTGGATGACGAAGCGTCTCCAGGCTATCAAGGTGAGCGAAACCGACTACACGGTCTCGGTGCGCCCCGAGGTCGTCGTCGAGGTGGCCTTCAATGAGGTCCAGCGCAGCCCTCACTATAAAAGCGGCTTCGCCCTCAGATTTGCCCGCATAATACGGATACGCGACGACAAGGGATCGCAGGACGCCGAGACTCTCAAGCAGATCAGGGTACATTACAAGAGGCAGTTCAGGGTCAAGGACCAGCTCTAGACAACGGGAAAGTCTTAACCTCCCCCAAAGGAGGGGGGAGAAACCGTGAAGCTCGTTCTATTCAGGTCAGAAGATGCTGAGGTGTCGCAGGGTCTCATCACGGACCGCGGGGTCGTGGACATCTCGCCGGCTATTCAGCCTGGGTGCACCCCCGAGCTGACGATGGAGGGTATAATAAACGATTTCGATGCGCTGCGGCCGAAACTCGAGTGGCTCGCAGCTGAGGGCAAGGCGACACCCCTAGGCAAGGTGCGGCTGCTCCCTCCGCTCCCGAGGCCGGGGAAGATACTCGCCTGCATCGCCAACTACTGGGAGCACGCCCAGCGCGAGCCACGGCAACTCAACATGTTCCTGAAGAGCCCAGACGCCGTCGTCGGCCCCGGGGATACCATCAGGCTCCCCAACTTCACGGAGCCGTGGGAGTTCATGCACGAGGCCGAGCTGGCGGTCGTCATTAAAGGACCGGCGAAGATGGTGAAAAGGGAGGACTGGAGGAGCACCGTCTTCGGCTACACCTGCCTGATAGACGTCTCCGCCCGGGAGCAGGGAAGGAGGACGTGGAAGGCGGGGAGCTGGCTCGGGAAGAGCTTCGACACCTTCGCCCCGATCGGTCCATGCATAACGACAGCGGATGAGATACCAGAGCCCAACGACCTCATAGTCAGGTTCTGGGACGACGGGCAGCTCCGCCACAACTACAGCACCGACGACATGGAGCACCGCGTCCCCGAGCTCGTCGAGTTCGCCTCCAAGGCGATCACTCTCAACTCTGGTGACCTCATCTCCTGCGGCACGAACCACGAGGGACTCGGCGCCTTACAGGACGAGGAAAAGGTGGAGATAGAGATCGAGAAGATTGGGCGCATGTCCCTGAGGGTGGAGGACCCGCTCAAGCGGAAGTGGGAGCGCGGCGTCTACATGGGCGCCGACTCCACGAACCCGGAGGCGGTGAAGCGGAACCGCCCACAGACTGGCTGACTAGAACTGCTTGAGCGGCGGCTTGAGGTCGAGCGGGATCGGTGACTTGTACTTCCTCCCCGCGAGCCTGGTCTTGAACTCCGCCTTAACGTCCTTTAAGAGCTTCGGCTTAGTCATTAGGTCAAGCCCCGTGCCCGCCATAGTCTTGGTAGCAAAGATGAGGCCTTTGTGACCGATGCTCATGCCGCCCTGGGCGGTGAACTGCCAACTGTGGCCGGGTGTGCCGAGCATGCAAGTGACGGTGCTGAACTCCTTCGTCGGCGTCACCCAGCTTACGTCGCTGACGTCGGTGCTGCCGGCGCCCACCTCCCCCGCTTGGAAGTCGTCGAGGATACGCTCGTCAAAGAGCTCGTCCACGAGCTTTTCCCAACCAGGGCGCTTACCCTTGCGTAGCCCCTCCTTCTTCTGAGCGGGATCAATGCTCTTGTTCATCTCCTTCGCAAACTTGAGGTCTGCCTCATCGTGCTTCGGTGCCCCGACCTCACGCATATTGGCAACAATGGCCTCGCAGAGCTTCCCGTTGGGGAGCTCGTTATAGCAGCCGGTGAGGAACTCTACCTTATGGGTGGTGCGCGCCATCTTGTCAGCGCCGTCCGCGATCTGTAGGACCCATTTATAAATGGGCTCCATCTGCTCGCGCTCCGGTGCCCTGACGTAGTACCATACACGTGCATATGCGGGGACGACGTTCGGTTGACCTCCGCCGACCTCGGTGACGTAGTGGACGCGCGCTTTCTCGATGACGTGCTCGCGCATGTAGTTGACGCCGTTGCTCATCAGCTCGACAGCGTCTAAGGCGCTGATTCCGTTCTCGGGGTCGCCCGCCGCGTGTGCGGTCTTCCCGTAGAAGTGAACCTTGAAGCTGTTCATGGCGTTGCTGCTGCCGGTGCCAGCGGTGTTTGCAGCGCCGGGGTGGTGGCTTATGCAGGCGTCGACGCCGTTAAAGAGGCCGTGGCGAGTCATCCAGACCTTGCCCACGAGGGTCTCCTCGGCTGGGCACCCGTACATCTTGATGGTGCCCCTGATCTTTCCATCCTCCATCGCGGCCTTCATCGCGACCGCCGCGGTGAGGGCGGTGGTGCCATGCATGTTGTGGCCGCAGCCATGCCCTGGCGCACCTTCCTTGACTGGCTCCTTGTATGGGACCGCCTTCTGGCTGAGCCCTGCGAGTGCGTCGAGTTCACCCATCAACCCGATGACTGGGCCGTCCTCACCGTAGCTCCACGTCGCCACGAAGGCCGTCGGCATCTCCGCAACGCCCCTCTCGACCTTGAAGCCCTTCTTCTCTATCCACTCGGAGAAGAGCTTGCTCGTCTTCGTCTCCTGCAGGCCGACCTCGGCGTACTCCCATGCCGAGTTGCTGATCTTTATAATCTCCTTCTGATTTACATCCACCCAGTTGAAGGCTGTTTCCTTTGACAAATCAATCGGGAGTATTTAGCCAGTTTAGGGTATAAAACCAGCGACAGGCTAGGACCCGGGGTGTAAGCGCCTGACGACGGCTCCGTGGATGAAGAGGGCAAGCAGTATCGTGATTGCCCCCTGCGCTACGTTGAAGATGGCGATGAGTGGGAGCATCCCGTAGGCTACCCCCACAGGTAGGCCATAAAAGGCGGGCAGCACGGCGAGGTTAGCGAGGCTCATCGCGCCGACCCTGAAGACGATACCCAACGTGGTCCCGGAGGCCTGAGTGATTTTTGGTCCAAGCTTCCTGACGAGCCTCATCCCGATTGCCAGTCCGAGGACTATTGAGAACTCCGAAGCGAACTTCATTGCCGCCCCGACGACGTCCCCGCTACGGGCGACTATCCCGACGAAGGCGACCGCGCTCGTTGTCAGCGCTGAGGGGAGCCCGTACAGGAGTAGGCTCAGGGCGATGGGTATCCCGGTGAAGTCGAACTTTAGGGTCGGCATCCAGGGGAAGGGGATCTTCAACCCGCTGAACTTGAAGGCGTAGTCGATAACTATCGTCAGGGCTGCGAGGAGCGCCGTGCCCGTGCGCGCGGGTATAAAACAAGCGGTTAACAATCCGCGCCAGAAAAAAGGAAGGGAAAACGATCCAATTGCACGCTAGTCGCCCTTTCGCCGCGCGCGCAATTAATTATTAAATATAAACACTGATGAAAGAAGAAACACTTGAAAAGATGATGCGTTCGCTCGTTCATGAAACAGATGTCTAGAGGGACCAAGTTCTGGCTCCTCGAGCCGCCCTCCGAGCAGAAGGCGCATCGATTAATCTATTTTACCTCAACTTTGTGGGTTATCAGCAGAGGCTTCAACTGCTTCTTAGCCATCTTAATCGTCAACACACCGTCGTTAATTGAGGCCTCAGTCCGAGCGCGCGCATAACGAGATCTGTTAAAAAATCAGGAAACAAGATGGCGATGCCTCCCTCGAGGATACGTGTAAGTAGCACCGCACAGGGCAGCGCCTCCTGCCCAACACACTTTTAACCACCGCAAATGCAATCATCACAGGTGAAGAGGGAATGAAGCACCTCCAATATCTACCAGCGGAGTCGAAGATCTCCGCAGACTCCTTCTAAGAACCCTGAACGATAACCAACTCCTGATACTCGGCAGAGTTGCGGTGAACAACCGGCCTCTGACGGGACTTCTAATAAATCTCTCGAGGGAGACGGGCATACCATTATCCACCCTGAAATTTAACGCCCGTATCCTACGCGAGCTTAACCTCATTAGTTATGGCACGGTCTGTGAGAAACGCGAGGCAGAGATCGAGCCGGTCGGTAGCCTCATCCTTAGGCTTATTTACGCCCCCGGGAGCGCCAAGATACGGCTCTACGACTAGCCGCACTCATCCTTCAGCCCACTATAAACCCTCACTCATTTAAGCCTGTAGAGTCATTAGGGATCATTCTCAGCGGGTGAGTGTATGGGCGAGGTAAAGATATTACTGGGCTTCGAGATCGGAACCGGTAAAGAGGTACAGATGGGCCTCCACCACACCGTTATAACGGGAATGACCCAGCTATCGGGCAAGACAACAACCCTCGAGGCCATCATCAGCCGCGCCAACAGGCGCGCCATAGCGTTTAAGACGAAGAGAGGCGAATCTGGCTTCAACAGCTACCGCGAGATACCCCCATTCTTCGCAGAACGCGCCGACTGGCAGTACGTCTCAACTCTCCTCGAAGCCGTCATGCGAGAGAAGATGAAGTTCGAGCGCCCCTGGATTATGAAGGCCACGCAGGGTACAAAGAGCCTCAGGGAGGTCCTCGAGAACGTCCAGAAGCTCCACAGCGAAGCCACCAAGCAGCTCTCCGAGAATGTCTACACCGCCTTAGAGGAATACCTCAAGATCGTCGTCCCACAGATTGAGAAGTTCAAGTTCAGTAAGACCCTTGAAATCATCGATGGTATAAATGTCATGGACCTCACCGAGATGACCCTTGAGCTCCAGGGACTCGTCATCCAGAGCACAATGGAGTACGTCATTAACAACCTCCATGATACGATTCTCATCGTACCCGAGGCGTGGGAGCACATTCCCCAGGGTCGGAATACACCTGTGAAGCTCTACGCGGAGACCTTCATCAGAAAAGGCGCAGCTATTGGCAACTACCTCTTTATAGACAGCCAGGATATCGCCGGCATCGATAAAATGCCTCTCCGCCAGTGCAACAACTGGATACTTGGCAGGCAACGTGAGGGCCACGAGGTCGAGAGGGTCAGGGAGCAAATCGGGAGGAACAAGATAGACGCCGAGGAGATTCGGAGTCTCCCTCTCGGCCACTTCCTAGCAATCCTCGGAGACGATGTCAAGAAGGTCTACGTCCTCCCGGCAGGCGTCCCTGCCAATGTCGGGCGACGCGTCGCCATGGGAGAGATGACCGTCGCAGATGCGGGTAAGTACATGAATAATCCCTACACTAAGGAGGAGCAGACACCCGGGGCACAGGCGGGCATACGCCGATTCCTGCCAGCGCTCGGAGGCGACCGCGCCCAGCGTCGGGTTGAGGAGTTGGAGATGAAGATCGCTCGTAGCGAGAGCGAATTCGCTCTCATCCGAACAGAGGTCGACGGGCTTCGAAAGGAGCTCATCACGAGCACCGTGAAACTAGAGCAGCTAATGAAGCAGCAGGAGACCGCGGAGCAGAGGGCCGCGAAGAGCCAGGTGCCCGCCGTCCGCCCAGGCTTCACCATCGACGATCTCAACCAACTCATCGACCAGCGCATGCATCAAATAATCCAATACGACAAGCCCACCGTCTTCACACAAGTTGACGTCTCCGGGAGGTTCAGGGAGATCATAAGGGAGCGGTTTGTCCGTGAACTCGGCCTTAGGATCAGGGCATTACCCCAATCAACGATACAAACGGCGATGGTCATACACGAGAGGAAGGGCATCAAAAGGGGTGATCTCTACAGCTTCCTGCACGGAGGCAACAGCCGAATAAGCGACGACTTCTACCCCGAACTACAGACCCTCGAGGACGCCCGCCTAGTCGTCTACAGCAAGGATACGGGCATCATCCACTGGGCCCTCGGTGAGTATCTGAAAAGGGAACTCAGTTCCTTCTACGATGAGGCAGAGATTAAACAGGCTGAAGATTACCTCGTCAGCCTGCTGCTACCAGCTAACTGACCCTGTGGTCGTAGTCCATATCCGGCGTCTTAACGGGTCGGGTGACGAGTACGCCATCAACGATGCTCCACTCGCGAAGCCCCGCGTACTCGATCCCGTTCTCCTCGAGGAGCCTACTCGCCCGCTCCCCCCCGCTAGCGGGGACATAGATGAAGAGCTTCTTGAACCTATCTCCCATCCCCGTCGTCTCAGATAGTAGCCTCCACTTCACTACGAGCTCGGGGGTGATCTCCATCTCAACCTCACCGATCTCTCTGATGGATCCGTCGGGTTGGAGGACAACAACGCTCGGGTAAATCTCCCCCTTCGGACCCTCGATAGCATAGTTCCTCTCCCTGCTCGTGTTGACGATAGTGCGCCTACCTTCATCCCATGTAGTCTGGTCAATAAACGGGAACCTCGTGGCCCCTATGATCCTCGATATCCTGTCCCTGAGAACGTCCTTCGGCGGGAGCATGGGGGATAGTGGGTCGCCCCGCTTATGATTTCTGCGCCGAGTGCTCCCTCGCGTAGTCATCCATCGCCTTCTGGAGGCCGCGCTCCATCTCCGCCTCGACGGCGACACGGTCGATCTTCCCCATGCCCGTCAGGGGAAGGCTTTCCACTATGTCTATCCTCCCAGGGACCTGATAGGGCTGGAGATTGGCTCTACAGAGTTCAACGAGCCTAGCCTGAACCCCCTCCGGGTTTACCTCTTTCTTCAGGACGACGAGCGCCTGGATGTCTGTGTTGCACCGGAGCGGGTCCGGTGCCCCGACCGCCACAGCGGCTTTAACGTCTGGACTGCTGAGCAGGATCTCCTCGACCTCAACGGGCCAGACGGTGTGCCCAGCGGCGACTATGCGATCCCTAATACGGCCCACGACGTAGAGCCAGCCAGCGTCGTCTACGCGGACCACGTCGCCCGTGTGGAGCCAGCCTTTGACCAGTACCCTTGAGGTCTCTTCGGGTGACTTCCAGTATCCCTTCATGATCTGGGGGCCGCGGATGAGTAGTTCCCCCTCCTTGCCTGGTGCGACCTCGATCTCCCCGACCTGGGTGTCGACGACTCTCACTTCGGTGTCTGGGTAGGCCATGCCGGCGCTGAGGTAGTTGTGTTCACCCTCGATGGGGGTGGCGTGGGTCGCTGGCCCTGCTTCGGTCAGGCCGTAGCCCTGGTAGAACTTCGCGCCAGTCACTGCCTCGAACCTCTTCATTAGGTCGGGGGAAATCGAGGCCCCCCCACTCGAGGCCGTCGTGACGCTGCTCAGATCGTAGCCTCCGAGCTTGGGATACTCGAGTATCTCGGCGACGAAGCGTGGTATGAGGGGCATGTGCGTGACCCTGTACCTATGGGCGGCCCCGAGTATCGCCTCTGGCTTGGGGTCGGGAACGAGGACGAGTGTGCAGCCAAAGCTCACCGCCTCGTTCATGATGTTCAGCCCGTAGCTATGGAACCACGGGACCGCGCAGAGGATGAGGGGCCACCCCGCGGGTTGCGGCTTGGAACTGTAGCCCCAGCCTCTCAACCAATAGTAACTCTGTAGGGCGTTCGCCGCGAGGGCGTAGTGGGTGAGCACCACGCCTTTCGGCTTCCCGGTAGTCCCGGAAGTATACAAGATTACGGCTACGTCTTCCTTCGCGTCGATGGGGAGGGATTGCACCACATCTCCCACGGTCAGCTCATCGAACCTCAACGCACTGACGGGGAGCTTACTCCTGTAAGTAAGTCCACTCAAGAGCCGCAGATGCACAGGTGCGTACTCCGCTGCCTCAGCTACTATCACTTTCCCAGAGCAGTCCGTTGGGAGTCTATCCAACAGCCTGTCGAGGACGACAAGCACCTTGCACTCGGTCTCGGCGAGCTCTCTCCCGATCTCCTCGACGGGGTTTAGGGGGTTAACTGGGACCACGACGGCCCCTGCGGCTAAGGCACCGTTGAAGGCAATGAGGAACTGGGGGGTGTTTGCGAGGATGAGGCCAACGCGTTCCCCCTTCGCGACGCCCAAACGCCTGAGATGGCCTGCAAACCTGAGGGCCTTCCCCCATAGCTCAGAGTAGGTAATTCCGTTGCCGAGATAGAGTGCTCCGACTCTCCCCGGGAACTTCCTCGCGCTGTTCTCAAGGAAGCCGTAGAGGGGCATTTCGGGGTACTCGATGCTCCTCGGCACACCTGGGGGGTTGAACCGGGCCATCAAGTTACGGGATGCAGGCGCCAAGCCTATAAATGCGCTCCCGAACCAATTTTAACGCGGCAGGGGAATAGAGGTAGCATGGCAGGGCTGAACCTAGAGGGCGTCTACGTCCCGAACGTCACGCCATTCGACGCGAAGGGCGAAATACAGTACGACGCTCTCGGCGAGTTGATCGAGTACTGGATAGGCGCTGGTGTATCTGGGATAGTCGCCAACGCGAGCACGGGCGAGTCACCGTACCTCAGCAGGGAGGAGTTGACCCGCGTGCTCGGCTTCGTCCTCGAGAAGGTCGACAGGCGCATCCAGGTCATCGCGGGCACGGGAGCCATGGCGACGAGGGAGACGATCGAGCTCACTCGGGACGCCAAGAACACAGGCGCCGAGGGGGCGCTCATCACGACGCCCTATTTTTACCACCCCAGCGAAGAGGAGCTGTACCGCCACTACACCGCAGTTCTCTCAGTCGTCGACCTCCCAGCCATCATCTACAACGTTCCTAAGTTCACGGGTTACAGCATCTCCCCGAAGACGATAGCCAGGATCGCCGAGGATTGCAACGGCCTCGCCGGCGTCAAGGACAGCAGCGGGAGCCCCGGCAACATGGCGGAGATAATCCGACTATGTAGCGACAAGATAGCCTGTCTCAGCGGGGCAGCGGACATGTTCCTCCCTACCCTGAGCCTCGGTGGGAGAGGCGCTGTTCTCGCTATCGCCAACGTCGTCCCTGGAACCTGCGTCGAGCTACACAAAGCTTTCCAGAAAGGTGACATGGCGACGGCGGGTAAGAGGCAGAGAACAGCGAGCCACGTGAACAACGTACTCGTCGCCAGCTTCCCGCAGGTCGCGGCCATCAAGTACGCCCTCAGCCGCATTGGATATGGGGCTGGTTCCCCGAGGCAGCCCCTCCTCCCCCTCAGCGAGGCGCAGGAGAAGGCCTCGGCAGAAGCCCTGAGGAACACGAAGCTGTACTAGGAACGAGGTTTTTTATCGGTCAGTGACAGGATGATCGTCACCGCCAGCGAGAGGGGTATGCTCACTATACCTGGGTTCTCCAGCGGGAAGATCGCTGCGGCTCCCATTACGGTTGGGCTGAGAAGTATAAGCAGGATCGATGATGCGAGCCCCGTCCAGATGCCCGCCACGATGCCGCGCTCCTTAGCCCCCTTCCAGTAGATTGTACACAGTAGCGCGGGTAGATTTGCGGACGCCGCAATGGCGAAGGCGAGCCCGACGAGGAAGGCGACGTTCTGCCCCTTTGCAACTATCCCTAGCGCGATGGCTAATATCCCGACCCCCACAGCCGTTATCTTTGATATACGAAGGATCGTCGCGTCACTCCGCTCCTTCCCCAGGTACTCGGTGTAGATGTCATGCGCTATCGCCCCTGCAGCAGCCATGATCAACCCGGAAACGGTCCCGAGGATGGTCGCGAAGGCTATGCTGCTAATAAGGGAGAAGAAGACTTCACCGCCTATGAAGTTGGCCAGAAGTGGTGCAGAGAGGTTCTGATTCGTTACGTCATATGTGCGGAAGTAGTTCGCGCCGAGGCCGAGGAACAGGGTGAGGATATAGAAGACGCCTATAGCGCCTATGGCGACGACGGTGGACTTCCTAGCGTCGGCCGGCGTGGGTACCGTGTAGTACCTTATCAAGACGTGTGGGAGTGCTGCGGTCCCGAGTATCAGCCCCAGCGCTAGGCTTGCAAAGTCCGTCGGGTTATGGTATTTGAGCCCCGGTGAGAGAAATACATCCCCCGTCACACTCCCTCCACTCGGGAGCAGCACGCTCTTGTTATTGAGGATGCTCGTGATGAAGCTTATCGGGTCCTTCCCAACGACGACGAGTACGCCGATAGTGAGGCCGAGGGCCGCGAGCAGAAGCAGGAACCCCTTTATGAACTGGACATAGGTCGTGGAGACCATCCCTGCAGTAGCCACTATTAGGATGACCAACCCGCCAACGATTACGACTCCCACCTCATACTGTAACCCGAGCAGGGGTTGGACTATGCTCCCCGCCCCAACAATCTGTGGGATGAGGTAGAAGATGCTAACGACCAGCGTGCTGACCGCCGCGGCGAGCCTCACTCTCTTGCTCTGGAAGATGCTGACCAGCGCGTCACCGAAGGTGTACTTGCCCATCCTCCGGAGCGGCTCGGCAACGAGTAGGAGCGCTACGACCCATCCCGCAAGGAAGCCGATGCTGTACATGAAGCCGTCGAACCCGGAGAACGCGATCAAGCCGGCGATGCCGAGGAAGCTCGCAGCGCTCAGGTAGTCACCCGCGAAGGCGATGCCGTTCATCAGCCACTTCACGCCTCCCCCCGCGACGTAGTAGTGGCTTGATGTCTTCACGCGCCTCGCCGCCCAGAAACTGATGGCGAGGGTAATCCCAACGATGATGGCGAAGAGCAGGAAAGCCAGCGGATGGAAACTGTAATCCAACTCAAGGCTCCTCCATCTTACCCGCGAACCAGTTGTAGAGTACGGCGATCACTATCGCTGAGATGATGATCAGCATGCCGCTGACGATGCCGAGGTTGAGGCCACCGAGTCTCAGCGTGAGTGTGCCCCTGAAGAAGGTCCCAGCCAACGTGAAGAGTGCATAACCAACGACGTAGACGGCAAAGAGGGCCAAACCAAAGCGGAACTTACGCTTACCAGCCTCACGCCGAGCCGTGGAGTCATCTAAACGGTCGTCAACCATACAATGCACCATTAATACAGTAAATACTCTAAGGACTATCTAGCACCAAGTCGGCGTAAAGAACTTTCTCTATCACCCGGAGCAAACAGTTTTTTCACAACAGCAACACCCTACAAAGTTGGGAAACAAGGTATCACTTGAAATATCATAGCACTTCCCTTTAAGATCGGGGAAGACACGGGCGGCCCCAATTGGGCGTTTCCCTCGTTCCCCCTACCCAGAAATGAGAAACCTCTAATCTAACTTAAATCCCGATATCACCAGGGATAGATTGAGGACAATGTTCGACCCCGTTTTCAGCAAGGTGCTAGTCGCATACGACGGCTCCGACCCATCCAAGAGGGCACTCGACCACGCGGCAAAGATGGCGGCCATGTTCGAGGGGGAACTCATCATACTCACGGTCGTCCCGAAGGTCTCCGTGCCCGTCTACTCCAACGCTGAACTCGGCGCGCAGGCGATGGACATAGCCAGTCTTCAGGAGCGGATGCGCGAGAACTATGGCCAGTCGATAAAGAAGGCCGAGGAGGAGATCCACGGCCTCTATCCCCATCTCAAGGTCGACACCATCATTACGGAGGGGCGACCTGCCTCGATCATTGTCTCCGAGGCGGATAAGCAGGGCGTCAGCCTCATAGTTATGGGCAGCAGGGGACTAGGCGGCATCACGGGGTGGATACTAGGAAGTACGAGCCGCCAAGTAGCCGACCTCTGCACCAAAGCCATCCTAATAGTGAAGTAGGGCCCACTTTTTCATCCACAGCCCCCCTAGGATAACCTTTAACACACCCGCCCACGGGATATAATACGAAAACCGATGGTCCTGGAGAAGCTCGGCTCAAGCCTCTACGACGCCCTACGCAAAGTCATAAAGGCACCAGTTGTAGACGAGGCCTTGGTCAAGGAGCTGATCCGCGACTTCCAGCGAGCGCTACTGCAGGCAGATGTTAACGTCGCCCTCGTAATGCAACTCAGCCAGAACATAGAGAAGAGGGCGCTAAACGAAGAACTGCCCCCGGGCATCAGCCGAAGGGAGCACGTCGTCAAGGTCGTCTACGATGAGCTGACCAAGTTCGTCGGCGAGAAGCAGGACGACATTAAGATCGTACCAGGCAAGCAGAACATACTGATGCTCGTCGGCATCCAGGGTTCGGGTAAGACGACCACGGCGGGTAAGCTCGCCCGCTACTACCAGAAGAGAGGCCTCAAGACGGGGCTCATCACCTGCGACACGTTCCGACCCGGTGCTTTTAACCAGCTGAAGCAGATCGCGGAGCAGATCAAGGTCGACTTCTACGGCGAGCTTGAGAGCAAGGACCCAGTATCTGTAGCGAAGCACGGCGTGGACCGCTTCAAGTCGTACGAGGTCGTCATCCTCGACACATCAGGTCGCCACAAGGAGGAGAAAGGGCTCATCGAGGAGATGCAGCAGATCGCCGCGGCTGTGAAGTCCCAGGAGATCATCCTCGTCCTCGACGGCACCATAGGGCAACAGGCGTCCTCCCAGGCCCAGGCCTTCATGGAGGCGACCCCCATCGGCAGCATCATCGTCTCGAAGCTCGACGGCACAGCGAGGGGTGGAGGCGCGCTCAGCGGTGTCGCCGCCACGGGTGCCCATATCAAGTTCATAGGCACCGGAGAGAAGATCGAGGACATCGAGCCATTCGCCCCGGGCCGCTTCGTCGGCCGCCTCCTTGGAATGGGGGACATAGACGGGCTCGTCGCCAAGGTCAAGGAGGCTGAGATCCAGCCATCAGAGAAGGATGTCCGCCAGATGATGAGCGGCAAGTTCAGCCTCCAGGACATGTACGACCAGTTCGAGGCGATGAGCAAGATGGGCCCAATCCAGAAGGTTATAGGCATGATCCCCGGCATGAGCTACCAGATGCCCGAGGCGGACATGGAGAAGGCCGAGGAGCGCCTCGAGAAGTGGAAGGTAATCATACGTAGTATGACCGTCGAGGAGAAGGACGACCCGAAGGTCATCAACTCTAGCAGAATGAAGCGGATAGCCCGAGGTTCGGGTACAACTGAGGCGGATGTGAGGGAGCTGATCAAGAACCACGAGAACATGAAGAAGATGTTCAAGCAGCTCAAGGGGAACCGCCGTCTCAGGAACATGCCTATGAAAATGTTCCAGAAATAGCTTACCTCAGCAAACCTCTAGGGCCCAGCTTCTCGATCACCTCTGGTAGACCGAGCTCCACGAGCATGCTTTCCTTCTGCAGACCCGTCTCCGGGTCCCAGCCTTGGAAGGTGTAGTACTCGTCGAGCATCCTCTCCCACGTCTCGTGGTCGATGTGCTCCCCCTTGTAGGGGCCTGACTTGACCGGCTCCTCCCAGAACCTCTTCGGCGGGTGATCATCCTTCCTACCGAATCCGCCGTGGAGGACGTTGAAGGCCTTCTCGAGGTTGTTGACCTGTCGCCCAATCCTCATGAATGGCTCGGTGGATAATTCCATCCCCGTTAAGCTGCTTGCCAACTCCGCGATGTACTTCGCCGAGTCGGGGGCGGTCTTCGTCTCCCATGAGAGGAGTCCGTTGTTGTAGAGACAGGTCCCAGTCATGTCGACTATGGCCTTGAACTGCTCCTGCATGTAGACGCTGTATGGAACTCCATCGTAGCTGAGAAACTCTTCTGGTGTGAAGCTGTGCGTCGCACCCCGGAGGTGGCGCCCCGCGGCGGGCGACGTGACGACCCCGAAGCCCCACCCCTTGGAGATGCGGACACCGTCGACGGTGTCCTGCCCCTTTATATGGAGCGCAAAGTCCTCCGACCCCTTGCCGAGCCTCTCCGCGGCGGCCTTGACGCCGTCAGCCAGCAGCTCGCCGATCCCCTCCCGGTAGGCGATCTTGTTTATGAGAGCCAGCACCGCATCGTGGTTGCCCCACGTAAGTTCTAAGCCGTCAGTGTCCTCCTTCGTGAGCAGTCCCTTCTCGTAGCACTCGAACGCCCACGCGATGACGACGGACACGTTATCCCCGTCAAGCCCAAGCTGGTTCGTCCTCAGATGTGCTTTGATCGCGGCTTCAGGGTTGGAGCAGTCGACACGCGTGCAGAAGCTGTTGCTGCTGTTGTTCCACCAGCCCTCCCCCTCGATGGCGTATGGGCCGTCTGGTACGAGCATCCAAGGCATGCAGCCGACAGGGCAGCTGGAGCAGGCGAGTATCTTGGTCCGGTACTTCTTCATGGCGTCCCCTGAGACGAGTTTGATCTTCTTGGGGTCCCAGTACTCGTCCTGACCGTTCCTGACGGGGCGGAAGCCTGTCTCCCACACGGGGCTGCCGTAGTAGCTCTCTACACCGTAATAGCCGTCTACACGGTACTTCGCTGCCTTTGGGAACTGCTCTATCTTCGCCCGAGCCGCGTCTATTGCTTTGATGAACCTTTCCGGCTCCGCGATGGCTATGGACTGTGTGCCCCGGGCGGCGATGGCCTTGAGGTTCTTCGAGCCGAGTATGGCGCCGACGCCTGAGCCCCCGGCGGCCTTCGACCTGTCGGAGATGACGCAGGCGGACTTGACGAGGTTTTCACCGGCGGGGCCGATTCCTATGACTCGTACCTCGTCGTCACGCTGCTCCTCCCTTATGGCGCGCTCAGTGTCCCACGTCGTCTTCCCCCAGACCCTGTGAGCGTCCCGAAGTTCCGCCTCTCCCTCGTTGAGCCAGAGGTAAACGGGCTCCTCGGCGCGTCCCGTGAAGACGAGGGTGTCGAAGCCGGCGTGCTTCATCTCCGCACCGAAGTGGCCGCCGCAGTTAGCGGAGCCGACCCCACCCGTGAAGGCGTTCTTTGTGTCGATTGATATCCTGCTCCCGAATGGGGATAGGGTCCCTACGAGTGGGCCGACGCCGAACAGAACCATGTTCTCCGGGTCGAGAGGCCTCACAGTAGGGCCCAGCTCGTTGAAGAGTATCCCGGCGTTGATGCCCCTGCCGCCGACGAACCTGTCGGCGTATTTCGTCGTCGGCTCAACGGTGAGCCTCCCGCGCGTGAGGTCGACTCTAAGTAGCTTTCCCGCGTATCCCGGGCGCCTCATTGCTTGACGCTCCTGGCGCCGTATGCGCAGTACTTCACGCAAAGCATGGTCTCCTCCCCCTCGCACCAATCGCATGTGGAGTCGAGGCTAATGGTGATCTTCCCCGAGTCGTTGTCCCTGTGGACATGCGTGCTTATCACGGCGAGGTTGAACGCCTCATGACCGGTGTGGTGGAGGGAGCAGGCAGCCTCGCAGAGCTTGCACCCCTTGCAGCGGGTGGGGTCGAGGAGCATCAATGGTGATTCCTCAGAAAAACGGCCTAGGGGTAAATGAACCTGTCTAGAGGTAGGTCTCGAACCAGCGTAGTATTTGTTCGAGGCGCTCCTCCCTATGCTTCGGTTTCCCACTCCGACTCAGCTCGTGGTTCTCCCCCGGG
>Ga0182021_10000469_pt1 | contig 42816 bp, 34 predicted proteins | sample 612E3MmetaG_FD_120493 | JGI IMG/M metagenome (GOLD analysis project Ga0182021, IMG submission 120493) | Permafrost microbial communities from Stordalen Mire, Sweden - 612E3M metaG (Illumina Assembly) | ecosystem: Environmental > Terrestrial > Soil > Wetlands > Permafrost | place: Sweden... | reverse complement strand
ATCGCCACGAAGAACTGGCTGTTGAGCTCGAGCAGCGGGATGAGGATCGCCGAGGTGCGGGCGAGCGCGACGCTGTAGCGCGAGTGGTCGGCGAGCAACGAGCGGAAGAGTCCGGCGTTGGTCCGCTGGCGCACGAAACCCTGGGTGACGCGGATGCCGTTGACCGACTCGGCGAGTGTGGCCGTGACCCGCGAAAAACTCTCCGACGCGGCGCGCGAGTAATGGCTGAGCTTGAAACGAAAGTGCCGGTTGATGATCCACAGGACCGGCGCCATCGCCAGCACCACGAGGAAGAGCACCCAGTCGCAATAGGCCATGACCACGGCGGCGAAGAGCATCTGGCCGGCCTGGATGGCGCTCACGAACAGCACGTCCTGGATGCCCAGGCGCACCGCCTCCACATCGCTGGTCACGCGGCCGAGGATGCGGCCGAGCTTCACGCGATGGAAGAAACTCATCGGCATGCGTTGCAGCCGGTCGGAAATCTCCTGGCGTATGCCATTGACCACGGTCTCGCCGATTTCGAGGGCGTAGCGCTGGCGGAAATGGAACAAGCCGTCGGTCAGGATCGCGAGCAGGCCGTAGCCGGCTACGGCCCACGCGAGCTGCGCGGTGTCGTGCCGCGCGATGGGGCCGGAGATGGTGAGGCCCACGATCCAGGTGAGCGCCGGCAACTGCGCGGAGCGGATGACCGTGAATAGCACGAGCCACGAAACTTTTCTCTTCACCGGCCACGCGTAGGTGAAGAGCCGGCGGATCAGACCCCATTCGAGCGGCCGCAGCGGTTCCTCGTCGTCATCGTCGTCGGGCGCACGATGGACGAGGCCGAGATTGCGGGGTTTGACTGGAGGAAGGCGGTTCATGGCGATGCCTCCGGGCGCGGTTGCACGCCGGTGGGTTGTAACTCGCCGCTGTCGACCAGTTGCAGGCTGGCGATGTGGCGGTACGGGCCGGGCACGCGCATCAGCTCCTCGTGTGTGCCGCGCTGCACGATGCGCCCGTGGTCCATCACGATGATGAAGTCGGCGCGGCGCAGCGTGCTGAGGCGATGCGCCACGATGAACGTGGTGCGGCCGGCGATCGCGCGGTCGAGCGCGGCGAAAATCTCGTGCTCGGTTTGGCTGTCGATGGCGGCGGTGGGATCGTCGAGCAACAGGATGGCGGGTTCGAGCAACACGGCGCGGGCGATGGCGAGGCGCTGGCGCTGGCCGCCGGAGAGGCTGTTGCCGCTCTCGCCGAGGACGGTGTCGTAGCCCTGGGGCAGCTCGAGGATGAAGTCGTGCGCGGCGGCGATCCGGGCGGCCCGCTCGATCTGGGCGCGGGAGGCCTCAGGGTGGCCGAAGGCGATGTTGGCGGCGACGGTGTTGGAGAAGAGGAAACTTTCCTGGAAGACGATGCCGATGTTGCGCCGCAGATCGTCGAGGTTGATCCGGCGCACGTCGTGACCGTCGAGGAGGAGGCGGCCGCCGGTCACGTCGTAGAAACGCGGGACCAGGCTCATCAGCACGCTCTTGCCCGCGCCGGTGGCGCCGAGAATGGCGACGCACTGGCCGGGACGCACCTCGAGGTCGATGTCGCGCAGCACGGGGTCGATGCCGTCGTAGGCGAACGTGACGCGCTCGAACTGGACGGCGCCGGCGAGGCGCGGCACGCGGAGGGCGTCGGGGGCGGATTTCACCTCGACGGGCGCGTCGAGGATCTCGAACACACGCCGCGCGCCGATGAGCGATTGCTGCACGGAATTGACGATGTTGGCGACGTTGTTGACCTGGCCGGAGAACTGTTCGAGCAGGCCGGCGAAGACGATGAGGCCGGTGCCGAGCGGGAGCCGGTCCTGCGCGACGAGCCAGCCGCCATAGCCGAGCAGCATCATCATGTTGATGCGGGTGAGAAATCCGACGGCGGGAGAGTAGAGGCTGACGCGCCAGAAGATGCTGTGCTGCTGGTCGAGCACGGCGCGGTTGGCCGCCGTGAAGCGGGCGCTGACCTCAGGCTCGCGGCCGAAGCCCTTGGTGACGGCGACGCCTTGGATGTTTTCCGCGAGCATCTGCACCATGTTTTCGACGAGGGTGCGGTTGTACGCGTAGCTGGGCTGGATGCGCCGGGAAAACCACATCGACAAACCGGCGAGCACGGGCGTGGTCGCGAGGCAGGCGAGCGTGAGGGTGGGGCTCAGGCTCGCCATGTACACCACGTAGATCGTGAGTGAGACGACCATGATCGCGCTGGGGATGAGCACCTGGTCGACGAACATGCGCACCGCCTGCACGTCACCGGTGACGCGGGTGATGATCGAGCCGGTGGAGTTCGCGTCGAAGAACCGGAAGCTGAGGCGTTGGAGCTTGTCGTAAACCTCGCCGCGCAGATGGCGTACGAGGTCCTGCTGCACGAGCAGGTTGACCGCGACGGCGTAGGTATAATTGAGAATGGCCCGGCAGATGGCCAGGGCGAGGATGAGCCCGCCGAGCAGCAGCAACACGTGGAGCCAGGGCCAGTCGGCCGGCAGTTTGATCTGGAACGCGCCCCGGACGAGCGGCGTGCCCTCGACCTGGTGGCGGATGTAGTCGATGCCGAGGCCGGTGAATCCGAGGCCGACAATGCCCATCGTGAGCAGCACGAGTTGGATCGCGAGCACCTGCACGCAGCGCAGACGATAACGCCAGGCGAGCCCGAACAGCCGCCTGATCAGGGCCCAATTGGAAAGCTCTGTTTCAGGAGATTTTCGCGATGGCACCATGTCCGGCATCAGGACCGGGCAAGTTAGACCGTCCGCACCGGAGCGCACGGATTTTCTCAAAACCTACCGAACCTGCACGCCTGGGCTGGGTGCCTCGGAGCCTTGGGGTCGCGGTTGCGGCGCCGACGGCATCGAATTGGGCGATGGCGATGTCTGCGGCGCCCCCGGCGTCGGCGGGGGTTGCTGGCGCATCTGGCGGCGGCGGAGCACTTCCTGGGTGACCGCTTCGAGGCGGCGGGTTTCATCGGCCGCAGTGGGAAGCAACACCACGGGAGAGATGGGACCGGCGTTTGGCGGCTGCCCACCGGGAGGGATCCCGGCCATGGCCGGCATGGGTATGCCGGAGGAGCCGGCCTTGGGTTTGACGAGCGACAGAGGCAGCAAGCGCCCCCGGTAATCCACCGACACCGTGTCGCTTTGGGCGTCGTAGTTTTTCACCGAGAATTCGCGCCCGGTTTCGTTGGGTTTCACCCACGCGCCTTTTTTGGCTGGGGTGGACGTGTCGACGATCAGAAACACCGGGCCCTGGTTGGTGACCAATACGCCCCGGAATTCGAGCGCGGCATTTTCCGTCGCCGCCCCAACGGGGGCGCCGGCGGGCAGGAAAGGCGATTCCGTCGTCAGGCTGCTCTGGGCCGACGCAGAAACCGGACCGGCCAGAGCGATCAACCAAGCCAGGGACTGACGGAAGGAGGGCGACATGCGAACCATGCACTTAAAGGGATAAAACCGCCCGGGGTCAAGTGATGCCATCTCGGCCATTGACCGCATGGCGCGCGGCATCGGTCACGCCACAGTCGCTTTCGGGAATTTCCTTGGCGCGGCCGTGCGGGGCGCGCGTCAGACCCACGTTCTCAGGCCGATGACGCCCCAATAGGCGAGGTAGATGGAAACGACGGTCATCATGACTGACGTGACCAACGAATGCCACCACACGAGACGCGGGATTTGAGGGTGTCCTGCAGGTTCAGTTTTCCCTCCTCCTGCAATTTCAAGATCGAGAGCGCGACGAAGCTCTTTGAGAGCGAGCCGATCCGAAACAGCGTGTCAGGCGTCACCGGGCGGTGGGCCGCGACATCCGCCAGTCCGATGCCCGCGATCCATTCCGGACCGTCGCGTCGAACGATCGCCACACCGGCCCCGGGCGTACGCGTCCGCTGCAGGATCGCTTCGATCTGCTGCTGCAATGCCACGTGAGAGCCGCCGGGGTCGGGCACCAGATTCGGGCGGCTTGCGGCGGGTGCGTCGGCGGCCCGGCCGAACGTGGCGCCCAAAATCAGCGCCAACAGCAGGGCAACGATCAACCACCGTTTGAATGTCGGATTCATGGCAATGCGTCTGGGGTGGGCGGGACAAGCAGGACAGTTGCGGAGCGGACGCTCCGGCGGCAGGCGCGGTGGTGTTCTATATGACCCGTTGCGCCGGCCGCCTGAAGCATTTTCCCGGCGGGGAAAACGCCGCGGTATCGACGACGACGGGAGCGGCGGCGGCTCCGGCGGATGCGTCGCTCGCGGTGGCATCCCATTGGATTGGCAGGGCGACAGATGGTCGGACGGCCGGCGGCCACCGGCAGATCGCGCGGATCCGGATGTGGCGTATCGTTCTCGAAGGGATTTACCGCGCGGCGCGGCGCCGTTTCGAGGCCGGGCGAGCCGCTGGGCGTGTGGGTCGGAGTTGTTTTCATCACGTCCGAACGATCGCAGAAATCCGCCGGTTTGATAACGGACATGCCGCCGCCCCGGACAGGCGGGGTACGAGGTTGTCCGGGTATTCTGGTCCGCGCCTGGCGGCTCCCGGCCGCGCGGAAATTCCTAGTGGGCTGAGCAAGCTTGTCGGGTTAGGCATTATCGCCGGACTCCTCGCACTAGCTGTCCATGTTGCAGGCGACTAAACACGACGACCGATCAAAATGCGCATGTCGCGCGGTTTCTCCTCTGAGAGTTGTTCAAACATGCGCATGAATTTATGTCGCTCTGTTTAGCGCCGAGGGCGACTTACTTTCTCACATCCTGAGATAGTCTGTTTAGGATTCTCTCGCATTGACGACGTGTGAGTGTGATGCCGAATCCTTCTCTTATGAACGTGGCAAGCATACACCCGTTCACCCTTTGCGATTTCGCACGAACTCCGGTCAGATTAATCTTCAATTTCCTCATCTGTGCAGGGCTGATCTTCGACGGGCGACCAGGACGCGGCGAGGTCTCAAGTCCTTTTTTGCCCGGGGCCTCGAATCGCTTAACCCAATAGGAGACGGCGCGCGAGGAATCGCCATACTTTCGTCCGACCCTATTTGAGTTTGCAGTTTTTCCGGGCCCGACGACTCGTGGCGGACACCGGATTGCACGCCATGAAATGGACGCGCCAGCAGGCGATTGATTTTGGTTTCACGGCCGCCGAGACGGAACGCTATGTCGTGTGGCCCGGGCAGGCGTGTTCCTATATGATCGGGGAGCTGAACCTTCCGAATCCAACTCGGAGACACTTTCTTGATTTTGTTACGCATTTTTGCGTGGCATTACATGTAATTCTATCCAGCCACCAAAGGGGAGTTAACGATCTTCCATCATATCGAGAGCGCCAATACCATTGACCTCGTATGCGAATGACGTACATTGAAACAAGCATGGCCGCATCTGGAGCCCCCTCGCTCAAGTTCGTCGAACCAAGTGTTCGATTGAGCTGGAGTTCAAATGAAAAAACCGACAGTGAAGCCGCCGGCGGCAGCGACGGGTCTGCCGCTATTGCCGGGCTTGTTCGCAGACACCACCCAGGGTTGTACCGCATTATTCGTCACTTTGGCTGGTCCAGTCTGCTCGATCGCTTGAACCTCTCCGACTGCCTAAACGGACACCACTTCACTCGATCTGGTATCGGCTCATGGGGCATGGTTCATCGCACGGTCTTGCGCTACGTCTTGAGGCTTGGCACGCTTCCGGAGAGACAATACGCTGACTATGTTAGATTCATCAAATTGGCACAAACCGTGAGGTATCGATCCGCTTTTGCCAATGATCCTTGGTTGATGAGTCTCTACGGTACCGCCCAGTCGAAAGGCACCCAAATATGGACATTGAAACCGAATGTAGCAATTGGAAGATTTGCGCGCAACTGGTGGGAGTTTAATCCGTTGGAATCAGGAGCTGTTGGTGCCGACGACCACGGTTGGTCATTGATCGTGCAGCGGAAATGCGATGCCGAGCATTTTTGGCTGGGAGAGGACATCGGCAACTGGATTTCAGCCTTTCCACGGCACCCGCTTTTCGACTTGGAATTCCGATGTTTCTCGCGGGCCGGGCGCCGATATGACGAGGCGTGCCAATCCACAGACAGGCTAGCCCACGCGCGCGATCTCGGGTTTATCCAGCAAATATAGCTGCCAACGGTGACACGATTCCCCACCTTCGTTAAACTCACGCCAGGGAACGCATGAGCCGGATGGCCAGCTTGATTTGGCCCCGGTGGGATATTTCATCTTCCACCAGGTGAAATAACTTGAAGTAGTAGTTCCAGTTTTGCGTGTGGCTGTCACCCCTTGGCGCCAACAACCAATCATCGGACCTCTCGGAAACCTGTCCGTGCAGGCGACTGCTTGTCTCCGCCAGAAGCGTGGTGTAATAGGACAACGGATATCCGCCGGGGGATTTCAGGGGCAGATTTGGTAATGCGCCGGACCAATATTCAAGCTCCGTTGCATTGAACCGCCGTGACTCAAAGATCGCCAACCTCGTGGATTCCGTGAAACAGGCAATATGCCTGAGCAGTGACGCAATTGAGTTCATTTTGGGATATGCGTGCCGATCAAGTTGATCGGTATCCAGTCGCTCAACGATTCTCAGTGTGACGGCGCGCATCTGCTTCATAACGAAAAGCAGGTTATCTATATATATACGTCCCGCGCGCGACTCTGGGTTATAAGAAAGCGTTGGGTTCATGAACAAAACGTAACGAACAGCGTGTTCCCGCAAAGGTGGACGCCAGAAAGCATTCCGGAGGCCCAGTCTTCAAGCAAAATCTTCAAGGGTACGCTCCAGTAATGAAAGTTCGCACCTAGCCAACACTTACCCGGCAATACGCAAGCCAGAGGGGGGGGCGCCAGCGCGAGGCTCTCGGCCTTTACAGCCCGCCGTCCAACCATGATGTATCTTGAAAGCTCTCAGACACCGTCGAACCTCAGGGCCTGGCCGCCGTCTGGATCGAGTGGGCGCAAACTCGCCCCGGCAATTCGACGGCTCGTCCAAGCCGTCCCGCTCGTCGCGTAGGAATCCGGCACCACCATCGCCGGCGATCCCGTGCTCGCCGTGGCCAAAGATCGCGATTCGCGTGCCGCATTATTTGTCACGCCAAACGGAAAGACCGCGTCGCCGTCGGCCAGAGAATAATTGCTGTTGCCGAGTAGTTCATTCTGCTTCATAAGTAAAATATTAATATTATCCCACTTTGACATGCTCAATCCGCTAATAATTGATCGACCAGAAACGGGTTTGTTGATTTGCCCTGCTATACTTAGTCGCTTAGGCGGTCTTCCGTTATCAACTTTGGACGCGCCTGCAGGCGATGAATCCGTCAAGTTTTTCAAGGATTGGACAACATCGTCTGAGATCGAAACCGCCAAACTGGGCAGGTTGGCAACCATACTCGAAGCCGAAATAGCCCAAGAGGCGGGGCAGATGCGGGTGCAGCTCACGCAGCTTAGGCGCGACGCTTATAACTGCCGCTGGTCGCGCATCTGCAAATTTCATAAGGGTATGGCAATGTCGGTTTCTCGAGTCGTTCAATCCGCCCTGCAAGAGGCGATTGAAGCCCATGCTTCCAATGAACTCCTTTTCGAAAGGATGGCGGCGAACCTCGAAGTGTTGCTGGAGCGTCGATTGTCAAACACGATAAAGACGTTTGCAGGCAGCGAAGCTTATAAGGGACTGGTGTTGTCGTCGCCATCGTTCCTGCATCGGCTGCTGGGTGTTGATGGGCCCTTGCTGACTCGAATAGGTCTGACTCAGACATCATATACCATCTTGCGATACATATCGCGCTGCGGCGCGAAAACCTCGCCTTTCTCATACTTCGGCCCTTGCGCCTTTGGAGTGCTGGTTCCGGAGGAAGACGCAGGGGCATTTATGCAGCTCCCGATTTGCGTAGAAAGCCGGGCCGCTGTTAATACGCAATTTGTCGTGCCTTTGCTGCTGGCGCTGTTGAAGCGCGATGGTAGGGCCGTGGTTGAGTGGAACAGTTCGTTTCAATATGATGCCGAGTCAGGGCAGTTTCGATGGCTTTGCCAAGCTGGCAATAGAGACTTGATTAGAAGAATCGCGACTCCGGCTGACCGGGATCTTGCGAGTCTTCTGGTATCCATAGCCAACGATGATGGTGGAGTGGCCGACTTTGCCGCGCTATCGAACGAGCTCCAGGCACGGCTCCTGCACGTTGGCATCGCAGTTCAACGCCCCGCAGGAGATCTATTGTGGAAAGTGATTGACCGGATTCAAAATTTGGAGACGTTGGATGATCTGCCGCTGCCCAAAGAAGCCATGGAGTTCGGCAATCGGCAAAGGTGCGCGCTGGCAATGTTCCGAAGCGGGGATGTTCTGCAGAGAAGGGAGTCAGCCTACGAACTTGACCGTGCAATTGATTCGCTGCGGCTGCCCAACGGGGCAGTTCAGCTGCATGACTCTGTCGACAGTACAACGAAAACATTGGCCAGCCCGCCGCCGCCCCGGCTGGGCGCCATCTACGAGGACGTCATTTGTACCGGTCAGACCGTCATCGCGGAGGCGTCTCTTCCTTCGGCCTTACAGGCGCTCACGTCGTACTATCAAACATTCGCTCCCATGGGTTCCTACGATACCACGAAAGCTCTTCTCAAGCGCCGGATTCAGGATTGGTTTCGGAGCCAGACGGACATCCCATTGCTATCGTTTTTGGAGAGACTCTACGCCGACGCGGAACAAAAAATGAAGAAGAATTCTCTGCAGGGCATCTCATTGCACGAAACGCTCAAAGGGACCGAGGAAGCAAGTGGAAACTCTGGTGACAATCGCGCCGATTCTTTTCGGGCGGCAATTAGGGCGATATGCACGTATGATTCGGCGGCGGGCGTGATGCACGTGATCATACCGCCGGGTTGCTCCGGGCTCAAAAAGACGGTGGGGCAATTGGGCGCGTTTTTGCAGGATTGCCGGGGGCAGCATGGGTATGCGTGGGTGGCGAATCATATGGGCTTGGGGGGCGGTCGGTTGGTGCGCCGATGGTTCACGCATAGCGACGAATTTTATGGCAGCGTCAGACACTGGTTCCGCCGGCTCTACGGCGATGACGCGATCGACGCCGCCATTACCGACGGAATGCTTTTCAATGCGGACGTTGCGCCATCGGTGCTAACTGCATATATTGATACACCCGGAGAGTTGTTCGCGGGCCAGGGCCCGATGCAAATGATCGCTTTTCGCGATTGTGTCCTGGCGTTCGATGAAGAGGGCGAAGTGATCCTGCGCAACCGCATGAACGGACTCAGGATTTTTACCCACTATGACAGTATACTCGTTCTCCGAAGCCGTCCGCTGACCACGCAATTGCTGGCACTGTTTGGCCGTCCCGGAACGGGATTCAATATTAAAGCGGCTGTGCAGCCCATCCTTGATGAATTCCGTCAGGAACTATCTGCGACCAGGGCGCATTGGCGCCCTCGGGTGGTTCTTAATAAACAAATAGTATTGCGGAGAGCGGAGTGGAGTATTGACGCGAAAGATCTGCCACCAATCGGCGCTCATATGAAGAAAGCCGACATTATCAAAGAATATGCTTTGTGGCACAGGCGGCAAAATCTTCCCCGGCAATTGTTTTTCCGGCGGCGCCCGGACACCTCAACGGAATCGGGAAAGGCACGCCGGCGCGATGAGCACAAGCCGCAATATGTTTCGTTCGGCGATCCTTTGTGGATATTGTTTTTCCACAAATATGTCACGCATCAAGGCCGGGGCCGATACCTCTGTGAGGAGGCGTTGCCGGACCCGTTGTTCGGGGGTGAAGGCGAAAGAGCGCTGGAGCACGTGGTTCATTGGGGGTTTCACGGTGCATAATGGGTCGTCGCTCGATGCCTGGAAGATCTCAGTACCATGCACGGCCAATATGCCTGGCCCGAATGAACTGTTGCTGCAATTGCAGGATCGCTTTGCAGGCATTGCGCACACGGTTCTCAACCAGGTTGAGGAAACTCCTGATTTGACCGGCGGTGTTGGCGAAACGTACTTGGGGCTTTGGCGGGGGATCGCCGGATCCGTATGCGCCATGGCGACACTGGATCTTGCGGCGCCTCCGTCGTTGGCCATTCAGAGTGTTGTCGGCCGTTTCTTGATCTGCGTGAAGCGCCTGACTGAATTCGATGAGAATCCACTTTTTCTGGGTATGCTCGGGGGGCGCGTTGGGTTGTTGCTTTGCGCAGCAGAATTGACGAACTATTTTGGCCTTTCCGCCCACCGTGAGTGGTTGAGGGCTTATGTTCCGCATTTCGCCGAGACGGTGTCCCGGCACGATGACTTGCGCCCAGATTTTGGCAGTGGTTACGCCGGCCTTTTGTGCGGTTTGGTCTGGATTTCCGGGATGCTTGACCTGCGGCTGGACGACGCGATCCGGCGATTGTCTCAGCGTTGTCTTGATAAGCTTGTACTGGCACCGCAGGGCCGGTGGTCGCGAATAATCGTTGGGACGGTTCTATGGGAGGGCCGGGTGGCCTCGCCCACGGTACGTGTGGGATGAGTGTCGCCCTGCTTGAAGGCGGAGCGTATCTGAACGATTCAGTTCTGGTCGATGTTGCGGAGGAGTTGTGTGGATCGACAAGTCACCGCGTTGCGCGAGTTAATTTCGACGAATGCGAGCCGCCGCGGCTCGGGCCGAGCGAACAGGGTGTTTATTTCCGAAGACAACGCATGGCGGAGCGATAACTTGCGTCCCAACGGTTTCCCCGGTTCCGGCAATTCGTGGATTGTGTTCGATCCGCGCGCACGCAATTCCCCTGCAGCGGTTTACGTTTCTCCGTTTCTTCAGTTTTTACCGACAATACTGCCCTTCCCCATGGAGTCTCTCGAAACGATAAGGACGTGCCGGAGGTAGGGCGGGTCGATAGGAGATGATCAAAACGGTTTGCCTCGTCGATTGACGGGCCACACGAAAACCATGCCGCCCGAACCTTTTCCAGTCAGTTAAAAACTTCTTAAGGAAGATATTGTATGAACAACCGCGGATGATGCACAATGGACCGCGTTCGGGCGGGCGATTTCCCGAACACGTAATCCGCTTGCGCCAGAAAGTGTGAATGATCGTACTTGACAAAGTTGTAAGTGACCCCAAACTGACCGCGTTACCGTATTTAATACCTAATTACATAACAGGATCTAATCCAATGGAAAAAACCGATACCCTTCTGGAATTCAATGAGATATCAGTCCGTGGCGTGAGCCGTTCGCGACCACTTGCAGATGTGGACGGCAGGCTTGGCGCGGTCGCATTAGGTGATAATGAGTGTGATAGTGAGCCTGTTGATCACGGCACCTACGACTCCAGTTACGATGACGGTGACTGCTGATTTTGCTGTCTGAGCGGAACGTAACGCCGACGGCAAAAACCGGCTGATTCTGGCGTTTGCAGCGCTTGAAAGTCCGTATCCGGTTTCGGGTAGCGGGCTGTTTCTTTGGTCCCAGCGGCGCTCATTTGAGCGCCGCGACACGATTTGCTAACTCGGGCAAAGCAGCCTGTTACTTAACCATTCTTGCAAGACAATCGGCGCTGGATTTCTGTTTACATATACCCAGCCACTTCACTGTCCGATTTTTGTCTGGATAATTTGACAAAAATCGTTGCCGTTGACGGGCCCTGCATTACCCGAGGGCAACTCTGGTTCTTTGTTCGTTACCGTGATGCTCTCGGCGCACACGTTAGGCTGCGGATACAACACGTGTCTCAGTCCGAATCAGATCAAACCCTGGATCGAATCCGCAGTGCCCTTCGCGAGAATACGGCGCATTTGCGCCCCAACGGCACAGGCAACACCAACTCGAACAATACCGTCGTTGTGCCATACGAGCCAGAGGTGTCCCGTTACGGGGGTCCCGGTAGAATTGGTCTGGCAGAAGCTCACTTTCACGCGTCCAGTACCTGGGTGCTTCGCTACGCAACCATTTGGGGTAAATCCGAATCTGCAAAGCTCTTGACGGCCGGAATGTGCATGGTGCTGATGCTACGGGCGGCGTTTTCGATCAATCTTTGTACTTTTGCTGAAACCCAATCCGTGGCGAATATGTTTATTGTAAAGCTGACGCGTTCAGGCAAAGGGCCGCGCAATATGAACCAGGCACTGAATCATCAGTGGTCGCAGGATTCGGATATATGGTTGCGCTACCTGAGCGCCGCCGTATCTGGTGGTGCCGACTTGGCCGCTCCTGCTCCGGTTGCATTTGATGAGTGGAAGGTTCTTTGTGAGGAATATTGCAGACAACTCGACGCGTCCGGAACGACGTCGGGGACGAAGGAGAAAAATCCCATGACGCTCATAATCAATAGCCAGATTCATATGCATAACAATCGATTGGGCCTCGACAATCTCGAGGAGGCCCGGGTTGCGCATTGCGTTCTCAAGTACATGGCGAATTTCTCCATTGGCGACACTTGGTCGGTCAATGGGCCGCCGGGTTGATCGTCGTCCACCAGCTTGACTGTATTCTGTCGTCTTTCGTGGTTAACTGGAAAATGGCCATATAATAAAAAGGCCAAGGGAACATCAAACCACCCAACCACGTCGTTGATAACTAGAACTTCCGTTGTCAAAATTCCTTGCGGTATGGTTTCACAGGCATCGACAACGCAACGAGAAGCATTGTTCGACAGCCTGTTTCTGGTAAAAAAACACCTCCTGCGTCTCCATAAGTGTGCGTGCCTCATTTAGTGTCATTTCCGGGTGGTCCTGCCGGTTTTTTATAAAGAGCTTGAGCTGTGGAACAACCTCGAATCGGTCATGCTGGGCGTTTTCAATTGTCTGCCGCACGGCGTCCGCCGCAAGCTTTAGGAGATGAGTCTTGTACCGCCTTTTCTCCAAGCGCGTTAGCTCGATAGCACGAATGGAGTCGATGGCATTCAATCCATCCAAATCAACGACGGCAAAAACTTGCGAAAGACATGCTACAAATTCTGGGCCTGAATACTCACGCACATGGAAAGGATTCCAAAGCGCCCCGCCCTGCAATCGGAGGGTGGCATTCGGGGTGGTAACTATCAGTTCCCCACCAGGCTTAAGCACCCTCTTGATTTCGCGTAGAGTATCAATGGGATTAGAAATATGTTCGATCGTTTGGAAGAACAAAACCACGTCAAAGCTCCCGTCTGAAAAAGGGGCTCGTTCGCCGGCAAAACAATGGAAATCGATCTGGGGGTACTTGGCCCGGGCTGTAGCTATAAGTTGCGGTGAAACATCAAGACCCACAACGCTGGCGTCTGCGGACAGAACGGCCGTTCCGTATCCGTCGTTGCACCCCCAGTCCAACACCCTTTTCCCGGAAACCAATTTCCTGGCAGCTTTGTAGTCATACTCCTGCATTTGGAACAGCACATACTGTTCCGCGTCGACAAATGCAGACTTGGAAATGGTGGGGTGACGATCCGCTTGAAACTTAGTCAATGGGTCCATGGCATCCTTCCGTAACGGGGCTTAACCATTCAGACGAGGCGGCAGATATGCCGTCCGACAAGGTGAAATTGCTTCCGTTGATAGCTCCTCGGCGTACCATACTCGGTCATTATTGGGCAAAGCAGCCAATCGTCGTTTCTGATCTTCGGACAATCGGTTCTACGGGGCTGTCTTCAAGCACATTCTGACGCCCGTCGCAATGGCGCGGTGCGACTAGGCATCTTGCCTCATGGCGATTGGATTGGCGTCGGCTGCCGCGAGGTGGATGGCGTCGAGTTGGCGACCACCATCTTTTCGCCCAAAAAAGGATTGCCGTATGGCGAGATGGCGTAGCTTGTGGCGATCGGCGAATGCAAATAGGTCGGATTTCCTGTTAATAAAGCCGCAAGCCTTCCAGTTTAGCGATGTGTTACACAACACAGGCGCACCGGTTATCTTTTGGAACGCCCGCAAAAGCTGATGAAGAGCCGCGTTGCCTGCGATCGTCACGGTCTGCACGCGGGCCGATTGGTCGTCATGCACAATTGCCTGCAAGGCTCGATTACCGACTTTCTGGAAATGGAGCATATACGGACTCTCGCCGGACCAGAGAAAGTGCCGGTCGACATCCTCAAGCGTGCATACCGGCGCAATGGGCCGGTACGCCTCCCGTGCTTTGATTGCGTTCAATCGATCCTTGCTGGCCCGACTGAATGGCGAAGCCAGTAACGAACGATTGCCCAATGCTCGCGGGCCGATTTCATACCGTCCTTGTACCCAAGGAATGATTTCCCCGTCCGTTAAACATTGTGCGACGGCGTTGAAGTCCAGGCTTTGTTCTTCCCAGTCATCCGGGGTCTTACAGTCATCGCAAAATTCCTCCCCGGAGTATACGCTCCAATTCAACCTCGCATCTCCGGTGTAATAAAACTGGGCGTCCGCGGCAGTTCCAATCGCTGAGCCAGAGTCATTCGGGCAGGGCGGCACGAAGACTTCCGAAAACAGGCCGGATTGCCTCCATTTCGTATTCCATTCGCAATTCAGCCCACACCCCCCGGTGATCAGCAGCGGGAGCCGTTCGTGGAGATTAGCTTCAGCAAATCGGAGGAAGCGAGAAAACAGTTCATCCGAGAAATGCTTGGCAAATGAACGGAATTCCGGGGTTTCGAGCCCACCGTTAGTCCACGGTATTTTGCGCAACTCCTGTTTCTGAGGAAGAAATTTGTCGATATTGCCGCGGTATTGCGCACCAAGGTCGTCGCGAAAGAGCTGATCGATAAGTGCCTGCTCGGCCATAGTGAGCGGCTGAGGGTTTGGCCAGCCCGCGAGCGCCATCAGTTTGCCTGGCATTGAATAATCATGTCGCGACTCGGAACTCCCCAAATAGAAGACGTGGGCGTAACGTTGCCCAGGGTGCGTTACCACGGGAGGATAACCAAACACTTTGCATCGCTCATCGATTCTGTAGAATTGTCCAATGGTGCCCTCCCAAATCAGCGCATAACACGGCGATGGCCGCGGGAAATGTGACATTGCTAAAGCGCAAAAAAGATGGGACCGTTCGTGAGACGATGAAAACCAGTTGACACGTGAGCCCAGAAAATTGCCAGTCGACGCGACCAGTGACTCTACACCAAGATATCCTGCGCCTACATTGTGCCATCCGGAAATCGCAATCACATCCGGCATGGTTTCCAATTTGCCCAAAACTGCGAGCAGCGCATCGCCGGAAAGCGTGCTGTTTCGACGGTTCGAGTCTTTTTCATTCTCAATCGAGAATATCAGACGCCCATCTTCAATTAACGCTGCGGCACCGTCATGGGTCGATTTTACAGAAAGGATACGCATATTGGAATTCCCTTGGGCAACGGCCCACTGGTTTGCCTGGCGGCGAAAATTTAAGTGTGATCGAAAATAATCGGAAATGCGCCGGAAAATAAAGGGAAATCCGGAAAATTGTTTGCCGTAAAATCAAGGATTGGTATTGGCGGGATCGCGACGATAGATTTCATTAGGCTGCAAGTGTCGGAAGGTGATTTCATCCGTTTGGTTTCCGACACGGTTATCGGTAGCCCTCGGCCTGCCGCGTGAACATTCGCGCATAGCGGCCACCGGCGGCCAACAATTCGATGTGCGTGCCCTGCTCGACGATGTGGCCGCTTTCGACCACCACGATATGTTCGGCCATCCGCACTGTCGGAAACCGATGCGAAATCAGAATCGCCGTGCGCTCATGTGTAAGTGCGCGAAAACGTTCGAACACCGCCTGCTCCGCCATGGTATCGAGCGAGGCAGTTGGCTCATCGAGTACGAGGATGTCCGCTTCCTCCCGCATGAACGCCCGCGCGAGAGCCAGTTTCTGCCATTGTCCCCCAGACAATTCCGTGCCGTCTTGGAACAACCGCCCGAGTTGTGTTTCAATTCCCGCCGGTAGCGCCGCAACGAACTCGCGCGCACCGCCTCTTTCGACGGCGCGTGCGATCCGTGGCGTGTTCGTCAGATGCTCGACGCTGCCGACGCCCACGTTCTCGCGCACTGCGAACTGATATTGGTTGAAATCCTGGAAAATCACGCCGATGCGTCGCCGGAGTTGAGCCTCGTCCCATGAGCGTAGGTCGCGTCCATCAAGGAGAATCCGCCCTTCAGACGGTTCATAAAGTCGTGTCAGGAGCTTGATAAAGGTCGTCTTGCCGGCGCCATTTTCGCCGACGAGCGCGAGGCTCTGGCCCCGCGGAATATAGAGTGACACACCGCGCAATGCCCAGGTCTTCGCGTCTGGATAACGAAACCCCACCCCTTCGAAGCGGATCCCATTTCCGGCGCGCCCCGGTGTCAGTGTCGGTGTCTCGGTCCGGGCGGTCGGGATCGCCAGATACTCGAACAAATTGGACATATAGAGATTGTCTTCATACATGCCGCTGAGGGCGGAAAGAATCGCCTGAAATGACCCCTGAGCGCTGCGAAACGCCACAATATAGAGCGTCATGCCGCCAAGCGAAAGGCGTCCGGTTGCGGCAGCCAACGCGATAGCGATATAGCAGCCGTAATAAGCGGCGTTTGCGATCTGCGACAGCGCGAAGGTCCACGCGGTGCGCCGTACCGCGAGACGGTGGTCGTCGTTGTAAAATGTTTCCGCGAGATCCCGATAACGATTGAGCAACAGCGGACCAAGGCCGAAGAGCTTCACCTCTTTTACGTGCTTGTTGTCGCCGATGAGATATTCGAGGTAATTGAGCCGGCGCGATTCGGGCGAGCGTCGGTTGCGCAGGCGGAAGGCCACGCCCGCGAAGCAGGCCTCCGAGACGAATGCCGGCACCGCCGCCACAAGCAGGCCCGCGACTGCCCACGGGCTGAAGCGCACCAACAGCGCCGAGTAGCCGGCGAGAGTCAGAGCGCTACGTGCGATCTGGAGATTTCCTTGCACGAGCGAAAACGGGCGTGACGAGGCTTCACGCCGGGCGCGCGTGAGCTTGTCGTAGAACTGCGGGTCTTCGAAGTGGCGCAGGTCGAGTGTCAGCGCCTTCTCCATGATCTGCACGTTGAGATCGATGCCGAGCCGCAGCCCGATGAGTTGCCGCATCAGGCCGATACTGCGATCGACGAGTCCTATGCCAACGACGAGCGCAAGCTCGATCAACACCCAGTGCGTGATGCGGGAAAGGGCGAGATCGCGAATTGGTGCCTGGGCCGCATTGTGCGCGATTACGACGGCGTCGACGATGATCTTGCCCACCCATGCCATCGCGACCGGAAGCGCGGCCGACAGCATAGTGAGGACGGCGATAAAGATGAACCCCTTCGGTGATGACCGCCACACGAGTCCGAGCGTGCGTGGCGTATGCGAAAAACTGCCGAGCGCACGCGACCAGTACGGCAGAGGGGCATTCGTAGCAGAGGGCGTAGAAGGGTGAGGTGCCAAATGCGTCAACGATTTCGCGATTGAATTCGCAGGTCAAGACAGAGACCTTTGCCTCTCCGCAAAGCAAGCATCTGGATGCCGCTAGCGGTGCGCCCAAGAAACGCATTACTGCAGACCGCTTTGTATTGAGTTAGCCGTTGTTCTCCGGAAGTTTCAGATCGAAGGCTTCGATCTCACGGGACCTGAAAGTCGACAAGCCGGTTGCGTAGGACGCGAATTCGATCGCAACCTCCGCTCCCGAGGCGCTGAGCTGCTGCTGAAGCAGCATATCGGCAATAGCATGCCCGTGTCCACGGCCGCGCGAAAAGAAGAGTATTGAAATTGGTTGTATCATCGTATTCAAAAAAGGCTCAAAATGTGGGCCGCATCACGCGGATAGAACTGGCAGCGAAGAAGTCATCCCCGGCTCGGCGCGTCCGCTCAATGGAACCAAACCGTTCCGCCGCACAACGGAAAGCGGAGCCCAGTTGTTCCCCGAGACAAACCGCTCGGCCGCAAGGTTTTCCGCTGAACGAATTCTGTTCATTCGATCATAGTCGAGCCAAGACTTCCCTTCCACGGAACAGTGCTTGATGCTCTCTTCCCTTGTGTTTTTGACAGCGACACCGGAGGTACAGCTATGTCTCAGAACCGCAGTTCCGGCTGCGGACGCGCGAGCCCGCGATAGGATGTGCTGCCGGAAACGGAGTGCGGACGCAATAGATCGGGCAATGGCTTGCCCATCTCCGCTTGAAGCGGCTCCGTCGCAGCTGGTCCTGCGCGGTCGGCATTCGGCTATGACGACCACAGGTCGGTCATAACCACAATTGAGTTCGTCGTCCGTTCGGAAAACTTGACCGTGGGACAAGACGCTAGAGTAGTGTCTCCTAAATAGCTATACATGGCCGGATTTTGTCGTACGTTGCCTTCCATGGGCAGACCAATTCAGACGCTGAGCGTGAGTGCTGATCAAAAACGCGAGCTGGAGCGCATTCGCAATGCGCCGACCTCGCCGCAGCGGTTGGTGCGTCGGGCGCAGATTGTTTTGCTTCGAGCCAGCGGTTGCACGCAGGTGCAGACAGCCGCCGCGGCCGGCGTAAATCGACCGGTGGTCATCCTGTGGGAGCGACGGTTTGCGGACTTGGGGCTGGCGGGACTGGAGGATGCGGCCGGTCGCGGACGCATAGCATCGATTCCAGAAGCAAAACGGGAACTGGTCATCCCGCAGGCGACCAAGCCGCCAGCGGGCCGGACGCGGTGGAGCGTACGCACCATGGCGCGCCGTGCGGGGATTTCGCCGGCCAGCGTGCAGCGCGTCTGGGCGGCCAACGAGATCAAACCCCACTTGGTTCGGACCTTCAAACTCTCCAACGACCCGCACTTCGAAGCCAAGTTCTGGGACGTGATCGGCCTTTACCTTCAGCCCCGTGAAGGCGCTCGTGCTCTGCTGCGATGAGAAAAGCCAGTGTCAGGCGCTGGAGCGTACACAACCCGGTCTGCCGCTTGGGTTGGGTCACATCCGAACGCGCACCCATGACTACACCCGCCATGGCACCGTTACGCTGTTTGCGGCACTCAACTACCTCGATGGGAAAATTCTGAGCACCACGGTGGAACGGCACACCCACCTCGAATGGCTGGCCTTCCTCAAGCAGGTGCATCGGCAGACTCCGCTAGAACTGGCCCTCCATCTGATCGTCGATAATTACGCGACGCACAAACATTCTACGGTGGTCGCATGGCTCGCCAACCATCCCCGCGTGCACGTTCACTTCACTCCGACCGGTTCGTCGTGGCTCAACTTGATTGAACGGTTTTTCCGCAACCTGACCGAGGACGTCGTTCGGGACGGCAGCTTCGAGAGCGTCGGCGCGCTTACCACGGCCATCAACGTCTACCTCGCCAACCACAACCTCGCGCCGAAGCCCTTCCGCTGGAAAGCAGAGGGCGCCGCAATCCTCGAAAAGATCCGCCGGGCACGGGCTGCCCGGCCAACGAGTAATGTGTAGCGTTTTTCGAATCACTACACTAGCGGAGCGGTTTCCGGCGGCGGCGGCTTTGCTTGGCGCGGAAACTGAGGCCGAGGCGGTTCGCCAGTTTGCGAATGCGCTCGTCCCAGTTGGCGCCGGCAAGATTTTTGTTCTCCGCAAAAAACGGCTCCAGTGCACCGGCCACCTCGCGCACACTATTCAGCTGCGAAATCTCCGGCCAATAGAACCAAAGCAGGAGATAAATGACCGTGGCGTCGGTGGTGCTGCGTTTGGCCTGTCGATCGAGCAACTCGGGCAGCCGATTGCCGAGGGCGAGCCCTTCGACAAACGCGCGCCTCTCCGCAAAATTTGGCGCGAACAACCGGCGCATGACATGCTGCTGAAACTCGGCCGACGCCGGATACGCGCCCGCTTCGACCTGGACCGCGACCTCCTGCGTCCGGGGGTCCAGCGAGAGCCGCTCTCCCAGTTTTTGCGCCATGTGTCCGTCGCCGATTTCACGCGCCTGGGCCAGATCCCGCGCCTTGGCGGCCCACGCCACCGACACCCCTTCGGCGAAAACCGATCCGTCTCCCGACAGGATCGAGGCGTACTCGCGCGGAATGAACTGATCTTTCAGGATGCGCATGACCTGCTGCGTCCACGACGGGAAGTCGCGTAATTTCACCGGATCGGCTGCGACCTGCATGGCTTCGGCAATGCGGTCGGCGAGTCGATCGGGCGTAAAATCCGGCAGCGGCTTGGCATGCGTGCGGCCCACGGGTGCGACGCTCGGAATTGTCGGCGGGGAATTCAAGTTCGAACGAGCTGTTGGTGCCGCCCCTGTGTCGGCGATTCGCATTATTCGCTCCTTCTTTTTCAAAAGATGCCCAGGCCCAATGTTACGTATTACGTAACAAGCCCTCTGAGAATCGGCGACGTTGGAATCTTAACCGAAAGAGCGTTGCCAACGTCGTGAGATGAAGGTTTCGCGTGTCACGACGGTCAAGACGGCGTCGCGGGCGGCGGTGGTGCGGATGATCCGAAGCGGCCGTGTTGCAGGAAACGGCCGACGGCCCGGGCCGTGTCGGCGCGCCATTGCAGCCACGTGTGCGAGTGCGGCAACACGAGGTGGTCGCGCATGCCGGCGAGGCGCGTGCTGGCCACCGACACCTTGCCGTCGCTGGCACCGCCGAGCCACGCCGCGAAGAGCGGATTGAGCGTCCGATTGCCGGCGATGACGCCGAGGTCGATCTCGGCGGGCCACGGGCCGAGCGCGCAGGGCACCGAGTCGGTGCCGGTGCCAAGCCGGGCGCCATTCACGCCGGTGAACCAGCGGAAGGGCGGGAAGCGGCGCAACCGGTCGGCCACGGCGCTGCCCTGGTTGGGTGGCGCCAGCATCACAACCCGGCCGAGGCCGGCGGGAGGGTGGCCGCCGTTTTTCCGCTGCTCCTCGCGCAACCACGCCCGCACCACGATGCCGCCCATCGAGTGCGTGACAAAGTGGACGCGCGGTGCGGTCGCGACGCCGCGGGAACGCAGTTGGGCGGGCAGCCACTCTGCTGCGAGTTGCTCGAACGGCAGGGAACGCGACGGGTAAGTGAAATTGATCGTGCGATAGCCGGTGGCGCGCAGGCTGCGGGCGAGACGCGCCATGGCCCACGCGCCGAGACCGATCCCGTGAAGCAGGACCACGGTGTCAGCAGTGCGAGGATCAGGGGAGGGCATGGCGAGAGGGAGCAACCGGACGGCGCCGCGATTCACGCCACGGCGATCGGCGCGGGTGGGCGCCCGCGGATCGCATGCCACGCGCGCCAGGTGACGGCGCCGAGCACGATGACGCCGCCCACCAGCGCCCACGGCGAGGGCCGTTCGCCGCGCACCAAGAACACCCACACGGGATTGAGAATCGGCTCCACCACGGGGATGAGCACGGCTTCGAGCGCCGTCACGTGCTTGATGGCACGGGCATACAGCCAGTACGAGCAGCCCAGTTGCACGATGCCGAGGGTCAGGAGCGCCGCCCAGCCGACGGGCGAGGGCAGGCGTTCGCCGATCATGAAGGGCAGGCCGATGACGAAAGCGAGCGTGTTGCCGAGGATGATCGACTCGACCGGCGAACCGTCTTTCTGCCGGCGCAATGCGATCGTCATCGCGGCAAACGCCACGCCGCTCAGGATGGCGATGACGTTGCCGAGCGGGTGGGTCAGCTCGAGCCCGTCGGCGAAAAACAGCGCCATGCCGCCGAGCACGAGGGCGATGGTGAGCCAGTCGACCCGGGTGGCGCGCTCGCCGAGGAACCAGGCGCCGAAGAGCGCGATCCAGACGGGTGCGGTGTACTGGAGCAGGATGGCGTTGGCCGCCGTGGTGAGGATCGTGGCGGTGACGAACGTGATGGTGCAGGCAGCGTAGGCCACGGCGGCGAGCACCTGGATGCGCGAAAAGGTGAAACGGAGCCCGCGGTTGGTCAGCACGAGGAAGGCGGCGGCCACGAGGCCGCGCCCCCCGGCCACGGCCAGCGGCGGCCAGTCGACGGTCTTGATGAGCAGACCGCCGAGGCTCCACAGGAGCGCCGTGAGCAGAAGCTGCCCCACGGCCCGCGGGTGTGCCGGATCGTGCATGACCCATGCGGATGGCGACACCCGGCCGCGAAGGCACGCGAAAAACGACGGCTGGCAATACCCGGTGAAGTGCGCCTCCCTCGGCCCGCTCCTCCCCGGAGGGAATGTCACTTAATAGGTGACATTCCAAATTACGGCATTTCGGGGGGTGAAATCTCCCAGTCAGGGCGTGGGCCGGATCGCGGCGGGGTGTCGGGTGGCCCCGGCCGGCGTTTACGGCACCCACAAGCCCATGAATCTGTCGACCGGGAGCGACTCCAACTCGGTGGGGCGGTCGAAAAGGTCGACGATCTCCTCGGCGCGATCTTCGTCAAAACGGGTGCGCAGGGCGGCTTCGGCCTTGTCGAACAGCAGCGGCAGCCCCTCGACGCGGCGGCGGTGGTGGCCGATCGGATACTCGACGGCCACGCGCGGGGTGTGCGTGCCGCCCCGGAAGAAGACCTGCACGGCGTTGGCGAGGGCGTGCTTGTCGGGCTCGCGGTAATCCTGGCTGAAACCAGGGTCCTCGTGCAGGTATATCCGGGCGCCCAGGGCGGCGAGTCGCGGGTCGCGCGCCACCGCGTCCTCGAAATGTCCGTCGGTCACGCGCCCAAAGACGAGCCCGAGGGCCGTGAGATAGGGCAGAGAGTGCCGCCGGTCGGCGGGGCGGGCGAGCGGGTCGGGGGGATCGAGGAAGCGCAAGCCCGCCTCGTGGGTGGCGATTTCGATGCGCTCCACCTCGGCGAGACGCGGCGCCACCTGCGAATGGAGTTTGCCGGCGGCTTCGAGGGCGGTCTGGAGATGCGGTTCGGCGGCGGAGGAGATCTTGAAAAGAATTTGTTCCATCACGGAGGAATCGAGCGAGCGGGACAGCGTGAAAGGGCGGCCCTGGAGCAGGGCGTCCTGGAAACCCCACTTCGACGCGGTGAGCGCCGTGGGGCAGCCGGGTTCGCCGGCCAGCACGCGCAGGGCGAGCAGCACGGCGCGGCTGGTGGCATCGCCGGCCGCCCAGCCTTGCCGCGAGACGGCGTTGGGCGCGTACCGGTAGGTACTGAGCGCGGAGCCGTCGAGCCAGGCGTGCGAGAGGGCGTCGACGATCTGGTCGCGGGTGCCGCCGAGCAGCTGCGTCGCGACGGCGGCTGAGGCGATGCGCACGAGCAGCACCTGGTCGAGCCCCGCGGCCGAGAAGCTGTTTTCCTGCGCGAGCACGCCGTGGATTTCATACGTCTTGACGATGGCGCCGAGGAGATCGCGAACCGAGAGCGCGGTGCGGGGCGCCGGCAGGGGCGAGTCGAAGGCGTGGAGCTGGTGGGCGTGTCCGGCGTTGCGGCTCACCCAGTCGGCCACGGCCAGCAGCGCACCCAAGTTGTCCGAAGGGCGGGCGCGCTCGGCGGAGAGGCAGTGGTCGTTGAGATCGAGCCAGCCGGCGCAGCAACCGATGTCGAAGGCCGCCGTCACGGGATCGAGCTCGTAGTCCGTGCCGGGCACGCGGGCGCCGAGCGGCATGGTGGTGCCCGGCACCACGGGACCAAGCAGGCGGCTGCAGGCGGGCAGCTGGAGCGCAAGCATGGCGCAGCCCAGCGTATCGAGCAGGCAGTGCGAAGCCGTGCGGTAAGCGGCGTCGCCAAAGGCGGGCGGACGGGCCACGTAGTCGGCGAGTTCGAGCAGCAAGGCGTCCGGCGCGGGGCGGGAATTGGAAAGAGGCGAATTCATGATGGCGATTTTCCCGAGGTTGGCAGCGAGCGCGGAAAGAGTGTTGCACGCCTGCGCCGGCTGAGCATGGCCACCTTCGCGCGAAAGTCACCTCCAGACGACGCCATTGATGAGATTTCGGCGATTGGCAGCACCGGAACCTGGTGCCGCACAAGCCGGGGCAGGGCAGGTTGGGCGAGCGCTGGTCGGGTGCCCCGAATGCGGAATCACCCAAGGCAGCGCCAAGGCGCGTGACCGCCGGGACGGTGGAAGATCTCGGCGAGCTTGGCCGCTGGCGCAGGAGAAGAACCGGGACAAAAACCCACCTTGGGATGATCGCCAGAAAACTCCGCGTTGCTGACGACATCCCTGCAGTGCGACGGAGCGTTGCCCCGACGGGTCCGGGAGAAGTTACGATCCTCTCAAGCTGGCTGTAAGTCCGAACAACCCTGGAAAAAAGGAACGAAGCTCCCGCGCCCTTCCTTGAGAAGAGCAGCGTTCCACCGTTCGAGCTTTGCCGACAATTCGGCTGGATCGACCGGCTTGCTCACGTAGTCGTCCATGCCGACGGCCAGGCATTGCTCGCGGTCACCGGGGAGCGTGTTGGCCGTGAAAGCGATGATCGCGGGTTGGCATTCGGGGGCCAGACGGCGGCGAATCTCCTGCGTGGCCATGAGTCCGTCCATCACCGGCATTTGCACGTCCATGAGTACCAGTCCAAAATTCTCCCGTTCGAGCGCGGCGATCGCGTCAAGACCGTTACAGGCCAGACTGGCGGTCCAGCCCAGGCGCTTGAGCATGATCAGGGCGAGCCGCTGGTTGACAATATTGTCCTCGACGACCAGCACCCGCAAACGCGTCTCGGGTGTTTTCTCTACCGCGGTCGTGGCGAGAACTGAATTCATCAGAATTATAGTTTCGTCACGATGGCATTGCGCTTCAAGTGCGGGAACCCGGGAAAATCTCCCGGGCGGACCCGGGAAATTTTCCCGTGGTCTTTGGGGAGAATTGGCACGGAAATTTGCGGCGGCTAGCTTAACTGGATTGAAGTTTGGGCCGATACCCTATGCTGTGTCGCATGCCTCCGGGCGGCTCATTTTGCCGACAATGATTATACGACGATCTCTGGCTGCGATGGCCGTTTGCGCCTTGCGGGCGCTCGGTGTTGCGTGCGGCGTGGCCGCGTTTTCCCTTGGTCTGGAAGCGGCTTCGGCGATCCCTCGCGCCACGGATCATCCGCGGCTGTTCTTCAACGCCGAGGATGTTGCAGGCCTGCGCGCCCATGCCCAGTTGCCCGCCGGGCAGGCGATGGTCGCGCGGCTCGATGCCCTGCTGGCGGTCGAGCCCGCGCCCCTGCTGGTCGGCCACCAGGCGGCCGGCTGGGCGCTGCGTTATGTGGTGAGCGACGATCCGCGGGCAGCCGAGCGGGCCCTCGCCCTCTGCGAAGATGCGGTTGCCGACCGCCGGCCCAACGCGGAGCATGCCAACGGCCCCGAGGTCCGGCTTGGTCGTGAGCCCAACCCGAGTGTGGCGCGCGTGCCCACGGTGGTGGGCGTGGCGCTGGCTTACGATTTGTGCGCGAGCGCCTGGCCGGCCGACCGGCGTGCCGCCATCGCGCGAGCCTTGGGAAACATCGCTGTCCAGCTCGTGCGCGACCGCGGTCTGGGTGATAGTCCCCATGCGGCGAGCGTGGAACAGGCCATGATCCTGTCGGCTGGCGGCCTCGCGGCACTCGCGGTGGCCGGAGATCCCGGCGCGACGACGGAGGCGGCCGCGGCGGCGCGATTGGCCCGCAACGGACTGGTGCGCCATTTGGCCGAGTATGGCGACCGGGGCTGGCCGCGGGAAGGGTTCAACGCCCTGCGGTATGCGCTCAGCCAGGGCATGGCGGCGTTCGTCCTCGCCTGGCGCCATACCCAGGGCGAGGACCTCGCGGCGCAATCGGCGGTTCGCTGGTTCGCGCCGCTTTACACGATGCTGGCGATTCCCCCCGCCGCGCCGGCCGACGGGGCGGGTCCGGCAGTGCCCTTTTTCGGCCAGGGCAATTTCTCGAACGCGGCCCAGCGACCGTATCCGGCCTGGGAACGCAGCGAGCAGCGCGGCGGTGACCTGGTGGCGCTCCTTGGCGTGACGGACGCCGGCAGCCGCGCCGCCTTGCAGTGGACCTTCGACCGTTGTTTCGGCCTCGCGGGCGACCGCACGTTCGACATCCAGAAACCGGGCGACGCGCTGTTTGCGCTGCTCTGCTATCCGTTCGGCGACACGGCGCTCAACCCCGGCGTGGCGTTGTCGCGCGTCTGGCGCGACGATCGCGCGGGAGTGTATTTCTTCCGCAGCGAGTGGGACGATGCGGACGACGGCGTGGCCGCGATCACGGCCAACCGCGAACCGGTGCGCGGGCTCGATTCGTTTGCCGACGCCGGCAGCTTCCGCCTGATCGCTCTCGGCGGCCGTTGGGCGGTGCAGCGCCAGCGCGACCGGGCCGATCTCGAAACCGTCTCCCGCGAAAAAGAGAACGTCGTCGTCATCCCCGGCACCCACGGCTGGCTGGGCGGACGCGTAACCCAGGTGCTGGCGCAACCCGATGGCTCGGGTGCGATCACCCTCGATCTCGATGCCGTCTACACGGTGGCGCCCACCGATGGCCGACAGGCGCGGCTCGAGACGACCCTCGATCTCGGTATTCGCGCCCAACGCGTCTGGGCGGTGGACTATTCCGGCGTGAGCGGAGCGCCGGTTCTGGCTGTGGTGGTCGATCGCATCAGCGGCGGGCCGGCGCGGCGCTGGCTGCTGCACACGCAGGAACGCGACATCAAACTGCGCGCCGACGGCTTCGATCTGCGCGCCGCGAACGGCGCCACGTTGCACGCGACGGTGATCGCGCCGGCCAAACCGCGCCTGACCGTGGCGCGGGGCGAGTGGACTGACACCGTGGCCATCGACGGGGACGGCGATTTCTTTGTCGTGATGACCGTGCAAAGCGAAGCGGCACCGGTGTTGAAATGCGACGGCGAAGGGCTGCGTACCGTGGTGCGGATTGGTCGCCGGGTGGTGCGCTACGACGGCAACGGACTGGCGATTGACTGAGCCGGGCGTCGAAGCGGAGCGTTTCGCCGGCAAGTGGGCGGGAGAGATGGCCGGTGCGGGGTAAACTGGCATCCTAAAATGATATACCATCGTGGTTTTGCGCGGTGGGCGGGGATTTTTCTCGCCAGACTACGCCGGGTGGCGGACGGTGCAGAAAACGCAACTTTCCTGCTTTGAAACCGTCCTGCCCTCATGGAGTGCACCGCCCGCAACATGGAGAAACCCGATCCGACCGCGCTGACCGACCTGGTCCGGCAAGCGCAGGCTGGCAACATGTCGGCGCAGAACGAACTGATCGTGGCATATCAGGCGCGACTGGCGGGCTTCGTCTATGCCATGCTCGGCCGTTCGGCTCCGGTGGACGATTTGTGCCAGGACGTTCTCATCAAAATGCTGCGCGGCCTGCCGCGGTTGCTCGAGCCGAGCCTGTTCGAGCCGTGGTTCTTTCGCCTCGCCCGCAACGCCTGCATCGACCACACGCGGCGCGAGCGCTGGCGGCGGATGTTCGTATTTTTCGATCCAGCCACCGACGATCCTCCCGTCTTCGTCGACACGGAGAAACGCGATCGCGTCGAGGCGCTGCTGGCCTTGTTGCAACGGCTGTCCGCCCGCGATCGCACACTCCTGCTCATGGCCCAGGAAGGTCTCAGTCTGGCCGAGATGGCGCGCGCCACCGGCACGACGACCACCACCATCAAAACCCGCCTGCATCGCGCGCGCGAGCGGCTACGTGAACTTTATGAAAAACGAACCTGATCTCTCCGAACTTTGGCCGGCCATCCGTGAAGGCGGCACCGCGGCGTTGCGTCCCAACCTCGCCGCCCGGGTGTTTGCCCGCATGGCAGCGGCCCGGGAGGAGCTTACAACCCAGACGACGATCCTCGTCGGCCTCGGCACGGCCATGGCTTGTCTCATGCTCACGCTTGCCCTCAATCTCTGGAGCGAACGGCGCGCCCGCGATGAAGCATTGGACCAATGGAACGTCCTCGCGACGGAAAATGCCACCCTGGAGCAAGAATCCTCCCTATGAGAACACCCCTGGCTCTCGCCCTCCTCACGGCGGCTGGATTTGGCGTCGGGCTCGGCGCCGGGTACTGGATGGCGAGCACCTGCAAACCCATGCCGCCGCCGGCGTCGGTGTTCAGCGAGTTCCGGGGCATCACCCGCGCGGGCCAATCGCTGGCCAATTCCCGGCCCGAACTGTGGCGCGAGATTAACGCCGAACTGGAAAAACTGCGGCCCGAAATCGATGCCTTCCGTAAAAAGCTCCAGGTGATCGACGGCGAGTTCAACGCCCAGTTCGAAGCCATCCTCACACCGGAGCAGCGTCAAAAACTCGCCGACTTGCAACGACGCAAGGAGCCGGGCCGCGAAGCGTCCAAAGGACGGGACGCGGGCAAAGAAGCGGCGAAAGAATCCGCCAAGGACGCGAAGCCCGCGGCGGCGCCTGCCACCGAGCCAGCCAAGAGCATCCCGCCCGCTTCGCGGAACGAGCGATCGGTGCGAATGATTTACGAGTCGGACGGGCTCGTCTCCTCGCTGGTGTTTGTGCCGTTCATTACCGAACGATTCACGCAGCAACTCGGCCTCGACGCTATCCAGCAGGCACGACTACGTGAGTTCTTATTCATGCGGCGGACGAAATTCCTCGAGCTGGCCGACGCCACGCCACCGCCCTCGATGCAACTTTGGCGGATCGCCGAAGTCGTCCGCAAGGCAGAGGCGGAGCAGAAGAAATAGCCGGTTGGGGCGTCGACTTCGAGGGAACCAAGGGCATCCGTGCGAGGTCTGCGCGCCCCCATCGGTCTGATTTCATCCATGAAAAAAGAAATCCCTTCTCTGGCCTGGTTTCTTGCGGGCGTCGCATTGGCTTCCTTGTGGGCCGGCTGTGAAAGCCGGCCCGAGCAACGCCGCGATTACAATGGCGAAGCCTCGACCGAGCCCGCGCCGCGCCCCATTGCGCTGGAGGGCGCAGCCACTTTTTTCGACGGCCGGCTCGCCGCGTCCGTTTCGCTCACCCGCGGCATCGGTACCGCTCCGGGAGATCGTGCCGGCGGCGGATCGGGTGATAGCAGCGGTGGTGGTGGCGGCGGCGGTGGTGGCGGCGGTGGTGGCGGCGGTGGCCGCGGCGGTGGCATGAGTGGCGGCCGTGGTGGTGGCGGCCGTGGCGGCGGGATGGGCGGTGGCATGGGCGGCGGGATGGGCGGTGAAATGGGTGGCGGGCGAGGCGGCATGGGCGGCAGTTCGCCCGGTGACTTCGCAGGCGGTGACGCGCCGCGGCGAGGGGGTGGACAACTCGGCAGCCCGATGCCACCGGTGACACTTCGGCTGAGCCTTACCAACAACGCCAAGGAAGGCGCTCCGCTCGAAGTGGAGATCGTCGATTTCGAGTCCGATCTCGGCAATTTTGCACTGAAGCCTGATCACGTTGCGCTGGCACCGGGGCAGACCGGCGGGCCGGGGTCGGTCGTGTCGCGTCTGGGAGTGACGTCCGCCGAGATTCCCGTGAAGGTGACGTTGCGGTTTGCGGGCACAAAAGAGACGCAGAGCGTCGTGCTCCGGCCCAAGGCGGCCCCGGACGCGCCACCGCCGAAAGTGTCTCCGTAGCGGCGGTCTATGGCCGCCGGGTTTTGTAGGAGCGAGTTTACTCGCGATTCCGAGTAGAGATCGCCTGCAAGCAGGCTCCTACAAGGGGAACGGCGCTCATAGAGCGCCGTTACAGAACACCGTTTCGTTTCAAAGCCATATGCACCGTTCTATACGGCTCACAAAAATCTGCCGTCGCCTGCCGGCGCCGGCTACCGCGCAATATCCCGCTGATTGAGCACCTTGAAACCACGATTGTTCAGCGACTGAGCAGCGATCTCGATGTCGTCGACACTCAGGGCGAGGGCCGATTTGCCCGCCGGGCGTTTGATGAAACTGTAGACATAGTGGGTGTTGACCTCGGCTTCGAGCAACGCGGCGAGCACCGCCTTCAAGTCGGATTCGTCGGTGATCTCCACCGCCAGAATGTCGGCCTCGTTGTACGGAAAATCCTCCCGGGCGAGGATCGCGCGCGCCTTGTCGGGATCGTCGACGATCAGGCGCACAATCGCGCTGTCGGTCGTGTCGAGCACGGTGATCGCCATGACATGGACCTCGTTGCTGCCGAGGAGCGCGTTCAAATCGTGCAGCCGGCCGACGCGATTTTCCGTGAAAACGGAGAACTGCCTTACCGGATCGGCGGCGATGGACGTGCTGGCGGCGGCCATAAGCGAGGGGTCGAGCGTGAGGCGGGGAAGCGGCGGGGTCAACGGCGCTTTGCCGATGACTCGGGGAGCGGGCGCATCTCAGTTGTTGCCGGATGACCATCCGGGCACTCCCTCAAACTCCGTGTTTCGTAGGTCAGCGAGCTTGCTCGCGCTCTGACATACCGCGCGAGCAAGCTCGCTGCCTGCGGTAAATAGGGGCGACCATCCGGCGGTCGGCCACGTTGTCGCTCCGCTCCAACGCGGCTACTTTCAGCTTTCGCCACGCGGCTGGGCCCGTCTGGGGCCGCGGCGGCCTACGGCAGCTTTGCGTCGGTGACTTTCTGCGTTTGCGCCGCGCGGTAATCGTCGAGGGCGGTTTTGATCCGGACGTTGCCGAGGGCGAGAATCGCGGCGGCGAAAAGGGCGGCATTGGTCGCGCCGGCCTTGCCGATGGCAAAGGTCGCCACCGGGACGCCCCCGGGCATCTGCACCATCGAGAGCAACGAATCGAGCCCCTTGAGCGAAGCAGATTCCATGGGCACGCCGAGCACCGGCAACGGCGTGAGCGCCGCCGCCACGCCCGCCAGATGGGCCGCCCCGCCCGCACCGGCGACGATCACTTTGAGACCGCGGGCGGCCGCGCTGGCACCATACTCGAAGGCCAGCTGCGGCGTGCGATGCGCGCTGATCACCCGTTTTTCGTAGGGGATGCCCAGCGTGTCGAGGGTGAGCGCGACGTGTTGCATCGTGTCCCAATCCGACGTGCTGCCCATGATGATGCCGACGAGAGGGCCCACCGGGGCGGGCGTGGCGGCGGAAGGTCCAGCGGGGAGAGATTTGGCGGCGGCCATGCCCCAACAGGCGAATGATTTTTCGCCAAACCTCAACCTAAACCTAGATCTCAACTTCAACCTCAACCTAAACCCAGATCCGCGGGCTTCACACCAACGGCGTGGCTTTGGGGAGGCGCACGACCACCGTGCCGGCGATCTTGTCGTGCCACGATTGCCGGTCGTCGTCGATCGCGATCCAGATGAAGCCGAGCCCGACGGCAAAGACGGAAAGGATGCAGCCCAGGGCGCGCACGATGCTGGTGGACCAGTCGAGCGGCCGGTCGTCCAAGCGCACGACCTTCAGGTTGCACACGATGCCGCCAATGGTGGTGCTGCGCCATTTCCAAAGCAGGGCGCCGTAAGCAGCCGCGAACAGCGGCAGATGGAGGACGTTCAAATGGATGCCCAGCCAACCCAGCGGCAGGAAATGAGCCACCAGCACCATCGCAAGGATGCACAGCAGCAGGTCGATCACGAGCGCGCCCATGCGAGTCCAGAAACCGGCGCGCGGCAGCGCGGCGGCGGTGGCCAGTTCGGGCGGAGGCGGCGGAGGCGTCGCCGTGTGGATCGGCAGGCTGCCCAGCACGGCCAGCGGCGAGGGCGAACCGTGGACCGGCGCGCCGGTGGGTGTATCCGCCGCGACGATGCCCGCGGCTCCTTCGGGCGCATCCGGCAGAACCGGCGGAGGCGGTGGCGGCACGGAGGGGGCCGGACTCGCGACCGCTGCGGGAGGAGGCGTTTTTTTCGTTGACGTGAAGAGCGAGGTCACCGCGCAGCCCAGCCCGAGCGCGGCGAGGAGCAGCGACAAAAGGAAGCCGACGAACGGCACCAGATAGATGAGGGCAAACACCAGACCGCCGAGGAGCGTCGCGAGGGCCGGGTGCAGGCGGTCGCGCGTGACGGCCCGCCCGACGAGCGCGTAAATGGCGGCTTTGCCGAAGAGCATGAGCAGCAGGATGCCGGCGGGCAGGACAAACAGCGCCACCGGGATGCCGATGATCGTGATCAGCAGCAGCACGAAGAGGAGCGGCAGCGCAAGAATCGTGAGGGTAAAGGCGAGGATGACGATGCCCGGACGTTGGACGAGGTTATCGCCGCACCGCCGGATGCTGCCGGGAAACACGAGGGCGAGCAGCGCGTAAAATGCGAGGCACGCGGCGGTGAAGATCCAAAACCACGCAAACTTCAGGGCGAACCAGAGCGGGCTGCTGAAGGGGAAGCCGTGCGACCGCAGCAGAGTGAGCGGCAAACCCACCTTGAAGTCGCCGTTGTCCATCGACTTTTCGACGATGTTGCCTCCGACGGTCGCGCCCGGGTCGCGCTGCACATCGCCGCCGACGGAGACGATGTCGCCGTCGACCCTGGCCTTCGGGCCGAGCACGACGTCGCCCATCACCGCCACCACCTTGCCATGCACGGTGCCGTTGACGGTATTGTCGCCCATGATGGCGACGGCGTCGTGTCGGGCCTCGCCGTCGACGATGACGTTGCCCATGATGGCGACAACATTGCCGTCAACAGTTTCCCCTTTAAGCACATGGTTGTCGTTGAAAAGCCGAACGCTTTCGCCCTGGCCGCCCGAGACATTCGTCACGTTGAAGGGGCGGCGGTTTCGACTCTTTTTGGCCGGTTTGGCAGGCTTGGTTTCGTCGGAATCGGGGGCGGTGGTCTGCTCGAGTGAAGGTGCGCCCTTCCCGGCGGCCTCGGCCGCCGTGGTCGGAGCGGCGGGAGCGGCGGAGGCCGGGGTGTCGAGCCGGCGAAGGTCGGATTTCGTCTCCTCCGCAGCGGACGTGGCAGCGGGAGCGGGCGCCGGTGTCAGGGCCTCGGCTTTGGTCGGCTCGGCCGGTTGCGCCGCCGCGGGCGCGGCGACTGGTGGTTGATCCGCCGGAGCGACCGCCGTTTCCGCGGGTTTTGCCGCGGCATTGGCGGGCGGCGGGGTCGCTTCCTGGGCGAAAAGCGTCAGGGCAAAGACGAGGCCGAGCGCGACGATCGCGCCACGAAAAGGATTACGAGCCGGGGTGTTCATGAGGGAGAGTGGTTAGCGGTTGACGACAAGGGTGCGGTAGGCGGTGGCGCCGAGGCCTAAGAGCGCCGCGTAAAGCGCGGCGATAAATGCGATCGCGCCGTAGAGCCAGAAGGGGGGAATGCTGCGGAAGACGGTTGCACCCAGGTCGGCGACGAAGGTCGCCACCGCGCGCACCTGGGCTACCGGGGCCAGCAATCCGCGGACGGCGTGCAGCGAATCGGCGGAGCCCGTGGCGCCAAGCAGCACGAGCCCGGCGGCGAGCCCGCCGGCCAGCACGAAAAACGCCCCGCGCACCGCCAGCGGCCAGTGCGCGAACGATTGCCGCCACCACGGCAAAGCCTGCCGCGCGGCGATGCCGGCGAGGACGCGCGACTCCAGCGAGCGCGGAGCCTTGCGGTCGGGGAGCGCGCGAAGCGTATGGTGGATGAGCCGCTCCAGTTTCTGTTCGTCGTGCGGTTTCATGGCGGAGGGAAAGTTATCGGTGGGTTGATGAGGAAGGGCGAGCCGCGGATTCAGCGGGCGAGTTGTTCGCGGCCGGCGCCGCGGGCGAGCAGGCGGGCGAGGGCGGTGCGGCCGCGCAGGATGTCAGTTTTCACCTTGGCGAGCGAAACGCCGAGTTTGGCGGCGATCTCGTCATAGGGCAGGTCGTCGAAGTGATAAAGCACGAGGGGTACGCGTTGGTGCTCGGGCAGCGCTTCCAGCGCTTGTTCGACCCAGGCGCGTCGCTCATCTTGATCCATGCCGGCGAAAAACTGGTCGGGCGCGGCGAACTCGATCTCGGGTTGGTCCTCGCCGCCACCGTCGGTGTCGTGCCGCGTCATCTCGGAGAAAAAGCGCCAGCGCTTCCGGTAACGCTGAAGGTGGTTGATGGACATGTTCGTGGCGACGGTCTTGAGCCAGCCGCCGGCCGCGGGGCTGGCGCGCAAATCGTCCCAGCGTTCGTAGGCTTTGATGAAGACCTCCTGCGCGATATCCTCCGCCTGCGCCTCGTTGCCGAGGAGGCGGGCGGCGGTCGTATAAACCATGTTCTGGTAGTCGCGCATGAACGTCGTAAATTCGTCCGGAGAAGTCACCTCCGCAGGTTCTGTTTGCACGGGTGTCTCATCGCTCGCGTCCAGAACACCGGACGGCTCGTCGGAGTTGCAGGAAACTGCAGTGGGTTCCGGTCCGATATGCACGCGAAATGCCTCGAACGCGGCCCGGGCCCGGTCGCTGGCCTGATTGACCTGACGGATGGTGAGGTTCAGAGCGGTGAGTTTGCGCTCGGTCGATTCCCAATACCCGTACTCGCCGGGCAGGGCGTAGCCGGCCACCGCGACGATCCCGCCGGCCAGATTCAGCAGGCAGGCGAGGCGGTTGCCGTAATCGGCCTCGCGCATGAGGTAGTGGTCGCGCACCGCCTCGACGATTTCGGTCGGGAAGCCCCACTCGGTGAGAATCATCGCGGCGACATAGCAGTTGCTGAAAACGAATGAACGCGCCTCCCACGTGGCATAACTGCCGAGGGCCTCGTGATTGTAGGGCTCGACCGACGTCAGCAACTCCGCCACGCGGTCGAGCACCAGGATGCCGAGCGGGCGCATCAGACCCGCGGTATAGGCCTTGCGGGGGTCGAGCCGGGCAGCTTCGGCGAGCGCTTCGCACACGAGCGCCGTGTAGAGCATGTTCACGCGCAGCGCCTCAGTCGGCACGCCGTAGAATTTCAGCGCGCGCTCCACCAGCCGGCCGGTGGTGACGACTCCGACCAGCCGATACACCTCGCGGAAACCGACGCGGCCGACCGCATCCTCCACCGTGCCCACGTGGATCTCGCCGCTGCCACCGTAGGCCACGCTGTTGCTGATCCGGATGATGTGAGCGGCGAGGGCCGTGTCGCGCTTGATCAAGTCGGCGACCGGTTCGAGATCGACGTTTACGTCCAGCAGGAGTTCACCCAGCCCGGCGAGCACTTTGGGTGCAGGCGGCAACGAGCGCGCGATCTCGAAGATCTTCTCGCGGGTCAATGCTCCGGTGGCTGGCATGGGCAGGCTTACTATTTAGTGGCTGCATCGGCATTACCGCAAGCCGCTTAAGAGCGAAACTTGCCGGGCGCCTATCGGGCAGAATTCCGGGGAAACTCCCATGACCCGGCGGGCCAAATTTGGCGAAGCGCCACGGCAGGGAAAAGGCCCCCGGGGGGATGGCTGGGCCGGCCCGGGCACCCGGTTCCGGCAGGCTCGCAAATTGCAGCCAACCACATTAGTTATCTCCATGTTCAATTCGACCATCGCGTCCGCTCCGTCGGATGGTTTTCTGCCGCCCGACCCGAACATCGAAAGCGCCGTTCGCGCCCACGGTGGCCGGCTCTTTGCGCTCATGGAGGCCGAACCCGTGGCGGGCATCTTTTCGTCGAAAGGCGCCTATGCCCGCCTGCTGGACTGGGCGATGAAGGATCCCGCCTTCCGGGCGCAACTCTTCCGTTTCGTCGATGTGCTGCCGGCGCTGACGACGCCGGGCGAGATCGTGCGCCACCTGCAGGAATACCTGGGGGAGCGGGCCGTCGCGCTGCACCCGGCGCTCAAGGCCGGGCTCGGCGCGGCGTCGTTTGCGCCGGCACTGGTCGCCGGGCCGGTGAAGGCGCAGGTGGTCGCGATGGCGCGGCAATTTGTGGCCGGCGAGACGCCCGCCGACCTGCTGCGGCAGTTGCAAAAGAACGCGCGTATTGGCTATTCCACGACCATCGATCTGCTCGGCGAAACCGTCGTGAGCGCGGCCGAGGCCGACGCGTTCCTGCAGCGCAACCTCGCCGTGCTCGACACCTTCGCCCGGGCGCTCGCTGCTGACCCCACGCCGGGCTTCAGCGACCTCGGACCGAGTGGCCCGCTGCCGCGCCTCAACCTCTCCGTCAAGATTTCGGCGCTCGCGCCCGCCGTCCATCCGGCCGATCCGGAGAACGCCCTCGACGCCTTGCGCCAACGCCTGCGCCCGATCCTGCGCCGCGCGGCCGAAGTGGGCGCGTTCGTCAACTTCGACATGGAGAGTCACCAGCTCAAGGAGCTCACGCTGGAGCTCTTTCGCTCGATCGGTGAAGAGGCCGAGTTTCGCGAGCGGCCGTCGGTCGGCATCGCCCTGCAAGCCTACTTGCGGGACACCGAGGCCGACCTGCGCGAGCTCATCGGCTGGGCCCGGTCGCGCGGGCGCCCGATCGGCGTGCGCCTCGTGAAGGGCGCCTACTGGGATTACGAGACGGTGGTCGCGCAACAACGCGCGTGGCCCATCCCTGTCTGGGCGCGCAAGCCGGAAACCGATGCCAATTACGAGAAGCTCACCGTTTTGCTCCTCGAGAACGCGGACATTGTCGCGCCGGCTTTCGCCTCGCACAATGTCCGCTCCTGTGCCCACGCGCTCGCCCAGGCCGAACGCCTGGGCCTCGATCCGCGGGTCTACGAATTCCAGGCGCTCTACGGCATGGCCGATGGGCTCAAGGCGGCGTTGCGGCAGACGGGCCACCGGGTCCGCGAGTACTGTGCCATCGGCGAACTGCTGCCCGGCATGGCTTATCTGGTCCGCCGTCTGCTGGAAAACACCAGCAACGAGGGATTCCTCCGGCAGGCGCACCGGGGCGAGGCCACGATGGAGCAATTGTTGCGCAATCCGGTGGAGGCGCTGGAAAGCGGAGAGCGGAAAGCGGAGGGCGGAGAGATTTCGGAATCCGGGGCAGTTCCCGCGGTCCGCATTGCGGTTTCTGGTTTCCGCAACGCCGCGAACACCGATTTCACGATCGCGGCCAACCGCGAGAAGCAGCGGGCGGTACTGGCAGCTGTAGCCGGGGTCGGTGACCCCGGCAGTCCGGGCTCGGCGAGCCCGGCTACAAAAATCCAGCTCAACCGGCGGTGGCCGCTGGTCATCGGCGGAAAGAAAATCGCCGACCGCGAGTACGTGCCGTCGGTCAATCCGGCGCACCCCGCGCAGATCGTCGGCTATTGGGCGTGCGGTACCGTGGCCGACGCCGAGGCGGCGGTCGCTGCGGGTCGGGCGGCTTTCCCGGCCTGGCGGGCCACGCCCGTCGATCGACGCGCCGCGGTCCTCGACGGCGCGGCCGACCTCATGGAAGCGCGGCGGCCCGAGCTCAACGCACTGCTGATTCTGGAGGCCGGCAAACCGTGGCTGGAGGCCGACGCCGACGTCACCGAGGCCATCGACTTTTGCCGCTTCTACGCGGCGGAGATGCGCCAACTCGACCGGCCCGTGGTTACGCAGCGCATGCCGGGCGAGCATTGCGAGCAGACGTGGACGCCGCGCGGCGTCGGCGTGGCGATCGCCCCGTGGAATTTTCCGCTCGCGATTCTCACGGGCCTGACCGTCGCCCCGCTCGTTGCCGGCAACTGTGTCATCATCAAACCGGCCCGGCAGACGTCGATCATTGGCGCGCTGCTGATGGAAATTCTCACCGAGGCGGGCGTGCCCGCCGGAGTTCTCGCCTACCTGCCGTGCCGGGGCGCCGAGGCCGGCGCGCATCTCGTGGCGCATCCGCAGATCGATTTCATCGCCTTCACCGGTTCGCGGGCGGTCGGCTGCGATCTCTGGGCCGTAGCGGGCCAGACGCAGCCCGGCCAGCAAAACCTCAAGAAAGTGGTGTGCGAGATGGGCGGCAAGAACGCCCTCATCGTCGACAACGACGCCGATCTCGACGAGGCCATCCCCGCCGCGCTCTACAGTGCGTTCGGCTATGCCGGGCAAAAGTGTTCGGCGCTTTCGCGGCTGATCGTCCTCGCCGGAGTCTACGAACGTTTCATGGAGCGTTTCCTGGCCGCGTGTCAGGCGCTGCCGGTCGGGGATCCGGCCCAGCCGGGCACGATCGTCAATCCGGTCATCGATGGCGACGCGCAGCAGCGGATTCTCCGCTACATCGAGCAGGGGCGGCGGGAGGCCAGGCTCGCCTGGCAGGCGAAGCTGCCGCCCGAACTCGGGGCGAGCGGCGGCTACTACGTTCCACCCACCGTGTTCGTCGGCTGCCAGCCCGACCACGTGATTGTCCGGGAGGAGATATTCGGTCCGGTGCTGGCCATCCTCCGGGCGCAGGACCTCGATGAGGCCTTTGCGCTCGCGAACCGCTCCGACTATGCGCTTACGGGCGGACTCTTCTCGCGGAGTCCGGTCGCCCTCGAACGCGCCCGGCACGAGTTGCAGGCCGGCAACCTGTACCTGAACCGCGGCATCACCGGCGCGATCGTGGAGCGGCATCCATTTGGTGGATTCAAAATGAGCGGCGGCGGCACGAAGGCCGGTGGGCGCGGCTACCTGGAAAATTTTCTCTTCCCCCGCGTCATTGCCGAAAACGTGTTGCGCCGCGGCTTCACCCCGCCGGACGACCAGATGGATTCTTCGCTGCGCTCAGAATGACAGAAAGAATTTGACCTGGCAAATACCTGACACTGCGGCTGGCGGGGAAAGTTCGCCGCGATCAATGCAGCTCGGAGCGCAGTCGCTCGAACGCGATGCGGGCCCGCTCGCCGGCCTCGTGGACCTGGTTTTCGCGCAGGCCGACGATCGCGAGTTTGCTCGGCGACAGTTCCCAGTAGCGGCGGTCGCCGGGGAGCGTATGTCCGGCTTCGGCGACGACGCGTCCGGCCACGTTGAGCAGGCAGGCGAGCTGGTTGTTGTAATCCTCGGGTCGCAGCAGATAATGCTCGCGCACCGCGCTGACGATCTCGGGCGGGAAGCGCCAGTCGGCCAGGATCATCGCGGCCACCTCGCTGTTGCTCACGCCAAACACGATGCCCTCCCACACCGGGTAGCCGCCCAGGCGGCCGTGATCGTACGGCGGGATCTGGGGCAGCCGCTCCGCCACGCGGTCGAGCACGAGCATGCCGATGGTGCGCATCAAACCGATCGTGTAGGCGCTCCGCGAGTCGATCCCGCACTCGTCCGCCAGCGCCTCGCAGGCGAGCGCGGTGAACAGCATGTGTTCACGCAGCGGTTCGGCCGGCACGCCGTAGTACACGAGCGACCGGTCGGCCAGGAGATTGCTGGTGACGAGGCCGACGAGCCGGTGAACCTCGCTGAAGCCGACGCGGTTGAGGGCATCCTCGATCGCACCGATCCGGATGCTGCCGCCGTACACGACGCTGTTGCTGATGCGAATGAGGCGCGCGGTCAGCGCGACGTCGCGTTTGATCAGGCCGGCGACCTCGTCGAGACCGACGTTGATATCATGAAACAATTCACCCAGCCCCGCGAGCACCTTGGGCGTAGCCGGAAGGGTGCGGGCAATTTGAAAGATACTGTCGCGGGTCAGCGCGCTGGATGCGGCCATGGGCTAGCCGCACAGCACAGCAAGATAGTCGCGCATACACAAGCCGGTTGCACGGGGCTCAACTCAACCGGGTGCATCTCAGTCTTTGCGCGTGGTAAAGCGACGCCCTTAGTCTTGCGCCGGAACGGCATTCTGTAGTGGCGGTCTGTGACCGCCGACAGAGCGTGGCAAACTCACCGTGTCGTTTCGGCGGTCATGGACTGCCGCTACAGGAACAGCCGCTGGTAATCAGACGAGAAGGCCAAGCGGCCGGCGTTGTCCAGAAACTGAGATGAGATGCACCCAACTCCACCTCCGGCCAGATCGCGGCTTTCCCGCCCGTGCCCGCGGCTTGGTCACCCCGCCCCCCGGCTCAGTGCAGCTCGGCGCGCAACCGCTCGAAGGCCTCACGCGCCCGGCTGCCCGCCTCCCGCATCTGCTCCTCGGTGATGCCGAGGAGCTCGAGCTTGCGCGGCGACAGTTCGCAATAACGGCGGTCGCCTGGCAGGGTGTGCCCGGACTCGGCCACGACCCGGCCGGCGACATTCAGCAGGCAGGCGAACTTGTTTTCGTAGTCCGCGCTGTGCATCAGATAGTGTTCCCGCACCGCGCCGACGATGTCCGGCGGGAAACGCCAGTCGGTGAGGATCATGGCGGCGACCTCGCTGTTGCTGAGGCCAAAGACGATGCCTTCCCACACCGGATAACCGCCGTAGCGTCCGTGATCGTAGGGCAGGACCTCGGTCATGCGCTCCGCCACGCGGTCGAGCACGAGCATGCCGATCGTGCGCATCAATCCGGCGGTATAGGCGTTGCGGGAGTCGAGGCCGCATTGCTCGCCGAGCGCCTCGCAAGCGAGGGCGGTGAACAGCATGTGCTCGCGCAGAGGTTCGGCCTCCACCCCGTAGAAGATGAGCGGGCGCTCGGCCAGCCGATCGCTGGTGACCAGGCCGACGAGCCGGTAGACCTCGCTGAAACCGACGCGGTTGACGGCCTCTTCGATCGCGCCGATGCGCACGCCGCCGCCGCCGCCATACACCACGCTGTTGCTGATGCGGATGATGCGCGCGGCCAGGGCGGCGTCGCGTTTGATCATGTTGGCCACTTGATCGAGGCCGACGTTAAGATCTTGCAGCAGCTCTCCCAATCCGGCGAGCACCTTGGGTGCGGCTGGAAGGGTGCGGGCAATTTCGAAAAGTTTTTCGCGGGTTAGTGCGCCGGTGGCGGCCATGAAGCTTTTTCTAATCGACGCAGATGCAACCGTACCTGAGCAAGCTGATTGATTACATGAAGCGTGGAAATCTTGCCGCTAGCTGTTGATGGAACGGAAGCGGAACGCAAGTCAGACCTGTACTTGCGTCACTCTGAGTGCGCCCAGCCGGTGGCGACGGCATCAAGCCGGCGGCTTTCCTCCGGCGTTCCGGCGCCGGGAAAAAACGGTTCGGGTCGGGGCGGTTTCACGTTCCGTATAAACGATCTCCAAAATCGCCCAGGCCGGGGAGAATGTATTTCCGCGCGTTGAGGGCGCGGTCGAGCGCGGCGGTGTGAATTACGACGCCGGGATGGTGGCGCTCGACCTCGGCCACGCCCTCGGGCGCGGCGACGATGCAGACGAGGCGCGGATCGACGGCGCCACCCGCCTTGACCAGCGCCAGCGCCTGGGCGGCCGAGCCGCCGGTGGCGAGCATCGGATCGATCACCAGCACCCGGTTGCCGGCGAGCGGCGGCAGCTTGCAGTAGTAGCTGTGCGCCCGGGCCGTCTCGTGGTCGCGTTCGAGGCCAATGTAGCCCACGCTCACGTCGGGAAACAAATCGAGAAACGGCTGCACCATCCCGAGTCCTGCGCGCAATACCGGCACCACTACAAGCGGCTGCACCAGCACGCGACCGGCGACGGGTTCGAGCGGCGTCTCGATCGGCTTCTCCGCCGTGGGCAGATCGCGGGTCGCCTCCATCGCGAGCAGCAGGCTGAGTTGATAGGTGAGCGTGCGGAAGGTGGCGGGCTTGGTGGTTTTGTCGCGCAGGTGCGTGACGAAATGCGCGGCGAGCGGGTGGTCGAGCAGGCAAAGCGGCATGGGCGGAAGGGGAAGGTTGGAAGCGGGAGGTCGGAAGACTACGGGACGCGGGTGGTGGCCGGATCGCGGCCCTCGTCCCAATCGATGAGGTCGAAAAACGTCTCGACGCCTTTGCCTTCGAGGCCGTATTCGCGGATGCGTTGCTGGAGGCGCGGGGAGGCGGCGTCGCGCCAGCCGCGTTTGCTGAGGAAACCATTCCACGCCTCGCATTGCAGATCGGTGCGGGGGCCGCCCCGCGCGTGGCACCAGGCCAGAATCTCCTCGTCGGTGCCGCCCTGCAACGTGCGGGCGGTGAGCGCGGCATGGTCGACGCCGAGGAAGGTGCAGCAAAGGTCGTCGAAGCCGCGGCCCGGCAGGCCGGAGCCGAGGTTGGCCACGTATTCGGCGGGGAGCCGGCCCGCGGCATGCAGGCGGATTTTGTCGAGCATGCGCCCGACATAGACGAGCCGGCCGACTTTGGCGTAGGGACTGCGGAGACTGGGAACCTCGGGCATGGGATTTTCGATTTTGGACTGGCGATTTTCGATTGCGGGCAATCCGCAGGCGGGCAGGCGCAGCGACGATGGAAAATCGGCCGGCGAAAATCAACGTCGCACTCGCTGGCGCTCGCGGCTACGTCCCGATCCAGCGTCCAAAAACCAACGGCAATTGATATCAGTGCGTGGGCGGAGCGGGCTCGGCGGCCGCGGGGTGGGGCGCGCGGTCATAGAGTTCGCCGAGTTCGCGCAGGTAGCGCGTGGTCGCGCCGCACAGGCAGTCGAGGGCGCGGTCGTCGTAACGCCACTGCCAGTTGCCCTCGGCGCTGCCAGGTGTGTTGAAGCGCGCCTCGCTGCCCAGCGACAGCAGATCCGGCAATGGGAGCACCGCGAGGCGGCACACCGAAGCATAGGCCGCGCGCACGAAGTCCCAGCCGATCTCGGAGCCGGAGACGCGCAGGTAGCGACGCACATGGTCGCGCGTCTTTTCGTCGGCCGTGGCGTACCAGCCGAGCGACGTATCGTTGTCGTGGGTACCTGGATAGACGACGGCGTTGGGCTGGTGGTGGTGCGGGAGGTAGAAATTGTCGGGTTTGCCGCCGAACGCGAACTGCAGAATTACCATGCCGGGCAGGCCGGACTGGTCGCGCAGCGCGCGCACCGAGGGGCCGATCTCGCCGAGATCCTCGGCGATGATCTTGGCCGAAGGGAAGGCGGCCCGGACCGCCCGGAAAAACTCGAGCCCGGGTCCGGGGCGCCACACACCGGTTCGCGCCGTGGCCGCGTCGGCGGGGATGCGCCAGTATTCGTCGAAACCCCGGAAGTGGTCGATGCGCACGACGTCGACCAGGGCGAAGCCGGCGCGCAGCCGCGAGAGCCACCAGGCATAGCCATCGGCCGCATGGACGTCCCAACGATAGAGCGGGTTGCCCCAGAGCTGGCCGTCGGGCGAAAAGTAGTCGGGCGGCACGCCGGCCCCGGCGAGCAGGAGGCCGGTCGCCTCGTCCATCTCGAAGAGATGAGGCGCGGCCCACGTGTCGGCGCTGTCGCGCGCAACGAAGATCGGGAGGTCGCCGATGATCTCTATGCCGCGCCGGGCGGCGCCGGCCCGCACGAGCGCCCATTGGCCGGCGAAGAGGTATTGAGAAAACGCATGCGACTCGATCGCGGTGGCCAGCTGGGCGCGGAGCGACGCCTGCCGGGCCGTGGCGTAGGCGCGCGTCTCGGCCGGCCATTCCCACCACGGGCGGCCTTCGTAGTGGTCTTT
>Ga0182021_10000468_pt1 | contig 42850 bp, 39 predicted proteins | sample 612E3MmetaG_FD_120493 | JGI IMG/M metagenome (GOLD analysis project Ga0182021, IMG submission 120493) | Permafrost microbial communities from Stordalen Mire, Sweden - 612E3M metaG (Illumina Assembly) | ecosystem: Environmental > Terrestrial > Soil > Wetlands > Permafrost | place: Sweden... | reverse complement strand
CCCATCACGATCACCCGCCCGTCGGGCAGAACCGCCGACGAATAATAGAGGGGAGAATATCCGGAAGGAAGTGAGGCCAGTTGCGACCAGGTGCCGTTGACGTAATCTCCATTCGAGTCGGGAGTGAGTTTCCACCAGTCCTGTGCGCCCACGTCGTGGACCATGACGGTCCCATCGGTCAACAGAAGCGCGGTACTCGCCCCGAAATTCGGCTGATTGGTCAACGGCGTCCAGGTTTGAGCGCTGGCCAGGCTCAAACCGGCAAAGAGAACTACACAGGCCATCCAAAGCGTGCGTGACACTTTCATTGGTTTCCTCAAAATTGAATTTTCTGCGGTTTTCTCTCAGGAGAGAAGGGTCAGGGGGCTTACGGGAACCCGAGCCGCGATGGCGGAGTGTAGCATCGAACACCCGGCCAAAACAGAAAAACCGGACTCCAGCCAGAAAATTCAAGAGGGAAACACTACTACGTGAAATAGTTTGCACTTCTTGTCGAACCATTTCTCCCGCGGCGGGTAATCGTTGCGCGATGAGGGCGGCAATCAGCGCGGAGCCTGGTTCTGGGTGCTCTTCGTGGTCCTATGGATCGCAAGTATCCCGTCGATCAAAGGAGCCGGTCAAAGTGCCGAGGCGGGAGGAGATGTGGAAGGGCGCTGGACGTGGGTACGGGTGATGCGGTCATGCCAGCACAGGCCATCCTCGTCGAGGAAACTCCAGAGAAAACCGAGTCCGAGAGAAAGAGCCGAGAGAAAAGACGCCAGCACGCGCCAGCGCCGCAGGCGCCGGGGCAGCGGAGAACCGTCGAACTTGACCAGCCGCAAGCGCGCCGCCCGCAGCCCGGGAGTCGTGCCCGTGTAAACGATAAAAAGAAACACGTACGCAGCCCACAGCAGAGCCGCGACCACGGCCAGGCCGCCGGCAACCAGGGGAAGGGGCGCACGCTCCGGATTGATCCGCACAAAAATCGCCCCGAAGATGGTAAGCGCGGCCATCAGGATGAGCGCATCCACCAGTCCCGCCAGCATTCGCAAGGTGAGAGAAGCGGAAGGAAGGGGAATATCCTCACGCATCCGTCTTCGGGATTCCCTTTCGGGGGCAGCTTCAATCAGGATTCCGCCCATCGCGGGAGGAAGCGGCACGGTCTCGGGGGCTTCTACGATTCGCGGGCGGTCGAGCATCGGTTCCGCCAGTTCATCCGCCTGGAAAACAGGAATCGCCGCCGAGCGAGGGAATTCGATGACCTTGGCGGACCACTCCCGTTCCTCTTTCTCAGGGGCCGTTTCAGCATCTTCCGCTCGTGACTCGAAGAAGCGCGCCGGCTCCGGCGCCGGGGTATCGTCCCATCGAAGAGCCACATTTTGTCCGGTGCGCACGTGGGCCACTGGGGCGACGGGCCCGGACGGAGGCGGCCCGGCATGGGCCGGTCTCTCCGCGGACGCTGACCGTAACCCGGCCTCGGACCAGTCAAACGGAAGGCGCAACGAAGGATACCGGGGAGCGCGCGGTTTGCGGCGCAAGCGATACCGCTGCAGGCGGGCCGCGACTTCCCGCCGCCAGTATTCGGCATTGGGTTCCGCGCCCCCCGCTTCGGCGGCAATGCAGACAGGCATCTCCGCCGCTGGAATTTCGCGGGACGGGGGCGCTTCCGCGGCGGAATCTCCGCTACTGAGACAGTCCATCAATCCGGTCTCGAAGAATGCCAGCAGCCAGAGCCAGGCCAGGCACAAACGGCGGGGACCATGAAGCCGCGCAGCTTTGCTTCCCGAGCCAGCCGCGTGCTAAGGTCGAACGAGTTCCCCTTGGCAACTGGCCGGCGGAGCGCATGTGCGCTTGCAATGATCTTCCGCACTCGAATCCTTATCACGGCCGTGTGGGTTTGTCATCTGCTTCTCGCTCCCGGCCTAGTAACCAGCCAGACCCCGCCCCCGCAAACCCCTGTTTCTGCGCCTCTTCCCGCGGCACTCCCCGCGGCGCCCTCCAGTTCGGCGCAGGAAGAGGTAACGATTCAAGCCGTCCAGCAGGAGAAGGATGGGCCCCTGTTCAAGTTGCGTGGCCAGGCCGAAATTCACTACCGCTCCTACGTTCTCTACGCCGATGAAATCACCTACAACTCCGCCACCGGTGATACTGAACTCGAAGGCCACATGGTTCTGGATGGCGGCCCTTACGATGAGCACATCGAAGCCAGCCATGGCACCTACAACGTCCGCAGCCAGGTGGGGAAGTTCTACAGCGTAGTGGGCACCGCCGGGTTCCGCCTCCGCAAGTCCCGCTACGTGCTCACCACCTCCAACCCGTTTGCCTTTACCGGCAAGATTGTCGAGAAGAACGGGCCCGACCATTACCTGGTGCGGCAGGGCACCGTGACCACTTGCGAGTTGCCCCATCCCAAATGGCAATTCAATGCTGGCCGCATCACCGTCGATGTCGACAGCACGGCGAAGATCTACAACAGCAATTTCCGGATCATGGGCGTGCCGGTGATCTATTTCCCCTACGTCACCCACCCGGTGCAGCGGCAGGAACGCCAATCCGGCCTGCTGATTCCCAGTTTCGGCAATTCCTCCCGCAAGGGGCTGATCGCGGGCGAATCAGTGTATTGGGCGATGAACCGCAGCATGGATGCCACGCTGGGCGCGGAATACTACTCTCTCCGCGGATGGTCGCAGCGTGCCGAGTTCCGCGCTCGTCCCAGCGACACGTCCTATGTGGACTTTGCCTACTTCGGCGTGCTCGACCGGGGCATCGGATCCCCGCCCCAGAAGCAGGGTGGCGAAGATGCCCGCCTGAACGCGGAGGGCAGTTTCGGGCATTTCCGCGGCGTCGCGAACGTCGACTACCTGAGTTCGTTCGTGTTTCGCCTTGCCTTCGAAGAGGTTTACAGCCAGGCCGTGGATTCGGAAGTGCGGTCGCAGATCTTTCTTTCCAACACGACCAACGGCTTTAACTACGACGTGCTGGCCGAGCGCTACCAGAACTTCGAAATCTGCAATGTGGGCGACTGCCCCACGCTCCAGCAGACGGAGCTGATCCGAATCCTGCACACCCCGAGCTTCTACTTCTCCGGAGTGGAACGCAGGCTGGGCGGCACTCCTTTGTTCTGGTCGTTTGATAGCGCGATCGAAGGTTTGCAACGCCGCGATGAGCGGGGCGAACTTGGATTTCGTACCGCGCCCCTGGTGGGTAGATTCGATTTTGCGCCCTCGCTTTCGCTGCCCCTGCAGTGGCGGGGATGGTCCATTCGCCCTGAGTTGACGGTACGCGACACCTTCTATACCCAACGCTTTGACGCGCAACTGGCGGCCGATACGGGAAAGGCCGAAGACGATGCCATCAACCGCAAAGCGCTGGAAGCCGGGATTGAGCTGCGTCCGCCCGCGTTATCGCGCGTTTTCGAACATCCCTGGCTCGGCCGCAAGTGGAAGCACGTGATCGAGCCGCGGATTCGATATCACTACGTGAAGGGCGTCAATAATTTCGCTGACATCCTGCGTTTCGATTCCCGCGACTTGCTCACCAACACCAACGAAGTCGAGTACGCGCTGGTGAACCGGATCTACGCCAAGCGAGTCGACCCCGATGCGCAGGACTGCGATCAGACTGCAATGGCCTCCTTGGCGATTGGAGGCGCTCCTCAATCCAGTGCCGTTCCCTGGGAGACGCCCAATCAGGATTCGAAAGTCTGCGCTTCCGGACCGCGCGAGATTGTGAATTGGGAAGTGGCGCAGAAATACTTCTTCGATCCCACTTTCGGACACGCCCTGGTGCCGGGCATGCGAAATGTCTTTGCCAGCACCGCCGACTTTACCGGAATCGCGTTCCTGAGCGATCAGCGCCGCTATTCGCCCATTATCTCCCGGCTCCGGGTCGAAACCAGCCTTCGCACCAATACCGAGTGGGACCTGGATTATGACCTCAAGAAAGGCCGGGTCAACGCCAGCACCTTGCTGATGAATTATCACTACGGGCCATTTACATTCGGCGCGGGAGACGCTTTCCTGCGTATTACCGATCTTGCGCTGGGCGGCCAGCCCGTGCCGGGAGCGACCGATTTTCACCAGTTCCGCATTTTGTTCGGCTATGGCGAACTGCAGAAGCGCGGACCCAGCTTCGCCACCAGTTTAGGTTTCGACGCGAACCAGGGCTTCCTGCAATACTCGTCCGTCCAGACCACCTATAACTGGGATTGCTGCGGCCTGAGTGTCGAGTACCGCCGCTTCGCACTCGGGTCCGTGCGCAACGAAAATCAGTTCCGCTTCGCGTTTTCGCTAGCCAATGTTGGGGCCTTCGGCAACCTTAAACGGCACGACCGGCTGTACTAGAACTCGCACCAGCAATTTCACGCTCCGCTCGTCTTTTCACTACAATGCAAGACATGGATATTGCAGTATCGGCGGCCCAGAAGGACGTCCAGTTGCGCCGGCTTTTGGCGGACGGCGGCCGCCTGCTCGTGGCCTACTCCGGCGGCATCGATTCCGCCTTTCTCGCCTGGACGGCCCACCAGGTCCTCGGCGATCGGATGCTTGCCGTGATCGCGGATTCCCCCAGCCTGGCGCGCACCCACCTGGAAGACGCCCTCGCCTTCGCCCGCGAAAACGCAATTCCCGTGGAGATTCTGAGAACTCAGGAACTGGAGAATCCTGACTACATCCGCAACGATTCCATGCGCTGTTTCCACTGCAAGGACGAGCTCTTCACCGTCCTCGAGCAATACCGCATGGCCCACGGCTTCGACCGCGTCGCCTACGGAGTGAATGTTGACGACCAGGGCGACTTCCGCCCCGGGCAGCAAGCCGCGCTCCAGCATCAGGTTTCGGCACCGTTGCTCGAAGCTGGACTGACCAAAGCTGAGATTCGCGAACTGGCGCGGCAGGCCGGTCTGCGGGTGTGGGACAAGCCTGCGTCGGCATGCTTGTCGTCGCGCATCGAGTATGGGCGCCCGGTTACGCCCGAAGCGCTTAGCGTGGTGGAGCGCGGGGAGGATGCCCTGCGTGCCTTGGGTTTTCGCCAGTTCCGCGTCCGCCATCACGGCGAAATCGTGCGCATCGAAATTGCCCGCGAGGAACTTCCCCGCGCCTTGACCGCCGAGATGGCCCGCGAGTTGACTCGCATCTTCAAAGCACTGGGCTTTCAATTTGTGACCCTCGACCTGGAAGGCTTCCGCTCGGGATCCATGAACTCGTTGCTGCCGGTGGAAGAACTAAACCGGCGTCGGGCTTGAACACGGATGAGCCGCCTCGAAGCTCGCAGCCTGTCTCCCCGTGAGATAATCAATCGATTCCTCATGTTGAGGCGATTCCTAGTGAGCTTTATCCGGCGCGCTTGTCTTTTTTTTCTGCTGATCTGTCTCGGTTGTGCTGCCCAATCCCCTCCCCCGGATATCGTCCGGTTGGTGGAGAAGCATGTGCGCGCGGCGTACTCCGTTCCCGGCGATGTGAAGGTCAATGTGGGTCCGCTCCACTCGAGCGAATTCCCGAATTATGATGCGCTGACCATCACGTTCGACAATGGCGAGAAAAAGCAGGACTTCGAATTTCTCCTCTCCAACGACCACAAGACCCTGCTGCGCACCACACGCCTGGATTTGACCAAGGATCCCTATGCCGAGGTGATGAAGAAGATCGACGTCGCCGGCCGTCCCACCCGCGGCAACAAGAGCGCCAAGGTGATTGCCGTCAACTACGACGATTTCGAGTGTCCTTATTGCTCGAAAATGCACCAGCAACTGTTCCCGGCACTGTTCAGCGAGTACGGCGACCGGGTGCTGTTCATTTACAAGGATTACCCGCTGGAAGAAATCCACCCCTGGGCAATCCATGCGGCAGTGGACGCGAACTGCCTGGCGGCGCAGAATAACGACGCGTACTGGGACTTTGCCGACTACGTGCACGCCAATCAGAGGGACGTCAACAAAGAGAAGACCCGCGAAGCCCAATACGCAGCGCTCGATAAAGTCGCCACGCTGCAAGGCGAGAGGCATGCTCTCGATGGGACGAAACTGCAGGCCTGTCTCAAAGCCCAGGATGACAAAGCTGTGCGGGCTTCGATGAAGGAAGGGGACAAAGTGGGGGTCAGCGCGACTCCCGCCATGTTCGTGAACGGTGCGAAAGTAGACGGAGCATTGCCCATCGAAGAATTGCGGCCTATCTTCGATCGCGCACTGCTGGATGCCGGTGTCGCGGTTCCGGAACACAAGCCCGCGCCGGTGGACGCAAAGAGTCCGCCGGAGAAGCCTACGAAGTAAGCTGTCCAGCTTTCAGTTCCCCGCACTCAGCCAAGTACGATTTACCTGACGGCTGATGGCTGACGACTGATGGCCAATTGTGGAGGAAAATTTGAAACGACAGGTCCTCATCAGCGCATCCGCGCTGGCCATACTCTGCTTCTTCTTGTTGTCGGTTGGGTGTAACCGCGACGGCGGTGGCGGCGATGTGATGGCGTCGGTGAACGGGCGCAAGATCTACCGCAGCGAAGTGGACAAGTACTACGCCAACCAGACCGCCGGTTCCGAGCAGCAACCGGTCGGCGAACAGGCCGTCAGTCTCCGGATCAGCATTCTCGATACCCTGATCGAGACGGAGATCCTGATGCGCCGGGCCGAAAAACTGGGGCTGCTGGCCACCGACGAAGAAGTGGACCGCAAGCTGAACGAGATCAAGTCGCCCTATACCGCCGAGGAATTTAACAAGCGCCTGCAAGACAAGAAAATTTCCGTCGACGATTTCAAGCGCGACCTGCGGCGCTCCCTGACCCGCGACAAGGTGTTGAACAAGGAAATTACCTCCCGCATCAACATCACCGACCAGGACGTGTCCGACTACTACCAGGCCCACAAGGCGGAATTCAATCTGATCGAGCCGCAGTATCACCTGGCCAAGATCATGGTGTCGGGACTGCCCAATCCGCAGGTGCACAACCTTCAAAACAGCAAGGCGCAGAACGATGCCGAGGCGCACAAGAAAATCCAGATGATTTCGAACCGCCTCGACAGCGGCGACGACTTCGCCACCCTCTCCATGAACTATTCGGAAGACCCCGAGACCGCGAACAATGGAGGCGACCTGGGCCTGGCGCCGGAATCCGCGCTGAAGAATGCCGACCCGGCCACCCGCGAGGCGGTGATGAAGTTGAAGCCCGGCCAGTACACCCCGGTGATTCCGCTGCTCAACCCCGCGAACCACCAGGCGTATGGCTACATGATTGTGAAGCTGATTTCCAAAGAACCGTCGGGCCAGCGCGACCAGAAAGACCCGCGCGTGCAGCAAGCCATCCGGCAGCAGTTGCGCGACCGGCGCGAGCAGTTACTGAAAGCCGCGTACTACGAAACCCTGCGCGATGACGCCAAAGTCCAGAATTACTACGCGGAAGAAGTGCTGAAGAACGCGGGCGCGGCGAAGTAGGACGCGGTGATTGTGAACAAGTCCACGGTTTTGGGCCGATGTACGCCAGTTCTTTACCACGGGGGACACGGAGGAACACGGGGGAATCGAAAAGTGAATGGTTTACCCCGTGTTCCTCTGTGCCCTCCGCGGTAAAAGGTTTTGACTTTACCTCGTAGGAACCCGCCCTACCCTTCCAGCTTCTTCGTCACGACCTCATTCACCAACTGCGGGTTCGCCTGTCCCTTGGACGCTTTCATAACCTGCCCCACGAAGAACCCGATCATCGTTTTCTTCCCTGCTCGATACTGCTCGACTTGCTTGGGATTGGCCGCAATGATCTCATCGGCCATTTTTTCGAGAGCGGACGTATCGCGCGATTGCTCCGGCCGTCCTTCTTCTTCGTACACCACAGGGAAATCTTTGCCCCGTTCGAAGCTGAGGTCGTACAGGTCTTTCAGCATTTTCCCCGAGATCGCGCCCGACTCGACCAGATCGGCCGACGCTGCCACGCCCGCCATCGTGATCGGCGACTGCTCGATTTCGAGTCCCCGGGCCTTCAGCCGTCCCAACAATTCACTCTGCACCAGGTTGGCGACGCGCTTGGGATTCCTGGCGGCCTGCGCTGCCGACTCGAACTGATCGGCAAAAGAGCGGGTGCGAGTCAGCGCCTGGGCATCGCCCGCGGTGATGCCGTAGTCGTTCATCATGCGATGGCGGCGAGCCTCAGGCAGTTCCGGCAGCGTTACGCGAATCTCGGCCTGCCATTTTTCATCGACCACCAGCGGCAGCAGATCCGGTTCGGGGAAGTAGCGATAGTCGTGCGCCTGCTCCTTGGACCGCATGCCGTAGGTCTTGCCTTCGTTCGCGTTATAGAGACGCGTTTCCTGCATGATCCGGCCGCCCGACTCGACCACGCCGATGTGGCGCTCGATTTCGTACTCCAGTGCTGCCCGGATAAAGCGGAACGAATTGACGTTCTTGACCTCGGTCTTGGTGCCGAATTCCTTCTGCCCGCGCGGCCGCACGCTGATATTCGCATCGCAGCGTAGCGAGCCTTCTTCCATATTGCAGTCGCTCACGCCCGTGTACAGGATGATCTCCTTCAGGCGCGTGAGGTATTCGTACGCCTCGTCGGGCGAGCGCATGTCGGGTTCGCTGACGATCTCGGCCAGGGGCACGCCGGTGCGATTCAGGTCGATCGCGGTTTTTTCGGAGGCGTCGGGAAAGCCCTCATGCAGGCTCTTGCCCGCGTCTTCCTCCAGGTGCAGGCGCGTGATGCCGATCTTCTTCACGCCGCCGTTGTGAGGAATCTCGATGAACCCGTGTTCGGCCAGCGGCTTGTCGTACTGCGAGATCTGGTAGCCCTTGGGCAAGTCGGGATAAAAGTAATTCTTGCGGGCAAAGATGGAAGTTTCGTCAACGCGGCAGTTGAGCGCCATCGAGGCCAGCACCGCGAACTCAACCGCCTTGCGGTTCAAGACCGGCAGCGCGCCGGGAAGCCCCAGGCAGACCGGGCAGACGTTGGTATTCGGCGGATCGCCAAAGCGAGTGGAACACGAACAGAAGATCTTCGAGGCCGTCAGGAGTTGGACGTGAACTTCCAGCCCAATGACGGGTTCGTATTTCGCGAGGACATCCGCAGAAATGGCGGGCGTGGCGGCCATAGAGGGAAATTATAGACGGTGGGGAAGGTCGTCTGCATAGGTGGTGAAATCGCTGATTCCAACAATTACAGCCCCGTTGCGTCTCCGCGCGGCGCGATTAGCCAACAACTCCCGCCGCAAAATGCTGCCACAGCGGCGTGCGGCTCGCGAAATATGCCACATACATAGAGGCAAGCACCACCGTCACACCGATTCCGAACGCTGGATGCAATTTGCGGTTTCTAAGGGTGTCGGTCAAGACTATGGCGAGCACGAGCGTCGCCCATATGCTCAAAAACGCAATATTGCTTTGGACGCCCAGCGGTAAGAGCAGGCGGACGAACACGTTCGGCAGCATACATAGCGTCGCCAAAAGCATTAGACGCTTATGGTAGGACGGGCGGTTTCGCAACCAAACCGCTGCGCCCACCAGCGACGCGAATAGGAGCATTTGGGTAAGTTCAAGGGCGAGGACAGCAAGGAACGAGGAAACGAAATCCGAGTGCGCTCGGACTTCGCGACGAGCAGATAGCACCGTCGCAGAGCTGCCGAGCAGCACAACGAGGGCGGCGTAAACAGCACCAAAAGTTCCTAATGCCCGGTGTGCAGCGACGCGATCCACAGATACAAGCGCGGTCTGGGCAAAAAACAAGACTACCCAACCGCTCATCACAGCACCGTGAATGCGCAGGAACACAGATAGGTCTGGCATCCCGAATAATGAATGAAAGTAGTATGTACGCGAGAAACCAACGAAGACAAAAATGGCAATGAGTGCAGCCGTCCACGCAAAAAATCGGCGCTCAGCGCTTCTTGTCGAAGTTTTCGGTTCTCGCATCAGACTTGCCTGGATGTCTCGCATATTGAATCCTGCTTTGAGCTGGAGTCACAGTGTGATTCATTCGATTTTTCACACCGTAGTACAGTCTAGCGTGGGGCCGCTAGCTGGTGAAAAATCGCCTGCGACCCATCTGGTGGCCGCAGAACTGGGTGGCATCGCTGACGCGACCCTCTGATTACAAGTCCGGCTCTCCCTACGGCTTCTTTGCCTCCGGCGCGCTCAGATATTTTTCCAGCGGAATCTCGAAATACATCAGCTCCGTCCCGCCCGCGTCGCGCACGCCAGTCAAATAGAAGTTGGCGCCGGCCAGGGGCGTCGAGATGTCCGAGACATCAAAGAACAGAAAGCCGGAAGAGGTCGAATGAGGCTCGATCGCCTTGGCGGCGAACTGCGCCTGGTCGATTTCGTCCTGAGCCTTGCGGCTAACGGCCCCTTTTACTTTTTTCCCGGGCAGCGGGATCGGCAACTGGGTTTTCGGCCGATCGTTCCGCTGAGGACGCGACATCCGGCGCAGCAGATCGTCGGGGGCCGAGGGCGACAGCTTGGTTCGATCCACCGTGATCAACTGAATCTTCATGCCGCTGAACGCAATCGGCTGGTCGCTGTCGTTGGTTACCACAAAAAAAATCGGCAGGTAGCCATAGTCCCGATAATCCACGCTGAAGATCTGGGCTTTGTCGGCCATGTCGTAGGGATCGACCGCTACGGTGACTTTTTCCGCCGGGTGCTCGTCATGCGCCGGATAAGTGCGGGCCGCTTGCGCGGCAGGCATAACGAACTCTTTTCCCGCCAGCGCGCTCAGGCAGGATAACAATACGAAAGCGACGACCGCGGAGACACCCCTCGCCCGTCGAACTTCGGAACAAAATTTTTTCTGCATATCTGGATTATAGGATGCATACAGCCGCCTTCGTGTTTCCAGCTCGGCAGGCATCGATGTCCGGTCCGGCGTTTACAATGTGACTTCTCCAATGGTTGCGCTCTACAGTGCGCTGCTCGGCCTGTTCTTGCTGGTGACCCTCCCGTATTGGTTGCTGCAGATGATGCGGCATGGAAAGTATCGCGCTGGACTGGGCCAGCGATTTGGACGCGTACCACGCGGGCTGGCCGTCTCGCAGGGAAAGCGGACGATCTGGGTGCACGCCGTGTCGGTGGGAGAGGTAGTTGCCGCCAGCGGTGTCGTGCAGGAACTGAAGGAAAAGTTTCCCTCCCACCGCGTGCTGGTCTCGACCACCACCGCCACTGGGCAAAGCCTGGCGGCCCGGCGCTTCGGTGCGGACAGGGTGTTTTACTTCCCCCTCGATTTTGGGTTCGCCGTAAGGCCCTACATCGAGGTGCTGCGTCCGGAACTGGTAGTCGTTGCCGAGACCGAGTTCTGGCCGAATTTTCTGCGGCTGGCCAAACGCAGCGGCGCCCGCATCGCCGTGGTCAACTGCCGCATCTCCGACCGTTCGCTTCCCGGCTACAGGCGGTTCCGTTTCTGGCTGCCGAGGGTATTTGAGAATGTGGATCTGTTTCTGGCGCAAACGGGCGAGGACCAGCGGCGGCTGATTGAGATTGGCGCACCCGCATCAAAGGTCACGGTGGCGGGCAATCTGAAGTTCGATGTCGCGCCGCCCAAAGCGCCGCCCATCGTGGATAGCCTTCGCGAGAGTGTAAGCCAGTCCGGTGCCGGCCCGGTGCTGGTTTGCGGCAGCACGCTCAATGAGGAAGAAGGCTCGCTGCTCTCGGCATTTCGCAATGTCCTGGCCAACTATCCGAAGGCGGTGATGATCCTTGCGCCACGGCATCCCGAACGTTTTGCCGAAGTAGGCGCGCTGGTGGAACAACTCGGGTTCCGCATGTGGCGGCGCTCGCTGTGGGGCGGGGAGCCAATCTCCGGCGGCGTGTTCCTGCTCGACAGCATTGGCGAACTGGCGGCGCTCTATTCGCTGGCCACGGTGGCGTTCGTCGGCGGAAGCCTGGTACCGCGCGGCGGGCACAACATCCTGGAGCCTGCCCTCTACGGCGTTCCCATCGTGACGGGCAATCATTACGAAAATTTCCGCGACATCGTGAATTTCTTCCTCGGCCGGAACGCCGTACGCGTTGTCGGACTGGCGGAGTTGCCGCTGACTTTTATGGAATTGATCGAAAACGCCGGAGCCCGCGATGCGCTGGGCCGCAACGCGCTGGCCGCGCTCGAATCGCAACGCGGCGCCACCGGCAGAACGATCGCCGCCTTGGTGGATCTGATGGGCAAGGGCGCCGCATGAATCCGCTGACCGGCCTCTACGGAGCGGCAATCAGCCTGCGCAACTCGCTTTTCTACCGCCGCCTGCTTCACTCCCTGCGACTGGAGCGGCCTGTCGTCAGCGTAGGAAACCTCTCTGCTGGAGGTACGGGCAAGACTCCGTTTGTGATCGCGCTCGGCGAATTGCTCAAGGCGCGCGGCATCCCTTTCGATGTGTTGTCGCGCGGCTATCGGCGCAAAACTCGCGGCGTGCTGGTGGTGGATCCCAAAGGAGCCGCCGCGGATTTCGGGGACGAGCCGCTCCTGATCGCACGCCGCCTTGGTGTTCCCGTCATCGTTGGTGAGCGTCGTTACGACGCAGGCCGCGTCGCCGAGCAGAAGTTCCAGTCGCAACTCCACATTCTCGACGACGGCTTCCAGCACCGCTCGCTGGCTCGATACTTCGACATCGTGCTGATGACGGCAGGCGATTTCAGCGACCGCCTGCTACCTTCCGGACGCCTGCGCGAACCGCTCTCCTCGCTGCAACGCGCCGATGTAATCGTGGTGCCGGAGGGCGTGGCCTCTGAGAATCCGGCGTTGCGCGGGAAGCCGGTGTGGCGCATGCGGCGGGAAATCGAGCTCGACTCTGTGCCATCATCTCCGCTTGTATTCTGCGGGATCGCCCGCCCGGAGCAATTCTTCGCCCAGGTACGCGCCTCCGGAGTTGCGCCCGCCGCGGAAGTCGTCTACCGCGACCACCATGCGTATGACCAGCGCGATGTCGAACGCCTGCTGGCGATGCGGCGTGAACTCGACGCTGGCGGCTTCTTGGCCACCGAGAAAGACATGATCAATCTGGGCGCTCTGAAGAGCCAGTTGGGCCCGTTGACGACCGCCACCCTGAACCTGACCCTCGAGCGTTCCGCTGACCTTGTGGATGCCATCCTGGCGAGAATTGCGGAGCGGAAGCCGCGCTCGTGAGAAAATCTTAAGTTCTCCACAACATGACAAAACACAATAAAGAAAACGATCGCCTGCGGAAGATCGTAGAAGCGTTTCCCAAGGTCACGGTTACGGTGCTGGCCGATCTGGTCGCGGACGAGTTTGTCTTCGGCGAAATCTCTCGCGTTTCCCGCGAAGCTCCCGTGCTGATCCTGAAGCACCGCGACCGCAAAGTAGTCCCCGGCGGCGGCGCCAATGCCATTTACAATCTCGCGGACCTGGGCGTAAACGTCCTGCCCGTGGGCGTGGTGGGTGACGACGAGGCCGGCAAGATGCTGATCCGCGCCTTCCGCCACAAGCGCATCCCGGTCAGCGGCGTGCTCAAGGATAAGAGCTACACCACGGTGACCAAGACGCGCATCCTCGCCGGGTTCGCGCACACTGCCGGACAGCAAGTCGTGCGGCTTGACCGCGAACCTGCCGAGGGCCCGAACTCCCATCTGCGCCGCGAACTCGTCCTGTCCGCCCGCGAATACGGGCGAGCATCGGACGTGCTGCTGGTTTCCGATTACGGATACGGCGCCGCCACCCCCGCGCTGCTGAACGCGATTCGCGAGAAGCGCGGACTCGACAAGGTTCCCGTAACCCTTGACTCGCGCTACCGCATGCTGGAGTTTCGCGGGTCCGGAATCACCGCGGCCACACCCAACGAGGCGGAAGTGGAAGCGATGCTCGGCATACGCATCGGCGACGACTGGGCGCGACTCGAAGCCGCGGGCGAACAGATTGTCGGGGAAATGAACTTGGATTCTCTGCTCATCACCCGCGGCAAGGACGGCATGGTGGCCTTCCCGCGGCGCCACAAGGCGATCGACATCCCGATCTTCGGGAGCGACGAAGTGACCGACGTGACGGGCGCGGGCGACACCGTGATCGCAACCTTCACCGCGGCCCTGGGCGCGGGCGCCACTACCGACGAGGCCGCTCACCTGGCAAACTATGCCGGCGGAATCGTGGTCATGAAGCGCGGGACCGCCACCGTCAGCCAGCAGGAACTACTTCAGGCGCTTGACCAGGTGGCGCCGGTCGCGCGAGATCATTGAGCGCCTCACCACATCCAAAGCTTCTGACCCGCGACCAGCTTCGCGAACGAGTCGACGAATGGCGGCGCGCCGGAGCTCGCGTCACGCTGGCCAATGGTTGCTTCGACCTGCTGCACGTCGGGCATGTGCGCTACCTGCATGCCGCGAAGGAACTGGGCGACCGGCTGGTAGTGGCGGTCAACTCGGATGCTTCAGTTAAGGGTTTGAAGGGCGAAGGTCGTCCGTTGATGCCAGCGGAGGAACGCGCGGAGATTCTCGCCGCCCTCGCCGACGTGGATGCAGTGGTGATTTTCCCTGAAAACGACGTGCGCCCCATCATCCGCGAGATCCGTCCGAACTTCCACGCCAAGGGCACCGACTACTCCGTCGAGAGCGTTCCGGAGCGGGCTGAGGTCGAAGCCTGCGGCGGACGCGTGGTGATCGTCGGCGATGCCAAGAATCACTCGGCCAGTGAAATCATCCGCTCGCGGCTCTCGCCGCGGAGTTCCTGAGGTTGCACTGGATGACCGATCCTCCCCCGACCGCTCCGCACATTGACCGCTTGCTGATAGTACGGCTCAGCGCGATGGGGGACATCATTCACACCCTGCCTGCGGCCGCGGCACTTCGCGAAGCATTTCCCCACGCAACTCTGGGATGGCTCGTCGAAGAACGGTGGGCCGAACTCCTGTGCACGCTCCGCTATCCGCGATCGGGACGGCGGTCCGCGCAGCGTCCGCTGGTCGACCGCGTCCACACCGTGAACACCGGGGAATGGCGGCGCTCTCTGCTCTCCTTCAATACCTGGCAGCAAATGCTGGTGGCGTCCAGCGACTTGCGTGGCATCGGCTACCAGGTTGCCGTGGATTTCCAGGGTGCGGTCCGCTCCGCGCTGCTCGCCCGCTGGTCGGGTGCGACGGTAGTCTACGGGGATACCCAGCCGCGCGAGAATGCGGCCAGCATGTGGTACACGCGGCAGGTAGTCACGCGGGGAACGCACGTGATCCAGCAGGCGCTATCGCTCGCCGAGTCTGTGATCCAGCATTCCGCGGCGGCGCCCGGAGTTGAGTTTCCCACGGATCCGGATGCGGAGAACAGGATTACGGCCCTCACCGCGGATGCCGGCGGGTTTGCGATTCTCAATCCTGGAGCGGGTTGGGGGGCCAAGCGGTGGCCCGCCGAGCGCTACGGCCTGGTCGCGAAAGAGCTGGCGAAAGAAGGCCTTCGTTCGCTGGTGAATTACGGCCCCGGCGAAGAAGAACTCGCCGCGTCGGTTGAGGCCGCGAGTGAAGGCGCAGCACGGAGAGTCTCGTGCTCGGTTTCAGAATTGATTGCGCTCACTCGCCGCGCCCGCCTGTTCATCGGCGGCGACACCGGTCCCATGCACCTGGCGGCGGCTTTGCGCGTTCCGGTGGTAGGGTTGTTCGGTCCAACGAACCCGGCGCGCAATGGCCCGTTTGGCACGAGCTTCATCGTATTGCGCAGCGCCAGCAGCATCACCGACCATGCCCGCCGCCGCGAGACCGAACGGGGGCTCATGGAGATTGCTCCCGAGGAAGTGGCCGCTGCCGCGCGCAAGCTGTTGGAGGTCCCCAGTGAGTGACGCCGGGCAGCCCCCGACGCAACCCGCCCGCGATTCCTGGGCGCTCGTCGCTCGCCGCATTCGCGTGCCGCTGGGTTTTGTATTTGCGGTCGTCTATGTCTGGCTGGCGCGGCCCTCGCGAATGTCGATCCTCACGGGGGGACTGCTGGTTCTCCCGGGACTTCTTCTGCGCGGCCTTGCATCCGGCCACGTGAAAAAGAACGAGCAGCTCACCACCAGCGGGCCCTATGCCTACACCCGCAATCCGCTGTATCTCGGTTCGCTGCTGCTGGCGGCAGGATTTTCCATCGCCGCCCGCAGTTGGTGGATTGTCGGGTTGGCGCTCCTGATGTTTGCCGTGATCTATATCCCGGTGATCGCGGGTGAAGAGCGTTTTTTGCGAAGCGCGTTTCCGGAGTTCGACGACTACACGCGCCGCGTGCCCCGCCTCTTTCCGCGCCTGACTCCGCATGGCAGCCAACCCGGCGGCTTCTCCTCCGAACTCTATTGGAAGCACCGCGAATATCAGGCCGCCCTGGGGAGCCTTGCCGTGCTGGCCATCCTGATCGCCAAGCTGGTGTGGTAGTCTGCCGGGAGCCTTTTGGTTCCAGTGTTGCCAGCTCACCGCCAGCCTCGCGTGCGCAGAATTCCGGTTGCGCTTCTCTGCGCGCTGGCGTTGATCCTCATCGTCGCCCGCGCGCTCTCGCAGCAGACGCCCTCCTTGGACTCCATTGGCGCCGCGCCGGCTCGCATTGTTCCGCCACCCCCGAACTACCCCTTTCCCGATGGGCGTAGTTACGTTTATTCCGCGGAGTGGCACCTGATTACCGCCGGCACCGGAGTCGTCCGCATGGAGACGGCGGCTAACGACCGCAAAGTGACCGCCACCGCCGAATCGCTCGGAGTCGTCAACGTCATCTTTCCCGTGCACGACCACTTCGAAGCCCGCTTCGATCCCCGGACGTTCTGTTCGCTCAGCATCTTCAAGCACAGTGAGGAGGGCTCCCACAAGCGTGAGACCTCGATCCACTTCGACTACCAGCGCAAGAAAAGCGTGCTCGACGAGAGGAACCTGAAAACCGGGGAAACCAAGCACGTCGAGGACGACATGCCGGGATGCGCCACCGACGTGATCACCGGGTTCTACTATCTGCAGTCCCTGCCCTTGCGCGTCGGTTCCACTTACGAGTTTCCCATCAGCGACGGAAAAACCGCGGTTGTCCGCGCAACCGTCGAGAAACGCGAGCAGGTAAAAGTGCCGGCGGGCACCTTTGAAGCAGTCGAGGTCGCCGCCGAAGCCGTTTCCGGCCCGCTCCAGAAAAAAGGCAAAGTGTGGGTCTGGTATTCAGACGACGCCAGCCATACGCCCGTCCAGATGAGAGTCAAACTGGGCTGGGGCACGCTGCTGTTCCGGTTGCAGCGGATCGAGAAGTGAGCAGCTCAATCCCCGACGTGCCGGCACCACGCGTCTTGATGTTATGTGCAGCTTAATTCCACCTCGCGCCTGCTACCCAAACCGAATCCCCAACGTCTAGAAACTACGGGCGGGTTACCGGCTCGGACTCCGAAAACGCCGTGGCGCGATCGCTTCCCGCTGATCACGGCCCCATGGAACTCAGGTTCAAAGGAGGGACTCATGTCCCCAAGAGAATGGATGCGACTGGCAGCGCTTGTGGTTCTCGCGATGAGTGCGATCCCCTGGATGGCATGCAACCAGGCAGGTAGTGCCGGACAATCGGGTACCGCGATGGCCGAAGGTGGCAAGATTCCCGTCACCACCAGGTCCGAGGAAGCGAAAAAGGAATTCTTGCTGGGTCGGGATCTTTCCGAAAAACTTCGCGCCCAGGAATCGATCGAGCATTTCGACAAGGCACTCGCGCTCGATTCCGAATTTGCGTCCGCCGAACTGGCCCGGGCCAACAACGCGCCGACCGCCAAGGAATTCTTCGAGCATCAGAACAAGGCGCTGGCCCTCTCGGACAAGCCCTCGAATGGCGAGAGGCTGCTCATTCTTGCCAATCAGGCCGGAGGCAATGGCGACGTCACCAAGCAGAAGGAATATCTCGACCAACTGATCGCTGCCTATCCCAATGACGAACGCGCCCATTTCAATCTCGGCAGCTACTATTTTGGCCAGCAGGAATACGAGCAGGCGATTGCGCACTACAAGAAGTCTACTGAGTTGGCTCCCGACTACTCGCCCGCCTACAACATTCTTGGTTACGCTTACCGCCAGCAGGGAAATTATGAAGAGGCGGAGCGGGCCTTCAAGAAATATATCGAGCTGATTCCGGGCGATCCGAATCCCTACGATTCCTACGCGGAGTTGCTGCTGAAAATGGGCCGCTTCGAAGATTCAATCACTCAGTACCGCAAAGCCCTCAGCATGGATTCCCACTTCGTGCCCTCGCATTTCGGAATTTCCGCGGACCTGATGTACATGGGCAAACACGACGAAGCAGCCGCCGAACTCCAGAAGATGGCAGATCAGGCGCGCAATGACGGCGAACTCCGGACCGCTCTGTTCGGGCTGGCAGTCGTCGCTGCGGACGGCGGCAAACTCGACAAGGCCGTCCAGCACATGGACAAGGAATACGCCGTGGCCGAGAAGAAGAACGATCTGGCGGCCATGGCAGCGGACCTTCAGGCGAAGGGCAACATCCTGGCCGAGATGCAGAAATACGATGCCGCCGCGCAACAATTCGACCGCTCCCAGCAACTCGTCGAGAGTTCCAACCTTTCGCAGGAGATCAAGGACAACGCCAGGCTCCTGCACCATTTCAACCTGTCCGCGCTGGCGATCGCGAAGAAGAACTACCCGGCGGCCAAGACTCACGCGGAGGAATTCCGCACCGGCGCGGAGGCATCAAAAAATCCGTTGCAGATCAAGTTCGCGCACGAACTGGCTGGTCGAATCGCCCTGGCTGAAAAGGACTATGACAAAGCGATCACAGAACTCGAACAGGCCAACGGGCAGGACCCTCGCAACCTGTACCGCTTGAGCCAGGCATTTCAGGCCAAGGGTGACAGCGCCACGGCGCGGGATTTTCTGAAGAAGGCGGCGGGTTTCAATTCGCTTCCACAACTGAACTACGCATTCATCCGTGCCCGAGCCCAAAAAATGGCCTCGGCCAAGAAGGCATAGCCCGGGCCAATTCTCGATCCAAGCGGTGGGCGTCCACGATGTCCCGATCACGCGTTCCGCCGCTTCCAACTTGTTCGATCTCCTCATCAGTGCACGAGTTTGCACTATCAGTCCTTATTTTTGCGGCAGGTCTGCAAGGTGTTGTCCGCGATTCACGAATTCCTCGAGAGCACACCCAGTTGCGCTTGACCAACTGTTAACGGAAAGGCTACCCTCCTCCCTCAATCGCGCTGGGAGCAGATGGGCTCTCAGCGACATTTCAAGTTTCACCATGTGGGGGAGCAATCGAATGAAAACGAATCGCATTCTCGCTGTTTTCGTGCTGGTCGTCCTGTGCTCGCTGTCGTCTCTGGCGCAGGGGACCAAAGATCCCAAGATCATCATCCATGCAGTACAGGGTGGGGGCGCTTCTCCAACCCCCGGGCATTGCCCCGAAGGGGGATGCACCCCGGTAGGCGTCGATTTCGAATTCAGTATCCCGCAAAAGGGTCCGCTGTTTTTCAACAACGCATCCGAGCAGGACTGGATCTCATTGACTCTGATTGAAACGGGTGTTGCCGCGGAGAACGTGAGTTGCGCCCAGAATTTGTTCCTGAGCTGCAGCGTCATACCCCGGGACGATGGATCGGTGCAGATTGTTCTCTCCGGAATCCGCGGCCTCAATCCCCGTAACGGAATACTGGCAGGCGCGAATTTTTCCATTGGTTTTGCCTGCGTCCAGGGGAATTGCTGGCCGCGCGGTCTGAGCTTCACCGCACACGCCGGCACGTCCGACTAAAGGCAGTCGAAACTCCGAGCATCGGAAAGGTGCGGTGATGGCGGCGGTGGGAGCGCTCAACCGCCGCCCAACCGCGTCTACGGCGTCAGTCTGAATATCATTCCATGTCCGCCCGTACCGCCTGCGGGCGTGGTGCCGTTGAGATTGCCGGCCGGGTCGAATGTCAATCCGTAGTTGGGACTGTACCCGTCGCTGCCCTTTCCGAAGAAATGGACGATCTTCTCGTTCCAACTGCCGCCGGAGAGAGTCAGCTTGAAAACCGTCCCGCAGTCGCAGGACGGTCGCCCGCCCGTCGACGTGGTGCCAAACAGGTTTCCCGCCGCGTCGAAGATGAGGGTACTCGTGGGGAAGCTTCCGTCCGTGCCACCCTGGAAGTTGTAGAGCACGCTCTCCTGCCAGGTCCCGTTCGGTCCGGGTGACAGTTGGAAGACCGAGCCCGTGCCGCTGTTGCCACCGAAATAAGTGGTGCCGTAGAGATTGCCGGCCGCATCCCAATTGAGACCGCCGTACGGAAACCCGGCATCCGGCATGCCCTTGAAGGCATAGAGCGTCTTCTGCTTCCACACCCCGCGCGGCGTAGGCGACAGCTCGTACACCGTGCCCGCTCCGTGCGCCCCCCCCAGTTCGGCGATCCCATACAGGTTGCCAGCTCCGTCGAATAGCAGAAGGCCGAGCGAACCGATGGCCCCATCATTTCCCCCGGTGAAGGCATGGATCACCTTCTGCTTCCACCCATTCGCACCCGGCGACAGCTCGAACACCACTCCTGCCGAATGCTTCCCGCCATCCGGGGTTGTGCTGAACAGATTGCCGGCGCCATCGAACACTAACCCGCTTCCGGGCCCGAAACCGTCGTTCCCGCCCTTGAAGGCATAGAGTATGCTCTCGAACCAGCTATCGCCATGGGGCGTCAGCTTGAAAACAGTACCGCAGCCATCGCCCGCGCACATCCCACCGGATCCGCCCGCGACCGTTGTGCCGTACAGGTTCCCCGCGCCGTCCAGGGTCACGCCGCCGTGTGGATCGGATCCGTCGCCGCCGCCCTCGAAGCTGTGGAGCGTGGCCTGGGTGCCGTCCGGCGCTATCTGGAAGACCGCGCCCAGGTCGAACTCGCCGCCCGCCGCGGTTGTGCCGTAGGCATTTCCCGCGCTGTCGAAGGTCAGACGTGTGGCCGGATCGCTACCGTCAATTCCTCCTGTAAAGCTGTAGACCTTCTTGTAACCGCCCGTTGCCCATGCAACGCTCGCCATCATGGTAGTGACGGCAAAGACTGCACAAGCCTTGCTCACCAAAGATCTGAATTGTTTGTTTTTCATTTCGGGTTCCTCACGTCAGAAATCACTTCGGGCCGGAAAGCTCGCCGAGTCACGGAGTTTGGGCCGGAACTATAGCACTGAAACCGGTTTCATACACTATTTCAAGTGATTTTGACCTTCTTTTTACAAATGGCTGCCGCTCCCCGGGGCCATGGGCGCACGGCGAATCAGAATATAATCGTGTCTTCATACCGCCTGGAGAGTTGCCGCATGCCAGCCCTGACCGCTCTGACCCGCGCCGTGTCTCCCCGACTCGCCGAATGTGAACTTACGTTTATCGGGCGACAGCCGATCGATTACGCCGCGGCGGTTCACCAGCACACTCATTATCAGCAGCTCTTGCGTGACCTGGGGGTCAAGGTAATTGAGTTGCCCGCCGAGGACCGGTGCCCCGACTCCTGCTTCCTGGAAGACACGGCGCTGGTTCTGGACGAGGTGGCGATCATCACCCGTCCCGGCAGCGAAGCGCGCCGTCGCGAAGTGTCCGGAGTAGTGCCCGCGATTGTGGAGTATCGGAATGTGCTGCAGATCGACGCGCCCGGAACTCTGGAAGGGGGAGACATTCTCCGCATGGGCCGCAATCTCTTCGTGGGCACGTCCGTGCGCTCCAACGTGCAGGGAATTGAGATGCTGGGAGTGGCGCTGCAACCCTTCGGATACAAGGTCATTGCGGTACCGATGCAGGGCGCCCTGCACCTGAAGAGTGTGTGCACCGCGCTCGACGATCACACCCTGCTAGCCGATCTCCGGCACCTTGACCCCGCCGCGTTTCCGGAATACCGGCTGGTGCAGGTGCCGCCCGACGAATCGCCCGCGGCCAACGTGCTGCGGGTCAACGGCACGGTCTGCATCCATGCCGGATTTCACAAGACGATCGACCTGTTGCAGTCCCAGGGGTACGAGCTCAGCACCATCAATATTTCGGAGTTTCTGAAGGCGGAAGCCGGGCTCACCTGCATGAGCATCCTTTTCGATGCCTCCGCTTCCTGAGCGCTACAGCATCCCGCCGGTTTGCACCGCCAGAATATTCAGCGCCATCTCCAGTCTCGTAATGGCCGCGCCGAGTTCTGGATGCTCTCCAATTTTCTCCTGCAGGGACTTCAGAATCTGCTGTGCGCTGGCAACATGCGCTGCTGCCTGGGCTGGATCTTGCTCGGGATTGCGTTCGCTCTGCGTATCCATGGCTCCTCGCTCCCCTGTACCCCTCAATTCTATACGGGCAGGCTAGGAAGGCGGGCTCTCCCGCAGCATAGTGGCAGACCCTACATAACTTCTGGCCTGCCGACGACCCGACAACTGAGCCTCTGGCAGCGACTAGGGCGTTAGCTCACGCTACTCACGCGCCCGGATGCCGGGAATCGTCCGCCGCACTCCCGGTGACCTCGATAGCTAACGCGCCTATATTCCCCTTTTGTTCGCCTTTTGCTATAGTGAGGCCCATGAGCACAAAACCGCAACACTACGACTTCGCCAAGCAGCTGCTCGCAAGCAAGGAATTCTTCGAGCGCTCAACCAGAGTCCTCGATGAGGCCGACTCCGGGTTCCGCCCGCAGGAAGGCATGATGACCGTCGCGCGGCATGTCGCACACACGGCTCAGACTCTCGATTGGTTCATCGAAGGAGCGTCCCGACGGGAGGGTTTCGACCTTGATTTCGAGAAACACGCCAAGGCCCTCGAGGGTGTGACCTCGCTTGCCGCCGCCCGCCAGATGCTCGAAACAGCCTACGCGAACGCGATCCACTTTCTCCGCTCGCGCAGCCCGGAGGATCTCGCCTTACCACTTTCGCCCGGCCCGGTCATGGGAGGCCAACCCATCAGCGACATCGTCTGGGCCATGGTCGAGCACGCCGCGCATCATCGTGGCGCTCTGACCGTCTACTCCCGCCAGCTCGGGAAAGTGCCCCCGATGCCCTACGGCGGCTGAATCGATCTCGATCGCCGGCGGGACATTCAATGCGCGCATCAAGGTACCCGCTGATGGTACCGCTTAACGGACTTCCAGTGGTTCCACAGTCGATCCCCGCGAGGTTCCGGTCGGATCACCGGCTACTCGGAATCAACCCTCCGCGCCTCGTTTCTCCGTCCCCTCCAAAACAGAAAAGTGCCTAGCCCCAGAAAGAAGAAAGTCCCCGAGAACATTTTGACTTCGAACAGCGCCACCGATCCCACCTGCTTCGAAGGAACAAAGACAACTGCGATCGCCAGCAGACTTGTCAGCAGCCCTACCGACCCGATCATGCGCAGCGTGAATGGACGGAAGCGTCCCGGTGGACGCGCTTCCTCTTTCTTATTACTTGCCAGCATCAGGACAGCCGCGAAGATGTACACATAGGGCACCAGGTTCAGCACCGCGGAAAGGTCCAGCATGGTGATGAAGGCTTCCTTGACCGCCGACCCCGCGAAACTCATGCCCAGGAAAAGCGCGCACACCGTGCTCTGCGCGATCAGCGCGACATAGGGTGTCTTGTAGCGCGGATGCAGTTTGCCCAGCGCCGCTGGAAGGTAGCGATCCAGCCCGAACACAAAGGGAAGTCTCGCCGAGCCGGTGAGCCAGGCCGACGCAATCCCAATCACCGAGATGCTCAAGACCGCGGCCGTCACGGGCAGTATCCAAGGCAGCCCAACTTGTTGGCTGAGTCGGGAAATCGCCTCCACCAGCCCCTGCACAACGCCAATTTGGCTCGCGGGAATCGCCGCCAGCAAGACAGCCGTGGTCCCCATATAAAACACTGCGCACGCAACGCCGCTGATGGCGATGGCGCTCGGCAGCGTGCGTCGCGGATCGCGAATCTCGTCGCCCATTACTGACGCCAGCTCCAGTCCGATCAGCGAGAAGCACGTTGCCCCGAACGCGGAAACGATCGGCCAGTCCAGATGCAACTGCATCAGGTCGGCACGATGCAGGTTCGAGCCGTGGGCGCGGAACCCCCAGACGCTCATCCCAATGAGCATGGCGGCCGCCACCAGCGTTCCGATGCCGCCCACATTGTTCAGCCACTTGCCGACCCCCGCGCCGATGACATTGACGAACGTGATCAGGAAGAGCGTGCCCAGAACCGCCGGAAACGCGATCAGCGGGTTGTCAATCAGCACTCGCGCCCGCGGCCCCCACACATACAAGCCGATTCCCGTCAGGTAGAGCAATACGAACGGAATGTAGAAAACGTTGGTCGCCAGGTAGGCCCAGCCCGCGATGAACCCGTGAAAGTCGCCGAAGACTTCCTTGTTCCACAAATACAGGCCGCCTTCGCCCGGGTACCGGTGAGACAGCTCAATGACGGCGATTCCCTGCGGCAGGAAGAATCCCAGCAACGCCGCCACCCAGAGCCACAGCGCCACCGCTCCACTGGCCGCGATCGAGGAGATGGTGTTCAGGTTCAGCACGGCGACCACAAAGAACAATGCCAGGTCCCATCGTCCCAGCTCGCGGCGCAGCGCGCTGGCTGGACTCGTGTTGATGGGCGGGCCGCCGCTGTTGTTCGCAGTCATCTCTGAGAGCTTTGTGCAGCCATAAGTTATCACTCCGGCCCAAAACAGGCTGCCGACGGGGTCTGATTTACTTGGGGGTGTTTTGCCGACTACTGACCACTGGCTACTGACTACTGCAGTCTGAATCTCTCATTCATCAGCCGCTGCAGCCGCGGCTTGTAGAGGATATCGAAGGCGAATTCCTTATCGGGGAACATGGCCAGGGCGGCGCGGCGCGCGTTGCCAGCCATCTCGCTGGCCTCTTCCAGGGTGAGGTCGGGATCCTGGCTGATGACCGACATCACCATGCTGATCATCACCTGCAAGCGGCGGATTTTCCGCGCTTCCTCGGCGCGTTCCTTCGGTTCTCCCGCCGCCGGTTCGCCCCACTGCGAAACTTCCATGCTTTCACCCCGGATTACCCTGCAACGCTGCTGCCCCACCTTTGTTGATTGGATGATGGCGGGCATCCCCACGTTTCGCTGCCTTTGACCCTCATTCTGGCAGCTTTCCATCCGGATTCAAGCCTCAATTGGCCGCTGGACTTTTGTTCCGGGCAGACAACGGAGCAGTGACTGCCGTAATCTATTAGCAGCTGCCGAGAACAAGCTTTTATGTGGTTCGCTTTCGACATTCCAGCAAGAATCTCGAATGCGTGCGTCACCGTGGAAGAGCGGCCCTTCAGGGCCGCGTACGTCGATCGTATAGAATGCGGGCTTTAGCCCCGGTGGACGCCTTTTTCGGCAACTTGAGTTTTTTCGCAACGTACTAGCAACTCGATGGAGGATGCATGCCAGAAACCAACAGTTCCGAGCCGAAGCCCCAACCCAACGAGAAGTTGGTGAAGATTTTCGACACCGAGCGGGAATCGGAAGCAATGATGGTCCAGGGCCTGCTTGAATCCGCCGGCATCGAAACCGATCTGAAATCGATCGATGTTGTCCAGGATGTTTACCCCGGACTGGGCGGAGTCGTCATTCTGGTGCGCGAGGAAGACGCCGCCGAGGCGGCCAAGATTATCGAGTCCTACCGGAAGTCGCCGCCGCTCGGCGACGAAACCGCCGAGATCAGTGGATGATCGCAACCTCCGGGGTCACCGACTTCCCGTCCAGATATAAGCTCACTGCTCCCATTTCGTCCGTGCGGTAGGTCTTCACTCCGGCCCGCTCCAGTCGCTCCAGCACCTCGCGCCGCGGATGCCCGTACACATTACGCACACCGCTGGAAATGACCGCGTAGCGTGGGTGCACCGTAGCCAGCAGTTCGGAAGAAGTCGCGCTGGCGCTCCCGTGATGGGCAACTTTCAGCAGCGCCGCCTCGGGATGCTCCCCAACAATGCGCCTCTCCGTAGCAGGTTCCGCATCCGCCTCCAGCAACGCGGATATGCCTCCCATGCCCACCGTGAACACGAGTGAGTCGTCGTTCGGCCGCATCGCTCCCGTCTGGTCGCGCCCCGGAGCAAGCACATGGAAATGAGCCCCTCCGTAGTCGAATTCCTCCGCCTCCTTCCAGACCGTGGTTCGCATTCCCGCTTGTTTCGCCTGGACAAGAATCGGCGCCAGTTCAAAATTCGGCGCATCGGTGCTCACCCAGAGTTCGCTCGGATGGAAATTAGCGATCACGCTCGGCATGCCTCCCAGATGGTCGGCGTGCGGGTGCGTGATCGCCACCACGTCCAGCCGGTCCAGGCCGCGCGCCCATAAATAGGAAGAGACAACCTGCTCGCCGATGTCGAAGTCGGAATGCATCCAGAGGGGCAACCCTCCGGCGTCCACCAGAATGGTCCGGCCTTCCGGCGTCACCAGCAACAGCGAGTCGCCCTGTCCCACGTCAATGGACGTGACTTCCAGCACATGCGGTTGAATGCGCGGCCAGACCGGACCGAGCGCGATCCAAACCGCCACACAAGCTATCGCCGCCAGTGCGGCAAGAGTAGCGCCGCGGGCGCGCCGCGCTGCCAGCATGGCCAGCGCGATCGCGGTCATCGCGGCCAGAATCACAACCAAGGAAGGAGTCGCAACCCGCAGATCGGCAATCCGCACGCCGCCCAGCCACCGCACCGCTCCGGTAATAAGGTCGAGCGCCAGCCCGGAGAGCCACGCTGCCGGCCATGCCAGAGTTGTCGAAATATATTCCAGTCCAACCGCGGCCACGGCGGCGGCGGGCATCAGGATTTCCGTGAGCGGGACCACCAGCAGATTCGCCGGCATTCCCATGCTCGTGGCGCGATGGAAGTAGTACGCCATCGGCAGCGCCAGTCCAATCTGCATCAGCACCGAGATCAGCAGCAACTCGATAGCTCCAAGTGAAACGCGCATGAGTATTGCGGGAATTGCCAGGCCGAAGCGCGCTCCCACAAACCTTGCCAGCCGCTCCGCGATCAGCCGCAGATCGAGCCGGAACTGAGCCACCTCGGGCTCGACGTGCATGTCGTAGCTGGTGGCCCGCAACAGCCGCAGGCCGCGCGAGTATGGGAGCGTCGTCCGCTCCAGCAAAGGCACACCGATCCCGGCAATGAGTACTACCGAAAGAAACGTCAGCTGAAAGCTGGCGCCCAGCAGCGCGCGCGGGTCTACCACCAGAACGCCGAGCGCCGCCGCTCCGATCGCATTCATCATGCCGCGTTCCCGGTAGAGCAGGCGCGCACCCAGGTAGAGCGCAAGCATGAGCGCGGCTCGCCACACCGGCGGCCCCACGCCCGTCACAAATGCATAAGCGAACGAGACGACCACGGTCGCAATTCCGGCCAGCGCCGGGTCGAGCCGGAACTGCCGCAGCGTCCAGAAAATAACGAACGCCAGGATGCTCAGGTTCATTCCTGAGACCACCAGGATGTGGTAGGTGCCGGAGCGCTGGAACTCGACTCGCGTTCCGGCGCGCAGGAATGCGTCTTCGCCCAGCACCATGGCGTCCATCAGCGCAGCTTGCCGCGCCGGCCATAGGACGTGAATCTTCGCCACCAGGCTGGAGTGGATCCGGGTGCGCCAGAGTTCGATCCGGCTCCCGGAAAAACCGGGAAGCCGCTCGACGTTCTCCGCTCGCGCCAACCCCAGCACCGCAATCTTGTTATCGCGCAGGTAACCTTCATAGTCGAATGCTCCCGGATTGCGGAAATTGCGCGGCGGATGCAGCTTGGCCCGAACCCGCAACCGTGTCCCATACGAAAATGGAGTAACGGGCGTCTCGCCCGTCAGGCTAGGACTTACCTGAGATTGACTGCCGGGTAGAGCGATGGCTCCGTCCGTCGTTTCCGAAGAACTGACCTTTTCGTAGATGGTGAGCCGCACGCCCGCGTGAATGGGGCGACTCCCGTTTTCATCCTCAACGCTCTCGGTTTCCAAATCGATGGGCTCGCGGATGGACCCGGGCCCGGCGGCGCGCGCATATCCCTCACCCATCACGTGCCCGGTGAGCGTAAGTTCGCGGCCGTCGGCCAGCGCGAAAATTCGCGGATCGCCCACGGGCGCCGGGCCCTGCACCTGAATCAGCAGCGCTCCCAGCAAAACCCAGACGCCGAGCGAAAGTGCCTTGGCCAGCCACGCCCGCCTCCGCAGGAACCAGAGTGCCGCCAGGGCAAAGGCGAAGAATGCGATCACCCACCACAACGGCGGCCGCCAGGCACGCGCGGCGGTCCAGATGCCGGCCGAAAACGCCAGCGCCGCCCAAAACAGAGGCTCCCGGACGGGTCTGCGGTCCTGCGTCATTCGTTTGTCTCGGGGAGAACGGGTGCCCTCTTAACTCGGCTCGGGTCGGCCGCGCGAAGCTGTGTTTTGGGCGAGCGTGAAGACGGCCGACGTCCTTGCACCGGCCGTTAATCGCGGGTCGTTTGGACTTTCGCTGCCAGTGTTCCAGGCCACCGCCAACGGTGTCTCGAGGCTAACGACCACCGACCGACGACGAGCGACCATGCTCGAGCAGCATCACCGATTCGATGTGGAACGTTTGGGGGAAGAGATCGAACAGGTGCGCCTCCTCGATACGGTAGCCGGCAGCGAGCAAGGGGGCTAGATCCCGCGCCATCGTCGCCGGGTCGCACGAAACGTACCGGACGCGTTGCGCCTCGAGTGCCACCAGCGAGCGAATCACCGCCTTACCGACACCGGCGCGGGGAGGGTCCACGACAACCAGTTCAGGCCTTTTGCGCACCGGCGCGCTCTTCAGGTAGTCCTCAGTGCGCGCGCGAACCGCCTTCACGTTCGCAGGAGCATTGTGGATCAGGTCGCCGTGGGAAATCTGTGACGCGTCTACAGCAAATATGTGACGAAAACCGGGCGCCAGCGCGGCCGTGAAAAGTCCTACCCCTGCATACAGATCGAGCGCGCGTTCGCCAGAAACACCGCCGCACACGGTCGAAATAAGGTCGTCCACCAGGTGCCGGTTCACCTGGAAAAACGCCCCGGCGCTGACACGCAGCTCCCCGCCCTTCGTTGGATAGCGAATTTCCTGCGCGCCCGAGTGCGCCAGCCGCTTCATGTCGCTGGGGTCTTCATCTTCTGAGCGGCGCCGCGATGCAAAAAACGTAACTCCAGCGATCTGCGGGCAATCCCTTTGCAGTGCTTCCGCCCAGCGCAACAGGACTTTGTCGTCAGCGTCGGGTCCGCAGAAAGCCCAGGCAAGCAAATGTCCATCCTCGGCGTCGGCGAAGAACTCAATCTCCTCGACTGCCGCCGGACACTCGCAGCCGCGTGCTTCGGCAAGCCGCGCCATCACCCGATTGATCAACGGCGAACTGATCGGACACTCCCGCACCGGAAGCAATTCATGCGACCCAAAGCGATAGTAGGCAAGCGCAAACTCCGGGTTGGTCTGGACCTGCAAGCGAGTGCGGTTGCGATAGTTCCAGGGCGGAGAAGCATGCAGTTGGATCTCCGTTTTCAGCTCAATCTTCCCCACTCGCCGCAGCGTCTCGCGCAGAATCTCGGCCTTGTATTCCAGTTGCCGCTGATAGGAGATGTGCTGGTAGTGGCATCCGCCGCATTGCTGAAAATATTGGCAAGCAGCCGCGATCCGCTCCGCCGACGGTTCCGCCAGTTGCGTGACCGAACCGCGTGAGAAACCCGGCTTGCCGTGCGCGATTTCGACCTCGGCACGCTCCCCCGGCAACACAAAAGGCACGAACACAGCCATGCTGCGTCCGTCAGCATCGGCAGACGTCCGCGCCAGGCCGTCGCCCCCGTAAATCAGTTTTTCGATTGTGAGAAGCATAGTTTTACATGTGGGGCGGACACTCCTGTCCGCCAAATGCCAACTACCAGATTACTCTGAAGGAAGAGCAGGGGTGCGACGCTGCGCGCAGTTCGCGGGCAGGAGTGCCCGCGCCACACACGCCTAGTGCATATAGAACAAACTCAGCCGCGGCACGCCGCAGCGCTCCAACAGCCGCTTGTGCACATATTGTTTGTGCAACTGTTCGATCTGCGCCGCCGTCATGTTTCGCCGGTAAGGCGCCAGGTCCCGGTCGGCCTCCGCGCGCACCGCCACCAGGTCGTCATCCGGAGTCGCCGTCAGCAAGGCCGCAAACAGCTTTTCTTCCTGCACGGTCAAACGTCGCTCCAAATCTTCCAGCCGCGGTAGCTTGCCGCTCTGCTCGATCTCCTCCGCCATCTTACGCAAGGACTGCGCACTCTCCCGGGCGAGCGCCGTTGTCGCGAAACCTTCTCGCTCGGGCAGCGTCGCTTTTTCCAGTCGCTCGGCATTGCGCCGAAGAAACGCTGCAATCTCCGCCGCTTCGAATCCCGGCTCCGCGCGCGGCTTTTCTTCGCTGGTCGCGCCCACCGTCGCTTCTTTCATGTCTTCGGCGGCGGCCAGCACTTCCTGCGAGCAGTAGGCCAGGCTATTCACCTTCTTCGATTTCGTCGGACGCTGATCATACCGGTCAAACGCCGCATCGATCCCGCGCAGCACCGCCTCCAGTGGAACACCCGCCAACTTCCATGTCTCGATCAGAGCCCAGTCGAGCGTCGAAAGCAGCAGGATTCCGCCCCGCCGCCGCTGAAACTGCTCCTCGATTTCGGTGAAGTAGTTAAAGTAGTTTTCCACGACAATTTAGAAGATACAAGGTTCGGTTGTGAGGTCCTATTTATCGGGAGGGTATGGCTTCAGCCCTGCCGTTTCCAGACTTCCTAGTCGAAGCTCTTAGCAGCCCGGGCAAAAATCACAAGTGTTTGTGCCACCGTGGAAGAGCGGCCCTTCAGGGCCGCGTAAGCGTTAGTTATGAAATGGGGCTTTAGCCCCGGTGGTCGTCTTTCCCTCGACAACTAGCCTGGTCTCGCGCCCTTCACCTCGACCAGGTACTGCCGCGGTCCCCAACGGCTCAGCGCGACTTCGGCGGCTTCTGCGCGGGCCACGGCTTTGCGCCGGCATCCGAAGCCGCCTTGCCCACCGCTTTTGCCGCTTTCGGCGTCGTTTCCCGCCGCAGCGCCTGGTTCCGCTCCCAGATGATCCGCAACCCTTCCAGCGTGAGAAATTCGTCCACTTCCTTGATGAAATGCGACGCCGTCCCAATCAGGGCACCTAGGCCGCCGGTAGCAATCACCCGCGTTCCTTCGCCCAGTTCATCCACCAGCCGTTCGAGGATTCCATCCACCAGCCCCAGATAGCCGTAATAAAGACCAGACTGCAAACTGCCCACGGTATTTGTTCCAATCACGCGCGCTGGTTTTCGAATTTCGACCCGTGGCAGCCGCGCCGTCCGCTGGAACAGCGCGTCCGCCGAGATGCCGATGCCCGGACAAATCACTCCACCCAAATATTCACCTTTTTTCGAAATACAGTCGAACGTCGTGGCCGTGCCAAAATCCACCACTACGCACGGGCCGCCATACTTTTCAAACGCCGCAACACCATTCACCACGCGATCGGCGCCGACTTCCGCCGGATTCTCGTACTGCACGGGCATGCCGGTCTTCACGCCCGGCTCAATGAACAGCGGCTTGAGCTTGAAATAGCGTTCGCACACCTGCCGCAGCACTGGATCAAGCGGCGGCACGACCGACGAGATCACGATCCCATGCACGCCGGAAACATCCAGATTGTCCATGGCAAACAGGTTGCGGAAGATCACGCCGTACTCGTCCACCGTGCGATTCAGGTGCGATCCCACGCGCCAGTTCGCGACCAGCAGTTCGTACCGCGCCGACTCCGCTTCAGGACTCTCCCCCGTCACAACGTGCGCCACCCGCGCAAATACGCCCAGCACCGTGTTCGTGTTTCCGACATCAATAACCAGCAGCATAGACAGTCACGTAGGCCCGGACGCCCTCGTCCGGGCAGCGGCTCGAAGAGCCGCAAAATATCTCGGTCCACGCTCCGTGGCTCGAAGAAAAGCCTGCGGCTGGAGGCGCGCTTCGCACGCCTGCCCGGACGAGGGCGTCCGGGCCTACGTGATTCTTACCGTCCCACTCAGCACTGTCCGCAGTCCCTCCGCCGTTCTCACCTGCAAAAATCCCCGCGGATCGAGCCCCTCCGTCACGCCTTCCACGCCGGTCTCTTCCACCCGGACTTTCTTCCCGCGCGCCGTCGTCGAATTTTCCTGAAATCGACGCAGGATCGACTCCCTCGCCGCCCCATCCGCGCGCAGGCTGCGATACTCGCGGTCGAGCGACTTTAGCAAAGCCGCGCACAGCTCCACCCGCGACCACTCGGTGCCGGTCTCAATCCGCAGCGACGTCGCAATCTCGCGCAACTCCGCCGGAAACTTCGCCTGATTCACATTGAGCCCGACTCCCGTCACCAGATGCCGCACCCGCGTCGCCTCGGCGTTCATCTCGGTAAGGATTCCGCAAAATTTCTTTCCGCCCAGCAGAACATCGTTCGGCCACTTCAGATCCGGCCGCAGTTCCGGAGCAATGCTCAAAACCGCAGCGTGCACGGCCAGCCCCGCCGCCAACGAAAAAATCAGCGCCTCCGACGGCGGCATCTCGGGACGCAAAACCACCGAGCAATAAATCCCCGCCGACCGCGCCGAATGCCAGCTATGCGCGCCCCGTCCCCGCCCCGCCAGTTGCTCCTCGGCCAGAAAAACGCTGCCCTCCGGCGCACCCTCTGCCGCGGACTGCATCGCCTCGCTGTTGGTGGAGCCAATCTTGTAGTAGTGGTGAATCTGTTTCGCGAAGATTGTTCCAGTCAGCAGCGGGGCAACGATATCCGGCAGAAGAAGGTCCGGCACGAATCGCAGCTGGTACCCCGTAGCCGGATGTCCCGCAACATCCACGCCCAGCCCGCGCAGTTGCTGAATCAGCCGCCACACTTCCGACCGGCTCGTTCCGATCTCTTCGGCAATCTTGGTCCCGCTGGCCACCACCGTGGCATGTCCCATCAGCAGCCGGACGATGCGCCCCAGCCGGGCATCCGTCCGCGCCGAAGGACTGGCAGCCCGAGATTTGGCTTTGGTCTTGATGTGTGAATTATAAACAGTTGCCGGTTGCCGGCTTCTAGTTTCTACCGGCGATGGCTGTGAGCCCGCTGCGGCAGCGACTCCACCCACCGTCACGCGACGCCGGCAATCCGCTTGCCGGAGCATGGGAAATGACACGAAATATTCCTCCCCACCGCGAATCACTGCCGAAAACCCGGTAAAATCCATGAGGGAGGAATACCGCATGTCCGCCAACGATTCCCCGCGACCCAGTGAGCGCGCTTTCGAGGAGATTGGAGCCCTCAAGCACCAACTGGAGAGCATGAAACGGGACGTTGAGAGCCTGAAAACCGAAAGCCGGAGCTGGATTCGAACCTGGGGCGTGTACCTGGGTATCCTGGCCAGTGTCTTTGCCGTCCCGCGGGCCGCCAAGGAGGCGTTCGACAGCTTCTATCAGCACCCTAAGTTCTCTGTTCTTACCCCGGTTCCCTTGACCTTGTTCTACGACATGCAGCACCAGAAGATTACCTTCAGCTTTCCTGTGCTTGCCTCGAATTACGGCAACCGTGGCGGCGTTATCGTAGGCGCTAAGGCACACTTCGAACCGCCTCCGATGGACGCAATTGATCCGCAGTTCAAGTTCGTCGACGAAACCAGGCATGCGGTCGACATTCCATTCCCGGTTCCGGTCGGAGTCTCGAAATCAGTCGTTGGATCGGTCTCGTTCACGGGTAGTGGTCTCATGGTTCCGGGCCGGCATCGGCTGGACGTGACCCTGATCGGGGACGATCGAAAGCCCTTGCCGATGATGCCGATGCAGTTCTGCTTTGATATCAACGACGAGCTCATTGCCGCCATTTCCCAGGAATCCCAGAGACTGCTCAATACCCCGTGCGACTGAAGCAGCAGGGATTGGTGCCACCGAACTAAAATCGATTGAGTGAAGGAGCCCGTAAACGGGTGCACAGCCTATGAAAATAAAAACCACTCTGTTAACCGTGTTTCTCTTCCTGCTGGTCACCGTTGGCTTCGCGCAGGCGCCACGAACCCCGGTCGAGGCGCGGCCAGGAGATATCGCCAGTGGAGTCGTAGAGAGTGAAAAGGAAGGCAAACTGTATCTGAACACTACACCCTGTAAATCCGCGCAGGAGGCAGACACCGTTATCTTCCACAAGCCCTACACCAAGACTGCCGCCGGAGAAATTGTCTGCTTCGGGCACCACTTTGACAAAGTGAGCGTGCGGCAACAATAGATGAAGGCCCGGGTGTTTTACTGGAAACAGGAAACCAGCAGCTGTTCCTACGCCGGCATCACTCTCAGGCTCATATCCACCGCCGTCGAGGAATGTGTCAGCGCTCCCACTGAGATGAAGTCCACGCCCGTTTCCGCGTAGGCCCGCACATTTTCCAGGATGATCCCGCCCGAGCACTCGAGCGGCATCCTGCGCGGCAGGTGCGAGCAGATCTCCACCGCCTTGCGCACATCTTCCACCGTCATGTTGTCGAGCAGGATGGCTTCCGCGCCATGTTCGAGCGCCTGCTGCATCTCGTCGAGCGAGCGCACTTCAATCTCGATCGGCTGGTTCCCGCGCCGGTTGCGGATGGCCCGCTCCAGCGCCGGGATCGCGCCTCCCGCCAGTGCAATGTGGTTGTTCTTGATCAGGATGCCATCCGACAGGTCGAGCCGGTGGTTCTGCCCGCCGCCGCAGCGCACCGCGTACTTGTCAATCACGCGCAGCCCGGGCGCAGTTTTGCGCGTGTCGAGAATGCGCGCCCGCGTGCCCGCCACCTTGTCGACGAACATGCGCGTAGTAGTGGCGACACCGCTCATGCGTTGCAGAAAATTCAGGACCACTCGCTCGCAGGAAAGAATCACCCGCGCATTGTGCCGGATCACCGCGATCTGCTGCCCCTTCTTCAGGTGGATGCTGTCGAAAATCTCGGGATGGCTGGTGACCTCGTAGTGCGAAGTGATCGCCCCATCCAGCGCCGCATAAACATCCAGGATGCGCGGCACGCAACCCAGCCCCGCCAGGATGCATTCCTGCTTGGCAAGAATCGTCGCCGAGGCCCGCTGGTTCGGGTCAATGCAGGCGTAGCTGGTCGCATCGCGCGTGGCCTTGTCTTCGTTCAGCGCGTTCTCGATGATCGCCGTGATGCGTCGTGAGTTCCAGTCCATGGTCGTGTAGGGACGGACGCCCTCGTCCGTCCAGCGGCTCGAAGAGCCGCAGTTTGCTGGTGCTAGCCCAACTCCTTCAGCTTCGCCAACGTCTTCTCCTGCAAAATCTTCAACTCGTCCACTTGCTTGCGCAGCCCCTCGACTACCTGTGCAGGAGCCTTCTTCAAGAACTGCTCATCATTGAGTCTGCCTTGCGAGCTGGCCAACGGTTTCTCAATCTTCTCCAATTCTTTCTTCAGCCGTTCGCGTTCTGCCGCAACGTCAATCTTCCTCTCATACACTACGTGGACATCAAATCGCGCCGTGCTCCGCACTCCTGCCAGCTTCGCCCGCGAACTCTCGACGAAGCTCACCTGCTCCACGCTACCCAGCCGTTCCACCGAGCCTCGATTTTCTTCAATCAGCCGCCGCGTCTCCGCATCATGCGCGTAGATCTCGATCGGCACCTTGACCTTGGGCTCCACCTTCAACTCCGCCCGCAGATTTCGCACGCTGACGATCAGGTCCTGCAACACCGCCATCTCGGTCTCGGCCCGCAAATCAATCTGCGCCTCATCCGCCTGCGGATACGCCGCCAGGGCCACCGACTTCAGCGGCGGCGCGCCATCGTACATCGCCTGCCAGATCTCTTCCGTGATGAACGGCATCACCGGATGTAGCAGCCTCAGCGACGCGTCGAACACCTGCACCAGGTTCGCGCACGCCGTAGCCGCTGCCTGCTGGTCGTTCTCCGCCATCAACCGCGGCTTAATCAGTTCGATGTACCAATCGCAGAATTCGCCCCAGAAAAAATCGTAAATACTATTCGCCGCCTCGTGGAAGCGGTAAGTATCCAGCGCTGCATTGACGTCTTTAGTCACGCGGTTAAACCGCGAAAGAATCCACCGATCCTCAAGGCCTTGGGCTTTGAACCCGGCCACGCCCTTGCCTGTGTGGGGCGGACACTCCTGTCCGCCTCCGGGCCGAAGGCCCGGCTCGATTCTGTCCACATTCATGAACATGAACCGCGCTGCATTCCAGATCTTGTTCGCGAAGTTCCGATATCCCTCGGTCCGGCTCGGGCTAAATGCAATATCCGTCCCCGGCGCCGCCATGGCCGCCAGCGTAAACCGCGTCGCGTCCGTCCCAAATTTCTCAATGATCTCCAGCGGGTCGATCACGTTCCCCTTCGTCTTCGACATTTTCTGCCGCTCGGCATCGCGCACCAGCGCGTGGATGTAGACCTGCCGGAAAGGAACGCTGTCGTTTTTCTTGTCTCCCCAACCGCTCGCCTGCTTGATCGCCGGGTCCTGCTGATGCCCATCCATGAAGTGGCAGCCGAACATGATCATGCGCGCCACCCAGAAGAACAGGATTTCGTAAGCCGTGATCAGCAGTGTCGTCGGATAAAACACCGCCTGGTCGCGCGTCTTTTCCGGCCAGCCTAGCGTCGTGAACGGCAACAGTCCCGATGAAAACCAGGTATCGAGCACGTCGGTATCCTGCTCAAGCGCCGCGCCCCCGCATTTCGGACACTTCGCCGGCGTCTCTCGCGCCACAATCATTTCGCTGCATCCCGCACAGCGCCACGCCGGAATGCGATGTCCCCACCACAGCTGCCGCGAGATGCACCAGTCGTGGATGTTATTCATCCAGTTCAGGTACACCTGCCGGTAATTGTCCGGAACAATGGTGATCTCGCCGCTTTCCACTGCGGCGATGGCCTTCTCCGCCAGCGGCTTGATCTTGATAAACCATTGCGTAGAAAGTCGCGGCTCAACGATCGTCCCCGAGCGGTCGCACTTGCCGAGCGCAACCGTGTAGTCTTTCGTGCCCACGAGGAATCCCTGCTCGGTGAGGTCCTGCACCACGCGCTCGCGCGCCGCAAAGCGCTCCAGTCCCGCATACGGACCGGCGTTCGCGTTCATCTTGTTGTGCTCGTCGATCACTTCGATCTGCGCCAGGTTGTGCCGCAATCCTGCCTCGAAGTCATTCGGATCATGCGCCGGCGTCACCTTCACCGCGCCCGTGCCGAACTCCGGCTGCGCCAGCTCGTCGGTGATGATCGGAATCTCGCGTTTCATCAGCGGCAGCAGCACTTTCTTCCCGTGCAGATGCGTGTAGCGCTCATCGCCAGCATTCACCGCAACCGCCGTATCGCCCAGCATCGTCTCCGGACGCGTAGTAGCCACGGTGATGAATTCTTTCGTCCCCACCACCGGATATCGAATCTCGTACAGCTTCCCCGGCACGTCCTCGTGCTTCACCTCGAGGTCCGAGATTGCCGTCCCGCAGTCCGCGCACCAGTTCACGATGTACTTCCCGCGGTAGATCAGTCCTTCTTCATATAGCCGGACGAACACCTCGCGCACCGCGCGGGACAGGTTCTCGTCCATGGTGAAGTACTCGCGTTCCCAATCGACCGACACGCCCAGCCGCTTCATCTGGTCAAGGATCGCGCCGCCGTAATGCCGCTTCCACTCCCACACGCGCTCGATAAACTTCTCGCGCCCCATCTCCAGCCGCGACTTGCCCTCGCTGCGCAGCTGGCGGTCCACCATCATTTGTGTAGCGATCCCGGCGTGATCCGTCCCCGGCAGCCAGAGCGTGATAAACCCGCGCATGCGATGCCAGCGCACGAGGATATCCATCTGCGTCTGGTTCAGCATGTGCCCCATGTGCAGCCGCCCGGTCACGTTCGGAGGAGGCAACAGCAGCGTAAACACCGGCCGCGCGTGGGTGTGGGGCGGACACTCCTGTCCGCCGCTTCTGGTGTGAAGCGCACCCGAGGCTTCCTTTGTCGATGACGTTTGACTCGGAGGCGGAGTCTCGACGTGGAACAGCTTCTCGCGGATCCAGTAGTCGGCCCAGCGCGTCTCAATCGCGCCCGGCTCGTAAGTTTTGGACAATTCGTGCGGCATGGTGTTTGTGTAGGACCGGGTCTCTGACCCGGTCACGCCGAGCACAGCTCGGCAGATTTTCGGGCGAGTGATGAAACTTCGATCTTACAGGGGCAAGAAAAGAGGGGTCAAACCGGATACGGGGATAGCTATAGGGGAGGGGAAAATCCGGACACCCCCCACCACAGACCCGGACCCGCCCGCGCGCTCGTAGGTAGGCCGGGGCCCGCGCGCATAAGGGGTGAGAGGGGCGTTTCAAAGAACGCCATGTGCGATAGAGTAGCTGCTAGGACACCATCATGACGATCGAGACGCTAGCCCAATTGGACGAAATGTGCGCAGAAGGAGCGGAGTTCGAAACTCAGATCCTTAACATTCTGATCGAGGTTGACAGACTGCCCGAGTCAAGTTCCTTACGGGTTGGCTTGTCGCTTGCGATTGACCTGATTCGGAAATACCAGCTGCCGTGCGATGTGCGTATTCGGGATCTCGCACCGAACGCGCTAGCCGCGCACGGATTCAAGCAAGATGGAACCTGCGTGATCGAACTCTCCAAGGTGTTGGCATTTGACGGCGATCGAAGGTCTGTTCAGAGAACAATCATCCACGAAATCGCACACCATATGGCTGGACCTGGTCATGGACACGATGAAAGTTTTCGCCGCATCGCTTCCGGTTTGTATGAACGAGAAGGATTCCCAAGAGGAGGTCGGGGCGATCATCGCGGAAACATGTGCTAACGTCCTGTTGAGTTCTGTGGGCAGGGCTGCTGCCCCCTACTCTTCAACATCGGGCTTTTGTGATTCTTCGTGTTCCTTGTCATGTTTGACGGGGGAAGAGCGAGACTCTAAGCCAGAAGAGCACTCTTCGATACGTCCGGAGTTCAATCATCTGAACCGATCAGCAAGAATGAACGGAGAGTTTCGTCTTCAGACCAAGACATGCTGAAGATCGGCTTTAGCGGCTTAAGCTCCTTGAGACCCTTAAGCGGCTTAAGCTCTTTAAGCGACTTGATTGGACTCACCTGGGCCGCTACCTTGAGACGCGACCGGGTGGCACCGACGATCTCTCCATCATGGTTGTAGATAAGCCCCTTGACGAACCAGCCCAGATGTTTGCCGTTGAAGCCGTACACGTCTTCCGATTTAAGATACGCTACCGGCTTTCCACTCCACAGGTAGATCGTTGAATCGTCGTCGTCAGCAATATAGGCAACTGGCTTGCCACTGGCGCCGTACAGCGTAATTTCGTCAGAGGCTGATTGTGACAAGAGGGTACCGCACATGAAGATCCAAGCTAGAGCAAAGCCACAGACAACTTTCATTTAGTAGCCCCCTGTAAAACTCACACGAAAGCAGTACCGGGTGCGTATTTTATCAAGCAATTTCACTTCGCCTTCCAAGCAGCCCGACTCGAAAGACCTATCACGTCTTAGCCGGATGCGGCTGCTTCCTCGATGCTCTTCAAATCTACATCAAAATCATAATCACCCTTTTTTATCTTTCCTTGAGCGCTAGCAAAGCACCACTCGGGGGCCGTATAGCTCCCCGCGCGAGCTTCTTCCAACCGCTTCATGAGCGGCTGGAAATCCTCTTCAAAATCACTAGATGGCTTTTTTGACGATACGAGAGCGGCCTGCCGGAACCTGTCCTGCAGATTCTTGAATTCACCTGCAAGGTGCTTGCATTCCTTCAAGTGATCGTCCAATTTTAGAGCTGCATAAACGGTAGGCAACAGTCCGGCGAGGAACGCGCAGATAGACGTCAACAGCCGTGCGCTTTGCACAGGTGATTCCTTGAGAAGTTGCCAGCCTGCAATGGAGCCGAGGGCTAGAGGTACCACCACAAATACTATCCTCGTCGTCCTCAAACACCTTAACCAGATGAACAAGGCGGTGGAAGTATAGAGACAACTTTCGGAGAGCCGCTTGCACTCAAGAGCCAACTCAGTATTTTTCGAAGCCATGATGCTCAATCCCTGGGCACATCGTTGCCAAAGATGTGACTCCATTCCCACCATGCATCAAAGTCCTTGTCTGCCGCCTCGTACTCGCAGCCCCTCACGGCTCGTTCATGGGCTGAGTCAGCCCTCGATTTCCATTCGTTGCCGAGCCACACTATCTCAAAGATTCCTGGAACAAAAACGTAGCTCCCAGTTTTGTTAGTCAAGAACGCAAAAAAATCGCGCACCATCCAATCGTAGTATGTGCTGCTTTTGCCCCGATACGGCCAGGACGCAATAAATTCAATTGATAGCAGCTCAAGTACAAACGATTTGAGGGGGACGGAACAGTTCTCCTGCCATTTTTTTAACATTCTGCTCAAATGCCGCGTATTACCGCCAGATGCGGCGTCCGAGTCAACAATTGCCTTGATTTCTGCGTCAGGATCAATCTCCTTATATTTTCCACCATCGTGCGTATTACAGATCCAGTACCGTCCCGTGTTCCACCTGAAGGCGGGTGCGACCTCCACAGGCTGGGACGCAAATGGCACAACCACAACCTGACCGTCTCCACGCATCTTGGTTGCACTATATGTGCGAGCCAGGACCGACTTGACCTCTTGCAATAATTGCGACTGTTTATTCCCCGCAACGATTTCAAAGCGCTGATACACGGAATATGGCAGAACGAAGAGAACGTCGATGTCTCGCACCGGCCGTACACGAGTCAGTTTTCCCCACGATCCGTTCAGCATGGAGTTGGCATAGCCACTCGTCACAGAGTAGTAGTGCTTATTGAGACAGAACCGAATGCCCGTATGCTTTGTGACGCCGTCCTCTTCTTGGTCCTTTGTGATTGCGATGTTCGATAGCAACCCATCAAATCTTTGTCCCACCTTCATTCTTGTGATCAGCTCCTAACGCCATTTTTGAACCGAACTCAAGTGGCTTTTGTTTTGGTAGAGCCAAGTTCCCGGTGCTTTAATTCTGCATGACGTTTCTGGCATTTCTTGCAGCGTTTGTTCGTAGGAGTCGCGAGTCGCATATGGCAACGCACGCAAATGCCCGCTCTCACATCCCTCTCGTAATTCCCTCGGAGCCTCGATTGTTGAGATTTCGCTCGCCTCCGATTGCATCCCTCGCAGCGACTCGTATCGCGATCCGTCCAACGGCACAAACAGCTGACGCAGATGCAATGCTTCCTGCAAAAGCTGCGTACGAGCGCACTAGGTTTCGTGTCTTTATCGTTCATCTGAGGGATGGTGTGATCGTATCGACGATGGGACCATTAGTCGCAGATGTGACTCCTGCATCTGCATTGCATGCTAGCGCTCCATCAGACAAGCGAATCCCGCCGTTCTAGTTGCTCACGGGTTTGTCCAGAATTGCCAACACCCTGTACGTTTCCGATTGCCTTTTCTTCCCATCCAAGCTAACAACCCACTCAAGTTTTGCCTTGTCACCATGAAAATCAGCTTGGACATTGTTTACCAGTGGTTGGCGACAACTTCGATGATTGCCTGCCGGACCCGCAAAATGTTCCGCAAATTTGCTTTCGCAATTGACGACCGCGATTCGCCCATCTGGTAATTGAAGAGAAAACGTGGCTCCCCGGACGTGATACGACACCTGATGAGCGGGCGTGCTGTAGCCGTTAGTCGTCGTTGATCCATTGCAATTCACACTACTTTCGCTCCCATTGCATGTGGCATACGAGTTCGACTGTGAACTGAAATGAGTGGGCACGACGTACGTGTATTCTGTTTCATTATCCTGTCGGTCAACTATTTTAACGTTCAGCGTCTGCGCTAACGCTGGAACTGGGCACACCAATATCAAAGCGACAATGACGATCCTCATCTGACACAATCCTTCCAGCAACCCCGGCATGACGGCCCATTATGGCAATCGCTGCCACACTTCTTCTCGTTGCAGTAGTAGCTACCACATCCGTGACAGCACTTTGTACGGAACTGAGTACCGTTAGACGCAAGGGGTAAAATCATCGAGACCACCAAAATGGACAACCACTTTCTCATAAGGCAACTCCGCTACCTTTTCTAAAACTCCGGTGTTTTACAACTCACCTAGTGACCACATTTGTCTACCAGAATCTCCAGGGCGTGCCCATGTGAAAGACCATAGTCTTCCGTCCAAACAGTCAGGTTTTCATCTGCAGTGTCGTCGATAATGTCGTGCATGCCGTAGGTCTCGAACTTGCCGATGAGCAGATCGCCACTATCCGGATCGTGGCCGCCGTACCACTCCAAGACGGCGTAGCCCTGATCTGCATCGACTATGAAATAGTCGCAACCAGAGATCCTTTTCGCTACATGGCCCTGCGAAGCAGCGTAGGCAGGTCTCGACATCGTCGCGATCACACACAAGATGAGCAAGATGTAGACTGCTCTTAATAATGTTTTCGTTTTATCGCAGTCTCTCATCGTTTCCCTTTACAAGTTATTGCTGTAATACGGGCTCCCCTCGTCGGAGCCATCGGGCGCATTACGTGGCATGGAGTCAATTCCAGTGTTTGACACCGCCATGATGAGAACACGTGCCCCGACGGTGCTGGCTGTAGCTGGCCGTACCATCAGCGCAGGTCGCGGTCGGGCTTTCGGAATGTGACTTCTTTGTGGCCCTGCTGTGGGAGTGGCGTGCGGAGGTACTGGTACTACTGTGTCGATGACTGCTCGCGACACTGGGGCTCGCCAGAGCCAAACAGAGGAAAACAACCGCAAAAATCTTCCGCATACTGTTGCTCCTACATAGATTTGCGGTGCAACTGTACTCCTAATCCGCAGCGGTTCAATGGCACATTAGTGGGTGGTGTGGCGAGTGTCCACAGTAGAGAAGTAACGTTGAGTTACTTTCACGAGCGTCGCGGCTTTTACGCGGGCACCCTTGGCGATCAATGTCACAGTGTCCGTGTGAATCCCGGTTTCGCGAGATATTTCTCTGATTCCAATTTCGATAATTCGCTCCCTTAACTCCTTGTCGGCTATCACTTTGCCATCACTGTACTCCGCACTCGTGAAATTGACCATGCTCATGTCGTCGCCCTGTTCCCAACGACGCGATGTTTCCTTCCCAATGT
>Ga0182021_10000467_pt1 | contig 42901 bp, 25 predicted proteins | sample 612E3MmetaG_FD_120493 | JGI IMG/M metagenome (GOLD analysis project Ga0182021, IMG submission 120493) | Permafrost microbial communities from Stordalen Mire, Sweden - 612E3M metaG (Illumina Assembly) | ecosystem: Environmental > Terrestrial > Soil > Wetlands > Permafrost | place: Sweden... | reverse complement strand
GGCTAGTTGCCGGGCGTCTTCTTCGCGGGTGTTGACGCCCAAAATCATCGTCCACGCCAGTGTGACGCGCCGGCCCGTGGCCGCGTGATACTCGCGCAGCGCCTCGATCAAGTCCGGCGTGGGATACGTCTTTTCCACCGGCATCAGCGATTGCCGGAGGACCGGATCGGCGGCCGTGAGCGAAACGACCAGACGGTAAGGATGCCGCTCGGCCGTGAACCGCCGGATGCCCGGCACAACGCCCGCGGTCGAGATCGTGATCGCCTTGCCGGAGATCGCCAGGCCGCACGGTTCGGACAAAATCCGGGCGGCCTGGATCACCGCATCATAGTTGAGCAGCGGCTCGCCCATGCCCATGAACACGACGCCGCGCACGGGATGGGGCGAGTCCGCCTGCACGCGAATGACCTGATCCACCATTTCCCACGCGGCGAGGTTGCGTTGGAATCCCAGCCGGCCGGTCTCGCAGAAGGCGCAGCCCAGCGCGCACCCCACCTGCGAGCTCACGCATACGACGTATTTCGGGTCATCGGCGCGGTGAAGGAGCGGGATGCGCACGGTTTCAAAAGGTTCAGACCCTTCGCCCGTGAACAGATACTTCGTGAAGCCGTCCCGCGGCGATTCGGTCTTGCTCAGTTGAGTCAGACGCGGGATGACCGTCAGCCGGGCCGCTTCGGCAAGTATCTTGGGGGAAACGCCGTCGAGGCGGACGGGCAGTTCCTCCCGCCGGAGCGCCGCCGCCTGGATCTGCCGCGCCAGCCGCGGCGTGACGCCTGCCTTCGCGAGGGCGGCATGGACCTGCCCCGCGGTCAGGTCTTTGAGCAAGAGGGGCATGCGAGGGTTATACCGAGTCGGGGTGGATTAGAACAAGGAATAGGATCGCCCGGCCGGGCGACCCCGACGTGCTCATCCCCGCGAGACGACAACGTTCCGTCGGGCGGACATGTCCGCGCTTGCCAATCCCCGCGGCCTCCTCTAGCCTCTCGCGCCAATGCTGGCAGAGGAACCCCAACCGGTTGATCCCATCCCCTCGCACGCGGAAGCCAAGCGTCGCCAGGGCATCTTCTTCGTTTCCGTCGCCGTGGCGGCGGTCAGCTTCGCCATCACGGCGCAGATGGGTTTGAACGACAATTTCCTGGCCAACCCGCCGTCGCTCGGGGGGCTTGGGATAGACGGCTTCCAGAAGGGGCTGGTCGAGGCCGCCCGCGAGACGTGCGGCATCACCGCCCTCCTGATCTTCGCCGTGCTGGCCGGCATGGTCGAACGGACCATCGCCTTCTACGCGGTCGCGGTGTTCGCTCTCGGGTTGGGCTCCTACTTCTGGGTGTACGACTACTTCTGGGTGGTGGCGCTGAGCCTGGTCTGGTCGCAGGGCCTGCACGTGTGGATGCCCCTGCCCAACTCAATGATGCTGTCGCTCGCCGAGCGCGGCCGGACCGGCTATCGCCTGGGCCAACTGCAGGCGGTCGGAGCTGTGGCCAGCGGCATCGCCCTCGTGGCCTGCTGGGCCATGTCCGTGGCCGGCGTGAGTTTCCGCCCGATGTACGTCGTGGCGGGGCTCGTTGCCCTCGCTGGGGCCTTCGCGTGCCTGGCGATCCCCCGCGACCTCAAGGCGCCGGGCCCGCGGTTCGTCTTCCGCCGAAAGTACGGCTTGTATTACCTGCTCTGCTTTCTCGAAGGCTCGCGCAAGCAGATCTTTCTGGCCTTCGCGGGATTCCTCCTGGTCAAGAAATACGACACCCCGCTCAAGGACATGATCCTGCTCATGGCCGCGGTGCAGGCGATCAATTGGATGGCGTCCCCAGCGATAGGGCGGCTCATAGACCGCGTGGGCGAGCGCCCGGTGCTGATGACCTATTCGGGCTGCATGGTGGTCTTCTTCGTCGGGTACGCGTTCATCCCCAGCCGCCCCGTGCTGTGGGCGCTGTTCGTCCTCGACAACGTGCTGTTCTCGCTGGGCCTGGCCCTGACGACGTACGTCCGCAAGATCGCCCCGGCCTCCGAGCACACGCCGACCCTGAGCATGGGCGTGGCCATGAACCACGTGGCGGCCGTTCTCGTTCCCCTGGCGGGCGCGTTCCTGTGGAAATACTGGGGCTTCCGGTCGGCGTTTCTCGTGGGGGCCGCCGTCGCCGTCGCCGGCGTGCTGGCCGCGTCGAAGCTGCCGCGCGGCCAACCCGCGCCGGCCTGGCGTCACGACTGACCGCGGGATCCCCGGTCGTGCGCGCGTGTTGAAATCCATTCGTATTGTGCCCTGAGATCAACACCGTCGCCCCGCCGTCAAAATGCGAATTCGCTGTGGCATCGCTGCCGCGCTTGTGGCATAAATCTGTTTCCGGTCGGCGGCGGGCGTTACAATCCGGGACAGGGCGGAATGTTCTGATGACGTCGGATTGAGCAACAGATGAGCGCAATAAGAACGACGGCTATCGCGGCGCTACTTGCGACGGCATGCCGGTTTTCAGCCGGCGGTCCTGTCGAGACGAACGCGGCGGCCGGCGGACCGCCGGGTCCCGGTCGGCCGTGGCGCAATTCGCTGGGCATGGAATTCGTCCCGGTTCCCGGCGCGAATGCGCTCTTCTCCAAGTGGGAAACACGGGTGCAGGACTATGCGGCGTTCGTGCGGCGCGAGGGGCGGAAATGGCTCAAACCCAATTTCGAGCAGGGCCCGACGCATCCGGCGGTGAACGTCAGTTGGGACGATGCGAATGCCTTCTGCCAGTGGTTGACCGAGAGAGAGCAGAAGGTCGGGTTCCTGGGCCCCGGGCAGCGCTACCGCCTGCCCACGGACTTGGAGTGGAGCGCCGCCGTGGGGCTTGGGGCCGAGACGGGGAAGAATCCCTGCAAACGCAACGGAGAAACCAAGGGCGTCTATCCGTGGGACGGCCCGTGGCCGCCACCACCCGGCGCCGGCAACTACGCCCCGAGCCGGGAGGTTGACCCGTACGAATACACGGCGCCGGTCGGCAGCTTTTCGACCAACCGGTACGGCATCTACGACTTGGGCGGAAATGTTTCGGAATGGTGCCTGGACGGATGGCTGCAGGAATCCTTCGCTCCCGGTCCTGGGGACAGAACGTTGCGCGGAGGGTCATGGTTCCATTCGACTCCCTGGCATCTGGCTTCGTCGGCCCGCGAGTCGGCCGCCAACAATCTTGACGACATCCGGATTGGCTTCCGGGTGGTGCTGGAACTGCCGGCGGGACGTTAAATCGTTCCGTCACGATACGCGACGCAGTTGCGTCGCCTATCGGGTAGCGCAGGGTTTGCCCCTGCGATCTTCGCAGGCATAAAGCCTGCGCTACCTTGGGGTGCGGGCGGTAGCCCGCCTTGGGGTAAGAAGTGTTCAGTTTGTCTCAGATCCGTGATCGGTGATCGAAGTGGAGGTCTTTCATGAGACAGAGCGAATGCCTGTTCAGCCGGGTTTGCACAGCGCTCGTCGCGCTGCTGCTGGCCACAAACGCCGCGGCTAATTATTCGACGCTGTGGGTGTCGGATGTGTCCGTGGCGCCGCGCGACGAAAAGACCTCGTTTCTGCAGTTCAACATTTCCTGGCAGGATTCGTGGCGCAACGAAGCCAATCACGACGCGGCCTGGGTGTTCTTCAAGGTGATGGTGGAGGGCGAGCCGGAACTGCCGACGCATTGGTCCAGGCCGTCCGCCGAGAGCAAGTCGTCCAAGCCGCGGACCGAAAGCGAGAAGCGGTGGCAGCCTGTGCGCCTGGTCGCGAACCGGGTCTTGAACCCGGACGGGTACGAGCAGAGCAAGGAGAGCACGCCGCTGGAGTTCATCGTGCCAAACGGTCCCGACGGGTTCATGGGCGTGTTTCTGCGGCGGGCTGAGTATGGCCGGCCCAATGATGTGAAGGCGAACGGCGTGACCGTCCTGTGGGATCGCACCTCCATCAAGGGGTTGACCAAGAACACCAAGGTACAGATCCAGGCGTACGGGATCGAGATGGTCTACGTGCCCGAAGGGCCGTTCTACCTTGGCACGGGCGGCACGGAAGCCAATGCTTTCTACAAGTTCACCGACGGTATGCATAACGATCAGCCGTTTCTGGTGTCGAACGCCGGGCCGATCCCGACCGGTCGGAAGAACGGATGCCTCTGGGCCGCGGGCGCCACGCCGCAAGACGGCGGCGAAATTCCAGCGGCGTTCCCCAACGGCTACGGGGCCTTCTATTGCATGAAGGTCACCATCCAGCGGCGGCAGTACGCGGACTTCCTGAACTCACTGACCCCCGCGGAGGCGAACAAGCATTACCATCCCAGGATGGTCATTCGGTCCGGCATCGGGCCGAATTACGTCTATCGTACGTATGCGCCCTGCAGGTACGGCCGCTACGGCGCGGCCTGCATTGGCCTGTCGTGGGCGGACGGCGCGGCCTACGCCGCCTGGGCCGGGTTGCGTCCGCTGACGGAGATGGAACTCGAGAAAGCCGTTCGGGGGCCTTGCGAACCGGTGGTAAACGAAGGAAGGGAATCGTATTGGGGGGTGCAGGTCCTGAGCGCGGATTGCTGGGGAATGATGAAGCGTTGGCGCCAGAGCGAACGCGCGGTGTCGGCCGGCAGTATTGCCGGACGACTCTTTGCAGGCACCCATGGCCGCGGCACGCTGGACCTGCCGGCGGATTGGCCGCAGGAGGATGCCGTCGGCGCCTGCACCCGCATGAACTGGTGGGGGTTCGACAACCGCGAGAACAACGCGGGACGTGCGCTCATGTCGGACCCGCCGACTTACAATCCGGGGCACGAAGGCGCGGTTCAACTGGATCGTACGCGCGTCTCCGACCGGCTGTTCGCGAACCTGACGGACCCGGAACGGCGGCCTGACCATCGCTGGCGCGGGGGCCGCACGGCGCCGGCGGAAGCGGCGGAGCCGCAGGCGGTGGCGGCGATGGGGAAGCCGTAGGGGGATTCTTTCGTCGACGGCAATCCGTAGCAATCGACAGCAATCGAGACAGAGGACGGAGACTATGAAGAAGACGACAGGTCAACGGCCCATCGCCGCGCGCACGCTCCGGTTGCGTGTTGCATGTTCTCTTCACCTGCGCCTTCCTGCCGCGCTGGCCCTCCTGCTGGCCGCCGGCGCCGCTCACGCGGCCGAGAAGCCCGCCGACGGGCGCTTCAAAGGGTCCGGCAAGGCCGATCCCATCCGGATCGAGAACGTGCGCCTCACGAATAGTCCGGCCGCGGGGCAGAGCGCCATCGTGTTGGATCTGGCCTGGGACTATTCCTGGCGCGAGGCCTGGGAGGTGCCGGAACAGGAGTGCGCGCTCTTCTATGCTCACGAGAAGTTCAACCGGGAGCAGGATCAGAAATGGGAAGGGAAACCGCCGCTGAAGCTGGAGAATTGGGACGCTGCCTGGGTGTTCGTCAAGTTCCGCATGCCGGGCGGGAACTGGCGGCACGCGACGCTTTCGCCGTTGGCAGCCGATCACGGGAAGCCGGCGGGCGCCGCGCTGGATGTGGGTCTGGACGATAATCCCGTTGCCGATGGAAAGGCCCCCTCGACTTCGCTCGGAGCAGGCGCCGGGCGCGGCCTCGGGGTGTTTGTCCATCGCGACAGTGTCGGCAACGGGCCGAATGCCTGGAAGGGCCTCTCGCTGCGCTGGCTGCACGGCGCGGACGGGGTCAGCAATCCGGCCACCGCGGAAATCAAGGTCTTCGGCATCAAGATGGTTTATGTGCCGCGCGGCGCGTTCTGGGCCGGAGACGGCGCAGTTCCGGACCCCGGCGCGAAGTACCTGCCGGACCCGACAGGACCCGGCGTCGGCGGCGAACATTGGCCTCTGCGCGGGGGCGGCGCCTGGCGGACCTGGGATATCTGCGCCCAGTTCCAGGCCGGCGACACGAGTGATCCCTTGCGGATCGAATCCGAAGACGCCCTCACGCTGGGCGGGACCAGCGTCGCCAACCTGGGCAACCACAATAGTTGGGGGCTGCAATTGGGCGAGGATTTCAGCAGTTGGGTGACGCAGCAGCTTCCGGCGAGATTTCCGAAGGGTGTGGCGGCGTTCTACTGCATGAGAACGGAACTCACGGAGAGTCAGTATGTGGACTTTCTGAACACTCTCACGTTCGACCAGCAGAAGGCTCATACCGGGGCTTCGCCCGATGCCCCTGTCAGCACGCGTTGTCTGTGTAACGGAGGACGCATGAAGCGTTGCCGGAACTCGATTGCGATCGCGGTTCCCGGTGCCAGACGGGTTGAGGAACGGATCGCCCGGAGCGATGGCGTCATCGTATCGGTCAGCCGTCCGGACACGCCGGCGGTGTACCGGACCGAAGCGCCCAACGCGGCCTGCGGCCACATGATTACGCGGGATGAAACCGATTACGCCGGATGGGCCGGGCTGCGGCCGATGACCGAGCTGGAGTTCGAGAAGGCCTGTCGCGGTCCGGTCAGACCCGTTCCGGACGAATACGCCTGGGGCGGCAAGGATGTCGCCAACGACAAGGAGCCCGCCGCATGGTACGAGGTCCGCAACATCGGCGAGCCCGACGAGAGCGTCGTAACGGTGCGGGGCGAGGGCCAATGCAACGCGGTCTGGTGGGGTACGCTTGGCCGCCCCAAGCGCATGACCGCACCGGCGACCGAGGACGAATCCGCCGCCACGAATCTTCAGGCTGATGTAGCGCTCGACGAAGGCGTGGGCCTCATGAAGCGTCCCGCCATCAAAGAAGCCCAGGGCGGCGACGAGCTGATCGAACAAGGGACGGCCGAGACCAACCTGACCGCGGAGTTTTTTGGACCGTTGCGAGCCGAAATATTTGCTGCCCCGCGCTCCCAGCGCGTCTCAGCCGGGGCTTCCTACTGGGGAATTCTCGAAATGAGCGGCAATTTGTGGGAACAAACGATCACTGTGGGCAGCAAGGCGGGACGCCGTTTCGATGGCACGCACGGGAACGGCATGCCGGAACCGTCCCCGGGCTGGCACTTTCCGGTTCAAGAATCGTCATCGAACGTTCGCGCTTTCCGGCTGCGAGGCGGCGGCTTCGGCTCTTGGGGCGACAAGCAGAAACAGCAGATGCGCACGTCGGATCGCGCCGCCTATTTCGGCGGCGGTGGCGATAACCGGCCGGAAGGCGCGAAGACCGTAGGTCTCCGGTGCGTGCGGACGGCGCCTTCAGGGGATAGTGCTCAGTGATCGGTGTTCAGTGTTCAGTGTTCAGTGTTCAGATTGAGGGAAGACACTCAACATACAGCGGCGGAACTGCGCGGCTTCCGCGATTTGAATTTGATAGGCTAAGGACGCCATGACCATGAAGAAGAAGATGCTAATACTGGTAGCGGTAGCGCTGTTGAGCGCCTGGTCGGTGCGTGCGGATACGCCGCGGATTGATAATATCAAGGTGAGTCCGCGTGACGCGAAGACGGCGCAGGTTAGATTCGACCTGGTCTGGCCGAATGCCGCGCAACCCGGAACGCACCACGTGGCGTTGTGGGTGTTCTTCAAGGCGCGCGCCCAGGGCAATGCGGAGTGGCGGCCTGTGCGCCTGGCGGCGGACAAAGTCCTCAACCCGACCGGCTACGGCCAGACGGGGGGCCTGCCGTTGGAGTTCGTCGTCCCGGATGGCAAGGACGGCTTCACCGGCATGTTCCTGCGCCGCACCCAGGAGTGCAAGGGAACGCTCGTCGCCAGCAACATCACCGCGCTCATCTCTCTTGAAACACTGAACACTGAACACCGAACACTGAACACTAATCTTCTGGTCTTCGCCCTCGAAATGGCCTATGTGCCCGAGGGGCCCTTTGAAGTGGGGGCTTCCGGCCAGACCCCGAGGAACCGTCTGTTCGCCTACACCGGCAAGAACGTTACCCGGACCGAGCGGTCTTTTCAGGCCGACTACTCCGATTTTGCCGATAATACCCCGCCCTACCGGATCACGGGACCGGGGGCGATACCGACCGGCCGACAGCCGGGCAAACTCTGGGCGCAGGGCCTCACTCCGGAGGACGGCGGCGAGATCCCGGCGTCTTTCCCAAGCGGCTTTGCGGCCTTCTACTGCATGAAGGATGTGCTTTTACAGGGGCAATACGCCGCCTTCCTTAACACGCTGACGGATGCGCAGGCCAAGAAGCGTTACTATCCAGACGGGCACGGACCCGATATCAAGCGCACCGGAGATCCCTCCAACTACACCTACACGGCATCGTCGCCTGACGGAGCCTGCCATTATATTTCCTGGGCAGACGGGGCGGCTTTCGCCGCCTGGGCAGGGCTCCGTCCGATGACGGAACTCGAATACGAGAAGGCCAACCGGGCGGACAGCGACTTCAGCAACATGAACGTCGGCGGTCTCAACGAGAGGATGGTTTCGATCGCGAGCGCGAGCGGGCGCAACTTCGCCGGGACGCACGGCCTCGGCACGCCGGACTTGCCGGCGGACTGGCCGAAGGACTTGGACGGCGTTGTGTTTCGCGGCGATATGCTGGGTAATCACGGCGGCAGCATGGCTGCCAGGCACACCACGGTCAACGTGTTCTCCGATCGCTCCACTCACACGGTTCCCGGCTGGCGCGCTGTGCGCTCGGCGCCGACGGGCGATACAGGAGTGAAGACGGACAGCGTCTACCGTGTCGTTACGCGTCCGATCGCGCGCCTGGCGCGCGCGATGCGCGCTGACGGTGTGCTGGACGAGTGGGAGAAACCCCTCGCCGTGCTGAGCGGCCCGGACGACATTTTTCCGGAGCGTTTCCGTCTACCTCCGCCCGCGGACGCGGGCCCGGACGCAGCTTCCTGGCAGGGCCCCAAGGATCTTGGCGCCAAGCTCTACCTGGGATGGGACGGCGATGCGCTCTGCGTAGCCGCCGAAGTGACCGACGACAAACACTTCAACGCGTATGCCACGCAAGATATCGCAAACGGCGACGCGCTGCAGATCGGTCTCGTCATCGGGGAAGGCGTTCGCTGGAACATGGGGCTGGCGTTAACCAAGACAGGCGTGGCCTTTCACCAGTGGGAGGGCAAGGGCGATGCGCTGGCGAAGACCGCCTACGTTGCCGTGGCGAGGGATGACGCTGGCGGCGTCACCCGTTACGAACTGTGCCTGCCGCTGGCCGCCCTCGGCCTGAAAGCCGGAGAGGAGTTCGGCTTCAACGCCGTCGTGTTCGACGACGACGACGGCTTCGGCCAGTGCTACCGGATCCAGTTGGCTCCCGGTCTCGCGGCCTTCGACCATCGCGGAACCGGGTGGTACCCGCGTTTCGTTTTGGCGGAATAGGATCCCCGGTTTCAGGTGTCAGGACGGAAGCCCCCTTCCTGAAACCTGGCAGCTAAAGCGGGCTTCGCCCGCAACCGGACTGTAGCCGCGGCTCTGTGAGCCGCGTTTGCGTCGCTCACAGAGCGACGGCTACAGAAATGCGATGCAACGGCGTCGCATCTCGTGACGGAACAATCTAGGGACACTGAACACTCAGAAAGAACGGAGGCGCCATGACGTTGCGTCAATTTGCAATTGTTTCTCTGCCGGTCGCGGCTCTCCTGACCGCCGCCCGGCCGGCGGCGGCGTGGGAAAGCTCGCACACTGAGGTCGAAGAATACCACAAGGTGTCGCTGCGGCTGGAGACGCCGCACACGGAGTGGGCAAAGCCTTACGCCGGAGGAACCACGCGCGTGCTCTACTTCGTCGCGAGCGACAACGAAGGCATGGAAACGCAGGCGCGCCACGTCGTCGAATTGATGCAGCGCTTCGATGTCGAGGTGACACCGGTCTACTGGTACAAGTTCTATACGTACCATTGGCTGGGCGGCATGGCGGCCAATCGGCGCATCCACTCCCTCATGACCCGGAAACCGTACGACGTGTACGTCTTTCAGGGCGTATCGCCAACGAACCTGCCGACCTGGCCGCAGGACGGCGCAAAGGAAGCCCTGGCCCGGGCGGTCGCGACCGGCGCGGGCGTCGTTCTCATCGGCGCCGGCGACGGCGGCCTGATCACCAACCGCCAAGACTGCGCCGAGTTGCCGCCCTTCCTCGCCGGATCGGGCGTTTCCCGTGTATTCACCGCCGACAAGGGCCGGGGCGTCATCCTGCCCGGCCTGCCCGACATCCCCTATCGGGTCGGATGGGAGACGACCTACGACTACTGGCAGGAGGGTTTCGGGCGGGCAGTGCTCTGGGCCGCGGGGCGCGCGCCGGAAATGCGAATCGAGATGACCGTACCCGCGGACCTGCGGCGGGCCGATCTGCCGGCCGATTCGGTGGCCGTCGCCTGGAAGAACGTTCCGAAGGGCAACGTCCGCTGGCAGGCGGTCCTGCGGCGCGGTGACGGCGAGAAGAGCCCGCTGGGCGAAGGTCAGGTCGGTAAGGCGGTTCGCCTGCGGCTGCCCCTGCTGCGCGCGGGAAGCTACCACGTGGACCTCATCGCCCGCGGCGATCGCGGAGTGGAAACCTGGGCCACCGCGCCGTTCCAGGTGACGGACCCGACCGCGGTGAAGAACATCGCCCTGAAAACCGGCTGGGCCGAAACCGGTGAAGGGCTGGCCGGCACAGTCAGCGTCACGAACCTCAGCCGCCGGCAGACGGTGCGCGTTCAGCTCAAGGACCGCCGGGGCCGCGTCCTGGCGCAACAGGACGTGAAGCCCGCCAGCGCCGGCCAAGATGTCAGGACGGCCCCCTTCGAGTTCCCCGTCCGGGAATGGATGCCGATGCTCGTCACGGTGGAGGCCGCGGTCCTCGACGGCGACCGGGAGGTGGCCTCGGACTACCGGTTCTTCAACGTCACCCAGCGCCATCGGGGGAAGTTCAGTTTCGTCCTCTGGGACATCAGCGTCAATCAGCCCCTGGCCCCCTACATGGCCGAGAGCATGCAGCGCCACGGCGTGAACGCGATCGTGACCACCAAGCCGCCGATGCCGGCCGCGGCCGCCTTCGAACTGGCATGGGTGCCCATGACCGGCGGCAACGTCAACGCCCAGCGGCACCTGACCATCAGCCCGCCGATCGCGGAACTCTGCTGGTCCACCGGTCATTTCTCCCGCTCTCGCGGCCACGGCGTCCTCCAGTACTCGCTCGGTGACGAAGGTGCCGTGTTTGGCGCCGCGCCCGGCCCCAAGACGCTGCCCGGCTACCGCCTCTTCCTCAAGGACATGTACGGCGACATCGCGGCCCTCAACGCCTCCTGGGGCGCCACGTTCGCGAGTTTCGACGAAGTGGACCTTTCCGAGAAGGGCGACGGGGACGAGAAGGCCGCGCTCAAGGCGGGGAACTACCCCCGCTGGTACGATCGGCAGGCCTTTCTGCGCTGGAACTTCGTCGAGTACGCCAAGGTCCAGCGGGAGGTCCTGCGCAAGATAGACCCCCAAGCCACCATCGGGTTCGAAGGCAGCGGCGGCTTCGCCCGGAGCGGTGACGTCGACGCGTTTTGCCGCGAGATGGATTTCTGGGTTCCCTACGCCAGCAGCGCCGACGAGGTGATCCGCTCCCTGGCCCCCAAGGGCATGGTCTACGGCAACTGGCTCGGATACGATCACACAGCCGACGGATTGCTCAGCAAGTACTGGCGCATGGTCGTCAATGGCGCCAACAGCGTCTGGTGGTGGATGTGGTCAACCTCGGGAGCCTACGAAGGATTTATCGCCCCTGATCTGGGGGTCGCGCCGGCCACCGAGGAAATGCTGAAGGACACGCAGGTCGTGCGCGACGGCCTGGGCGACCTGCTGATGCAGAGCGAGATGCTGGACGACGGCATCGCCATGCTCTACTCGATGCCCTCGGGCTTTGCCGCGACGCTGCAGGACGGCCCGTCGTATAACGACTACGAACCCAACCACCGGGCGTGGTTCACGGTGATCCATGATTTGCACCTGCAGTTCCGCTACGTGACCGACCGCACCCTGACCCGCGGCGAGTTCGCCCCCGACAAATTCAAGGTGCTGGTGCTGGCCCAGGCCCTGGCGCTCGGCGACAAGGAGGCCGAGATCGTCCGGGACTTCGTCCGCCGCGGCGGCACCGTGATCGCGGATCTCCGGCCGGGCGTGTTCGACGGCCACTGCAAGCCCCGCGACCGGGGCGCGCTCGACGACCTTTTCGGAGTGACAGGTCCCGTCCTGCAGAAGGCGACGCGGGCGGCGATGACGTTGCAACTGCCGGACGAGAAAGCGCCGTTGAAGCTCGATTGGCAGGACGCGATCGTTGACCCCGGCACGCGGGTTGACGGCGGAAAGGCCTTGGGCTCGGCCGGCGAAACGCCCGTTTGGATCGTGCGCGAGCACGACAAGGGCCGCGCGGTGCTGCTGAACTTCTCCCTGTCGCAGTTCCCGACGCGTCAGGTGGCCCAGGGTCTCACCAGCCAGGGGTCCCCCGAGACGACGCCTCCGGCTGTCTGGAATGCGTTCCAGCGGTTGCTCTTCCAGGCCGGAGTGACGCCGGCGGTGGATCTGCGCCAGTTCAAGGGCCCGAGGGAACTGGGCAACGTCAAGCTGCAGCGCTGGCGCAACGGCGACATGCAACTCGTCGCCGTCTTCCGCGAAACAGGCCCGGCGGTAGCGGCCCACTTCATCACGGGTGCGGGAACCACAAACTGGGTGTATGACTTGCGCAACGACATGGCGCTCGGAAAGATAAATGCTGGCTGGTACGGTGGGGACTTCGTCATGGACGTGATTCCCTCCCGGGCGACGTTCTTCGCCCTCCTGCCTCGTGAATTGCCCCGGCCGGCCCTGGAACTGGCTTCCCCGCGGGTCGCCCCTGGTCAAACGGCCGTGCTGCGGCTGAGCGTGCCGGAAGCCGCGGGGTTGCACGCGCTCAAGCTGACCGCCGCGCGGCCGGACGGAATGCCGGCCGACTACTGGGAGCAGGTAGTGGTCGTGGGCCGCGAGCCGAAAGAGGTGCAACTGCCCGTGGCCTTCAATGATCCGGCCGGCGTCTATGTCCTGACCGTGCGCGACCTGTTCGACCGCAAGACCGCCCACACGGTCTCCCTCACGGTCCGGTAGCGGCGCCAGGCGGCAGAGTGTCGCCCCCGCGTTGTTCCCGGCGGCTGAAGCCGCCGAAGCCGCTTCCGCCTGAAGGCGATACTCCGACCAGCTCTCTCTCCGCCAGAGTCCCGGCTTCAGCCGGAAGTTCTCCGCGGGCTTCAGCCCACGTCTTCACACCGCCACCGTGCGCACATCCGTTCCTTGGCAAGCGAATCCCATGGCTCGGGATTCATACTCATGCCCTCACTCCATCCCGACCCATTTCCCTCTGAATGACGCCGGAAGCGCCGGCCGGCCGGCAATCTCGCCGCCGGTGGCCCAGCGCGGCCCCGGGCGGGGAAAATGCCACTCCTCGCCCAGTTCGATCGCGCCCAGGTCCGGGGCCTTGCCGGCGGACTTGTGGAAGTACTCCCGATCCTTGCCGGGAGCGCCGGCATCCACGGCCGCGCTGTCCGGCCGGAGGCTAAAATCCATCGGGCTCATGGCCACGAACGGCGAAAGGCGGTCGTGCAGCATCTCGGGTATGTCGTTGGTGGCGATCTTCGGACCGCAGTAGAGATTGCGGCGGCTGAAGGTAACCCCCCGCAGTCCGCTGCCGCGCGACTCGGCGCAGTAGAAGATATTGTTCTCCATTAGCACGTCTTCATAACGGTGATCCTCGCCGCACCAGTAGATCCACCGCCACATGTTGACCATCGTGTTGTGCAGAACTCGCACGCCCCGGGTCGGAAGGCCGCTGCCCCAGGGACTGCCCATCTTGAAGAACACGCACCACTCGGGACCCCGCTCGCGCGAAACGTAAAGGATGTTGTGGTCGATGGTCAGTCCGCCGCCCATGACCGGCGACAGAGCCAGCAGGCACATACCGTCCAGAATAATGTTGTGATGCACGCGGAGGTTCATCGGCGTCGAGCTGTCGAACTCGATCGCGTCATCGCCGCAGTTCTGGAGGAAGTTGTAGGCGATCTCGCCGGCGTCCTCCGGCGCGCTGGTGCCGTTGCCGCGCGGCTGGAGGTGATCCTGGGATGAGTCGTAGATCCAGTTGTGACGCACAACCGACCGCGCACCCCCGTAGTTCATGAACACGGCCGAGATGTTGGCGGCATACAACCCGCCCCAGCCGCCGTGGCGGCACGCGTCGTAACCGGGAGGGGAAGTGAACTCGCAATACTCGACGGTCAGGCCGCGGCAGGTGCGGTTGGCGCGGTTGATCGGCCGCTCGCCGGGCGTCTTGTGTGGCGGAAGCTCGACGCTGTCCGGCTGGCAGACGCCCAGATGCGAGCCGGTGATAAAGCAGTCGCGGACCGTCACCTCGTTGCCGTGGACGATCACCGCGGCCCCAACGCCCATGTGCAGGCGGAGGCCTTCGATCACGACGTTGTCGGCCTTCACGGTGACGAGGCCGACGGTTCCGGAGAAAAGATGGCCTAGACCGGGCACGTCAAAACCCGAGTCCGGTGCCCAATGTCCCCCTTTGTGGCCGATTTTTCCCAGCTCGGGGTCTACTTCGCCGCCGGCGAGGCGGCTGATCTCGATCGGCGCGTGGTTGGGGTCGGCGTCTTTCCCCAGCCGGACGTACAGGATCCCGTCCTGCCACGCGAAGCCTTCCGGAATGCAGGGATTGAGATTGCCGTCGGACTGGTTCGGGAACCGGAACTGCTTAAGCAGATCCAGGTTTCCGTAGTTGACGAGGTTGCGTGGGCCGACCATCACCCACCACACGCGATGCGGAACAGCGGCCTTGTACAGATTGCCCTCGACCCGGTCGAATGCCAGCTTCGCCTGATCGGCCGGGACCGCCCCGCTGATTGTGGCGCCACCGCCATGGGCGGCTCTCAGCGTGACCGGCTTTCCCGGCGTTCCTCCTCGGGCGATCAGCACGTTTTGGTAGTACACGCCATCCTTCAGCATGATCGTGTCGCCCGGTTCGGCCCGGTCCAGGGCCTTCTGGATATCGTCGCCCGGCGCGAGTTCGACGACGGCCGCCGGTTTCGCGCCGGCCTGGCGGGTCCCCATCCGTTCGTCAGTCTGCGCCTTGTCCCTTCCCGTGACCGGCGCGGGCCAGACGCCGCCCCCCGCGCAACCCGTGAATACCAGCGCGGAGGCCACAAGGGCAAGGGCCGCTTGCCGATTCAAGTAACTCTGCCTGCCATGCGCCTGTCGGCGATACGATACTCGAAATGGAACTTTTACTTCAGGAGTTCTTCGGCCAATGTGTCTCACGAGTTCTCCCCCTTTCACTTGACGGATTTCCGGTTCATGATCCCCTCTGTCTCCTCGATCGGTTGCTCTGGATAACGTTAAAGATCACCGGGCGGCGAAGCCGGCGCCGGCGCATCGCCTTGCCGGACTGCTTCGTTCTGTTGGCTTTTCAAAAGCAACATGAACGGAGGTTACGCAAATTGGGATCACGATGACTTCGGAGGGCGCCGGGTTGCCTGGGCGGGACATATGACGGAAAAACAGCCGAAGACAGCGTAGTCGCGGGCATTGGATGAAAGAATGGAGCGAATACCATGCGCGTAGTAGGTCGCCGCAAGGAGCGTGTCGAGGATGCGCTTGCGGCCCAATTCATACTTGCGCATCCATTCCAGGAACAGACAGCAACTGTCGTCACTGGGAAAGACACGAACCACTTCCTCGGCCTGCCACCAGGTCTCAGCTCGGGTCAATGCCTGTTCTGGGCCGAGAGGCATGGAGAAGCGTTTGGGATCGGTAACAACGTGAATGAACTCCGCTAATACCTGCGGAGCGATGGCGAAGGAATCGCCACGGGACAAGACAGCATCGAGTTCGGCTCTGGCCCATGCGTGGTGCGGATGCCCGGCCACCTCAGCTTCGACCAGGAACGTGGTATCCAATCCCCTAACCATGGTCCATCTCCTCCAGAAGATCGTCGTCTGGCCCCATCGGCCGCAAGACCTTCCCCAGTGATATCGGGGGCATGTTTCGAATCGTCTGCCGTGGCCTCATCAGTCTATCGCGGTACGCTTCCATGGCCTCGCGAATCAACTCGGAAGTGTTACGGTCGGAACGCGTTGCATACTGACGGTACGCCCGGTATACAGGTTCGGATACATTGATCGTAATAGTCTTCATGCAGTTAAAATACATGTTTGCAATGTGAATGTCAATAGAACTGCTCGTTCATCTACCGCGGGGGCGAAAGGCGCCTCGCGTCATTACCGTTTTCAAAGGATCGCATCCTGACGTGTCACAGCCAGTCGCTAGCCTGAATCAGGGAGAGAACTGAGCCGTTGCCCTGCTCGCTTCCGGCCTCAATTCCACACCGTGATGCCTGAGGGGCGGCCTCCGGAGGGATCGGTCACGCGCAGGCTGAAGGTGAACACCCCTGGGTGGCCGGCGCCCGGAGGCAGCTTGGTGCCGGCAACCTTGACCAGGACCAGGTGCAGCCCCTTTTCGAGGCGGACCCTGGGGCCGTTCGCGTCAGGCGCTCCACGGATGGGGGAGTAATCCCCGAGAGGTTCATGATCAAGGTACATCTTCCAGTCGTCATCCGCCGCACTCATCCGCAGTTCGCACTCGGTGTTCCTGTCCGCCTCCAGCCAACATGCAGCATAGACGGCGAAATACGATTCCGCGGCGTCAAGGCCGAGATTCAGGTGCTTCACATCGAAGACATCCACCGCGTTGCCCGGCGAGGAGTAAGGGAGCCATTGGGCCGTGCCGCCCGTGCCGGTGGCGATTTTCACGTCGTCGCTCGGAACGTGCCTCGGCTCGCCGCCGACACTCTGGAGAAAGTCCGTGCCCAGGCCGCCCGCGTCGGACGGGTAGGGGAAATACCCCAGCACCAGCCAGTTGGTGACGTACAGAGAATCGTTCAGTGGGTACGGCCCCTGCCTCTTGGCCTCGATCTCCGCCTTTCGCTGAAACCACGCGCGGACCTCTGGCGGGAGGGCGTCCGCGCCCCCGAAGCGCTTCATGAGTTTGTAGAATGAGTATGGAAACTGGGTATTCCCGATGGCGGAAATGTACTTTCTCAAACTCTCCACAGCCTTGGCCGGATCCACCGGACCGTTCGAGGGAGGATACGGCGGCATCTTGAGCGACCACGCATCGTAGAACTTCCTCAACTTGGCGTACAAGGCGCACGATTCCGGCAAGTCGGGCAATTCACGGATGAAAGCAAAGACGGCGTCTTCCTCATCGCGGGTAAGGGCGTGATAGCCGATGTGGATGTCATCGCACTCGATGATCCTGGTCGGGCCGCCGAGGCCCCGTTCATCGAAGGCTTTCAGGGAGAGCACGCCCTGGGCCCACGTTCGGGACCTCGTCAGCGGCAGGACGAGTTCGTAGATGTGCCGGAAGGTCTTGAGGTCGTGCCCGATGCCTGCCGTTGCCTCGATGGTTCGCCCCTTTCCGCCCGGCTCGGGCTTCAGGATGATGCCGCCGCTTCCGGCGAGGCCGATCCGCGCGTTGCGCACGAACGGGCCGTCGCCCTGCTCGACGGTCACCCAGTCCCCGTCGTTGTACACGCCTTCCCCGCGCAACGGGTCGACCCGCGCGTCCTCGTAGGCGAGGGCCGCGAAAAGATTCTGGCCGTCCTGCGCCAGGAGAAGGCTGGCGGGCTTGCCGTCCACGTCGCGCAGGCAAAGTTCCACATGCTCGCCCCGGGCCCATTCGTCAATCGAACCGTCGGCGACGATCGGCTCACGCCGGCGATACAGCTTTGGAAACGGCGACCCGGTCGACGGTTCATCCACGCGATCCGCCGGAACCATGACGTGCAGCCCGGACTTGTCGGTCACCGCGAGCAGGCCCGGTCCCGGGACGATCTCGTTCTCCCATTCGCCACGGCCCGCCAGGTCACCTCCGCTGTGCTTCTCCGGCGACCATCGCGTACACTCAACCTTATCCAGCACCTGACCCCCCTTGTGAACGCAGGTCCCGGCGTCGAACACATCGGCGCGCACGTCCCAGACGGCGGAGAGAACAACCAGCGAATCGCCGGCCAGTCGGAAGTCGGTGATCCTAGCAACGCTTCGTGGCTCCGGAACCGGCCAGGAGGGGATCGAGCCGCTCGCGAGCATCCGCCCGCTCTTCAGATCGAAGACTCTCACGGCGCCGGCTTTGCTTACGGCATCGTAATACCGATCTCCGCGAATGAAGCCGGGCAGCGGGCTGACTTCGCCCTCCTTCCCGATGCATCCGGTGACGAAAACCCAGGAAGGATCGTCCTCCCGCAGAATGACCACGCCCGTCTGAACGTCGCGGTGCCACGGAACGGCGCCGCTGAACTGCAACGCGACGTAGGGTCCGCTCTCCGCAAAGACACTCATCGAGTGGACCCCACTGAAGGCAAGCGCCGGGCATCCCGGCACGGGCTTCGCCGGTTTGCCGTCAAGGCCGTACCGGTAGAGAAAGAACTCCTTCCGTTCCGGTCCGCGGGTCACAAGACAGAAGCACGACTTACGGGTGAACGCCACTTTGACGAGCTCGCCATCGGATGCGGCGATGACGGGGTGTACCGCAAGCTTTCTGCCGTCGGCGAGATTGCACACGACGTCCAGCGTATCGCGGGGGTCCCCCCTCTTCCGCGGCCCGATCACGTGAATATTCGTTCCCACCTGCCGCGCCGCGCCCCACTCGATCTCCGGGATGCCCCTCTTCCACACTCGCTCGCCGGTCGCCTTGTTGACGATTTCAATCTGGTTGCCGCTCCCGGTCGTACGATACAGCGGGGACAGATCGTTCAGTCCGCCGGCATCCGGCGAAAGCGCCGACTCCCGCATGGCGCCTGTTTCCCCGTCCAGCAGCACCGGACGCGCCGGGTAGTCGAGGACCACCCTGCCGCGGGCAAAGCGCACGCCGGCCAGGTCCGGCTGCACCAGCCGCTGCCAGACGACCGACGGGGCGGGAGGGGCGAGCCGAAGGCGTTCGAGAACTCCGTCGGAGAGCAGGAATACGTCGCCGTCCAGCCCGGCCTCCGGCGGCGGGACGTAAATTTGAGGGTTGGCGCGCGCGAGCCGCCCGGACTGCCGCAGCGGGAACGGCATCTTCCCGTCCGCGCCCGCCGCAGGCGGCTTGACGGACTCAAGCTCGCTGAACCCGTCCGCCGGGGCGGCCTCATCCGAAACAACGTAGAGAGACTTGTCGAGAATCGTGTAATCGAGGACTTGCCGCTCGCTCACGCCCCATGCCATCCTTTCGGTGACGACACCCGACCCCGCGTCGAGGCGGCAAAGTCCACCGGGCGTGCCGACGTAGATCGACGATCCGATCCGTTGAGCATTCCGGAGATCGCCTTCCGCGAAAGACCGGAACCACCGCGCTGCGCCGGTTGCCAGGTCCAGCGCGACGACGTTCCGATAATCGTACACCAGAAGCGCTCCCTCGAAGATTCCAACCGCTCCCGACGGATGCACGAAGGCGTTTTGCCAGACGATTTTTCCCGTCTCCGCGTCAAGGGCAAAGACACCGTTGTGGTCGCGGGGCATACAGATCACCCGGTTCCCGGCCACCAGCGGCCGCGCCCCCCATGCGATGGATGAGTCCCCTTCCCAGGGGTAAGCGCCTGATCGTTCTTTCTGAGAATACTTCGTGCGCGGATAACGGTGCGCCCACTCGAGTTTGCCGTCGCGCGCGTCGACGCGGGAAACGACACCCGCGCCGGTGACGCAGTATACGGCGCCCTGATGACAGGTCACCGCGTTGCCGTAAAGGGCCAGATCGGTGCAGTGCTCAGGGAACCAGCCCTCGGCGCCCTTCATCTTGTCGCGGGAGACCGGGCATGCCCATATTTGAGCCCCGGTATCGGGGTCCAGGCAGACAAGATAGACCCCGTCCATCTCATACTCTACGACTCGGGCCGCCAGCAGGTAGAGCCGACCGTCGGCGTAGACGGGATCGTTCAGCGGCCAATGCCGGAGGCCCCGGGACGTTCCGGGTTTGTTGCGCCACGAGTTGTCCTGTGCCGTTGACCATAACTGCCTGCCCGTCCGGAGGTCGAGCGCGGCAACGTCGAAGGGGCAGCCCTCGGTATCGCCCCATCGCGTGTAGATACGGTCGCCGATCACGGGGGGACTGTAGAGTCCAGGGCGCCGCCTGAACGTCGACTCCGTGAACCGCGCCGTGCGCTGCCACACGGGTGTTTCGGGATGGTCCGCGCGATACCAGGCCATTATGTTGGGCGCGCTCACCAGCAAACCGTCGTCATGGAGTTGCATCCCGACGCGGATGAACGGAAGGGTCTTCAGCATCGCGGTGTCGTAATACCAGCGCGAGCCGTCGGCCTGCCGCCAGGAAGACGGCCAGGGCGCGAGGGCGGGAATCCTGACCAGGCGCCGGTCCAGATCGCCCAGGCGCGGCGCTGGCCGTCCCGGGGGCGCGGCGGCGGGTAGGCCCTTCTCCAGCCGGTCGCGAATGATCCGGGCCGGTTCCGTCCCGCCCATCCATGGATAGCGCTCCTCCGGATTCACGTTCCGGAAGGCATCGTCGAATTCGTCGCGGTTGTCCTGCTGGGCGAGCGTCAGCCAGAGACACGTCAGTGCCTGGGAGCGGACGGCCGGGTCCGTGGCGTGCGACAGGACGTCCCGGAAGGATCGCAGCGCCAGTCCGGCGCGGCCGTTCGACAATTCCTGCCTGCCGTATTCCATCAACTGCCGCTGCCCGGCGTCGGTCCACGGATACCGGCGAAAGAGCGCGAGCGGGCCGCCGAACTCGCCGGAACCGGCCGAGCCGCCAGCGACCGCTTTCGCAAGCTCAGCTTGCTGCAACTGGCGCAGCGAAAGCAACGCTTCGGGCTTTCGCGACAGCAGATTCCGGTCAATCAATGTCCACAGCCAGGCGACCGTGGCCGTGTTGTCGTCGGCTATGAATCGCCCCGGCTCCAGGGATTCGCCAATCAGGGCCTGTATCTGTGACGGCACGGCCTCGGGCGAAAGACCGCGAACCGCCTCCCAGTTCGGGGAGAAATCCTTGAGGACCATATTCCACGGCGCGGTGGAGGGCAACAGGCGGCCCGGCCGGTAAGCCAGGGCGCTTTCCAAGTATTTCGGGTTCGGCTTGCGGCCTTCACCTGGGTACATGGCTTGCCACACGGCCCGCACGTAGGGATCGCTGTCGTCGACGCTGATCTTGGAAAGAATCTCCACGAAACGGGGCTCTGTCTCATACGAGTCCGCCTGGTAGCACAGCGCGGCCTCAAGGAACTGCGCCCACACGTCCCTTCCGGTGGCCTTTTCCATCGCCTCGATCTCCACTTTGGCTTCGAGAAACCGGTCTTGGTATCCCCGCATGGCGATGAGCGCGCCCCATGCGTCCCGCAGGACCGTATCCGTCGGCAGTATCCGGTCAGCCCGATAGGCCGCTATCAACCGGACGGCCGCGTACTCCTGCCATTGTTCCGGACCGTCTTTCGACGCCAGGAGAATGGTTTTGAGCGCCGGGCAGGCCATATCCCAGCGTCCGGGACAGTTCTCGATCAGGTCCCTGAGATGAAGGTTTCCCGCTTCGACATCCCTTGCGGCATAGGAGTCCTCGGCCAACTTGCGGCAAGCCGCGATGCGCGGAGCATCCCATTTTTCCGGCGGGATATCCGGCTGCGCGAACAGCGCCGCCGGAAGGCAGCACACCGCCGCCAGCACGAAGGGCAACAGGCTGTCAATTCTGATTCTCATTCGTATCTGCTCATTAACGGCCGCCAGCCGCGTTCTTCTCCCTGAGTTGGACGCTGTACCACCATTCGCCCCTGGTGTGGCACGACTTGATCATGAATCGGTTATCCCCCTGCTTCAGCGTCGCGGGAAACTCCACCCCCGCCCAAGCCATGGCGCGATTCGTCGCCTCGGCCACTCTGCTTCCATTCAGCCAGAGAAGAAAAGAATCGTCGGCGGCCACGGTGACGGACACCGTCTTCGATGTGGGGGCGACGACGTCGCCGACACCGTAGGCGACAGACAGGTAGGCGGGAGGCGGCATGGCCTCGTTCAGAAGCACCTTGCCGTCAATCTGATCGGTCTTCCATTCCCGCCATTCCACCTGTCGCGCACCGGTCGCGCGATGATCCTCTTCTTTTTTCGCCGCAATCCCGGTCCAAACGTATTGCGCGACGTAGTTCGTCTTGAAATCGATCTCGGTTTCCGGCGGATAGGCGTTGGTCAATCCCGAATTGCTTTCGTCGTTGAGAAACGTGCCGATGAGCATCCAGTCCAGGAGGAAGCCCTGCGCCTCCGCGATCTGGCGCGCCATGGCTTGTCCACCCACCTGCCTGAGCGTAACGGCGGCCTGATAGCGCAGCCGGCCGTCTTTTCCGCTGAGGATCGGATTCAACGCGGCCAGGGCCAGCGGGAACTCCTCCGGTTTGCCGTGGATGGCCACGAGATTGAGGGCATAGCGGAGGATTTCGGAGTCGGGGGCCTTCCTTTCGAGAACCTTGCCCATGTAGCTGACGATTCCCTCTTTGGGCGCGGATTCCGGCGGGATTCTGGCCAGGGCCAGCAGGGCGTTGCGCACGACCTGTCCGTCGGTGTCGGCGAGCGCTGTGCGGAGAAGCGTGTAGAGATCGGCATTGCCGCACAAGCCCAGGCAGGTCGTGGCTCTGGCACGGCACAGCGGGTTGCGGTGTGCCAGATAGCGTGCAAACAGATCGACATGACGCGCGGGGCAGGCCTTTCCCGTTGACAGCGCGTTCAGCGCCGCGAGTACCACCTCGTCCGAGGGATTCTGCAACTTATCCAGCGCTGCGGCCAGGGCCAGGGTTGGTTCCGTCGCCGGATGCGCATAAAGCAGCCTGCACGCCGCCGCCAACACGTTCGTGCTGCCGGACTCGAATGCCGCGACAAGGGGGGCGGAAAGGAAGTCGTCCCCGTAGGACTGCAGGAGATCCATGCAGGGCCCGGCCAGTTCGCTCCTGGCCGGGAGGCCGGCGAGAAACCGCAGGATGACCGGCACGACTTCCGGATCGCGGGTGTCCTTCAGCCCCCACAGAACGGCGGACGTCCCGGCCACGTTGTTCGTGACGAGAAGGGCCTGGATCCGCGCCCGCGATTCGGCCGTTCCGACATACCCGAGGGCGCGCGCCGCCTGGTCGAGCGCTTCGGCCGGCGGTTGCTGGACAAGCCCGGCAACTTCCTTCCAAGCATCCTTCCCCAGCAGCATGGCAACCACCGCCGCCGCCCGGTAACGCACGCGCGCATCGGCATCCGCAAGCCGGCGCCGGACCGCGCCGAGGGCTTCCGCGCCGCCGATGATCCCCAGCGCTTCCGTTGCGGATCCGCGAAGTTCCGGAGCGGGGTCATCGGACAGTCCTTCCGACTTAGCCAACACGTTGCTGCCGGATATCCTTGCCAGGGCCACCAGCGCCGCTCCGGCCAGCCACGGCTCCGTCTTCCCGTCCAGCATCGCCGTCAACCGGGGAACGGCCTCCGGCGCCTTCCACTTCGCCAGGAGCGCGATGGCCTCGGACTTAAGCATCCAGTCGGAGGAATCAAGTTGCCCGAGAGTCTTCTCAATAGCCAGAGGGTCAGGCTCGCGCGGCGCGCCTTTTGTCCCGGCCGACGGCTCCGCCGCGGACGCGGCGCCGGCGGTTACGAACCAACCTGCCAGCAGGCACGCCGCCTGTGACAAGGCGGTAAAATACCAGAACATCACTCTGAGTCCCTCCTGACTTGCAACTTCACACGCCTGACCTTTCAATAATCGTGTTCCGTAATCGCGCCCGTAATCGTAATCCGAAAGAATCGGTTGACGATTACGGACGACTACGGTTGACGATTTAGATTTTACTCCTTGCCTCCTGCCTCCTGCCCCCACTACCTCTGGTAGATCGGGACGAAACGGTAGGGCACTCCGAGAATCATGACCGCCATCGCCGTGCTGAAGATCGGTCCCTCTTGGATGTCCCAACTCCCGTCCTTCCACTGCGCCTTGACCAGCGTCGCGGCGATCTTTGGATACCACGGCTGGAAGAACTTGTCGCCGGCCTGGTACATGTCCTGTATGGCATAGTAATGGCCATAGAGGAAGTAGGTCCCCTGGCTCGGATTGAATTTCACATCGGGGAACGCGTCGAGAATCGTCAGCCCGCGTCGGGTCTTGGGATGATCCCGCTGCCCGGACATGATCAGGGACATCACCCCCGCCGCCGTCGTCACGAAACGAGGGTTCTCCTCGCCGCGGCTGGGCTGATAGCAGAACCCGCCGCCGACCGGGTTCCAGCAGCTCAGCACAAAGCCCACGGCTTTCTGGATGGTCTGATCCGGAACGGCAATGCCGGCTTCCCTGGCGGAGTTCAAGGCCACCAGTTGCATGACGGTTACGGAAAGATCGGCATCCACCGGTTGAAGGGAATAGCGCCAGCCGCCCGCGCCGTTCTGCGCCCGCAAGATCACGTCCACCGCGGCCCGGAGCGCATCGCGGATCTTGGTATTCTTGCTTTGTCCCCACGCCTCGGAAAGCGCGAGTGTTTTCAAACCGTGCTGGTACAGGACCGTGCTTCCGCTCTGAGGTTCGACGTTGACAAGATAGGCGATGGCCGCGTCCATCGTCTTGCCATACTCGCCCCTGCCGGGCACATGTCCCTGGACCATGAAGGCCATGAGCGCCAACGCGGTGTCGGACACCGGATACTGTGAGCTGCCGGGACTCTGGTTTTTCAGGCTGCCGTCGTCCAACTGGCGACTGGCGAGGAAGGCCAGCCCCCTGTCAATGGCCGTACGGACCTCGGGCGAGAGTTTCGCCGTCTCCGTCTGATTTTCGGCGGCCACCGCGGGCAGGGCGGCCAGCAGCAGCGCCGTCGTTATGATTGTCAGCGTTTTCAAGATGGTCCGTCTCCTTTGGGAGCACAGGTTTCGGGTTTCAGGTGGGGATAGGACGTTGCTGCGGAGCAACTTTCATCCTGAAACCTGACACCTGAACTCTGTTCACTCCGCCAGTACCTCATAGTAATCCGACACCTGCTGCCTGAACTCCTTGGGCAGCCTGTTCGCATAGTTCTGAAAGACGGCGGCGCGACTCCGCCGTTCCAGCGCATTGATCTGCTCCGGGCTGAGCGCCACGGCCTTCCCGTGGAGATCCGCCGCGACTCCTTCGGTCATAAAGGCGTGATGTTTGTCTAAAATCCCAGGGGATCCCACCGAAGTGGGCGCACTCGGCATCGCCGGGCCCACCTTGCCGGGTATACCCTCGACGATATCACCCCTGTCCACGATCTTTTTGGATGGGAGACTGTTCAAATCGTTCAGTTCCTCGAGGTCGCTCGCTGCAACGTTCGTGGTCAGTATCTGGACCTTCCAGGGGTAGTCGGGCATGTCGGGCAGCGCGCTCACGGGAAGCGCGCTGATGGCATTCAGCGCCTCGATGGCGGCTTGGAGATCTACGATCGCTTCTTCCTGCTGGGCAAGCGCTGGCTCCTGCCGGATCTTGCCGAGGGCGGTCTGGGCCTCTTTCATCGCGTCCTGCGCCTTCCGCACGGCGAAGGCGGCCATGGTTTTGGTCGCCTGCGCGCTGCATTGCAGGAGATCCTTGCCGATGTCCGTTTGCCGAGCCTGCATCTGAAAATGCCGTTCCTGGAACTGTTGCGCGTTCGCCTTTTTGACTTCCTGCTGCAGTTGTTGTTGATCCTTGAGGATCTGCCGCAGATGCTCCATGACATCCCTGACCGTTGCCATGTCGTCGGTGATCTGCCCCGCCAGGGCTTCCGCCGCCGCGCGCAGGGCCTTGAGCGCCAGGTCCTGCTGTTCCACGCTATTGATCGGCTGGCCGGTTTCGATCTCGCGCGTCGCCGCCTGCATCGCCGCATCCGGGCGACCTTTTTGCAACGCGGCAGCCGCGAATCCGAACCGCCGCCGTCGCGCCGCATCGGTTTCCTTTCCCACGGAATCCGTCAGCCGCTGGATGAAGGTCGTCACCTGTTGCAGCACCGTGTTCTGTGCCTGGGCGAGTTTCGCGCTCACCTGCCCGGTGCCTTCCGGAGCGATGAGAACCCGCTTACCCCATTCGGCAGTTTCCCGGCGCAACAACTCCTCCGCCTTGATAATGGAACGCAGCTGGGTCAGGAGGGCATCCTCGGTCAGGGTCATGCCCATCTCCTTCAACAGGGCGTCCAAGTCGCGGACAACGATACCGACTTCGCGGTCGGCGTCCTCGATATGCGGCAGAGCGTTGGTCGTGTCCTGCCGCGCCAGCCTGAGATACGTTTCGACCTTCGGCACATGGTTGGTGTTAAGGGCGGCAAGCTTCAGGTTCAACCCGGTAACGTGTTCCCCGCCGCCTTCTCGATAGAGGTCGTTGGAGGCCAGATCCAGCATGAGCATGTCGATCTTGCGGACAACGCTGGACAACTGCCGGCGCACGTTGCCTTGGCGCCGTTCCTCGGTCAGCAGGCGCCCCTGGGTTTGCAGGACGTCGTCCGGTTGCCCGGCAAGGCCTGTCCAGGATGTCAGGGCGAGCACGGCCGTGCCGCACAGCCTCGCCACAGCCCGAATTGTTCCTGCTCTTTTCATCGCGGCGCCTCCTGACCCTTGATCTGCTGGATGGCGGATTGTGAAGTCTGGGCGTCCGTCCACGCGCGGTGAACGTCCGCGCGCTGTTCGTCGAGTTGATCCGACAACCAGCGCAGATAGCCCGCTTCGCTCGTGATGGAAAGCCTGCGCGAGGCCGAGCGGCTCCAGCGCGAGTCGGGCCCCTCGCGATTGTCGCACACCTCGATCGCCAAGGTCACCACGTCGCCTTCCTTGAGGTCAGACTTAACCGTGCTCACGGTCCAATCGAAGGCGGCATCGGCCTGCCGCCCTTTCAAGGTGCCGAGGGGTTGCTTCAGTTCCTCCGCGTCATTGACGGAGTAGGTCAGCCTGATCTTCGAAAGTCCGTAGTCGTCCGTAGCGCGCATGACGAGCCTGATCTTCTTGCGGGCGGTGGCCGGGCCGTCGCTGGTCGGCTCCAGCAGTTTGATGTCGGGAAGATTGTCCGAGGTGACGCGCGCCGCGTACCAGACGTCGTCGTACGTGAAACCGTGGGCCGCATCCGTTAGGCGGAAGGTGTACTTGAAGGTGGCCTTGGCGGGGAGCGAGCAGCGCAGGTCGCGGCCGTTGGCCTGCAACTCCATGGGGATCGGGGTGCCGCCCTCGGGAATCAACAACGCCGAACGGACTGCCGGCTCGCATCGCAGTTCCCAGGAGAACCGGCTGCCTTCGAGCGCCTCGACATTCAGATCGTCGGCAACGGCGTCCTTAAGACCGGTGTAGGCCGGATAGGTGATGCGCACGCGGTGCTCGACGAGCCGGGGAGGCGGAGCGGCCGTCACGTGAAACGCAATCGTGCGGTCGTCGCCCACCTTGAAGTAGTAGTCCGCGTCCCGGAACACGTCTTCAACGCGGCGCGAAAAGTCGGCGTTGCGCCCCACGGCCAGGGAAAGGGCGCGCCACGCCGGCTCTCCCGCCAGCCGGACATAGACTTCGCCTGTCGGTGGAACCCGCCCCGCGACACCGGCGGTCAACGTCACGCTGTCGCCCTGCTTGATGGTGAGATTGCCTGAAACGGATACGATCCGGGTCTGGGTCGGGTAATTGATGTCCCGGCCGGCCATCCGCAGAAGGAGCGTCTCGACGTGGTGAGGCCAGTTGATGCTGGCCATGGCACAGAAGAGAAGCGCGCACAGCGCGAAGACCGCCGGTCGCCGGAGCTGCGAGAAGTCCACGACCTCGCGGAAGTCGAGAGGCCGGACTTTATCCAGCGCGCTGCTGCGCATCGCGGCCAGCAGCGACGGCGAAATGGCCGATGGATCCGCGTTTCGCAGTTGGACATACGAGACCAGGAGGCTGGCGAGTTCCGGATGCTTGCTCTCGAGTTGCAGCGCAACCCGCACGGCGTCGAAGCGTTTCAGGTGCCGCAGCCATTCGTGATAGAGGACCCACAGCAGGACGGCCGCGTTGGCGGCCAGCAACGGCAGACGCCAGGCGACGGGCCAGCGCATGCGGAAGATGAAGAGCCAGTCCACAAAGAAGTCCACCGCCGCGAGGGTGACGGCCCAGATGAGCACCTGTGCCAGTCCTCGCAAGTGGAAATAGCGGCGTTGCCGCCGCCAGGCCGCGCGGAGCTTTCTTTCCACTATGTTTTCGTCCGCTGTCATCGGTCGTGCCGAAGTTGTTCCTCGAAGTCAGTATTCAGTTTGGCCTGTGACGGAGTCACAGTTTTCAAGGCGGAGAGAGAACGGTTGACGATAACGGCGACGAGAGCGGTGGACGAGCGGAACTCGCTGCTTCGCAATCCGTTATCGTCGCCGCTATTGTCAACCGACTTCATGTTACTCTCAAACACGCAACATTCAACATTCAACGCCAGAAATCCGGACATTTCCGGACTTTGAACGTTGTATGCTGCGTGTTGCATGTTTCTCTTTCTGTTCTCCATGCTGACACCTGAAACCTGACACCTTTTCACACCAGATTATCCCTCCGTCGCATGAACCACTCGGCCCCGCAGACCAGCACCAGCAACACGAAAACGGCCGGCAGATCCCATAGATTTCGTTCCGTCCGGATGACTTTGACCTGCTCCTTCTTGACGATGCCGTCCGGCAATGAGGACAGCGTGCGGAACGTGTAAGCCTTCCCGCCCGACAACTCGGCCATCTTGCCGCAAAGCTGCTTCTGCATCGCCGTCTCCCGCTGCTCCAAGGGGATCGCGAGGATCTCGAACTCGACCGAATTGGCGGATGCCTGCTCATCCTGGGCGGTTCGGATGATGTAACTCCCGTCCGCGTCCGGCACAAAGAGCCCCGTGTAAAGGCCGTCCACCCCGGGGACGGGAGTCAGGGACAATTCGGCCGAGTCACCCTTCTCCCCCTTCTTTTCCACACGCACAGTGTAGGCGGATAGCCGGACGGGTTCGTAGGCATCGCTCAGCACGTTGGCGAAGACCTGAACGTGCTCGCCGGCCGCATAGGTCGCTCGATCGGTCTCGATGGTGATCCGCTTGTTCTCGCCGAGCAGCCGCGAGAGGGTCAGAAACTGGATGGCCTGGCCCCAGAACTTCGCATGGTAAACCTCGCCAACCTCCCGGCGGAGCCGCCAGAGATCTTCGGTTCCCACAAACATGGCCTTGCCGTTGCCGTACCGATGCCAGGCCACGAGCGGATAGGCTTTGGAACGGTCGGTTGTGGACGAAAGCGACAGCAGCACGGTAGCGCCGGGCTTGGCCCCCGTCAGCTCGGGCAGGAAGCCCAACGGCTTCAGCGTCTCCCACAGCCGGTCGTTGCGTTCCCGCGGCAGCATCAAGGAAACGATGCGGCTCTGCTCGCCTTCCGGAGTGACGACGGGGTGAACCGTGTCGGACACGGGCATCCAGCCGCCGGCCCCGACGTTGACGGGCAGCATCCGGCTGATCGGCGTATTGGCGTAGGTAATCGGCGCGCCGATGGGGCCGGCGAGCATCAGCAGCGAGCCGCCCCGGGTCTTCACCAGTTCCTCGATACGGTCGAGTTGCGCGGCCGTGAAGTAGGTCGCCGGAACGTCGCCGAGGATCACGAGGTCGTTTTTCATGGCGGCCGCGGCGTCTTCGGGATACTTCGCGATATGGTGGGGCGAGATGGCCGCGAGATTGACGTCCCCCTGCGTCATCAGGAACTTCACTTCCAGGCGGGGGTCGCGCAACAGGACCCAGCGCAGGTAACGGTATTCCCAGCGCGGCATGCCTTCCACGTAGAGCACCTTGATCTTCTCGTCGATGACCCGCACCTTGTGCGTCGCGTTGTTGTTGGCCGTGCTGGCTTCGTTCGGCAGCGGCGCGATCTGCATTTCCAGCGTAGCCGAACCGGTCTCCGTGGGGGTCAGGATCAGTTCCTCGAACTGCGTGCCGCCGGTGAGCGTTAACGTTCGATTCTGCACCGGCTTTCCGTTGACCAGCAGCGCCAGGTCGCACGCCTTCTGATCGTATCCCACGGAATCCAACTGAACGCGCAGGGGCACCTTGTCGCCGGCGAAGACGACGTCCGGCGCCACGATTTGCCGCACGTTGATGTCCGGAGGGGCGGGAAGCCCGATCCCGACGGTGTAAACCGGAATGCCCCGCTCGTGAAAACGCTCGGACACGACCAGCGGATCCTCGCCCTGGTTCCATGCGAAGTCGCTGAGGACCACGACTCCGGCGATCGGCTGTCCGGCGTAGCGCGCGACGGCATCGTCCACGGCCGAGCCGATTCGCGAAACCTTGCCCGTCGCGGTTTGCGCCCGCAGCCATGCCATGTCCGGGCCGTCTCCGGCGCAAGGCCTGAGCGTGTCGTCGAAGCAGAAGAACCGCACCTCGCAGTCGGCTCCCAGCCGGGGCAGCAAGTTGATGGATGGATTCTCCAGCGCCGCCTGCGCCAGCTTCAAGCGCGAGAGGGATGAGACCGCCTGCGCCGGCGCCTGAGTCCGCGCTTGGCCACCCGCTTCGGTCCTGGTCGCCTTGCCGATCGCCGCGGCGGCTTCCTCCACGTCTTGCGGATCCTCGCGTTTGTCGGTGAGACTCATGCTCTCGGACGTGTCCAGCAGGACCAGCACGGTCTGCCGGATCGGTTTGATGAGTTTGTAGGCAACGGTCGGACCCATCATCATCGCACACAGCAGCGACAGGGCCAGGGCCTGAAAGGTCGTCATCAATACGCGCCGCGTGCGTGAGGGCACGTTCTCGGCCCGATACAGCCAGACCGCGAACGCGACGGCGCAGACCGCCAGCAACAGCGCCCAGCCCCATCCCCGCCGGAAGAAGAATTCCGGCACGGCGAGGACTTCGCCCGGCTGCAGTCCCAGTAGTTTGTTCAATATGCTCGTCATCCTAATCACGTCTAGGTTTCGGGTGTCAGGTTTCGGGTGTCAGGTTTCAGGTGTCAGGTTTCAGGTGTCAGGTTTCAGGTGTCAGGAAGAAAGAAGGACCTGACACCCGAAACCTCATCACGCTTTCCTCGCCGCAATCACGTCCCGTTCCTGCATGGTCTTGCTCATATCGCCCCGCGTGCCTTCGATTCGCTTCGTGAACCGCTTCGCGAGCACGCTCTGCGTGACAAATGCCGCAAGCGCCAACACCAGCAGCACGCCGCCCAACTCCCTGCCCACCCGGCTTTCCCGGACGAACGAAGGCAGGTCGACGCCCGGTGATAGGAATCGAATGGGAACCCCCGACAATTGAGTCTCCAACGCCGCCTGTCCCGTGATCTTCACATCCGATTCCGTTGGATCCGTGTTCACCGCCACGGGCGGCGAGACCTCCCTGCCATCCTCGCCGCGGAGCACGTAGAATCCCGTGCCTTCCGAACTGTCGGCCGCCGCTACCGTTTGCCCATTCCGTTCCACAACTTTCACCGTCGTGTCCTTGCCGGTCGGACCGCGCAAGGTGACCGTACTGCCGGGCGTCCGCTCGCCGGCGGGCAGAAAGACCGGCTCGCCGACCAGGTATTGCTTCATTGCGCCGGCGTGAATCAGATAGGAGACCATCTGCTGCACCAGGATCGGACACAGCGGCTGGACCGGGAAATCGGTCCACTCCCGATCCATCGTGGACGTAAACAGAAGCACGGACCCGCGCCCCAGTTTTTTCTCCAGCAGAAGGGGCAGGTCGTTCTCGTTAAACTTGAGTATCTCTTGCGCGCCCGGTCCCGCCTTCACCCGGAAGGCCTTGCGGAAGCCCCCGGCATCCAGCAGGTCCCGTGGAAGGAAATCCAGGAAGGTGGACAGCGGATGGCGGGAGCGGGGTGGGGCAATCGACCACCCTGCCGACTCTTCGGCGGGACTCTCCGCAATCACGGTGATCTCGCCCGGCAACAGGGGCTCGCCGTTCTCGCGGAAGAGCGAGTTGTACAGATCCGGCGCGACGTTGCCGCCGAGGGAGAAGATGAGCCCGCCACCTTCCTTGACGAAGGCGAACAGCCGGGCAACCTGATCCTGCGTCACGTGATCCACATTGGCCATGAGGATCACGTCGTAGTCCCGGAGGGTCTCCGCTCCCAGGTCCTGGGGCACGATGGTGGTGACTACGACGCCTTCCTTATGACCCTCCTTCTTCAAGCGCAGGGCGGCGGCCACATAGTCCGTCTCGCTCTCGAACGGCGCGCGCTTGCGGTCGCCGTCCACACAGAGGACGCGAACGGTGGCCGGAATCCGGACCACCGCATGCCGGGTATTGTCGGTGGCGAGTTCGTCGGAACTCAACTCAGCGCTCAGCCGGGCGTAGCCAGGCGCGTCGAAACGGGTCACAAACGACACGGCCTTGGTCTGTCCCGGGGTGATCGTCTCCATCGACTGCCGCCCGACCGGCTCGCCGTTGACCGAGAACGTCACCGTTGCTCCTTTCCTGGCCTTGGTTCCTTGGTTGCGAACTTCCGCCGAGAAGCGCGCCGCCCCGTCCTTGCGCAACGTGCCGGAGGCGAAATCAAGTCCGACCAGGGCCAGATTCTCCTCGCCTTCGGGCTGGACTTGCGCCAGGAAGAGATTGGCCAGCGCGGCGATCTGCCGCAGCGAACTCCTGCTCTTGTCGGAAAGCGTTTCCCAGGTCAGGGCTTGGGCATCCGTGATCAGGTAACACTCCTTCATGGGCGCCTTGAGGTCGCGCGTCAGTTCTTCGATCCGCTCCAGGATCGACTCCAGGTTCAGTCGTTCCGGCAGAACCACCGCTTTCGTGTCGAGCAGTGTGGCGGCCTGTGCGGGAACATAGCCGACGGAGCTTTGCAGGATCCGCGGCTGATTACCCATCAGCACGATCGTCACCGGGTCGCCGACCTCCACGGTCTCGAGGATCTCCCGCGCTCTTGCCACGGCGCGTTTGAACCGCGAGGTGAACTCGCCGTGCGCCATGCTGTACGAGGCGTCGATGGCGATGACGACGCCCACGCGTCGCTGGCCGCCGACCCACTTGCCGGCTTCGCTCCTGAGCGTGGGCCGCGCCAGCGCAAACGCCAGCAGGATAATGGCCAGGCAGCGCAGTAGAAGCATCAGCAGATCTTCAAGTCTGACCTGGTTTGCCCGGGTCACCAAAGCCCGGCGGAGCAGTTCCATGGCCGCCCATTCCGTCCTGCGTCCGTAGAAACGGTTCAGCAGGTGGATGGCGACGGGCACGGCCACGCCGAAGAGCCCCAGCGCACTCCAGAGCCAGATTGAATTCAAGAAAGCCATAGTGTTCAGGTTTCAGGTTTCAGGTTTCGGGTTTCAGTGACACTGAGAAGCCTTGTCGGGAACTTCGTCGAAACATACTGTTTGGCAACTGGATACGTCGACAACGTTCCCGACAAGGTTCCCGACAAAGATGGAGAAACGTTCTTCATCCCTCCTGAAACCTGAAACCCGAAACCTGACACCTGCCTCATCTTCCCTCTTCCCTCCGAAACACAACGCATGGATCCTGCCAGTCCACGCCGCACGGATAAAGGAGTTTGCCATCGAAGTCGGTCTTGATCGTCAGGTCCTCGCCGGGCGGCAGCTCGATCGAAACCGTCAGGGCATCGTTTGTGCATGGCAGCGTTCGCGCATAGGCGGTCGCACCGGCGACTTGCAGGCTGATCCGCACATCGCCGCGACATTCGGGCACGGGTACAACCACGGCGCGAAACCATGCCTTCCGACCTTCCCGCCCCTGCAGACGATATCGCGTTACAGTGATCGGCAGCATCCGCACAGCCGTCAGGCAAACCGGCGTGGGCTGACGCGGTTCAAGGCCGGAGCGGTAGTCAAGAAACCGCGGTGCCGCGGGAGGGGCGTCCGGCCCGCGCGTCTCCACGTCGCCGGCCGCAGGCAGTCCGAGGCGCATCAATTCCGGCGATGATCGCAGCAGGTAGCGCACGGCGGCCCATGGAACCGACACCTTGCCCAGCGAGGCGTGCGCCACGTCCAGGCCATTTGAAACCAGACTCAGCCGTCCGCGGAAGACGCTGCCATCAATCAGGCCGACTTCGTCTTCCTCCTTGCGGGGGACGGCGCTGAGCGGCGCCTTGAACTGGTAACGGATAACGCCCTGCCGCGGAACCGGTAGTACGCCGAGCGGACAGTCGATCGCGAGCGTACTCTCCCGGATCCACAGGAGACTTCCCGGAATAGGCTCCCCTTTCCCCCGATAGAGCATTCCGCGCTTGCCCGCGGCCGTGGGGGCGATCCGGCGCGAGAAGTCCAGCGTCGCGATGCCTTCCGTTTCGATCATTCGCTCGCCGAACAAGTTTCCGCGAAAGGCGAGCCCGTTGGTCTCCAGACCCAGGATGCTGCCGCACCAGATCTCGCCGTTTATCATCCGGATGGCCTGGGCCGCGCTGATCGTATTCTCTCCCCCGTCACGAACGGCGGTCAGGACTTCGCTGAACGGGACCGCGGCCCCGGCAATCAGCATGCCGCAATCCCTCACTTCAATCGTCCCCTCCAGCATGGCGCCGGAAGTCTGAACCGTATCGGCGCCAGCTCCCCGTGCAGAAACAAGTCCAACCGCAATGGCAAGCCACGCCCTCAGCCCGGAAGAAACTGAAATTTGAAAATGGCCAGGCCCATCTGAAAAGGCTTTTGCCCGGTTTGCACTTTTCAATTTGCACTTTTCAATTTGCATTCCTCACCTCGCCTTTCCTGCCATGGAACGTTGAAGGAGGTGGCCGGCGATGGCGGTTTCGACCGGTTGGCGGGTGTTTACCAGGACATAGTCCACCAGCAGCTTGGCGCAGGACTCCTTGATGTGATTGATGAATTTTGCCACCTCGGCCAGGTAACTGGCGCGGATACGAACCGGGTCGGAAATCAGCTCGCCATCATTCTCGAAGCCCACGAACCGGCGCATGCCCCGGAGCGGGAATTCCAGTTCGTCCGGATCCATGACATGGAACACAACCACGTTGTGGCCGCGAAAGCGCAGGTGGCTCAGCCCCTGAATGAATTCTTCGGTGTGATCGAACAGATCGGAAAAGAGCATGACCACTCCGCGCCGGGGCATCCTCCGTGCGAACTCGTGGAGAATCGCGGCGATATCGGTGCGCGGTTTCGGCTGCGCTTTCTCCAGTTCGTGCGACAGGCGGGTCAGCACGCCCAGCGAGCTGGTCGGCTCGATGTACTGGCGCAGTTCGCCGTCGAAGATGCCGACGCCCACCGAGTCGTGCTGGTCCACGATGAGATACGCCATGCTGGCCGCCATGAACTTGGCGTATTCCAGTTTGCTGATCTTGCCCGAGGCGTAGCGCATCGAAGCGCTGGCATCCACCAGCAGGTTCGCCGTGAAGTTCGTTTCCGCCTGAAACAGCTTGATGTAGTACCGTCTGGCGCGGGCGTAGAGCTTCCAGTCAATGCGGCGGGTCTCGTCGCCGGGGACGTACGGCCGATGCGCGCTGAAATCCGTGCTGAAGCCGCGGATGGGGCTTCGGTGCATGCCGACCCGCATCCCCTCGACAATCTGCCGTACAACGACATCGAGCGGACCCAGTTCGGAAAGAATCTCGGGATCGAGGTACCTAGACCCCCGCCGCCCGGTGTTTGGACTTGGCATCGTAGAGTCTCTCTTCAAAGGGGATACTGTCGAGGAGCCGCTTGACAATGTCGTCGGCGCTCACGCCCTCCGCGTGGGCGGCGAAGTTGATGCCCATCCGATGGCGCATCACCGCCGGAGCCAGCGCCCGGATGTCTTCGATGGCGACGTGGAACCTCCCGCGCAGGATCGCGCGGGCTTTGCCGCCGACGATCAGGTGCAGACAGGCGCGCGGGCTCGCCCCCCAGGACAACCACTTGTTGACGAAGTCGGGCGTTCCCTCCACGCCTGGCCGGGTCGCCCGGACGAGTGCGGCGACATAGTTGAAGATGTGATCCGCCACCGGCACGCGGCGGACCAGGTGCTGTAGCGCGAGGATCTCCTCCTTGTGCAGCACGGCGTTCAGATTCATGTCGGGATCGGACCGGGGGGTGATCGTCTTCATGATCCGGAGTTCTTCGTCCAGGCTGGGGTAACCCACCATGATTTTAAACATAAACCGGTCAAGCTGGGCTTCCGGAAGCGGGTACGTGCCTTCCTGTTCCAGCGGGTTCTGTGTGGCCAGTACGAAGAACGGACTGTCCAGGTCAAAGTCCTCGCCTCCGGCCGAAATCTTCTTCTCCTGCATGGCTTCGAGCAAGGCCGCTTGAGTCTTGGGCGGCGTGCGGTTGATCTCGTCCGCCAGGATGATGTTGGCGAAGACGGGGCCCTTGCTGAAGACGAACAGCCGGTGGCCCGTTTGAGGATCGTCCTGCAGTATTTCGGTTCCGGTAATGTCGGAAGGCATCAGGTCCGGCGTGAACTGGATGCGCCGGAACGACATGGAAAGGGTCTTGGCGAGAGAACTGATCAACAGCGTCTTGGCCAGTCCCGGCACCCCTTCCAGCAGTCCATGACCTCCGCTGAAGACCGCGATCATGACCTCGTCAATCACCTGGTCCATGCCGACGATTACCTTCTTCAACTCGGTCTGAACTCGAGTGCGGGCCTCGCCAAGTTTCTTCACCGCTTCGACATCGTCTGCGAGAGGTTCAAAGCGGGATTCCCCGGATGCACTCGCTTCAACTTGCATTGTTCACGGTCCTTTCTTGTTGCGACACCGCCGATGATACCCGTTCTCAGGCACAAAGGGGTAACATTCCCTTAGGCTGGACGACCTCGATAATGCCATGATCCAGCATCCAACTTTCGAGGGCTTGACGCCACGCAGCGTCATAGGCATGACGACCGACCTCGCACATAGGATCAACTATACTCTGTGCTTGGTCTTGTATCCAGCGCTTTACCTCCTTTCCTCATTCACGTGGGAAGAGCCGGTAACGGCGCCCCGGAAGGGGCCGTCCCGTTTTCCTTGTCGGCTTGGGGATACCGCTGTGGGCATAAATCTGCCAATCGGCTTTCCCTCTCAAAGCATTCGTTCGTGATCGCCTTGACCGCCGCCAACCATTCCGCCCGCCGTTGCTCTACCTGATCCATCTCCGCCTTCCTTTCCCGTGGCATTACCCCTACCTCTTCATCCCGGAACCCACTTCAGTCTCCAAAACCCTGTTCTCACCGACCGCATCGATTCTCTACCCGATGGATCACGAATGAGAAATGGAGACGGCGTATAGGCCCCGTTCTTCAACTGACGCACGGCCATATCGGTTGCCCTGTTTTTGCAAGCCTGTCCAGACGGCCCCTCATAGATCGGTTGACCATGACTTTGGCATCATCCTGAGTTTGGTTCGGCTGCGAGGTGATTCTCGTCATTGTTCCTCATCCCAGTCGGGATACTGCGGAGGGCTTTGTCCCACTCGTTTGGCAACTTTCGGGTACTTACCCGGTGGAATCTTGGTGTCGATGCCCAGCACATTGATCTGGTGCCACCAGTCGTCGCCAAAGTCGAACCAGTAGCCGAAAGTGCCGCCGATCTTCAACCCGAGCGAACCGAGTGATGCCGCTGACGCATCTCCCACCATTTCATCCGAGAATGGCCCCGTCGGCACAGGCGGCCCGTACTTCCGGGCCTGCTCGTCCATCGGCCCCTTCCCGCCCACTTGGAACTCGTACATGTGCTCGTCATCGCGGTCAAAGGCGTCAAAAATTGCCTCGTGCAGGTCTTGGAGCGTCTGTTTGCCGCGAATCTGAATCGTGCGGGAAACGATCTTGTTCTTCTTGGCGAACTTCGCCGTCACCGGACCGCTGGTAAGGAAGACCTCAAGGGTGAAGATGCTATCCGTGCCCTTTGGAGCCTTGGTTCTTCCTGTCAGTGGCTTGGGTGTGCTCAATTGGCGATCTCCCTTCATGCTGTATCACCCCGCCGCCGCATACACGCTATGCCCGGCGTCCTGATACGACTCGAAGATGTGCTGATACACCAGATCGCATTTCTGCGCGTAGATCGTCCGGGTGTAGGTTCGGGGTAGTTCATCCAGCATGGTTTCAATCGCCAGCCTGACATCGGCCCGGCTCTGCTGGCGCTTCTTCCAGTCCAACACCAGTTTCTCGCTTCTGAGCCGCTGCAACAATTCCTGAACCACCTTTTTCACCGCCGCCCGCTCCTTGGCCGTCATCTTCATCTCGGGCTTGGTCAGGATGTCGAATAAGGCCAGTTCCTCGTCGGATAGCCCTTCCCGGATGCCCCGCTTCTCCTCGTCATCCAGTTCCCGCACGAAGGCCGTCAGTTCCTTAAAGAACTGCTCGATGTTCTTGCTGCCGGAATTGTACTCCTCGATCATCTGCTGGAACTTCAGGAGATAATCCAGCCGGGACTGGTTCAGCCTCACCATCGTCTGAAGCCGCTGCTCAATCGCCGCCTTCAATCGGTCGATGACGGTGCGCTGCTGGCCCTTCTCGAAATGAGCCTTCAGGGCCTTGAAGTCAATCTGGCTCAGGTCAACCAGTTGCTTGCCATACGGCTCGTCCTTTTCCCGGATGACGTAGCCTTTCGTGGCAATGGATTTGTCCAACAACAGCTCCACGACCTTCATCACCTCGCTGATGTCCACTTCATCGGGAGACGGCCTCAGATTGACGGCTATCGCCTCCAATATCCGGCGCACGCCATCGAAATCATGGGCCACGGGATCGGGCATGACGGCCTTGTGGATGCGCACCACCAGCCCGACTTTGCGGAGAAACTCCTTCTTGTCATCCTCGGGATAGATCAGCCGTTCCACGGCATCGGCAATCATCGCCGTCCGTTCAAAGGCCCGCGTCTCCGCCGCTGCCGCCAAAATATCCACCTTCCGCTGATTGCAGAAGGCTTCGGCTTCCGTCACCACGGCCTTGAGCATGGCAACCAGTTCCTTCTTGTCGTGAACGGGGGTTTCGCCCGGCTTGATCCCGCCCCCGGCATCGGAGCCGTAAATCGCCAATGCCTTCTGGAGGTTCCGGAAGATGCCGACATAATCCACGATCAACCCGTTGTTCTTCTCCGGGAACGTCCGATTCGCCCTGGCAATGGTCTGCATCAGGGTGTGGTTCTTCATCGGCTTGTCGAGATAGATGGTCGAACAGCACGGCACATCGAAGCCGGTGATCCACATGGCGCAGACAAACACGATACGGAGCAGGTCTTTCTCGTCCTTGATCGCCCGTTCCAGTTCCCGTTCATCGTGTTCCTCACCCAGTTCAAGAAAGCCGAAAGTGTATTCATCCTTCACGGCGATCTTGGCCTGATGCCGGTACTTCTCCGGCACGGCCTTGTCAAAGTTGGTCTGGTTCAGGAGCGTCTTTTCATAGGTCTGGTTCTCGATCTGGTGGATCAGCACGTTCTTCGACCACCCGAACTTGCGGGTCATGCGGAGGTAGAATTCCCGCTCAAGGTCGTCCTTGCACTGGTGAAGAATCGTCAGGTTGTGTGTCCATCCGATTATTGCAACCAGTGGCTGCAATTTTGGGAGCTGCCGATAGGCAAGGTAGAACTCCCGCATGTTGAACAGATTCCGCCACGAGAATCCCGATGTTCCGGGGAACTCCGCCTGCAAGTCCGCCGCAAGTTGTTTCACGACGGCATCCCCATGACGGCCCATAACCTGCCGTTCCGTAATCATCCGTCCGATGTCCCAGTAGAGACCGATGAGTTCCCTGTTCACCGACTTTAGAGCGGCATACTGGGCAGACCTGATGCGTTCCTTGATGTCCGTCAGCAAGGCGGCGTAATCTCTTGTCAACGTTGGCTTCATTCGAGTCCTACCCCCCTTGTCGCATACCGTCCAAACCGAATTCGGGGGACACTGACTCCCGAATTGAGCAGGGATGGGTTTCTCTCTACTGGTTCTCCATCAGTTTTGTCACATTCTCGGCGATCCGCTCTTCCAGTTCGTGAGCCTCGACGTTCAGCCGTTCCAGTTCCTCGTTCTGCTCTTCCAGCCGCTCGTAGAAATCGAAGTCGTCTTCCGGCCCGTCCGCCACGCCCACATACCGTCCGGGATTCAGGCTCCAGCCTTGGGATTCGATCTCCTTGATCGTGGCAACCTTGCACAGCCCGGCAACATCGGCATATTTCCCCTTCTGGAATTTCTCCTTCAGCATCGTCTCGCTGCCGTCTTTCGTTTCGGGTTCCTCGCCACGATAGAGCCGGACGAGGTTGGCGATGAACTCGATCTGCTCGGGCGTGAAATCACGGTGCGCGCGGTCAATCTGGCGGAAGATGTGCCGGGCATCAACGAAGAGCACGGTATCGGAATACCGCGCTCCTCGTCCCTCACCCGCCTGACGGCACCCTCTCCCAGTGGGAGAGGGTTGGGGTGAGGGTGGCAAAGTCGGCTTTGCCTTGTCAAAGAACCAGAGCGTCGCGGGAAGCGTGACGGTGTAAAAGAAGTTGGAGCCGATGGACACCATGACATCCACGGCCTTCGACTGGATGATCTGACGGCGGATTTCCATTTCGGAACCACGGGCATCGGCGGCGGAGTTCGCCATAACAAACCCGGCCCGGCCCGTCTTGTTCAGGTCGCTGTAGAACAACTGAATCCAAAGATAGTTACCGTTGTCCGTGTTGGGCATCCCGAACGGGAACCGGGCCTTGTCGTCCTTGATCCGCTCCTTATCGATTTTGTCCACGTTGAATGGCGGATTGGCCATCACGAAATCAAAACCATCTTGGTCGGTGAACGGGTCTTCGTAGTAGGAATTGCCCTGCCGGATGTCGCCAGCCTGCCCATGAACGGCAAGGTTCATTCGGCAGAGCCGCACGGTTTCGGCAACCCGCTCCATACCGTAGACGCTGATGGTGTCCGAGGGCTTGGATTTGTGGCCCCTTGAGAACCGAGCCGCCTCGACGAACATGCCGCCGGAGCCGCACGCTCGATCCGCCACACGGCCCCGGAATGGCTCGATGATGTTGGCGATCAGGCGCACGAGACAGGTTGGCGTGAAGAACTCGCCGCCCTTCTGCCCTTCGGTGCGGGCAAATTCGCCAAGGAAATACTCATAGATGCGTCCGAACACATCGCCTTCGGCATCCATCGGGATCGAGTTGAACGCCTTGAGGAGCGTGGAAAGCGTGCGGTTTCCGCCGCCTAGCGAAGTCCTGCGGGCTGAAGGGCATTGTCCCGTACGGCCTGCGCCATACGTTCGCCAGCCTTCAAGCCGCTGGAGGAACGGAAACGACTTCCCTGGCGCAACTGATGGGGCATAGCTCGGTCAGGACGCTGCAACGGTACGTCGCCAATACCGCCAAGGAGCACAAGGAGGCGATGGATCGGAACGAAGAGAGGCTCAGGGTTATGCTGGGCGACGTCCGTGGAACAATGCTGCCGGAAAAGAGCCAGCCAGCATGCGCCTCTTGACCTACGGAATCGGTGGATGGCAACCCGAGTCGTCTGCTTGAATTAGAGAGGTTTTCCAGGCGCCTTCTCTGGTTCAACCGTCGCAGCCGTCAAGGGAACAACTTCGACCAGATGCGGCTTGATCACCAACGCGGTTCTGACAGCCGAGTCCAGCTTGCGCAGATCCTCCCCGCGCTTTGCAATGGCGGAGACGCGCTGGGATTCGATTTCGACCAGTATGTTGGTCCTGTTTTCGACAAAATCGGGCAAGTTTGCGGCGGCAAGCATGATGCCGCGAAATATCCTGTCGTGGAAGAAGCGGTTCTTTGCCTCTACGGCGGCCCCAACGGCCTTCACTTGGTCGGCAATCGGCCCGCCAGAAAGCGCGGGTTGAGTAAGGTTGACGCCTTCGGCAAGTGCCGTATCGGCATATTCGGCGACCTTCTTTCCGCCCAGCCTCACTTCGTAGTTACCGGTCTTCAAACCTGTGACTTTCAGTAGGTACTTGTTCATCTCGTCGACGATGGGCGTCCACTTGACGATGGCCTTGGCCTGATCCGGGAAATAGGGCAAGGCGGCATCGAGGCGAGTGAATCTGATCCCGCCGTTCGTTCCGTTGCCAATGTCGGCGATCTGGCACTGTTCCGTCTTCGTGACGGCGAGTTTCGTGGCGTCGATTTCAGCGGCAGAGACCAGCGTGGGGAAATTAAGCGCCTTGAGAATCGATGAAGCCATGACGGCCTGGCCGGGCGGTCCGGGATGGACGGTATCCCCACCCATGACGCGATTGCCGGGACGCTCCGCCCTGGCCCTATTCATGACTTCGAGGTAAGGATGGAACTGATCGGCGAAAGCGCCTGCATTCGTCTCCGCAATGGCCTTCACACCTTCGGCGAACCTCTCGAGTGTCGCGGCGTATCCTTCGAGAGCGGGACCGTCCTCCTTCTTCTCGACAGGCTGAGGAGTCACCCACGCGACATGGATGTTGTTGCTGCGGGCCTGGTCGGCTATGCCTTGCAGCCCGGCCATGTAGGTTTTGAAGCTTCCTTCATTGAAGCTGCCGTAGCCACCGTCGTTCATGCCAAAATCAACGGTCATGGCCGTGGCCTTGAGGGGGAGAACGTCGCGATTGAAACGGCTGTTGCCGCCCGGCGAGCGATCCCCGCTAATGCCGACGTTACGGAAGGTGATGTTCCAGGAGGGGAAGCGCGTGACAATCCAGGTCTCGAGGTAGTTGCTGTATAGGTGCTGTTCCGTGATACTGTCGCCCATGATCACAACCTTGTCGCCGTCCTTGAAGAAGAAGTCAGAATCGCCAGGCTTCCCACCTCCAAGTGCGGCGCAGGCACAGGTAGCAAACAGGACGGCAAGAACACCTGTTCGTGCAAATCTTTCTCGCATGTCGATATCTCCTGATACGTTGTTCATGAACCTGCTACCAAGCCATCGTGACGGCTTTACGGACACACGCCCGTTGAGACCTTCGTGAAAAAGCATCTTCATTTGAAGAGCAAGAAGATGCCCGAACTGAGCCAGGAACACAATCTCAATGGAAAGGATCAGGGCAAGACTGATCACGGGCGCAAAAAACCGCGATCCGGGACCCGGAATGGCGGCCAACGGCGCTGGGCTGGACTCGCCGGAATCAAGGGGTAGGAAGCAGAACGCAGACAAAAGTTGCCACGGGGAAAACCAGATGGGCTGGAATTGCCGCGATCTGTCGTCGCAACTCTTTGATGTTGCGGCAGATGTGTTGGTGGGCGATACAGGACTCGAACCTGTGACCCCTACCATGTCAAGG
>Ga0182021_10000466_pt1 | contig 42917 bp, 28 predicted proteins | sample 612E3MmetaG_FD_120493 | JGI IMG/M metagenome (GOLD analysis project Ga0182021, IMG submission 120493) | Permafrost microbial communities from Stordalen Mire, Sweden - 612E3M metaG (Illumina Assembly) | ecosystem: Environmental > Terrestrial > Soil > Wetlands > Permafrost | place: Sweden... | reverse complement strand
CGTGCCGTCGATCTATTAGGGCTCCGAATGGGCGATGGAAGGCCGAAGACGCCCGGGCGACGACAGCCCGGTCCGGCCGGCACTCGAACTGGGCACGTCTCCGGGGTTGGGCGCCGAACCCGCGCTGGCCGGTGCGATCGCGAGGCTGTCGACTGTTCGGGCGGAGCTGACGGCGCTCCGGCACGGGGGATACCGCCAGCTGTACGTGGCCGACGAACAGCTGGCGTTCGTGCGCGAAGTCGAGGGAGAGGCGGTCGTGGTAATGCTCAACGCGTCGGAGCTGGCGGCGAAAGTGCGCGTCGCGGCGCCCCACGATGGAGTCTGGACGGACGCCCTGAACGGGGACGCCGTCATCGCCGGCGGCGGCGCGCTGGCGGCCGAGATACCACCGTTCTGGGCGCGAATCCTGGTCGGCCGCTAGCGAGTGGCAGCCAATCGTCCGACGGCTCGGCCAGCGGCCGCGGCGGCCTCTCGTCGGCCGGCGAAGCGAGATAATCAGCGTCCCGTGACGCGGCGAGACGGGCGGTTCGAGCGACCGAGCAAGATCGTCGGCGGCCACGCGCCGGACGCACGCAACAAAGGACTCTCGATGACGACCTTCTACCTGACCGTGATCCATCGGCCGGAACTGGTGCCCGAGTATCTCCAGAAAGAGGCGGAGGAAGGCAAGGCCGAGGACATCGGGAGAAGCGGCGTGATCGGCGAGTCGCTGGACATCTTCCGCACTCAGCAGCGCGTCGCCCACGACAACGGCATCCGGACCACGATCCAGATGACCTACGCCAGCCTCTTCAACGAAGAGGCTGTGGCGCTCGCAAAGGCGGACCACGAGAAGTACGGCGACGAGATCGGGTCGACTTTCCTGGGCATCCAGTGTGCCCAGTTCCGCGAGAAGTTCCACTCGAAGGAACTCGCAATCTGGCTCTTCTCGATAGAGGACAAGCGAGCGATCGTCGACGAAGTCTTCGGCAAGTTCCAGGAGGTCTTCGGCTTCCTGCCGACCTCGACCGGCTCGTATTACATGGACGCCGAGCTGGTCAACTACATCAAAGAGCGCTACCCGATGATCAAGGCCGCGGTGGCCACGTGCTGGGAAGAGGGTCCCAAGGCCTACCACAACGCCAACAACTCGTGGTACACGCTCCTCGACGGCGGCCCATGGAACCCGTGGATCCCGTCGAAGCGCAACATCCACTGCCCCGCTTCCGACGAATCCGACGACATCGGGATCGTGGCCGTGCCGCATCTGTCGCGCGATCTGATGGCTGTGTTCGACGGGCCCGGTTCCTACTACGGCACGCATCCGCAGAACATCCTGCGGGGCATGGTCTACGAGGACCGCGAGATCCCCTACTTCATGAACATCGTCGACCAGTACCGGGCGATGGCGCGTTTCAACCGCGGCTACTCCTACAACATGATGTTCGTCGGGCCGGGCTGGATGAGCAAGAGCGGACGCTGGGAAGCCGACTACGACTTCCTGCTCAAGAGCTACGAAGACGGCATGGCGTACTACGGCCAGCTCAAAAAAGACGGCCAGGCCGTCGACCTCACAGTGAGCGAGTTCGCCGACGCATACCGATCGGACCGCCCGTACTCCCGCCCGGAAGTCTCGCTCTGGAAAGACATCCTGTACGGCTCCAAACGCCAGCAGTTCTGGTTCGTGGACCCCTGGATGCGGTTCTGCCTTGACATGAACCAGGGCGGCGCCATGGTGGACCTGCGGCCGTATGCGGCCAAGCTGATCCGTCCCTGCGGCGTCGGCACGGCGCACATCCAGGACGCCTCCTACCCGTTCCTCATTCAGTCGCTCTACCGGGCCGGCTATTTCACCCACTACGCGGGCGAAGGAGCCGTCAAGAGCGCCAAGTTCGGCCACGCCGGGGAGGAAGTCGACCTCTGCGCCTGCCGAACGCAGGCTTCCTTCTCGGAGGAGGGCGACACCCGTGTCGTGACGCTCGATCCGGTGGCCATCGAATTCGAGAAGTTCACGATCGGGGTCCAATCGGTCTTCCGTCTGACCGAGGGAACCGGCGAGATCGAGATCGTCCGAAAGATCGTACAGACGACCGATCCCGAAGCCGAGGTCGAGATCAACGAATACCTGACCGCCTGCTATGGGACGACCGAGTATTCGGAGGACCTGACCGGCGTCCGGCTGACGCTCAACGGGAAGTTCGGGACCGAATCGATCGACTACGCCTACAAATCCCGCGAGGCGGCAGTGGACGGGATCGAATCGGCTGAGGCGGTCGTGCCTCAGGTCGATACGAAGCTCTCGATGCGGTCGGATGCGGCCGACACCGCCGGAGCCGCGGCCGGCTATTTCCGCGAGGGGATCGCGTTTTCGCCGATGTACACCATCGGCATCAAGAAGTCGATCACGGGTGTTGGAGAATTGCGCACATGGCTCAAGGTCGAAAAGGCAAGCTGAATTTCCGCTGCCCGCGCTGCCTGATGCGGGAAATCGACATGGACATGCTCTACGACTCGGACAAAGCCGAGTACTACTGCCTGCGCTGCTCCTTCGTAGGCCCGGAGGCCGAGGTCCTGCGGCTCAACGCGGAGTTCCGTTCCAAGTACCTGGACCGAGCAGTGCGGATCACGGACTTCTAGCCGGGCGGCGGTGCTCGCCGATCGTCGACCGATCGAGGTTGCTGAGCGGCGCGATCGCCAAGTCTCGGGTTCTTCGTCGACCTTCTCGCTCAGGAGCTGGTTCGATTCAGAACGCCCATCGGTTCACGGGGCGTCCGCAGCTCCGTTTCCCCCGATCAACCGGTCTGGCGCCGTATCATTGACGCCTCGGGGTGTGGCCTAGCTGGTAAGGCACGTGCTTTGGGAGCACGAGATCGTGGGTTCGAGTCCCACCGCCCCGACCACTCGCCCGGTTGGTGAATTGCACGAAGTAGGACCTGGTTTTGCGCGAATCATGTCCCAGATTGCACGAATCGTGTCCTTCGAGCGGCCTCTGAGCACGAATTGACCCTGAAAGTTGGTGAATCGGCTCGGAGAACCCGCCGAAGAGGATTTCGAGGGGCATAACCGGCACGATCGGCACGATCGGCAGCGACGACATCGACATAGGGTCATAGGCCCGGTGATACTCGGGAAGGAATGCACCGACAGGAGCTTCCCCTCATGTCATCCGCGAAATCGGCCTCGATCAACGCAGATCCGTCTTCCGAACTCGCTCCGCCCGCGTCCGGCGAACAAGGCCTCGACATCTTCAAGATGGCCGGCAAGACCATCTCGGGATGGCTGCCCTACGGCAAGACCGGTTTGGGCAAGGAGTTCCGCAAGGCATTGCCCTATGCGACGCAGGAGGAGCGCGACGCTCTTCTCTACCAGGCCTTCAATCCGTTGGTCGCCTACACGCAGCGTGGCGATATTGGGACCTCTTTCGCCAAGGCCCACAAGCTCGGATGGAAGCTCCCGACCCCTTACGTAATCCCGTATCGGTTCGACGGAACCGACCACGACTACTACATAGATTGGGTCGGGGTGCTCGCTACAGGGGCTCCGTATGGGGTCGAAGCGAGCATCGAGGATCTCAAGAGCGACGCTCAATCCGAGGCCAAGCTCGCGGCCGCGACGATGCATTTTACCCGTCTGGGTGGATGGTTCGGCCTGTTCCTCCCAGGTGCGATAAGCGACCTCTATCTGTTCAACCTGCGTCGACTCAATGCCTACCTGCTCCCTTTCGTCGGTTACGACGAGGTCGCTCCCGAGATTGAGTTGCGGCTGCTGCAGGTCGAGCCGGTATCCATTCGCGAGCTCGCCTCGGCTCTCGGGTCGCGATTCGGGGAGCGCCTCGTAACCGAGTCGGCTTGGCGGCGGATCGCAATAGCTGTGACGGAAGGACGTCTTGTCGTCGATCTCGATGCGGTCCTGCTCGATCTCGACACACCCCTGCGGCTCCTGCCGCCGTCAATGGCAGCGGTCGCACCACCGCGGCTACCGGTTTCAATAGCAGAGTTCAGGTCGAATCAGCCAGTGCCAGAGCCGAAGCCGGCAGGGCTTCTTCCTGGCAAGACTGTCGATCCAAACAGTCTTCCGGAGCCCCAGCGATCCGGCTTTCTCCGGAATCTGCGCATCGTCCAGTCCGTCTTGGTGAGCAATTCGAGCTATGCCGAGGTGGGGGAAGTCGAGGGCTTGGGCAAGAAGCGGGTCGAGCAACTGGTGCGAAAAGGCGAGGCCGGCGGCGAGGAGGCCCTCGTCCCATATGTCCATCTAGGCCCCCGGCGCTCCGAGATGGACTCTGCGTTCCTTGAACCCGTCCGGAAGCTCTTGGTCCAGAGGAAGACCAAGCCGAAGCTTACCTACGTTCACATTACCGAAGCGCCAGAGCTCAAGAAAGCCGCCATGGCGGCCTTCAAGGCGACTGGTGTCCTCCCGCCAATGCCTTCCTACTGGCAGGTGTATCACTACGCAAAGAACCTCGAGAAGATCGACGTGGGCATCCGCAACGCTCGTGCGGATCTCGCCCATATCCCCCACTCCGCCACTTCGGTGTTGGGATACGTTCGGACGATCCCAAGCCCGATGCTCATTCTCAACGTCGACGAGCACTACATGGATGTCTTCGTAGTCAGCGACGAGGGCGCCGAGCTTACCGAGCGAGTCCACGCAGCGGTCTTGATCGATGTGAAGACTGGCGCGATCGTGGCGGCAGTCTTGAGCCCCAGGGCGCTGACCGAGGAGGATTACCTTCGCCTGATCAAGCAGGCAATGGAGCCCAAGGATGAGATCCTGCGTCGCTTCAAATGCCTAAATCCGTGGCCGTGCTACGGGCGCCCGGCCGAAATCCTGAGTGACCGGGGCAAGATCATCACCTCAGAGCTCAGCACGGTCGTCCTGGTCGATCGTTTCGGCATCAACCAGTCGTTCGCACCTCCTTACGCCCCGTCGGTCAAGGGCGTGGTCGAAGCCTTGTTCCGATGGATCACCGAGAGGTTCACTCACCGCCTGGCTGGCACGACCAAGAGCAGCCCCACCGATCGCGGAACCTACGATTCGCAAGCTGGGGCGCTCAGGAGCGGGATCACGTTTACGGACCTCGAGGAGCTCTTCTACCGCGCAATCGTCGATGGCTACATGCAGGACTGGGACGAACTCCGCCAAGGCCCTCGAAACGTCATCTGGGACCTTGATGCCGCCAAGTTCGGCGTTCCGCAATCGATGGTGTCGTCGGACGAGCGGAAGCTGCTCCTCAAGCGTTCCTGGAATCCCAAGCACCCGAAGGGCATGTATCTCGTTCAGGGTGGCGGCGTCAGCTTCAAGGGCAATTGGTATGTCGGCGAAGAGGGCCTGACCGCGCGGTTGCGCGACGACTACGTTGCCGTGCTCTGGGACAAGCGCGATATCGGCACCATCTACCTCATGGGCGAGGACGCAACCATTCTCGGCGCCGCTCATTGCCCGAAGTATGCCTCTCGACGCATCTCGGTCTGGGAGCAGGATGCGGAGCGGAAGATGATGAAGGAGCCGAAGGCGACGGCCCATCGGACATCGTCAGGGAACCTTACGACCATCGTGGCCGACTCCCAGAAAATGGCCCGCGAGCGCAAGCGGATTGCGAAGGAAGCGTCGCGAGCCCGTTTCCTCGATGCCCAACAAGATGAGATCCACACCGCTGACGCCTTGGCGGAGCGTCGTCGAATGGCGGAAGCGCAGAAGCGAGGCCCGGCCTGGCAAACAGACCCCTCGAAGCTGCCGGGGCCCGATGACGATGTCGATGAGCCGATCGTAATTCCATTGGTCCGTCGTCGCGTCCCACGAGAGTTGGATTAGTGATGGCCGCCACTCAAGTCGAGACCGAATTCGGGTGGATTAGGTTGAGCGATGAGCCGGTCCAGACCTCCCGGCCTGTCGTCCAGCTCGACGACTTCTATCTGGAGACCCCGCCTGCGAGGAAACTGCGCGAACTCTTCGACGAAGCCTTTGCCAATCGGTCTTGGCACATCGCGACTGCCCTATCGGGGGCTGGCAAATCTGTCGAGATTGAGGACTACCAAGATCGACATCCAGTTGAGCGTCTGCACACGGGCCAGACGCGCGCCCCTGTAATTGTCGGGAGCCCGCTCACCGACGACCGCTCCTCCCTGGCTGGACTACAGGATTCCCTCATCGACAACTTCGGCACCGTCCCACGGGGCACGTTCGTGGCCCGTCGCCGATGGCTAATCGGCGAGATGGTGCGATGTGGAACGCGTCTCGTTATTACCGACGATGGCCATGGCCACATGTCTCAGGACCTGCTCTACCTGAAGCAGCTCCTCGATGAGGTCGCGAAGAAGATGCGTGCCAAGGTCGGTCTCGTGATCGTCTGCGAGGGCATGCAAGGCCACATGCCGTTTCAAGAGCTCATCCTCAAGAAGGGCTCAGCCCAGTGGCGTCAGTTCCGAAAGAGGATGTCGACCTCGGAACGACCCTGGTGCCATATCGCCTCCCTAAGCGCCGAGGAGGTGAAGGTCGTCTTGGCCGGATACGAGCAAGGAGTCCTGAACGAACGTTTCCCCGATCTGCGGCTAACGATGTGGTCGAGCCGGATTCACACGCACCTGACTCACTCCTTCTTCGACACGGACCCCGGTGAGCGGGTAACCATGCAGAACGTCCGAAACGTTGTCGACGGCATCATTCGACGGCTCGCAGCTCGACACCTCTCCGACATACCCGGAGCGGCGCTCATCGACGAAGTGGTCGCCGCCATGCTCGCCTCGCCAGAAACGAAAGTCCTCGTCCGGGACCCAGGCAGCGCCAGTCCTGACGGCGAGAGCGGTTCGTCTGCGAAGGTCACGGTCATCTAGTGACTGTGATTGCGTTCCCCGGAACGGAGTCTCCGTTCCCGCACGTGCTCGATCCGTTGCCCGACGAGTCCCTGCTGGGGTTCATGCTTCGCATAGATCGAGCGAATGGCTGGGAATTTGGGGGTGTGTCCAAAGTAGTTGCCACGCACACGACTGATTGGCGACACTTGAGCGCGACGATGTGGGCCGCAGGAACTGTGTGGGACCTACGGCGCCTCGCCCACCTGACGCGCAACCCATTCGAGCAGATGGTCGGCTTGACGCTCCTGCCCGACCTTCGCCGGGCGGCGAACGACCCTGATCTCAGCATTGCTGCCCTGGGTGATGCCGGCCACCTTCGCTTCTGTCCTCGGTGCTTGGCCACAACCGGGACGATCCCGCGGTTCTGCTTTCTGCCGCTGATGGACGTATGTCCAGTGCATTCGACGAAGCTGGTCGGCTTCTGTGGTCGCCACGGAGGACCATATCCGCCCGAGGTCGTCGGCAACGTCGTTCGGTGTGCTGGGTGCCAGCAGGACCTTGCCGCAACCGAGCCGGAGCCGGTCGCCGAGAACGAGCTTGAGCACCTGCGCGACACGTGGCGTGCCTGGACGTTCCTTCTCGGATGGAAGGGCGATGACATCCGCGGTCTCGGCTATCGGACCATCAAGACCCGCAAGCGCGGGTATCCGCTTCACGATGTCGGAAGGTCAGCCTCGTTCGAGAAGTTGGTCAGCGTCTTCCAGGCGCTGCAGATCAAGCCCGAGCTCGTTTCCTACCTCGAGGAGCGACCTACACCGCCGTGCCCGAACGCGACGTGCCCTCGCTTCCTTCCGCCTGGCGACAAGGACCGCCTCGCTCGCGAAGGCCTCGCGGAGCGTCACTGCCCCGAGTGCGGAACTCGGTTCGTCGGTCGCCGAATCGTCATGACCTTCGACGAAAACCACGGGTCTGACCATCCGTCCCGCCACAACGTCAGGAAGGCCCAGCGGCGCCTCAAGGGCTGGCAGGCGGCCCTCAAGGAGACTTGCCGGTCAGATCTGCTGGAAGGCCGTCCGATCACGATCGCCGGCTGCTTCAAGCGAGCGGACATCCCGCTCAATGCGAACCTGCGGGCAAGCCGCGTGGGGCTCGTCGCGATCGTGTGCGATTCCGCTCGACGACAGCGTCTTCTGAATGGAACCGAGCGACTGCCCTTTCGCTCCCCTCACGATGGCCGAGTATCGGCTCATTGTCCTGCTTGCGCGCGGGCGCAAATGGCTCGACCTCGCCGAAGTTGCCAAGTTGAGTCGGATCGTCCCCAACCGCCCCACTCCGCCGGTCGGCCCAAACTACATCGACAGTAGGCCAGACCCCACCTGGGGCATCCTCGATCCCCTATTCGACCCCGAGAGGCTCGCAGCCGCAACCGGCAGCGTTGGCGAGTTCTGGGCGTGGCTGGTAGCGGCCAGGGCGGCCTGGCCCCACCAACCCGAGGCAATCACACCCAGATCGCAGGCACGAGCAAAGGAGATTGATCGAGGCGTCCCGGTTGGTCCGATGTTTGTGGATACTTTCGCCGACCGCTGGTCCTACGGTCAGCTGGACGAATCGTCTCGCGCCTTTGTCGACGGCGAACGTTGCCCCCGTTGGATTGCGGGGGTCCTATGGGGACGGCACAACGCGCCTGATCCTGTTTGGTGATCGTGCTGCGGGATGTTGGGGACTTTGACGCAAAACGACGCCGAGGTTGTCCTCGGCGTCGTTCGGGCGGCAATCTGGCGATCCGGCTATTCGGGCGGATCTCGGGCCTCTTCCGTTGGCTCCCTCTCGACCTCCCCCTTGTCGGGTTCGGCGCCGGCGACCTCCGGCTCTGACTCGGGTTTCGTCTGGCCTACCGGCTGATGCCGCCGCGCCTCTAGGACCCTGCCCGCGTAAATCCCGACGAGGATCACGAGGCTCACCCGGAGTTCCTCGAGGCACTCGATGGGGTGCTTGTAGCCGTCGCCGACGACCACGTGGTTCACGGTGGTTTCCAGACCGGCGAACCAACGTCCGCCGGCGGGAATGAGGCAGACCAGGTGGCGACCGAGGTGGGAACTCCAGCGGACAGAGTCGGACGCGAGCTGGCAGTCAGCCCACCGGCGATGAAGCTTGCCGGTTCGACTGGCGAGTTCCGGGAAGACCTCGCTCATCTGGAATGACAGCGGGTTCTCCGCGATCGATCGAACGATGATGATGGTCGGTCCATGTTCTTCGAACCCGTCGGTCCATTGCTTGAGCAGAAGCTGGCGGCGTTCCGTCTCCGGAAGAACGTCGAAGGGCTGGAGGTGGATGTCCTCGGGCTTTGGACTCTCAGCTTCGGTAGCCATGATTGGCTCCTTCCTCGTGGCTGGCGCCACGCGACGTGGGGTCAGGCCTCCGCCTGGTCACCTGTGAACCTATCGGAGTGGACGATCGTTTCCGTCGCTCCGCCGGCGGCGAGCGTCCGAAAGCCGGCGGCCTCAAGCGCCCTGTTGAGCTCGCGCCCGGAGAGGTCCGAGCTTTCGACGAGGTGCTTGGCGAACAACTCGATCGGGCCTACGTTCGCCGCGACGATTGCGTCAGCGGTGTCGCATGCCTTATCTGCGAGTCGCGTAACCGCAACCGAGTGGAGGGTCTTCAGCCTTTCTGAAGCCAGGTGCTTGAGCTCACGGAGGTCGATCGGAGGGAACCCTTCGTCGAGGCCGCAGGCGAGGAAGACTTCGATGTCGTGTGTGGCGGTCCTGATGTCATCGAGCACGCCGAGGGTGCCGGCGCCGAGCACTGCCTTTTCGGCAGAGAGGCCTCCGTATGCGACCGCGAACATCGAGCGGACTCGATCGGCCGGAAGGTCGGCCATCCCCTGGCCATCCTCACCGGTTTTGGTCATTCCCCCGAGGGGTTTGATGGAGACCGAACGGATGAACGCGGGGCCTTGCAGGGCCAGGGCCACGGCCACGTGGCCGGACTCGTGGACTGCGGTCCGCCACGGGTCCCAGACCTCGGTCGTGGGTTCGATCGCGCCGCGGCGGCCGAATGCTGTCTTGATGTCGGCAGCCTCCACGATCAGACGGCCGCCGGCGACGGCAACACCGAAAGCGTCATCGAGAGCCTGCCGCAGATCTGCCGGTGTCCAGCCGGCCGTCAGCTCGGCGATGGCGTCCCAGTCGACATCCGATGCGATGGCACGTGAAGAGGCGAACGTATCAAGCAGAGCGCGACGCTCGGCGGTCAACGGCGCCTCGAGGGTGATGTGCAGTCCGAGCCTGCCGGCCCGAATCAGCGCGGGCTCGAGGGAGAACTTGCTCATGGTCGTCGCCCCGATCACCAGGGGCCAAGGCGAGTCGACCATGCCGTCCATGGCGCCCAGGAGGGCCTTGGTTACGCCGCCAGAAAGATCGGTTGCGCCAAACCGGCTGCGCTCGAGGCCGAAGAGATCGACGTCCTCGATGAACAGAATGGATGGCTTGTCACGCAGCACGGCGAAGCCGTCACGGATGCGGTCGGCCGTGAGCTCTTCTGGGCCGACCTCGTAGAGGTCCATCCCGGCCAAGCGTTTCGCTAACCAGCGTGACCAGGTGGTTTTGCCGACGCCGGCGGGCCCCATGAGGAGGACTCCGCGGGGCAGTGACGCGCCTGCCGCGGCCACGATTTCCGGGTGTTCGAAACGTTGTGCGATGCTCTCAAATTCGAGTTGGATCCCTCCGATATCGACGACTGGCTGGGAGTTGAGGGTGGCCGGATCAATGCGATGTGCGGCCAGCCAAGAGTTGATGTCCATCTGATCTCCTTCGTGAAAATGCCTTGATCACGAGGAAAACAGACAGTCCTGTTCAAGTCGAGGTCGTCGAGGTCGACCGTGCCGAGCTTTCCTTTCATTCCGTGGCTGAGAGACCTCGTTTGCCTTGACTCGCGGGCAAGTCGGGCAAGTGGGATCTCATGGGAACGGGAGAGGGTTGGCTGAGCACCGAGGACGTGGCCCGCTACATAGGTGGGGTCTCAGCTCGGTGGGTGCGAAACCAGATCGACTCCGGAAAGCTCCCGGCGCGGGCATTGATGACAGGTGCGCGACCGACTTACCGCATTCGGCAAAGTGACGTGCAGGTCTTCATGAGGACCTACATCCTGAACACCCTCGATCGGGACAGGTAGGCCCCGAACCACTCCCGGCCGAGCCTAAGTTCCGAGGACTGTCGAGAGTCCCATTGACTTCGTCGTGTCACAACTATAACGTTTTCGTATAACTTGTGACTCAAGGACGGTGGGCGGTGAGCGAACTTCGGGCAACTTATAGGCGAAAGCTGCACGAACGTGCCTTTGAACGGTATGGATACTTCACAACGAAGGACGCAGCCGAACTGGCGGTCCCGTTGATCGCGCTCGGCATGGTCCTGCGACGCGGTGGGCTTACCCACATCTCCTACGGCCTCTACCGTTTCGATGACGTGCCCGTTACTGGGCGTGAGGCCTACATGGAGGCTGTCCTGCGAGTCGGAGAGGATGCGTTTCTCATGGCCGACGCTGTCCTCGCCCTGCACGATCTGGCGCTCGTGAATCCGACGCGTCTCCGCGTTGGCACTTCGCGGCGTTCGAGGCCACGAGTGCCGCGCACGATCCAGATCGTGCGCACTGACATCTCTCCCCAAGATCTGACTGTCTATGAATCCATCCCCTCAACTACAGTTGCGCGCGCTCTCACCGACAGCCTCGGCATAGTCATGACCGAGAGGCTTGTGGCTGCCGCGAACGAAGCTGCAGAGCGAGGGCTACTACGGCGCGGCGAGGTGGCAGGCGTGCTTGAGCAGTTGGAGAAGAAGTGACACTCCCCGAGATTCAGGAGCCGCGCAGCCTCGCGCAGCTTCAAGACCGGATTCGCGGTCGGGCGCGCGCACTCGGACGCGGTGAGGGCATCCTCGATCGACTAATAGCAAACGTCATCGTCGGCCAGATGTTGCCACCGGGCGTGATGAAGGGCGGCACGGCGCTGAAGGTCCGAGTCGGGGAAGAAGGATCCCGGTTCTCCAGAGATCTCGATGCCGCCCGGAAAGCCGGCACTGATCTCGACTCTTACCTGGGTGTCTTCGACGAAAACCTCAGGACCGGCTGGGAGGGCTTCACTGGGACCATCCGCGACGGTCGTGCCGTGAAAGCGCCGCCGACCGTGCCAGCCGACTATGTCATGAGACCGTTCAAGGTCGCCCTTTCCTATAAGGGTAGCCGCTGGGTCACAATTGACTTTGAGTTAGGGCGCGACGAGGTAGGAAGCGCCGTTGACCCGGACTGGCGTATTGCGCCGGATATCGTGGCGCTCTTTGCATCAGTAGGGTTACCGGAGCCGGCGCCGATTCCACTGCTCCCGGTCGATCACCAGATCGCGCAGAAGCTCCACGCCTGCACCTCTGGTGGTGCAACTGGAGGCAACGACCGTGCCCATGATCTTGTCGACCTCCAGATTCTCGTCCGTGAAGAAAGGCCAGACCTGGCCGCAGTCGGCGTGACGGCACGGCGTCTGTTTGCGTCGCGTAGGGCCCAGCCGTGGCCCCCGACCGTTGTGGCCTTCGACGGGTGGCCCTCGATCTACGCAGAAGCGGCGACTGACCTCGATGTGCTTGAAACTGTCGAGGAGGCCATCGCATGGGCCAATAACGACCTGACAGCAAATATGTAGAGGAGCCTGCCCCGCGGTCTACCACCCGGCTTGCCGCGACCTTCATCGGCTCACCCATTTCCGGCGAAAGGCCGACGAACGCTACCGATCCGAGCGAATTCACACTGCATCTCACGTTCCAGGTAGTGTGAAATGGGCGTAGGTTGTTGTCATGAAACACAGCCTCGCTCTCGACTTGGCCGCAACCGATCTCGCCGACTACGACTCACTGCTTGGCTTCGTAGTCGCCCACACGATTGCTCCCGTCCGCGCCGCCTATGGATTGCCAGCGCCGCAACCCGCCGAAGGGCACAGCTACTTCGTGGAACGCACGGAGAAGCATGCCGACGGGATGCTCGTCGAGCACATTCGCTCCTACAACCTCAAAGAGTCGACGCGGCTCTTTGACCCCGTCATTCGTGCCCTTCTCCTCTTCGGCTGGCTCTTCCCGAAGTCGGTCATGCCTTCCGAGTCCCCGGAAAGGGTCCTGGAGGCTCCGGGCTGGTCCGTTCTCCTGCAGTCGCTGAGCCTTGTTGACCGGCCCTATGAGGCAATCGCCCACCTCGTAGGAGGGCTGCTCGGACTTTCAACCCCGCGTCCCTGGTGGACAGGCAGCAGTCCGCTCGAGCCCGCCGCGAACGCAACCGCGCTCGCTGATCTCGCCTCGATGCAAGAACTCGTAAGGAGTGCCCTCTCCGCTGTGACCGAGGATCCGCACACCCACCTGATCGACATCGGGCTCCATCGTATCGATCAGGTCGTGGCCTGGGAGCTCGATGAGATTGCTCGGTATGACGTTCGCCGTCGATTCGTCTGGCTCGGGACATACGAGTTCGTCGATGACGATGACTCGGAGGCGTCAGATTCGTTTCCCGAGGCGTTCGAGCGTGGAGTCTTTGCAGCAGACCTGCCTGAGACTCTCAAGGGGTTGATCGCTCTCGACTACTCCGAGCAGCTTGGCAACGATCACTCTACGGGTCGGTGCGCGGAATGCGGCGCGCTTATGGAAGTGGATGGGCGCCAGCAGGGGCGGGTTCGCCGCGGCGAGCCGGTCTATCACCCCGACTGCCGTGAGGAACATCGCCTCGTCTACTTCAGGCGGAAGTCGCGCGATCGCTATGCACAAGTGAGGGGGAACCAGGCGTGATCGATCCATTTGCGGGAATCGGCATCTTCCCCGAAAGCCCGGCCGAAGACCGATTCGTGCACCGATGGGACCGGCAGCCTTTGGCCTTGCGAGTCGTGGCAGAGGCATGCGAGCGGGGCAGATCGGCAACGGTCGTTTGCGCGAACCGTCCATTTCGTCGTGTAGCTGTGCCACGATAGCTGTCACACGAGGGGGTCATTGTGCGGATCGTGGAAAGCCAGGCCAAGCTTGAGTGGGGACCCGACCAGTCGGTCGGCCTGGTGCCGATCGCCCCGATTCAGGCCGAGCGGCGTCCACGACCGCCGAAACTGACCGCCGACGAGCGTCGTTGGCGCTCCCAGGTCGTTATGGCTCCGGTCGAGGCCCTCGTCCGGGCTGCCGCCCATACACAGCCTGAGCCGATTGACCAGGCTCACCTCGACCTTCGCCGCTTGGCACAGCGAACAATCGACCTCGTCGTCGCTTCGATGGGTATCTCCCGGGATATCAGCGAAGACGCGGTGATCGATGCCCTGACCGCGTTCGCCGAGCGAATGTCGCCGGGGATCTCCACCTCGGACGCCCGCTACGCCGCCGAGTTCGTCTACAGGCACCTGCTCAACGCGCCCGATGACTTCGCCCGGTTCACCTTCACGGGAGTCGGCGAGGACGGCGTTCCCCGTCCGTTCACCTTCGATCTCTTGAAGCTTGAGCCCACCGAGGACGGCGTCAGCGTCAGCGCCTCGGCCGAGGCCATCAACGTATTCCTCTCTGCGCTCGACCTCGATGCGACAGACACTGAGGCGGCGATCGCCGTCATGCTCGAGCGACAGCTGGCGGACGGTCGTCTCGATGCTGCGCGTGTCAGCGCCGAGGCCGCCGGCGAGACATCACGTCGGGTCGCTGCATCGATCTCCATCCTGCTCGAAGACATCGGGCGAGATGTGACCTCCATCGACTGGAACGATCTGCGAGATCAGGTGTCCGCAGCACGCCACCATATCGCGGGCAGGATCGTGGACGACAATCGCCTCCTGGAGCACGCTGCCTCAGGACTCGACGCCGACGAGGCGGAAGTGCGGGCCGAGTCGGGCCGAATCATTGAGCTGCTGGAAGGCTGCAAGGCGCTTCACCTCGATCTCCAGCAGCGGATCCTTCCGGTCCACAAGCGGTTCCTTTCGGCGCAGGGAGAACAGCGGCTCGCCCGCCGGCCGCGACTTCGGCTGCTGTCGATCCGGACGCAACTCTTTGAACCGGTCCTGGCGCTGCCCGCTCAACTCGCGACGGTCGTCACTGACGTATTCGTGGTCAATGCGTTCGGCGTCCGCGGTCGTCGTCTCGCGCGCCTGAACGACCTCATTGACGGCCTGCTCGCACCGCCACGGAGCTACGTGCCGCGAGAAATAGACGCCGAAGTTCCAGACGCAGATGATGGCGCCGCCGACCCGCAGAGCTACAGCAACGCGACAATCGCCGCGGCCGGCGAGATCCTCAGTGTTGCCCGTCGCACTCCCACGCTTCTCTCCGATCTTCTGACACTTGCACGTTCCCGCCAGGATCCAGAGTTGGCTGACCTGCTCGTGCTCGCGTGCCTTTGGGCGTTCGCGCCAGAAGAAGACCCCGAAGCGATCGGCCGTGGCGCTGAGGTAGACATAACGAGTGGTATCGAGTCGCTCGATATCGGGCGACAACTCGTCGATCCCGATTACTCGGGCGCCGATCTACTTGTCGGCAGTCCCGAAGCATTGCTTGCGAGTGACCTCGTCGCCCCTATGCCGGTCGACCCAACTCCCCAGCCTATTTCCATCGATCGCTATCGGCGAGGCAAGAAATGACAGATTTGGCCGATGCGACAGCGGCTGGGATCCTTATTGGTGCTGGGTTCACAAACCGAAACCCGGCCGAAGGATCCGATTACGGACAGGCGCTCGATCGCTATCGCAACAACCAGCAGTTTCGCCAGCTCGTGGACGAGTTCGCCCGCGGGCTTGGGTTGACCATCCTCGGCACTCCGCGAAGCGGCGTCGTGCTGGCTCCAGTTACAGGGTCGGTCTTTGCTTTCCGTTTGGGCGATCTTCGGATGGACAACACGGAAGCCCGCATGCTCTTTGGCTTGGCAATGCTCGCCATCGCCGCACTCGCGTATCCACGAGACGACACGCTCGACGCCCCGGGCGGACAGATTCTCTCGATCAAGCGGGTCGAGCAGTTTGTCCGGACGTCGATCGAGCCCTTGAAGGCCTTGACTGGCGACGCGGACACGGTCGAGGCGCGTGTCCGTTCGGCCGCTCTGGCGTGGGATCGGCTGCCCGTCTTCAAGCCAAAGGCATCGCAGCCTGGGCCGGCAACGGGCTGCACGCAACGGATCGTCCAGGACGGGTTCGAACTCTTGGTCGATCAGCATATGGCGAACCGCGCCGGCGCTCGTCTTGGCGAAGGCCGCTATCTGTTGACCGATCGTTTCCGCCTTATGGTCGCTGAGATCGCCGGCGGAGAGGCCCTCGAAGCATTGCGGCGAGTCGCCACCGAGCGCGGCTCCGAATTCGCGGAGGGCTGACCGATGTGGCAGATCAAGTCCATCTACCTCGACTCGATCGGCACGCCCGCGAGTCGATTCGCCAACGTTCGACTCGACCTCTCGTCGGCGGACGGAACGCATCCACTCGACACCGTCCTGTGGCTGCGGAACGGCGGAGGCAAGTCGACACTTGTCGCCCTTCTTGTGTCGTTGATGCGTCCTCGGCGTGCGGAATTCCTCAGTGGCCGTCAAGGCCACGAGGAGGCGCGCGCCCTCGAGGATTACGTGCTTTCGGGGGACACATCGCACGTCGCAATCGAGTGGGCCCACCCGGACGGCCGTCGACTTGTCACTGGCGCTATCTACGAGTGGCCCGAACGCCAGGCGCCCGCGGATCCGGCCGCAGGCCGGGCCAAGCTCAAGATCGTGCGCTACTCATTCAACTGCGACGGCAACAAGGCCGAACTCGACCGGCTCCCGTTCCGCCACGGCGGCCGCCAGAGCACGCTTGATACGGTCCTACCGGCGATCAAGGCGTTACCGCCCGCGTGCGAACCGGTTGCGATCATCGGTGAGCCCCATCGCTGGGAGAAGCTGCTTGACGATCGAGGACTCGATCCGACGTTGTGGGAAACGATCGGTTCGATGAACCGCGTGGAAGGCGGCATCGCCAACGAGTTCGTCGAGCAGAAGCCCGAGGAGTTCGTGCGACGAATCCTTGAGCTGATCACTGAACCCGGAGAACCGACCAAGGTCGCCTCCATCCTCGGCGACGTCGCCGATCAATTGGCGGAGCGGCCGGATGTGGAGGCTGACGCGGCCTTTAGTGCCGAGGCGGTCGATCATCTGGGACGCCTTGCCATCCTGTATGACTCTGCCGGCAGCGCCCGGTCTCATCTGACTGCGGTCCGAGTTGAAGCCGCTCGGGTGAGGACCTCCCTTCGGCTCGCAAAGGAGAAAGCAGAAGCCGACGGAACTGCCGCGCAAGAACGAGCCGATCTTGAAGACAAGTCGGTCGCCGCCGAACGGGCGAGTGCGTCGCAGTGGCGTGCTATGGCGAACGAATACTCGCGTATTGCGGCCCTCTACCGGCGCGACCAGGCCCAAGTCACCCTCCAGGCGGAAACCACGTCACTCGGTGAGGCGCAGGCAAACGACCGGGCCTGGCGGGTAGTCCCTCTCCTGGTTGAGCGCGACGACACCGCGCGCCGGCTCGGCACCCTCGAAGCCGAGTTCGCGAAACTGACCGAAGGGGCAGCACCTCTGGAGCGGTTGAGGCTCTCCACGGCTGCTCATCTGGCAGGAGCCCTGGGTTCGCTGGAAGCAGCGGCTCGGAAGGAAGTCGACGCTCAAACCGAGTCAGTTCTTGAGGCCGAGAGGGATCTGACTTCAGCGCACACCGCCAAGGATGATGCAACGCTCAAACGGATCCGATACGAAGAGCGCAAGCGTGGCCTCGACGCTCTGCACACTGACATCGATGCCTCTATCGACCGCGCCAGGCGAGAAGGTTTGATTCGAGCCGACGAGCTGGCCGAGATCGCTTTCGTTCGGTCTCAGCGAGAAGACGCCAGTGACGTTGCCCGCGACGGTGAATTCGGGGCGGAACGTAGCAAGGCTCGGTCTCGTGTGGACGCAGAGCGTGAGCGGCTCACGACAGAACTTGAGCCGTTCGCCAACGCCTCAAGAGCCGCCGCCGAACGTGACCGGGTGGCCCTCGACCGGATCCTGGCGCTCCGGCAGGGTCTGGCCGAAGAACCGCGAATCCTGATCCTGTCGGGAACCGAAGCCCCGGATGTCATCGGTATGGGCCCCATTATTGAAGAGGCGCTTGGGGCGTCGATCCTCCGGTCGGATCAAGACTTGATCGCTCTTGCGATCGCCAGCGTTGAAGACGAACGCGCCCGACGCGGTCTTGCGACCGCTCAACTTCTCCCTCCTTCGATCGACGTTGAACGCGCGCTTCGAGTCCTCGAGGATGCTCGAATTCCCGCGATGACTGGATGGCGTGCACTGGCGGAACAGGCTGAGCCGTCGCGCCGCCTCACCGCCTTTCTCTCCGCGCCCCTCGTCGTCGGCGGTGTTCTCGTCCGAAATTCTGACGACCTCGCTAAGGCGCGGGAACTTCTCGCGGACGCGGGGCTGGCTCCTACCTCGATCGTTGGGGTCGCGACGCTCGACGATCTCATGGCAGTCTTTGGCAATGGGCATGCGCCTGAAGCTTTCGTCCTGCCCCCTGACGCCGCTCTGTATGACGCTGATCGAGCTGCGGCCGATTGGACCGAACGCGAGACACGCGCAGAAGAACGTGAATTGCAGCGAGCGAACCTCGCCGCAGGGCAGGAATCCGACGGCGAGTTACGCCGGCGACTGCGCTCGTTGCTTGCCGAGTGTCAGCCTGGCGACATTGAGCGGCTCACAAATGGACTCGAACTCGCCGAGGCGGACGCTCGCCAAGCGGCCGAGGCTCTTACGGCGGCGAAGGAGCGCATCCGCAACGACGACCTCCGCGACCGTGCTATTGGCGAGGAGCTAACCCAAATCGCCGCCCGACGACATGCTCGTGGTCGCGCGATGGAGCGGCTGGCCGCACTCGTTGACCGCGTCGCCTCAGCAGTGGCAACACGCGCCGAAGCCGACGCGATCCCCGGACGGATCCAAACCTTGGATGAGGAGATCCGGAACCGCGATCGAGAGATCGTCGGGAGCGAACGGCGACGCGATAACGCCAAGGGGATTGCCGCGCTGCGCGCCGATGAAGCCAAGGCTTTTGCGGCCGAACGAGCCTCGCTTCCGGGCGGCGCGGACGCAACCGATAGTGAGAGTTCGTCGCTCGACGTGCTCCGACAGGCTTGGATCGACGCGAATGACGCCTGGAACCGCGAAGTCGAGGAATCTGAGACGAAGCGCAACCTCGCGACAGCACGCAGGGCTGCCAGCGAGTCAGCGGCAAAGGTGGCTCGCCAGGACCCGATGACGGTGGATCGAGCATCTCGGCTGCTTCAGACTCCGGACGGTTCGTCCGAAGCCGCCCGCGATTTGGCCTCCGTGCGGGCAGGTGAGCAGGTCTCGGAACTCTCTCAGTCCGTTGGTCGAGCACAGGCGGAACTCGAACAAGCCGAAACGGAATTGACTCAGGCCACAGATCGCGAACGGGTGCGCTTGCCTGAGGAGCCAGCATCTCGAGTCGAGGCGCTTCGTCTCGAACAAGATGCCATCGAACAGAACAACGTTCATCTCGAGCTTCGTCGCACCGCCGAGTCACGGGCCGCCGGTGCGCGCGCCGACCTCGAAGCGGCTGAGAAGCGAACTTCAGCCTTCGGCTCTCAGGTGGACCGCCTCAGCGACGCGCTCGGTCCGGACGAGCCCGATGCTCAAGCCACGCCGTTCGCCGGCGAACCTGACGAGGCCAAGGCCGCCGTCGTTAGCGTTCGTGGTTCGCTGGCAGAGGCCCTCAAAGCAGATGTAGCCGCACAAGATTCCCTTGTCGCGCAAGCCCGCGATATCGCCCTGTGGACGACCGATCCGCGATTTGTCCGAGTCGCCAAGGAGGTCGTTTCGAGGTTCCGTGAGCGAGTGGTAGAAGAGCTGGCACCAGAGGCGCGGGCATTCGCGGCTGAGATGGAGACTCGACGGGCTGCGATTTTGGAGCATCTCAAGGGGCTCGACCAAGCTCGTGACACCGTTGTCGAGGACGGCGTTGGCATGGTTCGTCGATCTCTGCGCGACCTTCGCCGGCTATCCGAGTTCTCCCGATTGCCGGCCGGTCTCGGCGGACTCGAAGGTGAGCAGTTCATCGACATCGGCGTTCGGTCGTCCATCGACACCAGCGAAGCAGTCCTGCGCGCGCGGATCGGCGATGAGGTTGACCGGATCAGTCGCGAACGGACGCGACCCGGTGGTTTCGAGCTCCTCTGGCGAGCTACCAAGGCCGCCGTCGGTGACGACGCATTCCGTGTGACGATCCTCAAGCCTCGGGTAGATCTTGTTGCCGAACCACTACCCGCGGTGCGGCTCGGAAAGTGGTCGGGCGGCGAGCGCGTGACTGCCTCGCTGATGCTTTTCGCAACGATCGCGAAACTGCGCGCGCGAAACCGCGGGCGAGCGGTTGGTGCCGGCGTCGTCGTTCTCGACAATCCGCTTGGTTCTGCGAGCCATGTGACCTTCCTCGATCTCCAGCGCGCGGTCGCACGAGCGGCAGGGATGCAACTCGTGTTCCTGTCGGGCGTGAGCGACATGAAGGCAATCGGTCGCTTCCCGTGCCGGATCCGCTTACGCAATGCCCCAGATCGCCGGCTCGGGCGCGACTTCGTGCATGTCACCGATCGTGAACTCGGCGATGATCTGCCGCCTGCGGTTGTGGAGTCGACGCGGATTATCCAGGTTGTCGACACACCGGCCTTTGACCTTGCCTGAACTCGATCCGTTCGCTCGCCGTCTTGCCGATGCCATCGGTGTCTTCCGAGGCGTCCGGGTCTCGATGACCGCTCTTTGGGAAGCGGCTGCTGCGGCTGATCTCGGGTTCGTCGGGGATCCAGATGGCCGCGTCAAGCTACTCGGCGCGATCCATGCCCTCGCTGGCGAAAGCGTCATCGCCATTCCAACCAGCAAGAGCTCGTGGGATAACGGAGTAAGGCCGGCTCTTCCGCGATGGGTCTCTAAGGAACTCCCTGACCGCGCCCTAAGGCTGGCCGCCCGAGAGGAGGTCCGTGGAGCACTTTCTCGCGCTCGACTTCACGTGGCCATCCGTGGCAACGCGCAACGACAGGTCTGGCTTGACGCCCTGTCGCAGGGCGGGACGCTCACCAAGATCGCTGGCTCCGACAGCGTTCGCGCGCTTGACGAAGCACTGAAGGTGCTGGCAGTCCTGCCAATCGATCCGGCGGTTGCGCGCCCGGTCTTGGCTACGCGGCTCACCCGATCGTCCCACGGCCTCGATGACGACACGCCGACGTCGCGCCTCATCCTCCGTGCACTCGCCACAGACGGGCTGCCTCCGAAGGGGGCAGCGGCGTTGCGATCACTTTGGGAACGCCACGGCGTCATCTGCGACGTGTTGTCTCCCAACGTGCTGGTGCTTGGGCTGCGCCTCGAAGGTGACACTCATCTGGCGAAGCTACTCTCAACCGCCGCCGACGCCGGCGAGCCACTTCGCCTGACATTGCGAATGCTGGCGTCCATAGATTCGATCCGTGTGCTCGCCTCGAGGGTCTACGTCTGCGAAAACCCGTCGGTAGTGCAAGAGGCTGCAGCCCAGGGGATCAGGCAACCGCTGATTTGCATCGAAGGAAACGCGTCGACGGCAGCAATGCGCCTCGTGGCTTTGCTCTCCGAAGGCGGCGTTGAGCTGCGATATCACGGAGACTTTGACTGGAAGGGCCTTGAAATTGCGGCTTCCATCACGCGCTATGGCGCTCTTTCCTGGCGATTCTCGACCGCTGACTACGAGCGTGCGCTGCGTCATGCGGGCAATCGGCCAGCCCTTGGAGGGACCCCTCAATCCGCGCCTTGGGACGAAAGTCTGCGCCCAGCCATGATCGCCGCAGGGTTCCAAGTCGCCGAAGAGGAGGTCATGGATGAGCTCCTCGCCGATCTGGCAGCCCCCGAAGCCTGGGCGTCCGCTCGTGAGCCAGCCGGCCTCCAGGAGGCGTGATGGGGACCGGGAAGGACGCTGAAACTGGACACAAGATGCTAAATACCAATGACAGAGAGCAACGGATTTCGTCAGCTGGGGGTTGTTGATGGGCGGAGCTGGAACGACCGGGGGTAGCCGCTACCAAGGAAGCGCCATCGCTGTCGTCTACGTTTACATGCTCGCCCAGAGGCGTCTTGGGTGGTTCGGAGACGAGATCGACGACGTTCCGCTTGCCGTTTCCGGTGAGACGGGTGGGCCGGGCGACGACATTCGAATTGAGTTCGGGACGCGTTTTGGAACGACGGAGGCCCAGGTAAAGCACGGCTTGCAGGGCGGTTCCGAGATCGATGCCATCCTCGACCGAGTGGCAAGCAAGTCGATAGAGAACGATGACAGCCACATCGCTATCGTCGCCGGCGGCAAGGTGAGTGAGACCGTCTATCCGGATCTCGCCGACGATCTCGACCAGCTTCGGAGCTCCCGGGACGACACACTGCACGCGGAGGCAAAGAGGCTCCTGGCCGCGGGTCGTGACAAAAGTCTCCTGGGCCGCATTCACGTCGTGAAACAAGATCTTGACAACGATCGTGACGGCCATCTGAGCAGTGTGCTGACCCTGCTCAGCACACTTCTGGTTGACCCAGACCAAACCAAAGCCGCGTGGGCCGTCCTCACGGAAGACGCCGACAAGATCTGCGCGAAACAGCGGAGGCGAACGTCTCGGGAGCTTCGGGGGATCGTCGAAGACGTCGGGAAGATTCGGCTGAAGCCACCGGCGAAGGACGCTCGTTTTGTGCAGCAGCTGGACGAGACGCAGCAACTTCTGGAGGACGACCAAGTTCAAGCCGGTCTCGTGGTTCTCCATCGCATCAAGACCTCGATCGCGGCTACCGATGTAACGACGACCACGCGGCTTCGCTTGCTGGTTCTTCAGGGACTCGCGGCAGTCCGGTCCGACGACGATGACCAGGCATTCGACCTTGCCAACCAAGCTCTCGAAATCGATGCCACCTACGTTCCTGCGATGCTCGTCGGCGCCATGGCGGCGCTGAAGCTGGGTAAGTCCGACGACGCCACACGGTTGGCTAACGGGGCAGTCGCGATCGACGGAGACAATTCGAAAGCCTGGCAGACAAAAGTCCAGGTGGATGCGGCTTTGGGGTTGCCGCTTGTCGCGCCCCCGCCTGATGTTGCCTCATCAGCGGACTACCAAGAGGCCCTGATGATGGTAGCGATCAACGCCGGCGACTGGGAGCGTGTCGCGCGCCTGACTGCCGGTCTATTAGCCGACGGCGATCGCTCCGTCGACGTGCTCCGTTATCGCTGCTTCGGCCTGATGAATACTCCAGACGCGGGAGACGGTGCCACACGGGATCGGCTGCTCGAGGTCGAACAGCTTGCGACTGAAATCATCAACAAGCCGGGGATCGGCCTGGCCATGAAGTCAGATGCCTACAACGCCCGGGGTCTTGCGCGACGTGGATTGAACCTACTCGAGCAGGCTAAGGCAGACTTCCAACGCGCCTACGAATCTGATCCCAGGAATGAGAACTCGATCCGAAACCAAGCCGCGTCGCTCGTCGAAAGCAACCGGGTAGCGGACGCGGCAGCGGTCATGCGCGCCGCGAACTTACAGGACCCCACCCTCATCGCCATGAGGGCGACCCTGCGCTACGAGACTGGCGACAAGCCGGGCGCCAAGGTCGACCTGGAGGAAGCTGAGCGTCGGACATCGAAGGCCATCGACGTGACCGACGCGAAGATCGTTGTCGCCGGGGCCATGGCCCAGACGGGCGACGCCGATGGAGCCCTGCGTGTCGTCGCGTCAATCTCGGCCAATGAAGGCGGGTTCCGCCTTCTGGTCGTTCGAGGTGCGGTCGCGTTCTTGCAGGATCAGGTCGACCAGGCCATCGAGCACTATCGCGCCGCCGCCGCGATCGCTCCGCCGAGCGATGCCCACACTCTGCTCATCGAACTTGGGATGAGGCTTTTCCGGGCTCGGCGCTATCCAGATGCGGTAGCCGCATTCGACGATGCCGGCGGGCTTGAACTCGTCGGTGACGAGCCGCGCCAGTTCTTTGCCGCCTCGCTCATGGCGATCAATGATCTTGTTCGGGCGCAGGGTCTGGTTGATGACGAGGTAGAGAAGGGTCGGACACTGCCGGCCTGGGTTCTCGCAGTCGCAGTTGATGTAGCGATGCGCTCAGATGACATCGAAGCCGCGATCCAACGGCTGACGGAATTGGTGGCGGCGAAAGACTCGATCGACGCAAGGATCATGCTCGCTAAGACCCTCGTCGATGCCGGCCGCATTTCTGACGCCCGGATCTACATCGATGCACTGTCTGCAGTTGACAACCTGGCCCCCATCGAGCGAATCCAAGTTGCCGAGCTCATGCGACTCATTGGCCGCCAGCTCGAAGCAGTGGAGGTTGGGTTTCGCGCCTTCCGCGCCGATCCCCAGGATCCCAAGATTCAGCGTTCATTCGCCTCGCTCGTAGTCACCTGCGAAGAGCCTATCCCGAGTCCTGCAGAGGTCGGGGCCAACACGTTCGTTCTGCTCCGTGACGATCGAGGGAATGCCAGGAGTCACACGATTTACGAAGACGGCCCAGTGGAGCCACTACGAAACGAACTCACCCTTGAGTCCGCGTCGAAACTGGGGCTGCTCGGGAAGAAAGTCGGAGAGCGTCTCGCTGCCCCAGAGCAGAGGGATTGGGCCGACAAGGGTTGGACGGTCGAGTCGATCCTTGCCTCGAGTGTTCATGCGGCCCAGGACATCGTCGAACACTACGAAGAGCGGTTCCCTTCCGAGCCTTTCTTCGTGACCTCCATCGCGATCGGGGACGGGACCGGCATCAAGGATTTCGTGCCGCTGATCGGAGCCGTCAACGCTCGGCGTCAATGGGTTGAAAGCGTCCTCGAGAAGAGCCGCGAGATGGGCCTTCCGCTCGGATTCACAGCCAAACAGGTTGGTGCGGCCATTCCCGAGATCATGGATGGCGCCATGCTCGATGGCACACATCCAGGGTCGCTGGTCGTGGAATGGTCGCCCGAGCAAGACCAGAGAGAATCTGTCCTGGTCGCCGTTCGACCTGGAACCGTAGTGTTGACTCGATCGGCGCTTCACACAGCGCAGGCACTCGACCTTTTGAGCATTCTCGGTGACGGTTTCGATCTCGCGGCGCCACGCTCATTGGACTGGGAACTCCGCACCGAGCTTGAGAAAGCGGAGCGCGAAGTAGTCTCCGGCGTCTCGACGCTGATGCCCGGCGGGCCCGGCTTCCAGATGCAGGAAGTCGAGGCCAACAGCCCGATGTTGGTCCGTCGGCGCGACAACCTTCGGGCGCTCGTCTCCTGGCTGGAGGCGTCCGTGTCGATCAAGTCTCGTCCTCTATCGATGGTCTTCGGCAAGGGGACGGACGAAGACAACATGCGCGAGTTCATCGGGCACAGCTCGTTCGATGCAATCGCCCTCACTCTTGACGTGAAAGGCGCTGTCTACGCCGACGACATCGGATTGCGTCGCGTATTGATCCAGCAGAATCGCGCTCGTTCGTTCTCGACGATCAGCTTGGTTCACGCCCTCGCGGGCCGGCAGGCCCTAACGCCAGCCGCGCGAGACGCCTTGCTCCTTCGGCTCATCAACACGAACTACGTCTATGTGTTGCCAACAAGCGATCTGTTGATTGCCGCGGTCTCTCAGCCCTCCCCGATGACAGTTGCGAGCCTGCAACGTGCGTTCGCACTCTTGGCCACTGTCTCGACGCCTCGGGCCGCGCGTATGGCGGGAGCGACGCTGAAGGCATTTGCGCTTCGCCAGTTCACGGCGGTGCAGATCGAAGTCCTGGTGGATCTTGCCCTGACGGCGATGCATTCGCGGGCGTCCATGCCACTGTGCGCGCATCTCTTGATGCAATCAGTCGAGTTCGAGTTCCGATTGCTGCCCATTGACCGCGAACGTGTCAGGCGCGCTTGCGCGGCCGCGGTCAAGCCGTAAGACGAGATCCGAGATCAGGCCAGACCGACCGATCTCGCGTGTCCGAAGTTGCAGCGTCAGACCGAGTAGCCTATGGCTTCTTCTTGCGCACGTCCCGTTGGCGGTCCGGCTACCCCCTCAGCCGGGCCGCCATTTCATTCCAAGTAAGCCGCAGGTAATCGGATATCCATAGAGTCCACCTGGGTCGGGCTCCGCGCTGCATCTGAGCCAGGACGGGACGGTGATGACTGAGCCCGCGAGGGATGGTGCGGGCGACCCGATCCACTTCTGGTTTAGTTGCTCGCGATCTCGTCGGGAATCCCGGTGACCTCAATCGTGGGTAGTTCCTTCGTTCCATACATCCGCCGAGCCGCGGCGCGCTCGCTGTTCGGCAACCGCTCAAATGCAGTGCGGATCAGATCCTCGAAGAACCGGCCGGGTCGGAGATCATCGGGCACCTGGTCCATTCGCAGTTCGGCCTTGCCGGCCCCTGATGCATTCGCGAGGACGAGCCCCGTCGCGTCGTATGCCGCCCCCGATTCGGTCTTGTTGCGGAGGCGTCGGAGCATCTCCTGCAATCGCGCGAAGTTGTCCTTCTCCCCAACAAGTCCGATGTCGGACAGATAGAAAGCGCCCAGGGTCGCAAGCGGGAAGCGTCCCCGAATATTCCTCAGGTCGCCGACGAACTCCTCCCATCGGTTCGTGATGTTGTTCCCATAGGAGCCTGTCATAGACTTGGTGCTTACCATGAGCTCGACGCCGCGGTCCCAGTCCGCGACCAGCACATCAACTTGCTTGGGAAAGAACTCGCCCTGCACAGCCATCGTCGATTGACCGGCGAGCTCACGAACCTTCTCGGCAAATGGGGCCGTCAGCATGCGTTCGCCGCTGGCGGTTCTGATGCTCTTGGGTAGCCTTCTGAGTAGACGGCCAGAACTCGCCGGCAACACTCGTGGACGATCGGCCCGGGGCCACACCGCATCAGGCTCGTAGCCGGCACGACGAAGCTCGTCCGCAATCCACAGGTCCAGCCCCTTGCCGATGGCGCCTGCTGTTTGGCCGACCCAGGTGGCATCGGGAGTGACGCAACGAGACATCATCGCTTCCAGCCGTGGCAGATCCGGTAGGAAAGTCGCCCCTTGCCATGGCGATTCCACGGCTCGGGTCCCGGCCCCGTCGAAGCGACTGTAAGAGTCGTCATCCATCGTTCCGAACATACCACGCTCGTGTGATGGGTTTCTCGGTGTCCACGTGCACCGTCCGATGTTGACGAGCACCCAATCCCGCCCACGCTCAAGTCGTGACCACGATCTACACCTTCCAGCAGTTCGAGAAGCTTCTCGAAACGATCCGACGGGATCGCGTCACTCGCTGGGCAGATGTTGAGGAAGCATTCCTATCCGCGATCTCGGCCTTCGACTCAGTCTTCGTGGCCCAGCAGATGGGCTCAGGTGACTACAAGGCCAAGGCTCGCTACTACAACGAGGCCGTGGCCGCCCTGATCGAGAACGGGACGGGCACGCACATTGGCCAGCGAGGTAAGCGCAAGGGCATGGTCTTGCCCAGGCACGATGTCGATCTCGTCTTCCCCGATCCCCTCGAGATCTCACCGAGCCGACGGGCGGCTCTCAAGCCTATCGCTGCGGGCGAGACCAAGATCGCAGGAACGCCCCCGTATCCGGGCAATCACGCTTCGTCCAGCTCGGCTGGTCGTCCCGTGAGCCAAGATCTCGACAAGCGAGTTCGCGAGATGATGGCGACGTCGATTGACCTCAAGACGCAATGGTCACCCGGACCCGTCGCGCTGAGCCAGGCCGGCCTCGCGGCGGCGCGTCCACTGTATGTTGTGTTCTACGGCTGTCGAATTGCTGGGCCGGCCGACCAGCGCGGGGTTATCCGACGATTGGGAGCCCTCGCCAGGCTCTATGTGGATGCGGTCGGTCTGTTCATGTATCACGCTCCGAACGAAGACCAGCCAACGACCTATGAGACGATTCCAGCGTCACCTGGGCTTACCATGGACGCCGTGATCGAGGTGTTCTGCCGATGCGTTCGCAACGAGATGGAGTCGCAAGCGGCATGATCCCTCTCACAGACGAAACACTCCAACAGGTCAAGGCTCGCGGCGCCTTCTATACGCCCCGCGAGCTCACTGCGTTCCTTGCTGCCTGGGCCATTCGCGATACCGACGACCGCACCCTGGAACCCTCGTGCGGCGATGGGTCGTTCTTGTCGGCTGCGAGCATTCGTTACGCAGATCTGGGGGCAGATAGGCTCGCTGGCCGCCTGTTCGGGATCGAACTCGAGGAACAAGAGGCGGCCAAGTCAAGGGCTCTCGTGCCCGGTGCGGCAATCACCACATCAAGCTTCTTCGACGTCGAGCCGGATGCACTGGCGCCGATGGACGCAGTGATAGGCAATCCTCCATACATCCGCTACCACGGCTTTACGGGCGAGAACCGCGAGCGGGGCTTGGCACGCGCACGCGCCCAAGGGGTCGGGTTGACTCAACTCGCCTCTTCATGGGCCCACTTCGTCGTTCACGCGACCGCCTTTCTTTCCGCGGACGGCGGACGACTTGGGCTCGTGCTGCCAGCTGAGTTGCTCCACACGGACTACGCGGAGCCCGTCCGCGAGTTCCTGCTCAAACGCTTCCGCTCCGTCGTAATCGTTGCCTTCGACAGCAATGTATTCGACGACGCCGAGGTCGATGCCATCTTGCTGCTCGCCTCGAATGACGACGAGGGCGGCTTTCGGCTGATCCGATTGCCATCGGTGGCGGATCTCGGTCAACTCGACTTCGCCCGGCCGACCACGCACATCGCAGAGCACGAAGCCCGCCGGTGGAGTTCATGGATCGACGAACCCGCTCGCCTCGTCTATCTGGATCTCTGCGCCAACCCTGCGATACAAAGGCTCTCGGCGATCGGAACTGTGGATATCGGGGTAGTGACAGGAGCAGGCAAGTTCTTCGTCCTCACGGACGAACAGGTCGCTCGCCTGGGCCTGCCTGAGTCGGTGTTGACGCCTGTTGTCCAGCGAGGTGGAGACGTTCCGGGGCTCGAAGTCCATCCAGGCGAGACCCGCTGGCTCCTCGACCTTCAGGGCAAAGGTGAACCCACCGACCCCAACCTCCTGGCCTACATTCGTCAGGGTGAGGCGGACGGAGTCAATCTCGGCTACAAGTGCCGGACGCGCACCCCGTGGTATGCGGTTCCGCTACCCAAGAAGCTCCCAGTGGCGTTTCTGCCTTACATGAACCATCGCACGCCGCGGCTGATCGCCAACCCGAGCGGCGCATGGAGCACGAACGTTGTTCATGGGGTTTGTCTGAAGCCAGAGGCCCCTTCCCCGCGGGTCCTTGCGGTCGCGATGTTGAGCGCCGCCACATGGCTAAGCGCAGAGATCGAAGGTCGAGCCTACGGCGGCGGAGTCTTGAAGCTAGAGACCAAGGAGGCCGAAAGGCTGATCGTGCCCGCTCTTACGGATAAGCAGGCACGAACCTTGTTCTCGGACTTCCCGAGCCTCGACGCGCTTGTTCGCGGGGGCTCCATCGAAGCGGCCTCCGCAATCGTGGATAAGCGACTCGGGCTCGATCATGTGGCTCTCGTTGGAGCCTATACAGCTCTTCGCACCCGTCGTCAGGAGCGCAAGTCGAACCAATGATCCGGCCTCGGGCCGGTTGATGCCCTCATAAGCCGCACGGACTGATTAGGTTCGCGCGACGCTAAGTGGATGTCTCCGCGGAGCCAAGACTCATCGCGCCTCCTCGGATGCGCGAGAATGGAACATCCTCAGCCGCGCTGAGGGACGGAAGGGGACGCAGCAATGGCGGGCTTGGGCAAGGGCTACGACGGTCTCAACGGTAATGCTCTGCTCGCCCGGCTCGTCGACAATCGCGAGGTCAAGGTCCTCGAGGCCCTGTGGCGCGTTCACAACCCAGATCTGTGCCAGATCTTGACGACGCGGCTGCCGGCGCTCGACGAACCCCTCCTAAACGACCTTCTCGCCGAAGAGGTGCTTCATCCCGTCATCGGCGTGACGCTCGCGTCGACCATCTGCCAGGCCATTGGACTGCATCCTGGACGACTCCCTGCTGCTCGGGCGCAGGAACTGATTGACGCGTTGCGGGCACCTTCTGCGCTCAGTCACCCGACCTACCAGCAGTCACGCGCGCGGTTCGAAATCTGGGCCCTCGTTCAGCCTGGACATCTAGCTGACGATCTCGCTCTCGATGTCGCCGCTCTCGCGACTCCGATGTCGTCTGTCGGTGAAGTCCGCGGCGCGGCCTTCGCCCGCGCAAGTAAGGACCTATTGCTCGCAAAGCGAATGGCGCTGCGTCTGCTGGAAGGACTGCGAACCAATGGTCGCCCAGAGGATTGGTCCGTTGCCGCCGACTACGTAGAGTCCACTGGTGGTCAGCAGCAAAGCACCGAGTTTCTGGACCTTGTTCGCGAACTCGTCTTTCGGGCGCCCGAGCTGTCTGGCGAACAGGCTTTCCGGCCAAACCTTCAGAGGCAAGGAGGGAAGCACGCGACTGCTCAACTCATTGAGCGGCTCGAAGGCCAGGCGCTTGGCCAGGATCCGGGATCCGAAGCTCTGGTTCGACTTGTTGAATCGGTTGCCCCCAAGAACCGAAAGCGCCTGTTCGTGGCCACACTTCGGCAGCAATTAGCCCTTCGGCAAGTCGTGCTGTCGCTGGCTGGGGCATGGTCTGAAGAGGAATGGCTCGTTCGTCTTGAGGCTCTCAGGGCTCTGCCGTCGGGCACAACCATCCCGGGTCTTGAGTCCCTTCTAATCCAGGCGCCGGCCACCCTATCCCCTTCTGTCATCGAGCTGGCGGCCTGGTGCGGAGCGTCCGCCAACGGCCAGCTCACGAACGCCGCGATCTCAGTCGCGCAGCGACACGTCAACTCGCTCCGTGACGACGACTGGGGCCAGGGTCTGGTGGCCGTCTACCCCTGGCCAGACCCAGCGGATGTCGATGTCGTCTCGATCACTAGGACGGTGCTGGATCAGACTCTTCAGCAGAAGATGACCCAACGCGCGGGCGTCCTCGCCGCTGCCTACATGTCGGAGAAGGCTTCGCCTGCGACAGTCGCCGCTCTCCTTCGCGACGGAACGACCGGTCAGCTTCTCGACGCTCCAGTTCTCGGCGGTAGTCAAATTCGAGATCTCGTCCCTGCTCTCCACGATGCTCGACCGTCGGAAACCGCTGCTGAGATCAGGAACCGCCAGACCCAGCTGTTCTCTCTGGACCTTTGTGCCGGCCTTGCCAACGACGGCCCGGGCGCGGCATTTACTGGCGCCACCGACGGCTATGACCGCCTCGATGGCGGCCAGCGAGACGAGCTCCTCGGGCTCCTCGAGAATCACGCCAACGCGGAGCAGCTTCTCGTGTTCGAGAAGTTCATGGATCCGGCGCCGGCTGGCCGAGCGCGGCGCGAGAGGGCTCTTGTTGCAGTCGGCAAACTGTTGACCCCGCGAACATCAGTTCCTCCCTACTTCTCAGAGGCTTTGCGACATACCCACGCGCCAATCCGAGAGGCCGCGCTCAACGCCATTGCCCAAGCCCGGCCGCGCGATCGTGATCTCGTGGGCACGCTGAGGGATGCTGGTTCAAATGGGGGGCCAACGGCAGCACCCGCACGTCGCACTCTCGACGTGCTCGTCGCCGACTTCATGGCCACCCTCGGAGAAGATCCATCCGACCAGATGAGGATCGAGACGCTGGCTCTGCTAGGGGCGGCCGCCCGCCCGCAAGCCATCGACACGCTTCTCGATCACCTCGGTGATAGCCAGATCAGCGATGGCATCAACGTTCACCAGGCCGCAGCCAGCGCCCTCGCCGACCTGGCTCGTCATCATCCCCAGTTCACCCCGGAGCAGATCAACAGGCTCGGCGGACTACTCGACGGAGAGAAGTCTGAGGTTGACGGTCAGGCACGGCACAGCCTCGAAGAGGCTTTTGCCAACGCGTCAATCGGCGACCAATCTTTCGTAGTGCTGAAAGACCTACTGGGCGGCTACGCGTTCGGCGATCCCGACGCACTCTTCGCGCCAGCCCAGAAGGTCAAGCTGAGTCGAGCCATCAGCCTCTACAAGAATGAGCAGAGCCGCGGCGAAGCTGGGTGGCCAGGTCTCATCCAGCAGCTCGACATCGCCTCGGAACAGCTGATGCGGGCCGCCTACCTCGTCTTTGGCGACAGCGACAAGATGAAGGCGATGATTCTCGAGGAGGAACTAAACAAGCCTGATCTCGGGTCGCTAATCACGGCGCTTCAGGGGAATCTCAAGAGCGCCCAGTCGCACCTTCAGATCCTGCACGACCTGCGCTCCAAGAACACTGAATACTCACACCCGGGCCAGAAGCCGACCCGAGAAGACGTGGCTCAAGCCGAGCTTCACTTCCGCGAAGGCGCAAAGGTCCTTGTCGGCGAGCTCAAGCAGGCATCCGCCACGCATACCAAGTGAGGGAGCTGGTTTCGATGCGAAGGCGAGTGTCTGAGAGGATCCCGAGTGCCTCGAGAAACTCCTTCCGGGCCGCGCGGTAGGTCGCCATGGCGGCGACAAGCTTGTGGCGGTGGGTTTCGTCTGCGGCGTCAGCCACCGTGACGCTTCTTGGTCAGATCCCGCGCCTCGCTGATCGTCGAGCAAGTGAGGAGTAGGTCGATATCGGCGCGAGTCCAGGCGGCGCCGTAGATGTCTCCCGTTCGAACGTCGTGGTCCGGCCGGATCGCGGGGCCGAGGGTCGTTAGGAAATGTGGCCTCTCGCCTGCTGTGCTCGGTGCGCCCGGGATGTGCTCGCCCAGGTCGATCACCACTTCGGAACTCTCGATGTGGTGGATCGACTGGAGCTTGCCCCAGTAACGGAAGCCTATGTAGTTGGGCACTTCCTTCGGATACGCCCCACCGATCGCCGGAAAGAAGTAGCGGCCGAGGCGTTCGACGATCTCGATCGGCCCGATCTTCCAGTTGTCATTGAACGGACGCTGAGCGAGGGCGGGGATGTAGACGAGGTTGGAATGAGTGTCCCGCATGTCGGCGACCCCTCTGAGGTAGGTGGTGAGTTCGGCGATGACCGGGCGAGCCTCGCGGTGGCCGATCTTGCTGGCGTGCTCCGCAAGCCTCACAACGTCTGACCAACCCAGGACGCAGGCTCGCGTCGGGTCGGTTGGAGTCCAATCTGCAATCTGGTGTCGGACGATTTCCTCGGCGCCGTTTTGGGTCAGGATGACGATCCAGCGCGATGGTCGAGCCATTGCATCGAGGCGCTCTTCGTAGCGGTGGAGCTGACTAGCGGACGGCGGCGCCCAGCCGCGCTTTGCCTCGACTATGACGTGGACGTGCTCGGTGAGGACCTCAATGTCAGTGAAACCGCCATCGTCGGTGCCGTATTCCTGAAGGTTGATCGCTGGAGATGGATCGACCGGAACGTCGCCGGCGACGCGCTCGAGGAACCCGTGGAGCAGAGCGTCTGACCGCGCGAGCCCCCAACCGAGCGCGTAGGTCATGTCGTTCTCGCGGTGCCCGAGAAGATCGAACACGGTCTCGACCGCAGCGCCGTGAAGCCGCAACTCCGACATGCCGCACCCCAAATGCCGATCAATGCGGACCGCCTGGAAACGACGGGGCGTCGTTACGGGGATCCTCACCTCGCGAGTCCATCGCGGTCATTGAGATAGCCCAAAGCAGTCTACGAGGTTGACAGCGTCGCGACCCTCGAGTTGAGGCATTGTTCGCGGCTGCTTTCGATGTCGATGGGACCAAAGAGTAAGTGTCGGACGAGCGCACGCTGGCAATACACTCATCGCGCGCCGATTCTGCGGCGGACAAGATGGGGGGCTTTCCAGTGGCACAGCTCGCATCGGCGACGTTCCGCAACTTCCGCACGCTGCGGGAAACGACGGTTCCTTTCCGAACCCAGACCGTCCTGGTCGGCCCCAATAACATCGGCAAGAGCTCTGTTCTCCAGGCTCTCGAAGCAGCCCTGGGCATCGGGCGCCGAGGTTACGGCTTCTCCGAGAGCGACGTTTCGGAAGGAGTCGCTCCGAGCGATGGGTTTGAGATCCTGCTCGTTCTTGTGCCGTCGAACAAGGCGGCCAAGTTCACGCCGGACGAGATCGGGATCTTTGGCACGCACGTCGACGTTGCAGACCCAGCCAGGCAACGGCTATTCCTGCGTGTCATAGGACGGCTCGAAGACGACGGTCAGTTTCGAACTCGAATGCGCTTCGAGAAGGCCGACGAAGTCGAAGACGGATCTGTCGCCGCCGCTGATCGTGAAACGCTTGGTTTTCTGCTTCTGCCTGCCGTGCGGGAAGCTCGACACGAGTTCTATGAGCGATCGGGTCTCTGGGCCAAGATCGGCGCCGCCAACGAGGTCAACGACGAGGTCGCCAAGGAGTTGGCGGAACTCGGGCTGCAATACGGCCAGACGGTGGTCGACAAGCTCTTGGGTGCGACTGTCCGCGGCAAGCTGACCGAAGCCGTCGCCGGGACCCTTTCGTCTGTCCTCTACGCGGATCAAGCGAAGCCGAGCGTCGCCTTCACCCTGCTGCCTCGCGAAGCAGATTCGACGATGCAGGAAGTCGAGCTGCAGATCGCCACGCCAGGGCAGACTGCCGCGCACCGGGTGTCCGCCCAGAGCGTCGGCACGCAGTCGGTTGCAGTCACCGGGCTCTTCACTGCGTATCTCGAGTCGGTCAAGGACAAGCTCCTGGCCTTGGGCTTCGAGGAGCCAGAGGCTCACTTACACCCCCAGGCCACGCGTGCTCTTGTGCGCCGCGTGATGGAGTCGAAGTCGCCGACGATCCTGACGACCCATTCCACGTCCGTAACGGACGCTGCTGACCCCAGAAGCATCGTCGTCCTCCGGGCTACGCCGACCTCGACAGTCGCGAAGTCCGTGCCGGAGGGGATGTTTACGGATGCAGACGCCCAGGACGTCCGACGAAGGATCGCCGAGGCTGGATCGGAGTTCCTGTTTGCGCGGGTTGTGCTTCTCGCAGAGGGCCCGAGCGAACGGCTGGCACTGCCCGTCTTCGCGGAGTCGCTCGGCTACAACCTCGATGTCCTCGGTGTGTCAATCGCCCCGGTGGGCGGAGGTTCGTTCAAGCACTTCTTGCGACTTCTCGGCCCAGACGCCCTCGATATCCCCCACCTGGTGATTTGCGATAACGACGCAGCGGCCAAGACCTTGGTTCGACACCTCAAGGGGCTCGGAAGACTACCAGCGGGCGTCGACGAGAACAACCTGCCCGCATCTCGCGGCGCAATGGGGGCCGCCGGCTACAACTACTGGTCGCGAGGCTCTCTGGAGAGTGTCCTGCTCGATGCCGGGTCGGCACCACTGTTCGTCGAGGCCATCGAGGAGATTCTTCCCGATCGACTGGATAGCCTTCTCAAGAATTGGAAGGCCGATGGCTACGCGGGCCAAGAGGACGCCAAGTTCCTCGAGCGAGCCATGAAGGACAGCGTTCCGAAGCCTCAGGTGGCGAGGCTCGTCGCCGAGAAGATGGTGGCCGCCAAGAAGGCCGTGCCGGCCGAAATCAAGGACCTTCTAGATGCTGTTGCGGCTCGGGCGCGGGCGGAAGCGAAGCTTCCGGAACCGCCGGCAGAAGAGAAAGCCGAGACCAGCGAAGTCCAGGCATGAGAATCCTCCACGACAACCTCGACCCCGAGCAGGAGAAGATCGCGCTCGAGTCGGGCGCAAGTCGCTTGGTCCTCGCAGGCCCGGGTTCGGGCAAGACTCGGCTATTGACGAACGTGGCCGCTTTTCGTGTGCGTCAAACGCCAGATTCACGCCGCCGCATCTTGTGCGTAACGTTCAGTGTCGAAGCCACCAACCAGCTCCGATTGCGCCTCCGTAGTCCCAAGTTGGGAGTTGCCAACAGCCCGCGCCTCCACATCGCGAACTTCCACCAGCTCGGCGCACAGATCCTTCACGCCTATGCTGATCGCGGAGGTTGGAGTCGGACCTCGCAGACGATGGACAACCCCGACGAGTTCATGAAGGAGCTGCTGGGAGATCTGTCGCTCGGCTACTTGAACCGCAACGCCCAGGGCGTGGCGAGCGCCATAAGTAGACTCCGTAACCGTCGATCGACCGAGAACAGCCCGGTCCCGGCCCAGACGCTCCAAACCATCGCGGACGCCTATGAGGCACGCAAGCTCGAACGCTGCGTCTGGGATTTCGACGATCTGATCATCAGGACCGTCGAGCTTCTTGATCGGGCGCCCGAGGTCCTCGAAGTCGTGCAGACGATGTTCGAATACATCGTGGTCGACGAACTCCAGGACACGAGTGGCTTCCAGCTCGAGCTGCTTTCGAGGATCTCCAATGCTGGAGCCACCCCACTCTTCGGAGTCGCCGACGACGATCAGATGATCTACGCCTGGCGCGATGCACGCCCAGAGAACATCACCGAGTTCGAGACGAAGTTCCACGCCCAAGAGTGCCTGCTGGTCGGCAACTACCGATGTCCGGCCAAGATCGTGGATGCCGCCAACTCGATCATCGCCCCGACGAGACCGGCCGGCGCGTCCCGTGCCGCCGAGTCCAGGGTCACCAAACGCGAGGGGCAGGTCATCTCCCTGGTGTCCGGCTCGGGGCTTGACCATGGTGATGTCGTTGCCGGGGTCGTAGCTCAGGAGCTTGCCGACGGCATCGAGCCCAAGGAGGTCGCGATCTTATCCGCGATCGGCTTCCGGTTTCCCGAGATCAAGACCGCGTTTGCGAATGCGAATCCGCAGATCCCGTGTGTCCATGTTGGCGATCGCACTCTTGCGGCCACGCCGATCGTCCGGGTCCTGCTCTCGGCCCTGAACTGTCGAGAACGGCTGGTCAATCCAACATCACGAAGCCGGCTCTTGCGCACACTCTCACAAGCTCTTCCGATGACTGACGCTCCTGACATCGAGGCCCTGGCGCAGGAGTTGATTGATGCGCCTTCGCCGGACGCAACCCTGACGGTCGTCCGGAAGGCGCTGTCGATCGCCAGCACCGATCAAGACGCCGTTCATGTCCGAAAGATCGTGCTGGCGGCCACACGCGACGCCGCGGCCTACTCCCAATCACACGCCGCCACGTCGATCGTGCTTGAGTGGAATCGACTCGACGCGAAGCTCCGCCGTGAAGAGCAGTCGGTGAAGCTCATGACCACCTTCGGGGCCAAGGGCCTGGAATTCGATACGGTAGTCATCCCGTTCTTTGAGCAAGGGTTCACTCCATACGTGCGAAAGGGCACGGCCCAGGATGCCGAGTGGTGGGCCGAGGAGCGTCGGAAGCTCTACGTGGCTATGACTCGTGCCCGACGCCGGGTCGTCTTCGTGTGTGGAGGAGCCCCTTCGGTCTTCCTGGGCGAGCTTACTGGACAGACGATCGCTTGGTCGCGGAACTTGCCGCGCGAGGTCGGTTGATGGATGCCGTGAGGTCGCCGGAACCCGTCGGCACTGTGGGCAGAGCGTCCACCGAGCAAGATCCGCGGAGCAGGCCGAACGCCGAAGGGATCCGCTTACATAGCACGAGACCGCCCGCAATGCGGACGGTCAGGTGTGTAGCCGTCTTCTCGGGGAGCCGTTTCCGGCGCGGCCCGATAGACCCGCCTTGAGGTCTCAGACCTCTCTGGCATGAACAACACTACCCTGCCGATCTCAGATGTCAAGATAGTGGGCCCGAAGCAGCCCGCGCGTTCGATGAGGAACAGAAGTGAGTCAAGAGGTCCAGCAAGTCATAAGGCTCCTGCGTCTTCAGCCGGACGCGGCCTTGGAATTGGCTATTGAGAGGTTCATCGCTCTCCACGGCCTACCGGAGCTCATCACCGCGGCGAGCATCACCGGCGATGAGGTTGGGGCTCGCCGAAGGGAAGATGAGATCGCCTGCCGAGAGGGCAAGCCGAGGCCGGAGCTCATCAAGAGCCCGTGGGCTCATTGCATTACGACCCACCGCGAAGGAGTCGGGCGATCGGGCCTCCTCCACCTACGACTGTTCGTCGCGGAAAACGCGCTTCGGTCCAACATCGACCGACTGATGACCGCCTCGACGCTGGGTGCGCAATGGTATCGAGATCCCAGCCAATATCTCCCTGCCAAGGAAGCAGCTTGGATGCTGAGCAAACAGACGGACGAGATGCTAAGGGTGCCAGGCGCCAGCGCGTCTACTTTCGGCATTTTCGCCAGCGGAACCGACTTTCTCGGCAGGATGCCGTTTGGTGCACTCCGGACTATCGTCGAGTGCAACTTCAACGGTCCCTCATCACGCCTCTACTCCCTCGTTCGCAAGATGGCCGATGGTCGCGACTATCCGCCTTCGGACATCAACGGGTTCCTCAGGACGCTGAATGGCGTTAGGAACCGAGTTGCCCACATGCACTGCGTCACGCGGGCCGACTACAAAAATGGAGTGAACTCTGCGACGGCACTCATGGTCGCAATGGGGTTCAACGCAGCTAAGGTCCACAATCTCATCGTTGGCACTATGGGCGACCTACACGTCGCGGAGCGGAAGACGCCAGCAAAACCGGGCAATCCCGGACCTGGACATTGAAGGTGACCAGAGGCTCTGAGTGCTCCGCCACCCGGCCTTTTGTGTGGCTGACCCGGAGATCCGAGCGGACGGGCGTCCCGGTCCCAGACGACCGACCTGGCAGCCCGGTGAATTATGGACATGATTCGCTCGCGTGGTCGCCAACGTCGCCGCGCGAGCTCGGCTAAGGGAGGCACACCCCCGTTGGCCGGGAGACCACGATGAAATGGGCCCCGGCCGACGGACCGGTAGTCCGAATGGGCCGTCGCATTCGCTGTTGACCGCAGGTAGAGTCAGCACATCCATCCATCGGCGGTGCCAGCATGCGTTTCATGGGTGTCGTCGGGCTCGTGGTCGCAGACCACGATGGCAGGGGAAAGAGGGCGCGTAGTGCTAACCGTCTCGGAGTTGGCGGCGATCCCGGGGTTCGTCCCAGATCATGAGCTGGGTCACGGTGGTCAGGGGCTCGCTTGTTTCGGGCGCCTCAATGGCAGAGAGGTCGTCATCAAGGTGCTTGACCCAGCTCTGTTCAGCGCGATCGCCTGGAAGCATGCTCAGGATGCGTCGACGATCCATCACCCTAACGTGATCACGATCGAGACTGTCGATGCCACCGATATCGGCGGACAGATCTACCACTACGTTGTCATGCCCTTCGTCGAAGGCGAGACCTTGAGCCAGGCCTTGTCCGCGGGCGCCATGCCCTTGGGACTGGCACTATCCAATGGCGCCGATCTCGCGGATGGCCTGGCCGCCTTCCATAGCCGAAACCGAATCCATCGCGACGTGAAGCCCGAGAACGTGATGGTGCCGGCCAACGGCGCCGGGCTTGTCCTGATCGATCTTGAGCTCGTCCATTACGACGACTTCCCGACCATGACCGGTCGCTGGATGTTCACGCCAGGGCATGCCGCGCCAGAACAGTCGATCAACAACCAAGCCGAACGGCGAAGCGACCTCTTCTGTTTCGGGGTTCTTCTCTACGAAATGATCGCAGGACGGCATCCCTTCGCCGCGGCTACGTCGCACGATCAACAAGCTCGGATAAACGACCGAGACGACCTGCCCGACCCGTTGCCGGCCGTCGTCCCGCGGGATATCTCCGACCTCCTGCGGAGACTCCTCGCGTTCGATCTGTTCGACAGGCCCAGTTCTGCCGACGAGGTGGCTGCGGCTCTCCGTGGCCACCGCCAGCCCAGACGGCTGTTTGGGGACATCGCTACCGGTCTCCGTGCCGGCCAGGATGGAACGACAGTCGCATGGTGTAAGGACAAGGGCGAGCATCTCGACTTGGTAGTCGCCAACTCTTCTTGCCGGAAATCCGGATATCGATTCAGTCAGCTCAAGCCTGGGAACGGACGGCTGCTGATCGATCCCAATACGGACATCTTTGCCGCGGGTCAGGCGAAGCCCCAGTTCGTCGGCAGTGCCAACGCATGGGGTTGGGGCCCTTCGCCCGTTGGCTCCGCCATCTTGACCAAGACCGACGATGCTGAGCTCGCGCGGTCCATCCTTCAGTGGCAACACGACAAGGGCGCTGATGGCCTGATTACGCCTTACCTGCGCCTGACGAGGTGGAATCAACAGCCGGGCGAGGATCTGGTCCGGACCGAAGAGATCGCAATCGAGTCGGTCGCGGTCTCTCGCCGGCTATGGCCAGATGTGCCGGTGTTCGTGGGCATTGCCGTTTCGCGTGAGGCATTCTTGGATCCGACGAAACGCGGCGCAATCCTGGCAATGCTGACCGGCCTACAGCCAAAGGCTGATGGCGTCTATTTCGTTCTTCAGGAAGGCACCATCGATCAGGACTTCTTGACCGAGCTTAGAAAGGCCGGCGAGGTCCTGGGAAGATCTGGGCTTGAGAGGATCCTCGCCTACGCGGGACCGGAGCTCGTGCCGTTGCTGGCCTCGGGGTCGTGGGACGCCGTCGTCACCGGGCCGTCTGGGACACATCAGCATCTCTCCTTCACGGTGAGGACCGGCGGGGTGCCTCGCCGTCAATGGAAGAAGACCGTGTTGGTCCGAGATCTCCTCGACGATCTCTGCGACGAGAAGCTGACTCGTGTCATCGATCACGGCCGCCAGATGATTACCTGTGGGTGCGATGGCTGCGCTTCGATGGTTGGAACCGGAGCATTGCGATACGACCGTGACCTCGCCGAAGGGCACTACATCTCCGCCCTGAACCGTGAGGTGGCGCAGATGAGACGCTGGCACCCAACATCGCGGGCGGCTGATCTTCGGACGAAGATATCGGCCGCAATCACGCAAGCGGCCCAGATCGACCAGATCCAGCCGGTCACCAAGAGACTCCGGGAATCGGAACGTCTTGATCCGTGGATGAAGGCCTTGCTCTGACCTAAACCGCACCGGCCACAAGCTGGTCGGGAGAAGGAACCGAGAACCGGGCCGGGAATGGCGTCGCGAGACGACGAGGGCAGCCGAGCGCCTCGGCAAACTCACTCTCCTCCGCCCAAGCACGAACCCCGCTTTCGGTGGGCTCGCCACGACCAGCGCGGAGGAGAATCCTCGTCGACTCGTCTACGCCGATGATGCCGATCCCGAGAGCAAGGGCAACGTCAGCGTGGCTCGCGGCAGCATGCTGCGCTTCGGCTAGAGGCATCGCAAGGTAGGTTAGGTTGGCATACGAGCGGTAACGCTTGGCTTGAAGAAGTCCCCCTCGCCAGTCTTTGAGTTTCGCCTCGATCGCGACGATTCGACGGATCGGCGATCCCATCTCAGGTGCCACAGCTACGGCCGATCCAGTTCGGAGGACGTATCCGGTATCGATGAGCTGACGGAGAATCCTCAGGTTCTCGCGCTCGTTGACGTTCGGGTCCAAACGGCCGCATTCCGAGAACGGCGTAGGTCCCAGACGGCGAAGCGCCCCAACGACATATGCATGACAGGCGGTCGGCACCGGAGGAAGCCCACTGGCTTGACGCGTGGACTGGGCCATCGTGTCAAAGTCGAGAAGGACGAGGTCGGCCACGCCCGAGCCGTAACCGCGCTCGGCTTTGACCAATCGATGGGCAGTGCCGCCCGGCCACAATCGCCGGTGTTGACCAGCGAGGTGCGCAACTAACTCGTGCTCGCGCGCGAACATGCATCTCCCTTTTTCGCCACGTGTCCTCGTCGCGGGGGGCACTCCCGCAAGCGTGAGCCAGTCCAGTATGTGTCAAGATTTCGTTGCCGATTGGCCGATCTCGCGAGCCGGGCCGGGATCTTCGAACCCCGCCGCGATGACGTCTGGACGGCTTGATGAATTCTGGACACGATTCACGCAAGAATCGTTTGCACGAATCATGTCCCGGCGGTCTCGGTTGAGCACGAAATCATGGACATGATTCGTGCAATTCACCACCGGTTGACTGGTGAGCCCATCGTCCCTGGCCGATGGCGACTCCACTTCTCGGGTCGAATGGCCGATACCCCGCGTGTCAGCCCGAGCTTGACAGATTCCATCTGTCCGCCCGCCTGCAGAAAGGGGTCTCTCTTGATGCGCAAACGCCCGTTGCGGCTTCTGTCCGCGCTTGCCCTATCGGGGGGATTGCTGCTCTCTGGGACGTCCCTGGCCAGCGCGGCCAGCGCCGTGAACATCAACGTGACCCTGCCCGCGGTCACGAAGACCACTTACTCGATTTCGGGCATCGTCTACAACGCTGCCGGCACGGCCGGCGTTCAGTCAGTCGAGGTCGTGGCCGACAGCACCGGATTCTGGGGCACCGGCTACTCCGGTAGGGCCAACACGACCGCCTCCGGCGCGTACTCGATCGCGGGCCTGCTGCCCGGGTCCTACCACCTGAGCTTCTATCCGCCGCGCACCGCAAACCTCCAGACAGGATATCGGGGCGGCACCAGCCCGGGCTACTTCACGACCAATTCCGACTCGGCTGCGGCGCAGACGATCACAGCTGCGAGCTTGACCGCCAGGAACGTCCGGCTGCCGAATGGCTTCAAGATCAGCGGCAAGGTCACCAGGACGGACGGCGTGACGGCGATCGCCGGGCTGGCGGTCAGCGCGTCAGGAACCCTGGGTTATGACGCCACCACCTCCGACTCCGTCGGCAACTACGTCCTGATGGGCCTGTCGCCGGGCTCGTACGAGGTCGACTTCTCAAACGGCTACACCGCGCTCAACTTCCAGACGGGCGCCTACTACACGGGCAACACGAACAAGTTCTCGACGACGCTCCACTCGACGGTCGCGGTCACGACCGCCAACGTCTCCGGCATCAACTCGCGTATCCCCGTGGGCCTGATCGTGACCGGATACGTGAAGACTCGCGCGACTACGCCGGTGCCGATCGACGGCGCTTTCGTTAGTTCGAACGGTCCGACATGGGCGTCCGCCGAGACCGACGCCAGCGGCAAGTTCGAAATTCTCGGGCTCAATCCGGGCTCGTACCAGTTCAGCGTCCAGGCCGACGGCTATCAGAACGGTAGCTACAGTTCGACCGGGCCGAACTACTGGACGAGCAACTCCTCCAGTGCGTCGAATGTCACCGTGACTTCGAACGTAACGCTCCCGACGATCAAACCCGCCACGGCCACGGTCGTGACCTCGACCGGCTACTACATCTCCGGCAGGGTGACCACGACGGCCGGTGCTTCGTTGAGTGACATCACCGTCAACGCCGCCGCCACTTCTGGCTATGCGAGTGCCAGCACTGATGGCTTCGGCTACTACAGCGTTGG